>Ga0114933_10005794_pt1 | contig 11139 bp, 6 predicted proteins | sample 4SBtaG_FD_89691 | JGI IMG/M metagenome (GOLD analysis project Ga0114933, IMG submission 89691) | Deep subsurface microbial communities from Kolumbo volcano to uncover new lineages of life (NeLLi) - 4SBTROV12_W25 metaG | ecosystem: Environmental > Aquatic > Marine > Volcanic | place: Kolumbo... | reverse complement strand
TTTTGTTGAATCTTTGACAAAGTGCTTGTAATTTTGATTTTGCTTCTTCATAAGAAGCTTGGGAATGGGCGACAGTGGCAGCAATGGCGTAGTTTTCTTCTACTCTTGTATCTTTTGTGTGGTCTACATTGGCAGTGAACCCAATTTCGAGTAGATTTTGAGGATATGCGCGGTGTGTGTTGTTTTCTAGTACCATCAAAAGTGAGGGAAGTACCCACGTTCTGATTATCGTATATTCTGCAGAATATGGTTCAAGTATCTTAACGGGTTTGTGGTATCCATATGCATTTATGTCACCTTCTAACCTCATTTTGGAGAAATTCTCAGTTTCGTTTATCAAATTAAAGTTGAGTAAGTCTTCAAATCCCATTCCAATTAGTACCTGCCTTGTGGCCCGTTCTAAGCTGGAACGTGTAGTGCGACCTCCTATCGTTGCTACATCGGGATAACGTGGTTTGAGTTTGTAGAAACCATGAGTTCTACCGATATCGTCAATGATATCAAGAGGATGGAGTACGTCGACTCTGTAAGGGGGTATTGTGACCCGATATTGGGATTCTTGAGGAGAAACTTCGCCCCGGTATGGTGGTGCGATGATTTTTCCATCCAACCCGGAACGTTCGAGTAAGTCAACTACGTCGTTTGGGGAGAAGTTAGTACCGAGAATTTGTTCTATCCTATTGTGATCCAGGTGTTTTGTATCAAGAGAGAAATCTGGTTTGTTAACTATGCCATCTGGAGTTTGGATAGTGAGTTCTTCAAGGGTGGCTCCGTGGGCTTCTAAAGCATAGCAAATTATGTTGAGCATTCGGTCAATTGTCCACTGGTCGGTTCCGGTCATCTCGATAAGTAGATCTCTAGAATCAACGGTTACTTCGGTGCGTGCGCTGTTAATTATTGGAGGGAATGAAAATAATCCAAGGTCGTCGAAAAATGCGGGGTACTGTTGATCGTCTTCCACGAGTTTTTTGTACTTTTTGCCGGTCGGGTGAGATTCAAGTATCTGCCCGGGTGTTAATTCTTCCTTGAGCCCTAGCGGGACAAAAGATGGTTCCGAAGGAGGAGTTCCACAATACGAGATAGAAGACATTCCATCTGAATTTTCAATAGCTTTGATCATGGAAAGATCGTGGATACCGATAGAGCCTTTTGCCCTACCTCTGCCGATGGTGTCGTGAAGTTTTTCCTGTAATTGGATTAAGGATTTCAAAATGGAATCGTCCAATTTGATTCCACGGACGATAGCACCAGTGACACAGGGACGACTATGGTGGATGGGAGAATGTAAAGAAATAGTCCAATTTGGAGGATTGAGGGAAGGGATGAAAATCCCCCTATCTTGACCATAGTAATATCTCAAAGATCGTGCGATTCCTTCAGTGGATAATCTGTCCAATCTGTCGGGCGCGAACTCTAATTGGAAATTTCCATCTTCGTCTTCTCCATCGAATTCAAGACCTAAATTAAATAGATCTTCTTTTAATTTTTCATCGGAGATTTCCACTCCGGTCATTTTTCTTAAAAGATTTGGGTGGAGACTTACAACTGGCATTAATAAGGTACCTCGGTAGATCGCAAAAGGTTTAGATCACAAAGGGTACCATGAACATCTCGTATATCTTCAAACCCATACATTAGCATTAAGAGTCGTTCGAGTGCCAAACCCCATGCCATGACGTCGCAATTGACTCCGAGAGGACGCAGGACTTCGTCTCGGAAAAGGCCCGAGTTTCCTATCTCGATCAGTTCTCCTGTTCGGGGGTGTTCTCCGAAAAGTTCGAAGCTTGGTTCGGTGTAAGGATTGTAATGGGGTTTGAATTTAAGATTGGTTATTCCAAAACGACGGTAAAATTCAGTGAAAGTTCCCATAAGATCTCTAACGGATAAATTTTCTGCCATGACCCATCCTTCTATCTGGAAAAATTCAAGTAAATGGGTAGGATCCAACGTATCGTTTCGATAGACTTTTTCCACAGAGAAAAATCTCTGAGGGGGTTCAAGATGGCCTATTGCCTGCCCTGAAAGGTATCGCATGGATAAAGAAGTAGTGTGGCCTCGAAGGTCGATTCCAAGTGCCACATCTTCTGACCAGGGGGAATGGTAACCGTCTCCGTATGTTCCGATGCCGTCGAGGTGAGAGCTTTGAACTTTTTCGACTATTTCAGGGGGTAAATTTTGTGCAGGAGGTACAGAGAGTGCAAATTGATCCCAATGGGTTCTTGCAGGGTGGTCCTGGGGCATAAACAAACAATCATTGATCCAAAATTCTGAGTCAGCATGAGGACCTTCCATTTCTTGAAATCCCATGCTAACTAGCGTGTCTTTGACTCTCTCGGCAGTGTCCCGAAGAATATGCACTCTGCCTCCTATGTAAGGTGCAGCCTCGGCTTCGACGTTATAGGTTGTGTATTCTATGCCCTCCCAGTTTCCTTGAGACAACATCTGAGGTGTGAGATTAGTTACACTTTCAGATATTTTCACGCCTTTCTTGCGCTCTGAGATTCCTTTTTTAGTTAAAATGACAGATCTAGTTGTGAGTTGATTGGTGTTTATTAATCCCCGGGATTCAAGTCTAGTTACTATTGATTGATCAAGTTCTGTGCCCTGGTCAATGGCAGTAAGTGCGACTTGTTCGGGATCAGATTTGGGATCGAAATCTCGAGAGGATATTATTTTTCCTTGGTTAATTGTTCCATAATCTTTCCGAGCGTAATTAGAGAGTGCCACACTGACTTCATTTTTATTGAGAGATGATTGGTCAATTGCTTGGGATAGATTGAATGCAGTTTCAAGTTCACCCATTAGTCGTACGGCCTGGTAAAGTCGTAGTTCGGGTAAAGAGTGTTGTAGATAGTGAGATCCTTCGTCTGTGAGTGAGGATTTAGAATCAGAAAGGGTAGTTATTGAAATCAATCCTTGAGCTTCAAGTGCGAATGATGCACCGGATATGTGTTCAAGTTTGAGTTTAGTTTCTTCAGATAGTTGCTCGAACGTTTTCTCCTCGGTAGGACTTGCTGCTTCGAAAACTATTTTCTGGTTTTTCGGGAGTTTGATGGTCATTTAAGAATGTTCCTCGGGGTTGGAGATGTTAGAATTTAATTTTTCTAGTAGTGGTTCAACTTCTTTCATTTTTTGTTGATAATCCTTTAAGAATTCTCGCATTAAATTTGCTGCTTCTTCTTTGCAATCTCCGCAAAGTCGAGTTCCATTTGTGCATTCCTCATAGACACGTTGTGCGTAAGAATCATCGTCTTGTGTTAAGAGATAGGCATACAGTTCATATACAGGACATTTGTCTGCTTCACCGCCCAATTCACGTTGGAGTTCTGCAGATTCCCTTCCGCCGGTTGTAGATTGTTTTACTTTTTGGTATCCACTTTCAGGATCTTCAAACAGACTGATATGACTATCAGGGATAGAAGAAGACATTTTACCCCCGGTAAGACCACTCATGAATCGATGGTACAAAGATAGAGGTGGGTAGAACCCATATCCGCCGTTTTCTATTTCAAATTCTCTCACCATGTCGTCGATATCACTGTGAGATGCATCTAAAACATCTATGTGTTGTTTGTATACTTGTTTATTGTGAGAGATTCTAGATTCTAGTTCTTTGAATAGATCGGAGGGGGCCCGATGATTGATTATTCGGATGCGAGGGTAGAATTCTTCTTTTGAAGCTTCTTTAAGTTTATTGGTGATGGTAGCAAGGGCTTCGCTTGCTTGGTTTTCGTTCTCAATCCAATCGGCTACGTCATTGCAATGGAGTGGAGTTGGGAGGGAGGATAGGTTCTCAAATGCTGCTTTAAGGTATTCAAGTTCTGCAGCATCTGCTTCGAAACTTGCGTATGCTTCTGTTACAGAGAATAAACGCAAACGAGATGCCAAATCTCTAGTTAATCTTAGGTGGGGATCTTGATCGGGGCCTACAGGAATGACAGTTGGTTGCGGGCGGTCAAGTTGAGGGTAGAGTATGTCAGCAGCTTGGGTTAACACACTTTGTATATGGGATATTTCAGTGTTACCAGAAAAACCATAGATGGATTGCATTTCAGAAAAGTTGGTTTCGATGCCAAGTTCAAACGCCAAGTCTTTAACTCGTTTATTTTCAGATTGTCGATATATCTCTCCCGTTTCCAGGTCGAATCCAGATGCTAGAAGAGCTAAAATATAATTCCTAGCGTGGCCATCTATTTCGCTCCAACTCAATTTTCTAGCTGCATGTGCCTCGAGATCTGCTATTAAACCATAGGCCTTTGCTCCTTGTTTTTGATGCCAAACGATCTCATCAAAAACCATTTTGTGGCCAATGTGAGGATCTCCAGTGGGCATAAAGCCTGAAAGGACTGAAAATGGACTTTTAGACTTCATGGCTTCGAGAATAGATTGGTATCCACGGTGGCCGAATATTATACCTCGGCGCATTAGATGATGTGGATGGGAAATGTCAGGAAGGAAATGCTCGAATTTAGAGATTCCAAATAGAGCGAAGAGATCGTTGTAATCTTCGATTGTGGATGACCCCCAGGGGTCAATAGAAATGTGCTTATTGTCCTTACTAGATTTGTTATTCATGGTGTCACCCTTTCCACCAAGACCCATCGGATATTACTACTCCCATCTACAATTGCAAAAAGTGTTCGTTTTCTCACACCCACTGCAAGGCGGACGTTCAGGGATAGCTCTTTGGTTGAAAAAACATGTTCACTTTTGATAACTTTGACTAGATACTCTGAATGGAGCGCGTTTTCAGTTGTGTTAAAATCTTGGTAAACGCGGAAATCAAACCCAAATTTAAATCCGGTTTTTGGGACCAATCCACGTTTGCGTAAAGCTGTGTAGACAGATAACCGATGGTCGAATAGATCACCTTCGATTTTACGTCCTTGGTGCAATACATCCCCGTTTATAGATAACGATCCGCAATTGCACAGATAAGCCGCTTCGACTAGGGAGAGTTGTATATGGGGAGTGTTGGGTATATACTGACCAAAAAATCCTTCTTTGTGGAAAGTGGAATCGGGATTTGGGAGTAATACTTTATCAGTTAGTAATATTCCTTGTGAAGGCGAGGGGAGGAATTGTTTTTTCCCATTTGGTTTGATTTCGGTTGTGTTGAAATAGGTTAATTCACCTTCTTCATCTACGATTGCAAGGGCGTGCTCACCAAGTTGATCGGTGGGGATAGTGGAACGCTCTCCGATGACACGTAATTCATATTTGATGACTCCTTCGGGGGGTTTGGTTCCACGTTCGTAGACTGTGAAATCTATGTTTGAACTAGAAAGATTATTCGAAGTGCTAGCTGGAGCTAAATGAAATCCTCTAAATCGGAGATCTAGATATGCGGAAAATTGCGCAGAAAAATCTGGTTTTTGTGCAGATATAAATTGTATAAAATCCATTCCATCAATGTTATCGATATCTCCACGAAGTAGAAGATGGGCAGCTTCGACTGGATCGAGTTCAATTTCGTTGCCTTTTTTTGGAATACCATATCCTCTTGAATCGTGGAAACGTTGTTTTGCGTCTTCGCCTACGACTACGACGCCGCCGGATAGATGACCTTCCATATTCAGAAATATACTGCGGTGGAGAAAGCCGCTACGGTAAATGCTTATGCTGCTGATAAGATAGTATGGGAAAAACATTGGAGAATTGGTTGGAATTAATATTTGGCAAAGACGGCACAGTGTTTTTGGATAAAGAAATGCAGGTCGTCATGCTTGCCGCTGCCGTGGGGATGGCAGGTGTATATATTGTAAGTCCGATCGCGGCAGAGGTTACCCTGGTATTTGAGATGCCACTAGTGAGAGCGGGAGAACTCATAACTGCATATACGGCACCTTCCATTATTCTTGTTCCATTGATGGGAATGTTGTCGGATAGAATTGGACGGCGCCAAGTCATAGTATTTGGGTTTATTATTTTTGGTGTTGCAGGAGGTGCTATCGGGTTGGTAAATGAATTTTCGACAGTTCTTATTTTGCGAGTGATACAGGGGATAGGTTTTGCTGCGTTAATGCCAGTAAGTGTGGCAATGATAGGGGATTATTACGCGGATATTCAGGAAGCCACAGCACAGGGTGTTCGGATAGTGGGAATGCAGTCGGTAGCACTTGTGGCTCCATTGGTTGCAAGTGGTTTATTGATAGCTTCATGGAGAGCTCCATTTATTCTATATTTTGTTGCTATTTTTGCGGCTATGTGGACTTGGAGAATATTGCCACCAGATATCAAAGGTATGCAAGAGTCAGGGAGTGGCTACATGTCTAGATTGTACAAATCTCTCGTCAGGTTGGACATAGCAGCAGTGAGTGTTTCATTTGTCATTCGGTTCATGATGTCTTTTGCATTTTTTGCATATGTTTCATTATTAGTTTTAGAAAAGTTCCAATACGGAGCGTTCGAGGCTGGAGTGATTGTTACAAGTTATGGTATTTTAACACTTATCGGAGCGGCTCAATCGGGTCGCCTGATGGCTAGATTTGATCCATTGGTTTTGTTAGGCATTAGTTTACTCGCGACAGGAGTGGGACTAGCGATAATAGGTGCGTCTAGTTCGTTTATCGTGTTGATGCTTGCGTTGGTTATTTTTTCAGCAGGTGCGAGTGTAAGTGCACCTATTCAGAAAAGTCTCATGGTGCAATTTTCACCTGCAGAACTTAGAGGGGGAACTATTTCTGCCGCAATGGCTGCTCAAAGTTTCGGCCAGGCCGCGGGTCCATTTTTGATGGGGATTTTACTTTACAGGGGTACAGTGTCAATTACTTTTGTGAGAATTGGACTCGTTCTAGGAGGGATAGGTCTGATTCTTGCAGTTATTATTCGTTTTGCGAGAAGTAGACGGACTTCTCTATTTATTTAAAGTACCTATGCGTAGGGTCTCCATGGAAAAACCAAATTCTCCACCTGCAATACGAGATTTTGAATTCGAGGGGGATGTGTATAAGATAGCATCCTTGAAAGCATTAGAACAAGAGGGGCTTTGTAAATTAAGTAGCCTTCCAGTCAGCATTCGGATTTTACTTGAGGCGGTTTTGCGGAATGTGGATGGGGAGATAATAACTTTCGAAGATGTTAAACATGCGGCGTCGTGGGCGCCTGAAACTCCTGACGTAGAAGTTCCATTCAGCCCATCTAGAGTTGTGTTGCAGGATTTAACAGGAGTACCTGCGGTGGTGGATTTGGCAGCGCTTAGATCGGCTGCCCATAGAGCAGGGAAAGATCCTTCAATCGTGGAACCTGCAGTTCCGTGTGACTTGGTAATTGATCATAGTGTCCAGGTGGATTTCTTTGGATCGGAAGATGCGTACGAGCGTAATGTTGAGATGGAGTATAAAAGAAATGGTGAACGGTATCGTGCTCTTAAATGGGCGCAGCAAGCATTTTCTAGTTTTAGAGTAGTACCTCCGGGAACGGGGATTGTGCATCAAGTGAATTTGGAATATCTTGGTCAAGTTGTTCACTCACGTTTGGTGGGAGAGGATCAATGGTTACTTCCAGATACACTTGTGGGAACTGATAGTCACACGCCTATGATTGGGGGAATCGGAGTGGTGGGATGGGGAGTGGGAGGAATTGAAGCAGAGGCTGCAATGTTAGGACAGCCTATAACCATGACACTTCCAGAGGTTGTTGGAGTTAAATTAACGGGTGAATTGCCACAGGGGGCTACAGCGACAGATTTGGTCCTATACATAGTAGAAATTTTAAGAGGCGTTGGCGTGGTAGATAGATTTGTAGAATTCTTTGGTCCAGCTGTCAAGACGTTGTCAGTTCCAGATAGGGCCACTATTTCGAATATGGCTCCAGAACAAGGGTCCACTATTAGCGTATTTCCAGTGGATGACGTGACGCTAGAATACCTTCGGTTAACAGGGAGGGATGAAAAGCATATTCGATTGGTTGAGGCATATCTAAAAGAGCAGGGATTATTTGGAGAACAAGAGCCAGAATATACAGAAATTGTGGAGCTGGATTTATCGACAATAGAACCTAGCCTAGCCGGACCAAAACGTCCGCAAGATAGAGTGTTGTTGAATGAAATGAGGAATCACTTCGAAGATTTACTTGAATCTGAAGTTGGAGAAAAGGAGACATCAAAAGGGATTTTGGTTGAGTTGGAAGAAGGACGGAGTTCTTCAATTGGGCATGGTAGCGTCGTGGTAAGTGCAATTACTAGTTGTACAAATACGTCGAATCCAACGGTTATGGTGGCGGCAGGACTTCTGGCTCAAAGGGCTGTGGAATTGGGTCTCGAAATACCACCTCATGTCAAAACTAGTCTAGCCCCAGGTAGCAAGGTTGTCACAGAATATCTGAAAGAATCGGGTTTACTCGTACCGCTCGAAGAACTAGGTTATCATGTTGTGGGATATGGATGTACAACATGTATTGGGAACGCAGGTCCACTGCCCGAAGGTGTGGAAGGGGCCATCGACGCGAATAGTTTGTGGACAACGAGTGTTTTGAGTGGTAATAGAAATTTTGAAGCGCGAATTCATCCGAAAATTAGGGCAAATTATCTTGCTAGTCCGCCTCTTGTTGTGGCGTATGGACTTGCGGGTAGAATGGACATCAATTTGGAAACAGAACCACTTGGAGAGGATCGAGAGGGGAATCCAATTTATTTAGCTGATATTTGGCCTAGTAACGAAGAAATAAACAAAACGGTGAGTGAGAATTTGAATCCATCTATGTTCCAACAGAAATATTCAGAGGTATTCCTGGGAGATGAAAAATGGGAAGCGCTCTCTGCACCAAAAGGAATAAATTATGAGTGGGATTCTGAATCTACATATATTCGAGAACCTCCATTTTTCCAAGAATTTTCTTCAGACCCCCCAGGGACAGAAGATATAAAGAACGCGCGTTGCTTGTTGGTGTTAGGAGATACTGTTACGACAGATCACATCAGTCCAGCAGGTCCATTTGGAGCTAGTGTCCCTGCAGGTATTTGGCTTTCAGATGAGGGTTTGTCACCATATGAATTTAACACATATGGATCGCGACGGGGGAACCATGAAGTAATGATGAGAGGCACATTTGCCAATGTCAGGATCAAGAATGAATTGGTTCCAGGAACAGAGGGCGGTTACACATTAGATTTCATCTCTCAAGAGGTTTCGAGTGTTTATGACGCTAGTAGGCACTACCAGGAAGAAGGAATTCCACTTATTGTTCTTGCAGGGAAAGAATTTGGAGCAGGTTCTAGTCGAGATTGGGCGGCGAAGGGATCAGATCTTTTGGGAATACGCGCGACAATTGCAGAGAGTTATGAAAGGATATTTAGAGATAATTTAGTAGGAATGGGAGTACTTCCACTTCAATTTGAAGAAGGAGAATCGCGAATGGAACTGGGTCTTGATGGATCGGAGAAGTATGATATAGTGGGGCTAGAATCAGGAGTGGATGTTGGTCAAAAATTAAGAGTTATTGCTGAGAAAGAGGATGGAAATAAAGTGGAATTTTCAGTTGTGGCTCAGGTAAATACACCCGCTGCGGTGAAATATATCGAACATGGTGGGATTTTAAATTATGTCCTTCGGAGACTTCTTGCATAAGAATTGGACAGGATAGGAAAAGAGGATTAAGTAGATCCAGTGGTGGTTCCAGCAAGTAGTTCTAATATTTGCAGAACTCCAGAATTTCCATCTTTTCCCATGCCATTTTCAACCATGGATTTGTATAACTCGTGTGCCACCATGGTCTGAGGCATTGGGGATCCAAATTCCCTTCCAGAATCAACTGCGATACAGAGATCTTTATATTGGTATTCGGCGAAAAATCCCGGAGTGAAATCTCCCTTGATCATGGCGGGGGCACGGTTTGTAAGTGTCCAACAGCTAGCCGCACCCTGTGAAATTGCAGAAATGACGGAATCCAAATCCGCCCCGGCTTTTTTTGCGAGTAGTACTGCTTCGCTGACGCCGACCATCTGGGATGCAACAATTATTTGATTACAGGCTTTGGCTATTTGTCCCGCGCCACTCTTTCCACAATAGGTTATTGTAGTTCCCATTGATTTGAAAACATCCATATGTTGATTTAAGAGGTCGGAGTCCCCACCTACCATGATGGAGAGGGAACCATTAATTGCACCTTCTTCCCCGCCGGAAATGGGGGCATCAAGTAGAGAGACACCAGAGTTGGTGAGCTTTTCTGCGATTTCTACAGTGGTCTTGGGAGATATGGTAGAACAATCTATGAGTGTACTTCCATTTTGAAATCCTTCTGCTAGTCCTTCGTTTTGGAAGATTACATCAGATACGGATTGTGAATTGGGTAAACAAGTGATAACTATTTGTGCATTTTCTGCGACTTCTTTTATCGTTTTTGCGGGCGTTCCGCCGGCTTTAACGAATTCTTGTAATCTAGGTTTGGACCGATTATAACCGATTACGGAGTATCCTGCATTTAATAGATTTTTTGCCATAGGGAGACCCATTATTCCTAAACCAACGAATCCGATTGATTGTGTCATAGTGTATAACCTGCCTCAAAACATAAAAACATCCTCTGTCGAAAATGTTACGTGAGTGCCTTGCAGAGAGAATTGTATGAAGCTTGTGAATAAAGTAATTATTGTGACAGGTGCTGCTGCAGGATTAGGAGAAGCTATGTCTATGGGTTTTGTTAAAGAAGGAGCAACCGTGATTTGTGGAGATATAGATAGGAAAGAACTAGAAAAATCAGTAGAAAAAATTGAGGGAGGGGGAGAAGCAATTCCCGTTGTTGCCGATGTGGGGAATGAAAATGATGTGGAACGTTTAATTAAAATATCGGAGGAATTTGGGGGAGCAAATGTTCTAGTTAACAATGCAGGTGTGAAACAGTTGACATTAGTGGGTGAAGAATACTCAGTTGCGGAAGTTCCTCTTGAATTATGGGATGAAGTGATAAACACCAATTTGCGCGGATGTTTCTTATGTACTAAAGCTGTGCTTCCAGGTATGTTAAATAGAGAAAGTGGAAGAATAATTCACGTCACATCGGGACATGGTAAAAAGGGAAGAATCAAAAGAAGTCCATATGTTTCGTCTAAATTTGGGGCAGAAGGTTTTCATTGGACATTATCCTTAGAACTGGTGAACACTCCCGTAGATTCATTGGTATTTACACCCCCTCCTGGGGGGG
>Ga0114933_10005793_pt1 | contig 11139 bp, 9 predicted proteins | sample 4SBtaG_FD_89691 | JGI IMG/M metagenome (GOLD analysis project Ga0114933, IMG submission 89691) | Deep subsurface microbial communities from Kolumbo volcano to uncover new lineages of life (NeLLi) - 4SBTROV12_W25 metaG | ecosystem: Environmental > Aquatic > Marine > Volcanic | place: Kolumbo... | reverse complement strand
TCGTGGCCGTCGTCACCAGGGCCTCGGCCGGCGCCTCGCCACGATCGCCGTGATTCCAGACCACGAGCCGCGGCCGGTCGGCGGTCCGGGCCAGCACCGCGTCGGCGTCGGCCGGGGCGTGGGCGGGCACCACCACCACCACCAGGTCCGCGTCGTCGGTGAGCGAGCGCCCGAGGGCGATGCCCTGGGCCTCGAGCCCATCGGCGTCCCGCTCGCCGGCCGTGTCGAGCAGGGTCACGGCGACCCCGCCCAGGTCCACCCGCCGCTCCAGCACGTCCCGGGTCGTGCCAGGGGTCCCGGAGACCAGGGCCCGGACCGATCCCCCCAGGGCATTGAACAGCGACGACTTGCCGGCGTTCACCGGCCCCACGAGCGCCACCCGGGCACCGTCGACCCAGGCCCGACCGGCCTGAAAGGTCCCTGCGGCGCTCGTCGCGCGGGTCCTGAGGGCCTGCAGTCCGGCCACCAGCGTGGCCTCGTCGGTGAGGGCCAGATCGTCACCCGGGTAGTCCAGCCAGGCCTCGAGCTCGGCGATCGCCCCGGTCAGCCCGGCCCGAAGATCCTCGGTGAGCTCGGCGACCGCCCCGTCCAGCCCGGCCCTGGCGACCTGGAGTCCTCGCGCACTGGTCGCCTCGATGCTCTGGAGCACCGCTTCGGCTCGGGTGGCGTCGAGCCGTCCGTGCAGCAGCGCCCGCCGGGTGAACTCCCCCGGCTCGGCGACCCGTGCCCCGGCGGTCACCGCAGCCTGGACCAGCCGCTCGACCAGCAGCGGATTGCCGTGGCAGCTCAGCTCGGCGCTGGCCTCGCCCGTGTAGGACGCGCCGGCGTCGAACAGCGTGACGAGACCCTCGTCCAGGGTCCCGTCGGCGTCGAAGAACCGCGCCAGGCGCGCCCGACGGGCGGGCGGCCAGCCACCGCGAGGACGACAGCACCCGGCGAGCACTTGCTGCACGCCGGGTCCCGAGAGTCGCACCAGAGCCAGCGCCGACCGGGACCACCCGGTGGCGCAGGCCACGATGACGTCGGGGATGGAGGCTACTCCTCGCCAGCGCCGACGTCGGAGCCGGTGTCGCCACCGTCCTTGTAGATCTCGATCTGCTTGTGGCTGCCGTCACCCAGGCTGCGGGAGCCCACGCCGTCCATGTCGGCGATGGCCATGTGCACCACCCGGCGGTCGTAGCTGTTGAGCTCCTTGCGCACGATCTCGGCCTCGCCGGTCTTGCGGACCCGCTTGCCGATGTTGGCGGCCATCTTGCCCAGCCGGGCGGCGTTGGCCTCGTCGCGGTCGCCACCGCGGCGGTCGTCGCGGTCCCGACCCCGACCCCGGTCGCGATCCCGGTCCCGACCCCGGCCACGGCCACGGTCGTCCCGGTCACGGCCACGGCCACGGCCACGGCCACGGTCGTCCCGGTCGCCTCGGGCGCTGCGCTCGTCGTCGTCGCGACGGGGGCGGTTGTCGGCCACGTCGAGGCGGAAGGACTTGTCCGGGTAGTCAGCACCGACGGACTGCTCGAGCAGGTGGCGGATGGCCTGGAGCGTCACGCCCCGGCGGCCCACGAAGTGAGGGGTCCGGTCCTTGAGGTTGACCTGGAGCACGATGACGCCGCCATCGCGCATGTTCGCGGTGACCTGGCCTTCGAAGCCCATGCGCTCGACCAGGCCCTGGAGCCACTTCTCGGCGTCCTGGGCGGCTTCGACCTCTTCGGCGTCTCGCACCCAGGCGATGATCTTGACGGTGTCGCGGGGCTGGGAGCCACCGCCCTGGTTCTTGAACCAGTCCTTGTCGATGGTGAACTGCACGGCAGCGGGCGTGACGCCCAGCTCGGTGGCAGCGAGGGTGACAGCACCCTTGATGTGGGCGCCCTCGGTGTTGACGGTTGAGACGCCTTCGGGGATTGAACGGATCATCTTGGTTGGCTCCGGTGTGCCGCGGCCGTGTTCAGGCCTTGCTTGCGGCGGGGGCGGCTGGTGGTGTGACCATCGGGTAGGCCTTGTTCACCAGCCACATCTGTAGGATCGACAGGATCGTGTTGACGAGGATGTACAGCGCCAGTCCCGAGGGGAAGCTGTACATGATGAAGACGAAGACCAGCGGCATCATGCGCATGATCTTCTGCTGGGTCGGATCCATGCTGGGGGACATGGGCGTCAGGCGCTGCTGGAGCACCATCAGCACGCCCACCAGTGTGGGCAGGACGCCCCACGGATCCGGAGACGAGAGGTCCCTGAGGTAGAAGAACTCGGCGTGGTAGACGTCCACCGAGAACAACAGGACCGAGTAGAGGGCAAACCAGACGGGCATCTGGATGATCATCGGGATGCAGCCGCCCAGGGGGTTGACCCCCTCTTCCTGGAACAGCTTCATCTGCTCCTGGCCCTGGCGCTGCGGATCGTCCGGGAACTTCTCCTTCATGGCCTGGATCTTGGGCTGCAGGGCCTGCATCTTGCGGCCGGACGCGAAGCTCTTCTGGGTCAAGGGCCAGAAGCCGATCTTGACCGACAAGGTGAGCAGGATGATCGCCGCCCCCCAGTTGCCCACCAGGCCGTGGAAGCCCTGGAGGATCCACAACAGGATCCGGGAGAAGAAGCCGAAGATGCCGAAGTCGACGGCGGCTTCGAGGTTCGGGTGGTGGGCCCCCAGCGCCTCGAGCTCCTTGGGACCGATGAACAGCTCCAAGGCCACGCTGTCGGACTGGCCGGGCATCAGGTTGGCGTCGTGGACCAGGAAGGCGCCCTGGCGTCCGTCGAAGGTCTCGGCGAACTCTCCCCGGCCCCAGGACGCCTGGGGGATCGCCGCGGCGATGAAGTAGCGGTCGGCGATGCCGAACCAGCCCACCGGACCCTCGAGCCGCTCGAGGTCCTCGAGGTCCTCGAGGGTCTCCAGGTCGCCGTCGGCCGAGATCACCGGTCGCGCCACGTTGGAGTAGCGGTTGGCCTCGCCTTCGAAGCGATCGGCGGCGCCGACCCACAGCGGACCCTTCCAGGGCTCGCTGCCCCGGTGGGTCCAGGTCACGTCGACGTGGACCAGGTTGGGGTCGTCGGTCGGGGTGTAGGTCCGACGGACCTCGATGCCCTGGGGATTCGTGTAGGTCGCGGTCGCAGCGGACCCGCTCTGGACGGTGTGCCGGCCCACGATGAAGTCCCCGCCAGCGCCCGCCGCGAGCACCAGGCCCTCGGCACTGATCAAGCGCTCGGGGCCGGGCTCCAGACCCCACGGGAGCCACTCGTCGTCGGCCTTGCCGGTGACCTTGGCCAGGGCCCGGCTCCAGATGGCCTGGATCTCAAAGGGGGACTGGTGGCCCTCGACGACCACGTCGGCCAGGCCCCCGCCCTCGCTGGTCAGCTCGGTGCTCAGGCCCGAAGTGGAGAACGCCAGGGTGCGCTCGGGCAGATCGGCGGCGGCGGGCACCACCGGTGCCGCGCCGGGCTCGGGCGTCAGCGCTGCCGCAGGGGAGGTCGTCGGGGCCTGGCCCGTGACCTCGGCGGCGGCCTGGGCCACCGGGTCTGCCACCACCGGCGGCGGCGGCGGCAGGAAGAAGGCGGTCCAGATCCAGTAGACCGCCACCGACAGGAACACCGCCAGGATGAGTCTCTGTTCGGCCTCGGGGTCCTTCTTGATCACTCCGAGACTCCGAGCTGTGCACCGAGCGTCGGCACGGGGTCGAGCCCACCGGGGTGGAAGGGGTGGCACTTGCACAGCCGCGCGGCGCCCAGCCAGCCTCCGCGCAGGGCGCCATGGCGCTCGATGGCTTCGAGTGCATAGGCCGAGCAGGTCGGGTGGAACCGGCAGCTGGCCGGCAGGACCGGAGACAGGAAGCGCTTGTAGAAGCGGATGAGAGCGGTCAACAGGGTCTTCACCGGGCACGCTCGCTGAGCTGGGAGAAGACCGAACACACCTGGGCGGTGATCGCCTCCTGGCCGACGGTCGCGGCGCGAGGATTGGCGATGAACACCACGTCCCAGCATCCGGAGACCTGGGTCCGGTGTCGACGGATGCCCTCTCGGAGCCAGCGCTTGACCCGGTTGCGGATCACGGCGTTTCCCACCTTGCGGCTGACGGTGATGCCGAAGCGGCTGGTCGCCGTCCTGCCCGGCAAGAACAGGATCAGCAAGTGACCAGTCCGGAGTCGGCGCCCACGGCCCTGGACCCTCCGATAGTCCCTTGTCCGTCGAAGACGGGCGGACTTGGGGAAGGCCTGGGGCGTGCTAGAGCTTGCGCTCACTCGGCACGGTCACGACCAGGCGCTTGCGGCCCTTGGCGCGGCGGCGGGCGAGGGTCTTGCGGCCACCGGGAGTGGCCATGCGGGCACGGAAGCCGTGGCAGCGCTTCCGCTTGATCTTCGAGGGCTGGTAGGTGCGCTTCATCGCGTGGGGTCCTGGGCGGGGTCTTTGCGACCGGGGCCGGCGCTTGAGCCGGGAAAATCGGCCTGCGATCTATTCGACGGACCGGTCCAAGGCAAGCCGGCGGGCCGTCTTGCCTGCCCTCCTCCCCACTGATAGCGTGACCGGGTCCGGTCCCGGCACACCGGCACGTCTCCTGGCCCATGTCCCTCGTCTCCCTCGGTCTCCCGGTCCCAAGGCGGATCCTGGCCCGGCCGAGCAGGGGAGCGTGCGCCTCGAACGCCCCAGCATCCGGGACCGGGATCCCCGTGGAGATCCGATGAACGAGATCTGGGACCAGGTCCAGAGCCGCCTCGAAGCCAGGCTGGGTGCCCAGGCCCACGACATCTGGATCCGGCCCATCCGCCTGATGGCCCTGGACGGTCAGATCGCTCGCCTGGAGGTCCCCAACCGCTACTACAGCGACTGGATCCGCGACAACTACGAGCACGACCTGCTGGACGAGCTGACCACCGCTACCGGCCAGGACCTCAAGCTCGAGTTCCACTACCAGGCCCCAGAGCCCGTCGCCGAGGAGCCCACCGGTGCCGCGGTGCTGGCCGACGTCGCCTCGAGCAGCCTGCCCCGGCTGATGGTCGACAAGACCTTTGACACCTTTGTCGTGGGGTCCTGCAACAAGTTCGCCCACGCGGCCAGCCTGGCCGTCGCGGACTTCCCGGGCACCCACTACAACCCGCTCTTCGTCTACGGCGACACCGGCCTGGGCAAGACCCACCTGCTCCACGCCGTGGGCAACGCCGTGAGGGCCCAGAACCCGGCAGCCCGGGTGGTCTACACGACCACCGAGGTCTTCGTGAACCAGCTCATCAACGCGCTGCGCTTCAAGAAGATGGAGGAGTTCCGGAACACCTACCGCCAGACCGTCGACTGCCTGCTCATCGACGACATCCAGTTCCTCAGCGGCAAGGACCGCTCCCAGGAAGAGTTCTTCCACACCTTCCAGGCGCTCCAGGGCTCGGGCAGGCAGATCATCATCACGGCCGACGTCCTGCCCAAGGAGATCGACAAGCTCGAGCCCCGGCTCCGCAGCCGCTTCGAGGGCGGCCTGCTCGCCGACATCCAGCCCCCGGACCTGGAGACGATGGTCGCCATCCTGCGCAAGAAGGCCGACGAGCTCAACATCGCCATGCCCGACGACGTCAGCTTGTGGGTCGCCGGCCGCGTCCGCTGCAACATCCGCGAGGCCGAAGGCGCGCTCAAGCGCCTGGGGGCCCTGAGCTCGTTCTTCTCGACCGACCTGGACATCGAGTTCTGCAAGGAGCACCTGGCCCAGCTCTACCCCGAGCGCACGATGGCCCCGACGCCGGACCGGGTCATGGAGGTCGTGGCCCGCTTCTTCAACATCCGAGTCACCGACCTGAAGGGCCGCCGCAAGGTCAAGGGCATCGCGCGACCGCGGCAGATCGCGATGTACCTGACACGGACCCACACCGAGCTGTCCTTTCCCGACATCGGGCGGGCCTTCGGGGGCCGGGACCACTCGACGGTCCAGTACGCCTGCAAGAAGGTCAAGGCGGACCTGAAGCGGGACCCGGACCTGCGCGAGGTCATGCGAAACCTCGAGAACAGCCTGGGGGTGTGAGGGTGTGCTGGACCCCGCCGACCGCTGTGGACAGCCCTGTGATCAGCCCTGTGATCGGGGGGGGATCAACCCTGTGATCGGGCCTGTGATCAGACGGGGGAGCAATTGTGGAGGACTTGGGCTCCCCCGAGCACTCCCCAATCCCTCCACAGGCCGTACCCCCAGCTCATCCCCAGGATCTCACCGATCCAAGTCCTTGAGAAGACACGGTTTTGGCCAGTTGTCCCCACTCTCGACAGGACTGATCGATCCACAACGAAATACACACTCAATCCTTTAATTCTTCGTCTCTGAGGAGCCCTCCATGGACCTCTACATCGACCGCGACGCGTTCTCCCACGGCCTCACCCGGGTGCAGGGCATCGTGGAGCGCCGCAGCACGAACCGCATCCTGTCCAGCGTCCTGCTCGAAGCCGCAGACGATCGCCTGCGCATGACCGCGACGGACACCGAGGTCGCCTTCACTGGAGACCTGGGTGCGAACGTCACGGCGCCGGGGGCGATCGCCGTCGACGCTTCGAACCTGTTCCAGATCACCAAGGCCCTGCCGGACAGCACTGTGCACCTGGTGCTCGGTGCCAACAACCGACTCGAGGTCAGCTCGGGCTCGGCGTGGTTCAAGATGGTGGGCAGCCCGCCGGACGAGTACCCACCGCTGCCCGAGTTCACCGGCACGTCGACCCTGACACTGCCGGCCAGCGGCCTCAAGTGGCTCATCGACCGGACGCACTTCTGCGTGTGCAGCGACGACAACCGCTACGGCATCAACGGCGCTCACCTGGAGCTCTCCAATCGCGACGACGGCCCCCGCCTGCGCATGGTCGGCACCGATGGCCACCGGCTCGGCTTCGCCGAAGCCGGGTTCTCCGGGGACTTCGGCATGCCCGCCGCACGGCTGTTGCCGCGCAAGGCCCTGGGCGAGATGCGCAAGCTCTCCGAGCGCGGCGACGAAGAGCTGAGCCTGTCCTTCTCCGACAACGGCGCCTTGCTCCAGACCGGCGAGGGGCGGTTCTTCTTCCGGCTCATCGACGGGGAGTTCCCGGGGTACCGCGAGGTGATCCCCGCCGCGAGCCAGCGACGGGTGATGATCAACCGCGGTGGACTGCTGGCGGCGGTCAAGCGCGTCGGGCTGCTGGCGTCGGACCAGACCCGGCCGGTCCGCTTCGCCTTCGAGGGGGACCACCTGACCCTGTCGACCCAGAACCTGGACATCGGCGAGGCCCGCGAAGAGGTCCCCTGCGAGCTCGACGGCGAAGACATCACCGTGGGCTTCAACGGCCGGTACTTCAGCGAGGCCCTGGCCGCGACCACCGGGGACCAGGTGCTCATCGAGCTGACCGATCCCCTGATGCCAGCGCTGCTGCGTGAGCAGGACCAGGACGAGGGCCTGTTCGTCATCATGCCGATGCGGCTGGACTGAGCCACCCGGGAGCCCCGACCTTGGCCGAGACCACCCGGCTGATCCAGGTGACGGCCCGGGGCTTTCGGAACCTGGCCGACGAGACCCTCGACGTCGACGCGCCCTTCGTGGTGCTCCACGGGGACAACGCCCAGGGCAAGACCAATTGGCTCGAGGCGGTCTACAACCTGGCCACCCTGAAGAGCTTCCGGACCCGCTCGGTCCGGGAGCAGATCCGCTGGGGCGACGCCGCCGCCGTGCTGAGCGGCACCCTGCGCCGGGGCGAGGTCCTGCGCCACTACCGGGTGGCCCTGACCCCCGAAGGGCGCAAGGGCACCGTGGACGGGAGCGCCCCGGGCAGCCTGGTGGACTACTTCCGGGACATCCGGGCCCTGGTGTTCGCGCCGGAGAGCCTGGAGACAGTCAAGGGCGGCCCGGACGCCCGGCGCCGCTTCCTGGACCGGGCGGCGTTCACCCTGCGCCCCCAGTTCCTGGTGCTCGCCCGGGAGCACCGGAAGCTCCTGGACCAGAAGGCGCGGCTGTTGCGGGACGGCCGGCCGGACCCGCTGTGGCTGGACACCCTGGACGCCCAGCTCGCCGTGGCGGGGGCTCGCCTGGTCCAGCGTCGCCGGGAGGTGCTCCAGGCCCTCCAGGCCCCCTTCCAGGTCCACCACCAGGCCATCGCCGGGGGCGGCGAGGCCGTGCTGGGCTACCGGACGGCCTTGAGCGGTGACGACGAGACCGGCGTGGCCGCCAGCTACGCCGCGCTGCTCGCGGAGCGGCGGGACGAGGCCCTGCGTCGGGGCATGAACGTGGTCGGGCCCCAACGGGACGAGATGACCGTGCACATCGACGGCCGCCTGGCGCGGACCTTTGGCAGCCAGGGCCAGGTGCGCTCGGTCGTGTTGGCGCTGACCCTGGCGGTGCTGGACCTCCCGGCGCCGGTGCGCCCGCTGCTGCTCTTGGACGACCTGAGCAGCGAGCTGGACCGCTTGCGGACCGGTCGCCTGGTGGAGCGGCTGAGGGCCTGCGGGGTCCAGGTCTTCGTGTCCACGACCGACCCTTCGCTGGTCGACGTATTGCCCTCCGAGGACGTGCTCCGACTGCGGGTGTCGGACGGCCGGATCTCCCCGGAATCCTGAGGATCCACGGGCCCTCCAGCGGGGGTGCGAAGGGGGGCTGGACGGGTTATCCCCAGGGGGTTGCGGGGCCGCTGTAGAGGCCCGTCCAGAGGAGGCGCGAGAACCCATGTCCGAGATGGCCGAACCCGGGGCTGCGACCGAGTACGACGCCGGCTCGATCCAGGTCCTCGAAGGCCTGGAGGCCGTGCGCAAGCGCCCCGCGATGTACATCGGGGACACGGCCGAGCGCGGGCTCCACCACCTGGTCTACGAGGTGGTCGACAACTCCATCGACGAGGCCCTCGCTGGCTACTGCGACGAGATCGTCGTGACCCTGCACGAGGACGGCAGCTGCTCGGTCCTGGACAACGGCCGGGGCATCCCGGTGGCCATGCACCCGACCGAGGGCCGTCCAGCAGCCGAGGTCGTGCTCACGGTCCTGCACGCCGGCGGCAAGTTCGACTCCTCGAGCTACAAGGTCTCCGGCGGCCTTCACGGCGTGGGCGTGTCCTGTGTCAACGCGCTCTCCGGGTGGCTCAAGCTCGACGTCTGGCGCGACGGCACCCACTACACCCAGCACTATGCCCAGGGCGACCCCCAGGTCCCCCTCAGCCCGGTCGGCGAGACCGAGCAGCGGGGCACCCGGATCTCCTTTCTGCCCGATCCCGAGATCTTCACAGAGACCGTCGAGCTCAATTTCGACAGGCTGTCCGGCCGGCTCCGGGAGCTCGCGTTCCTCAACCCAGGGGTGATGATCCGGATCGAGGACCTGCGCGACGGGCGCAGGCACGACTTCCAGTACGAGGGCGGGATCAAGTCCTTCGTGGAGCACCTCTCCGCCAACAAGACCCACCTGCACGAGCCGCCGGTCTACATGGTCGGCGAGCGCGAGGGCGTCGCGGTCGAGATCGCGCTGCAGTGGACCTCGGCCTACAGCGAGACCCTGCTGACCTTTGCCAACAACATCAACACGATCGAGGGCGGCACCCACCTGACGGGTCTTCGTGCCGGGCTGACCCGCACGCTCAACGCCCACGCCCAGGCAAACAACCTCCTCAAGAGCGCCAAGGGCACCAGCCTGGGTGGCGACGACGTGCGCGAGGGCCTGGTCGGCGTGCTCTCGGTGAAGATCCCCGAGCCCCAGTTCGAGGGCCAGACCAAGACCAAGCTCGGCAACTCCGAGGTCAAGGGCCTCGTCGAGGCCATCGTCAACGACATCCTGGCCGCCTTCCTCGACGAGAACCCCCAGGTCGCCAAGGCCGTGGTCGCCAAGGCGCTGGACGCTGCCCGCGCCCGGGACGCCGCCCGCAAGGCCCGCGAGCTCTCCCGCCGCAAGTCCGCGCTCGACGGCGGCGACCTGCCCGGCAAGCTCGCCGACTGCCAGGAAAAGGACCCGGCCAAGTGCGAGCTCTACCTGGTCGAGGGTGACTCAGCGGGTGGCTCGGCCAAGCAGGGCCGGGATCGCAAGACCCAGGCCATCCTGCCGCTCCGGGGCAAGATCCTCAACGTGGAAAAGGCCCGCTTCGACAAGATGCTGGCCAACAACGAGGTCAAGACCATCATCTCGGCCCTGGGCACCAGCATCGGGCCCGAATTCGACGTCGAGAAGCTCCGGTACCACCGGGTCATCATCATGACCGACGCCGACGTGGACGGCTCCCACATCCGCACGCTGCTGCTGACCTTCTTCTATCGCCAGATGAGCGAGCTGGTCCAGCGGGGCCACCTCTACATCGCCCAGCCGCCCCTGTACAATGTCAAGCGCGGCAAGAAGGAGCAGTACCTCAAGGACGACCCGGCCCTCGAGGAATTCCTGCTCCAGCAGGGCACCCGCAACCTCAGCCTGGCCCTGCCCGACGAGCAGACCCTGGGGGGCACGGACCTGCTTCAGGCCATCCGCATCGGCTCCCGCTACGTGGCGGGTCTGGAGCGCCAGGCTCGGGTCTCGGACCCCGCCGTGGTGGACGCCTGGTTCGCCATCGACGGCGCTGCCGCGGGCGGCGACCGGGTCGCCCTCGAGGACGCCGGCGCCCGGCTCCGGGAGAGCCTGGCCCAGGTCCACCCGGACATCACCGTGCGTCGCGTCGAGGTCGTCTTCCACGACGACGAGGGCAGCTATGCGCTCCAGGTCCAGACCCTCACCCAGGGACGGGACCGGCTGACCGTGCTCGGCGGGCTGGCCAATGCGTCGCCGGAGCGAGCGGCCCTGGGCCGACTGGCGGCCGAGCTGCGCAAGCGCATCCAGCTCCCGGTCGCCCTGGGGGACAAGGTCCTGACGGCGTGGCCCGCAGTGGTCGACGCCGTGCTGACCGCCGCCCGCAAGGGCTACGAGATCCAGCGCTACAAGGGCCTGGGCGAGATGAACCCTGAGCAGCTCTGGGACACCACCCTGAACCCCGAGAACCGCACCCTGCTCCAGGTCCAGATCTCCGACGCCATCGACGCCGACACCATCTTCACCGTCCTGATGGGCGACGACGTGGACCCGCGGCGGGAATTCATCCAGGACAACGCGCTCAACGTGCGGAACCTGGACATCTGAGCGCCTTCCCGATGGTCATGATCGGCACGATCCGACGTTTGTCTGTCCGAGACTCCTGAGTCCTGGCTCGCTGTGCTGGCTGCTGTCGACTCAC
>Ga0114933_10005790_pt1 | contig 11142 bp, 9 predicted proteins | sample 4SBtaG_FD_89691 | JGI IMG/M metagenome (GOLD analysis project Ga0114933, IMG submission 89691) | Deep subsurface microbial communities from Kolumbo volcano to uncover new lineages of life (NeLLi) - 4SBTROV12_W25 metaG | ecosystem: Environmental > Aquatic > Marine > Volcanic | place: Kolumbo... | reverse complement strand
GCGTGAACGGCCAGCAAATCAGAGACAATGCCAAAGGCCGGCAGCGCCACGATATAAACTTCGGGGTGGCCAAAGAACCAGAACAGGTGCTGGAACAGGATCGGGCTGCCGCCGCCGTAGCTAAGCTGTTCACCAAATTCGACCAGCGAGGGCATAAAGAAACTGGTGCCCAGCAGGCGGTCGAACAACATCATCACCGAGGCCACCAGCAGCGCCGGGAACGCCAGCAACGCCAATACCGTGGCTGTGAAAATACCCCATACGGTCAGGGGCAGGCGCATCATTGTCATCCCGCGTGTGCGGCCCTGCAGCACAGTCACCACATAGTTCAGGCCACCCATGGTAAACCCGATGATAAACAGCGACAGAGACACCAGCATCAGCACGATGCCCAGCCCCTGACTGCCCGGTGTGCCTGACAGGATGGCTTGCGGCGGATACAGCGTCCAACCGGCACCAGTCGGGCCTCCGGGGACAAAAAAGCTGACGACCAGAACGATCACAGCCAGGAAAAATACCCAGAAACTAAGCATATTCACATAGGGAAACACCATGTCCCGCGCGCCCACCATCAGCGGGATCAGGTAATTGCCAAAGCCCCCCAGAAACACAGCGGTCAAAAGGTAAACCACCATGATCATGCCGTGCATGGTGATGAACTGGTAATAGGCTTCCGGTGTAATAAAATCGAACAGATCAGGGAAACCCAGTTGCAGGCGCATCAACCACGACAGCGCCAAACCGATCATACCCACCGCAGTGGCCAGCCCGCCGTACTGGATCGCAATGACTTTGGCGTCTTGCGAAAACACATATTTCGTCCAGAAACTATGCGCGTGGTAGAGCTCGACCTCTTGTACTTCGAGCGGCCCGATCGGCTGTGAAGGGTCCTGAATATCAACCATCTGTTTTTCTCTCCCTGTCAGCGGTCGGGTTTTTTTGCCCGTCGCCAAATTGCGAAACTAGCTTCGCATTAATATCATTCAGCAGGCTTGCCCAGATCGGCAACTTTAACTTTGGCAGGCAAAGATGCCGTCGCAAATGTTTCCTGCTCGGCCAACCATACCTGATATGTTTCTTCGGTATCCACAAACACCGCGCCGCGCATCTGTCCGTGACCGGTCCCGCAAAGCTCTGCGCAGAGAACGTCAAACTGACCGGTGCGTGTTGGTGTAAACCAGAAAGTCGTGACCATGCCCGGCACCATATCCATCTTGGCGCGGAACTCGGGTACATAAAAGTCGTGCAAAACGTCGACCGACCGCAATAACATCTTTACAGGTTTGTCCGTGGGTAAATGCAAATCATCGCCGTCGATCAGAACGTCATCCTGACCTTTTGGGTCGTCGGGATTGATCCCAAACGGATTGTCGCCGTCGATCAGGCGCTGATCGACAGTACCCAGTTCGCCGTCAGCACCGGGAAGACGATAGCTCCAATACCACTGTTGCGCCATGACCTCAATTTCGGTCGCGTCGTCGGGCGGCGTTACGAATTGGAACCACACCACCAGACCCGGCGCCAACAAACCGGCCACGCCAACGGTCGTCGCAACAGTCAACCAAAATTCCAGACGGTTATTTTCCGGCTCAAATTCCGCTTTGCGGCCTTCGACATGGCGAAATTTGTAAACGCAATAGGCGGTGAAAAGAATAACCGCTGCGAAAACGATGCCTGTCATCCAGAATGTCAGGTTTATCATCGAATCCATAAACCCCCAATTCGACGCGATCGGCGTCCACCACCATGGACTGAAGACATGAAATCCAATCGAGCCTACAACAACGAGGACAAGTACAATTACAATTGCCATGCTTAGATCCTTACGCAATCTTTAGGGAGTTTGTAGTCAAAATAGTCGGTCGCAGCGGTCTCACAATTTAGTGTTGGGCACACATTGCTTTAACTGAATAGATAAATCCAGTGTTTATTGACGCATTTTGTCACGCCATCTTGTTTTGCGGCAATGGTTCAAAAATGGCGGACAGCGTCTGGCGTGGTCCCACTTTGAAAAAATGTGGGCATTTTCGATTTTAATTGCTACTTTTCAGCATCTTGTTGAGTTTTTCAGACAGTAAGTGGTTGGGACAAAATTTTGACCTGCACCGGCCCATTGACCCGATGCATTGATCTGGACCCACTAACTTGCGCTGATAGCGCGCAGCCTGCGCATTCCCAAAATGAATCCGAATTGCACGTAAAAGTGTTTGATTCGAATGCAATCCTGATCGCGACTTGTCCTCTCAGACGCAGCGTCAATTTTATCATCTATCTTGGACGTCTGGATATCTGGGTTGGTTTTTGTCAAAGCTGAACCAACGAAAAACGAGCGAATTTGCCGGGGGTCGCACCAATGCAATTATTCACAAGCCCTTATTGCCGCACAGCCGACCACGCCATCCGCACGTTTGACTCTGGCGCAACAGATGAAACGCAAACCTGTTTGACCAAACATATGCAGGTCACCCGCAGCCTGATAATAGACCTCTAGCCACCTTTGGAGTAAGAAATGCCCGATATTCAAACAGAGCAAAGTTTCGATAAAAAATCCCTGCCCGGCCACGCCAAAGTGGTGATTATCGGCGGTGGCGTGGTCGGCTGTTCGATTCTGTTTCATCTGGCAAAATTCGGTTGGAAAGACGTGGTTCTGCTGGAACGCGATGAGTTGACATCGGGGTCAAGCTGGCACGCTGCGGGGCAGATTCACACTATCAGCTCGGACCCAAATATCAGCCGCCTGCAATCCTATACAATTGATCTTTACAAGGAAATCGAAGAACTCTCGGGCCATTCGGTCGGCCTGCACATCACCGGCGGGTTTTACGCCGCCTCAACGCCCGAGTGGTATGACTATCTGAAACGCGAGCGTTCCAAAGCGCGTTATATGGGGTTAAGTCAGGAATTTATTTCACCCAAAGAACTGGCTGAAAGACACCCGCTGATCGACCCCAAACATTACCACGCCGCCCTGTGGGACGATCAGGACGGCGACCTCGATCCATCCGGTGCGACTTATGCCTTTGCCAAAGCGGCGCGCGTACACGGCGCACAATATTTCACCCACACACCGGTGGTGGAAACCAATCAACGCCCGGACGGATCGTGGGACGTCGTCACCGCCAAAGGGTCGATCAACGCCGAAATGATCGTCAACTGCGGCGGACTGTGGGGACGCGAAGTCGGGCATATGGCCGGGCTGCATCTGCCCGTACAACCGATGGAACACCATTATCTGATCACCGAAGAGATCCCCGAGATCGCCACACGCGACACCCGTCTGCCCGCAGGCATTGACTACGAGGCCAACATTTATTTCCGGCAGGAACGCACCGGCATGTTGCTGGGTACCTACGAACCGAAATCGACACCGTGGATGGTGGACGGTGTACCGTGGGAATTTGGCCACGAGCTGTTGCAACCCGATCTAGACCGTATCGCGGCGCGTCTTGAAATGTCGTTCGAACGGATCCCGGCCATTGGCAGAACCGGCATCAAGGACATCATCAACGGTCCTTTCACATTCGGCCCCGACGGCAATCCGCTGATCGGCCCGGTGCCGGGGGTGAAAAATTACTGGGTCGCTGTGGGTGTGATGGCCGGTTTCTGTCAGGGCGGCGGCGTGGGGCTGACCATGGCCGAATGGATGATCGACGGGGAGCCGTCGATCGATGTCTGGGCTATGGATGTGGCGCGGTTTGGTGACTGGGCATCGCCTGACTGGGGCACAGTCAAATCCAGTGAAAACTACGAGCGCCGCTTTGTGATGACTTTCCCAAACGAGACACTGCCCAAGGGAAGGATGCAAAAGACCACGGCTCTTTATGATCGGCTTGTGGCGCGCGGTGCGGTGATGGACCAGAGTTTCGGTTTGGAAAACGCCCAGTGGTTCGCCGAAGGGCCGGACAATGCGCATGAAGTCCCCACGTTTGAGCGCAACCGTTCCCACGACTATGTGGCGCGCGAGATCAATGCGGTGCGCACCTCTGTTGGCGGGATCGAAATTGCCAATTTCGCCAAGCATGAATTTAAGGGCGACGGTGCGCGCGCCTATCTGGACAAAACACTGGCCGGGTTCGTGCCCAAACCGGGACGCCTGACCCTGACTCCGATGCTGACTCCCAAAGGCAGGCTTTACGGTGACCTGACGGTCGCCTGTCTGGCGAAAGATCACTTTGTGCTGTTCGGCTCGGGTGCCATGCAAGAGGCGCACCGGCGTTGGTTTGAAAAAGAACTGCCCGACAACGTGACCTACACCAACGTGTCTGACGACTGGCACGGCATCGCCTTGTCGGGGCCAAAGTCCCTCGATCTTTTGGCCCGCATTTGCCGTGACGACATCAGCGGCGGTACCTTCAGGTTCCGCGATGTGCGCCAGGCCTATGTTGGCGGGGTGCCGGTGATCCTGAACCGGATCAGCTTTTCCGGTGAATTGGGCTACGAGATTTATTGCCGCCCGCAGTATTTGCTGCGCCTTTCTGAAGCGGTGGAAACGGCAGGGGCCGACCTGAGCTACCGCTGGTACGGCGCGCGCGCATTGATGTCGATGCGGTTGGAAAAAAGCTGGGGAGCATGGACGCTGGATTACCGGCCAGATTTTACGGCCGCAGAAAGCGGCATGGACGTGTTCATCAACTGGAAGAAAGACTTTGTTGGCAAAGACGCGGCGCTGGCCGAGCGGCAAAAAGGGCCTGCGCGAAAACTGGTGACCTTGGTCATCGACGTGGACGGCATCGACGTGTCTGGAGATGAGGCCATATTGAAGGATGGTGCGGCCGTCGGATATGTCTCATCGGGTGGCTACGCGCACCGCGTCAAAAAATCCGTGGCGATGGGCTACGTCATCACGTCGACGTCCAACCCCGGCACCAAACTGCAGGTCGAAATTCTGGGGAAAATGTACTCCGCCGAAGTGCAGGGGGCACCGCTTTACGACGCCAACGGCGCGAATATGCGGGATTAAGTTTCCTTATTAGGGATTCAAAACCTGTACTCTTGTGCTACCGCCACCGCACCGGAAACAACACGAACTACAGCTCTGTCGGTCGCCCTGACCAACGCCCCAATAGGTAGATGAACTGCCGCGCACCCACGCGCCATAACAAATTTGTTCACCCGAAAAACATTGCAGATTGAAATCGTGGACCTGACTATCGTCCAAAATATACGCCTGTCCGTCACCGGGCCATGCACGGTTGCCGTCCTGACTGTAAAATTCAAGACTGACAATATTGGGGTGATTGCTTTGCACTGAGATTTGCAAAGAGTCGGCGTAGGCCGCTGTTGCAAACACAATAGTGGTCAAAAAGGCGACAAAAATTCTCATGGGTACTCTCCAATGTTCAACTTTCCGTTATATTAACCGAATGCAAAAAAAATAAAAGGGGCCACCAAACGGCAACCATCGGTGACCTTTTTTGCGTTGCAACCGCGATACACGCAAGGCTGTCTTCCCGGTTTCCAGCGTTATGACGGTCAACACTCAAACATCGAAACGGGCGGCTGGGCCGGAAAATTTCTTGGGCAGGTTTTCACCGCGCGAAACCGACAAAATCTGAAAATCTTCTTGACGATTGTGACATGCGTAATATATATTGTTACATATGTCACAAATAGGTCCCATAACCACCCGCGAGTCGATTCTGGACGCAGCCGTACCCGTGTTCTGGGCACATGGGTATCGCGGCGCGTCGGTACGCGACATCTGCGCCCGCGCGGGGGCCAGTTCGAACGCGATCACCTATCACTTTGGCTGCAAAGAAAAGCTCTATCAGGAAATTCTGGACCGGTTTACCGCGTTGCTGCTTGAACAGGCGAAAACGGCGCTTTCAGCCGAACTGAGATCGCTGGAAGAGTTCGAAATCCGACTGGAAATGTTTCTGACGCAGCTTTTGGAAACCTATCTTGAAAATCGTGAGACAGTGCTGATCGCGCTGCGTGAATTCGAGCAACTTGGACCGGATAGCGACGATAGTACCGTGCGGGAACTGCTCGGGCTCAATCACGCGCTTGCGAACTATATTCAGATGGCCAGGGACAAGGGGTTTGTGCGCACAGACGTCGACACAAACATCGCTGCGGGCACGTTGTTGGACAGGCTGATCAATCAAGTGCGGTTCGCCCACACTCACGAACGATTCTTTGGTGTGACTTCGCTGAACCCGGAGTACCGCACCTACTGGATACAGGAATCGCTTGGGTTGGTGGTGAACGGAATGAAACCGCGCGAGTAGCCCGCAAAACGAAAGTACGAAAGGAGAAGACTGTGCATATAGAACATAAAATTGAGATTGACGCACCAGCGGATTTGGTTTGGAGCAAGATTAGCAATCTGGCCGACATTCAAAACTGGACTAAAGCTGTGAAAGAATCCCACTTTCATACCAAGATCGAGCGGGGTATTGGCGCCGGCCGGACCTGCGATGTCCCGGGATTCGGAACGCTGGTCGAGAATGTTCTGGAATGGGACGAGGGGAAAAGCTTTCGCCTGTCGCTGGAAGGACTGCCGTTCTTTATCAAGGAAGCGAGCGGCGGATGGCGGTTGGAGGAAACCGGTGCAAACCGAACCCGTGGCATAACATTCGTTGACCTGAAGACCCGTTTCTGGCCGGTCGGCGCGCTGATGGAAAGATTTATTCTTGGCCCGCAGTTTCACAAGACCGTCAAGGGTGCGCAGAAAGAATTCAAAGCCTATGTCGAGGGCGATGTAGAGACCCCGAAAGAGGCGCGGACTAACCGCCCCAAGGCGGTCGCGTAGCGGAACATTGCGTCAGTGCGGGGGCGGTAAGAGACAAAGGACCGCGCGACAAATGCCGGTCGGCCTGCCAACGGCAGTAAAGTCCGCACACCACACCCGACAAAAAAGGGGCCACCCACCGGCGGCCCCTTTTCAATTTCTCAAGCGATCCCGGATCAGGTCCGGGATGACACCCTCAAGGGTGTCACATCATGCCGCCCATGCCGCCCATGCCGCCCATGTCCGGCATGCCGCCGCCAGCGGCTGCGCCTTTAGGCTCGGGCTTATCGGCGACCATCGCTTCGGTGGTGATCAGCAAGCCGGCCACAGAACCCGCGTCTTCCAACGCTGTACGCACCACTTTGGCAGGGTCGATCACACCGAAATCGAACATGTTGCCATATTCTTCGGTCTGGGCGTTAAAGCCAAAGTTGGCATCGTTGCTTTCGCGCACTTTGCCGGCCACAACGGCACCATCGACACCGGAGTTTTCAGCGATCTGACGCAGCGGCGCCTCAAGCGCGCGACGCACAATACTGATTCCGGCGGCTTGATCGGCGTTTTCGCCTTTCAGCTTGGCCAGCGCTTTGGCCCCCAGCATCAAGGCCACACCACCGCCAACAACAACGCCTTCCTGCACGGCCGCGCGGGTCGCGTTCAGGGCATCGTCAACGCGGTCTTTGCGTTCCTTGACTTCGATCTCGGTGGCGCCACCGACACGGATCACCGCAACGCCGCCTGCCAGTTTGGCCAGACGTTCCTGCAGTTTTTCCTTGTCATAATCAGATGTGGTTTCTTCGACCTGTGCGCGGATTTGTGTACCCCGTGCTTCGATCTCGGCTTTGTCGCCGTTGCCGTCGATGATCGTGGTTTCGTCTTTGGTGATCTCGATTTTCTTGGCGGACCCCAGCATATCGATGCCGACATTTTCCAGCTTCATACCCAGATCTTCTGAAATCATCTGACCGCCGGTCAGGATAGCAATATCCTGCAGCATGGCTTTACGACGGTCGCCAAAACCGGGCGCTTTAACGGCAGCAATTTTCAGACCACCACGCAGCTTGTTGACAACCAAAGTGGCCAGCGCTTCGCCGTCCACGTCTTCAGCAATGATCAGCAGCGGTTTGCCGGACTGAATAACGGTTTCCAGCAGCGGCACCATGGGCTGGAGCGACGACAGTTTTTTCTCGTGCAACAGCACAAGGCAGTCTTCCATTTCCGCGATCATTTTTTCAGGGTTGGTCACGAAATAGGGCGACAGATAACCACGGTCAAACTGCATGCCCTCAACTACGTCTGTTTCGGTTTCCAGACCCTTGTTTTCTTCAACCGTAATGACGCCTTCGTTGCCAACGCGTTGCATAGCGTCGGCAATTTGACCGCCGATTTCAGCTTCGCCGTTTGCGGAAATCGTGCCGACCTGTGCAACTTCGTCACTGTCCTTCACTTCGCGAGACATTTTCTGGATGCTGGCAACGACGCTGGCAACAGCCGTGTCAATACCGCGACGCAGATCCATCGGGTTCATGCCGGCAGCGACCGATTTCATGCCTTCGGTCACGATCGACTGCGCCAGAATAGTCGCCGTCGTCGTTCCGTCGCCTGCCTCGTCGTTGGTGCGGCTGGCCACTTCTTTGACCATCTGCGCGCCCATGTTTTCGAACTTGTCGTCCAGTTCGATTTCCTTGGCAACGGTCACTCCGTCTTTGGTGATGCGCGGCGCACCAAAGGATTTATCGATGATGACGTTGCGGCCTTTGGGGCCAAGGGTGACTTTCACAGCGTCAGCCAGCACGTTGATGCCCTTCAGCATCCGGTTGCGGGCGTCTGTGTTAAATTTTACTTCTTTTGAAGCCATGATAGCTTGCTCCTAAATACGTGGGTTGAACGGACAATACGAGCGCCTAAAGCGTTCCCATGACGTCGCTTTCTTTCATGATCAGCAGTTCTTCGCCGTCGATGGTGACTTCGGTGCCACCCCATTTGCCGAACAGAACTTTATCACCGACTTTTACGGCCATCGGGATCAGTTCGCCGCTGTCTTTGCGTGCGCCTTCGCCACAGGCGATAATTTCGCCTTCGGCAGGTTTTTCCTTGGCGCTGTCGGGAATGATCAGTCCGCCTGAGGTTTTTTCGTCGCTTTCAATACGACGAACCAGTACACGGTCGTGCAAAGGTGTAAATGCCATGGAATGCTCTCCTTAGTTTGCGAGGTTCCAGAGTAGGGTGGCTTATTCTCGGAGTTAGCACTCGCCACCGTAGAGTGATAACAGCGAGGATTTATGCGCACGACCGACCCGAGTCAAGAGGGCCGGGGGTGAAACTGTTGCAATTGCATTCCATAGCATACAATTAATTATCGGGTTTGGTCTGACTGCATGATGACAAGCCTTTTTAGCGCCACTATAAGGGCGTTGATTTTTTCTATGCCGACCAGACTCCGGACATGCCCATGATCAAAATTTTCGGCCACCTTGCCCCTGACACAGACGCCACGTGCTCTGCCCTGATCTGGGAGTGGTACCTGAACGACATACACGGAGAAGACGCACAGGCGTTTGTGCAGGAGGCCCCGAATTCTGAGGCTCAATTTGTGCTGGACCGCTGGTCCGTTTCGACGCCGCCAATCCTGGGGCAGCTCAAAGCAGACGACGAAGTGGTGATCGTGGACACCAACAGCCCAGATGAATTGCCCGGGAACATCAACGACGCCCATATCTCTGAAATTATTGATCACCACATGCTGGCAGGGGGCATCAGAACCAAAAGGCCGATCAAGCTTACGCTTCGGCCTGTGGCATCGACCGCCACGATAATGAGCTGGATGATTGGCCGCGAGCTGGACAGCGCGCCAGATACGATCAAAGGTCTTATGCTCTCTTGCGTGCTGTCTGACACATTGGGACTCCGATCACCAACAACGACGCCCACAGATGTTGCATTGGCCAATCGTCTGGCCGGCGAGCTGCACTTGGATATTCAGGCTTACGCAGCGGAAATGTTCGCAGCCAAGTCCGATATATTACGGTTTTCCGACGCCGAACTGTTGCGGCTCGACAGCAAAAAATTTGAAACAGGCGGTCAGAGATTTCGCGTTTCTGTTCTTGAAACCACTTGCCCCGATGCCGTTTTAGAACGCAAAAAAAACCTGATTTCAACAATGGCGGCCGTTGCACATGAAGATGCCGTTGATCAGGTTTTGCTTTTTGTCGTGGATATTCTGAACGAAGAATCGACACTGCTAATTCCCAACGACGCGGTCCGCGACGTCATCAACAAGTCGTTCAGTGTGTCGTCGGTCGGGGACAGCGTGGTTCTGCCGGGCGTCGTATCCCGGAAAAAGCAGATTTTCCCCAATTTGACAGTCTAACATTCAGCGTGACGCGCATTATCGAAAGTCTGGGCCTGATTTCAAAGCGGTATGACGCCCTGTACGTCGATTTGTGGGGCTGCCTGCACAACGGGTACGCACCTTTTGGACCCGCCGTCATCGCATTGCAAAAGTTTCGGCAAACGGGCGGCTTGGTCCTGCTTTTGACCAATTCGCCGCGCCCGCGCCCGTCGGTCATCCGTCAGCTGGACAAGATCGGCGTGCCGCGCGACTGCTATGACGAGATCGCCGCCTCGGGTGACGCAGCACAATACGCGCTGGCGTCGGGGGCGATTGGCACCAAAGTCTATCACCTTGGCCCAAAACGTGATCTGGGGTTTTTCGAAGACCTGCCGGCCGACGTTTTGCAGGGCAAAACTATCACGCTGGTGCCACTGGCCAAGGCTGACGGAATCGCGTGTACCGGCCTGTTCAACGACGACACGGAGACGCCCGGGGACTACCGTGCCACGTTTTTGCAGGCCAAAGCGCGCGGATTGCAACTGCTGTGTGCCAACCCCGACGTGATGGTCGACAAGGGCGATCACCGGATTTATTGCGCCGGGGCCTTGGCACAGGCCTATGCGGAAATGGGTGGCACCAGCCATTATTTTGGCAAGCCCCACCCGGCAATTTACGATCTGGCCCAGCGACGCTTGCTTGCTTTGGGCAGGGATATCGACAAGACCCGCATCCTTGCCATTGGCGACGGCATCAATACCGACATCAAAGGTGCCATGGGCGAAGACATAGACAGCCTGTTTATTTCCGGCGGGTTAGCCGCCAAAGAAACCGGCACCGACATCCAACCCGACGCCACGAAACTAAAGGTTTTTCTTGAAAACGCCCAAGTCAGGCCGCAATACACCATGGGACATCTGCGTTAAGGAGACCGTTGCAATGACAGACACCGAAATCGGCACAATTTTTCTGGAAGACCTGCACGTCGGGTTGACACGCCGCCTGACCAAAATCATCGGCGACGATGAAATCAACATGTTCGCCGAAGTGTCCGAAGACCGCAATCCGCTGCATCTGG
>Ga0114933_10005788_pt1 | contig 11143 bp, 10 predicted proteins | sample 4SBtaG_FD_89691 | JGI IMG/M metagenome (GOLD analysis project Ga0114933, IMG submission 89691) | Deep subsurface microbial communities from Kolumbo volcano to uncover new lineages of life (NeLLi) - 4SBTROV12_W25 metaG | ecosystem: Environmental > Aquatic > Marine > Volcanic | place: Kolumbo... | reverse complement strand
CCAGTGTGGCGTTCAGCGCGGCGCAAGTCCAGGCCTGAGCGAACAGTGCGTTAGCGTTCCTCAAAAATCCTATTTACAATCGACACTCATACAGAATCGGCGGTAGCGTTTGATGGAATTTCTCTCTCTCACCTCCTTGAATGAAGCTTTGGAAAAGCAGGATGTCGGACGAATAATTAACAGCGCCTGCGTGGTGGGCAAAATTCAAGGCGCGGTGGCTCAGAGAATCAGCTATGCAACGGATGAAAGCATGCACTTCGCCAAGGCCGAGTATATAGCCATCAAGAACGACAACACCGAATGCCCGTTTATCGACAAAGACTCCGGCGAAGCACCGGTGCCGTTGCCACTGGCGGTAATTGTGAGCACCCTCGCCAATGACATCGGCAAGCTGACCCGCAAGATTCTCGTTACTCTGAAAGACTTGCTCGAAGCCCTGGCCGGAAACGAATAACCGAAATCACACCGAGGACCGTCACATGACTGCAAACAGCACCCAACCCATCGGCGCACTTATATTTGGCGATACGCCACCGAGTAAAATTGTCGAAATCTGTCGAAATCTGGAAAACAGCGGGTTCTCCGAAATATGGGTCGCGGAGGACTATTTCATGTTGTCCGGCTTTGCCACTGCGGCCACGGCGCTGGCGGCAACAAAGCAAATCACCGTCGGCATAGGCGCTATATCGGGGCGGGTGCGCCATCCCGCGGTCACGGCGATGGAAGCCGCGACGCTCGCTGGCGTTCATCCCGGCCGGCTTAAGCTCGCAATCGGGCACGGCGTTCCGGCCTGGACCAGCCAAATGAAACTTAAACCGAAATCCTTCCTGAAATCTTTCCAGGAAGCCACCTCTGGTGTGAAGCGGCTGTTAAACGGTGAAAGCCTGACCGAAGACGGCCAATATTATTCCTATGACGCGGTATCGCTTACCCACCCAGCGCCCGAGCTCGACGTTTTAGGTGCAGTGGTCGGGCCGAAATCGACCGATCTGTGCGCCGAGATTTCAGACGGGATCGTTCTGTCAGTGCTATCAGGGCCTAAATATGTCGAGACAGTGAAGCGGAATGTCGAGAAAATCCGTAGCGAGAAGGGCCTACCGCCAAAGTTCGATATCGTCACCTATGTGCTGGCCTCGGTTGGCGGGGACCGCAAAGAAGTGCGTGACGGATTAAAGGGTGTCGCCGCGTTTTATCTCGACGCCATGGGGGCAACGCTGATGACCGGCGTCTACGGCGCCAATGAGAGGTTACAGCAGATGATCGATCAGGGCGGCGCCGATGCCATCGCCGAGAACATGCCCGATGATTGGATGGACTGGCTCACCATCGCCGGGACACCGGAGGATTGCATCAAATCGATCCATAACTTGTTCGACGCCGGCACAACCTCAATCGTACTGTGTCCGATGCCGACAAGCGATATCGATGTGCAGATAAAGCGCTTTAGTGAAACGGTGCTGCCGAATATCTAGGGCAGATCCCGGGCTTCTTGAATCACCTGCAGTAACGCATTTTCTTAAATTAAAATTCTACTGGGAGCGTTCTCTACTTGCGGTCTTCGCGCACATAGGGCGTGCCGAGCGCCCGAGGCGCATCCTGTCCAGAGCGCATTTGCACGGCAGCGTAAATCAATACCGCCAGAGTTACGGCGTACGGCGCCATTTCGAGAAAATATTGCGGGATGTTGTATCCGGTTGCCTTGAGGCGCGGAATTAGCGCCTCGATGCCACCGAACAACAAACCGCCAAGGACTGCACGCCACGGCCGCCAACGTGAGAAAATTACCAGCGCCACGGCAATCCAGCCGCGCCCCTGGGTCATTTCTTCGACAAAAATCTTGGCGATCACCAACGACAGATAGCCGCCGGCCAGGCCTATAAAGGCGCCGCCAAGCGTCGCCGCCAGCAGGCGATAACCCTCAACATTGATGCCGCCGGCGTCTGCAGCTTGTGGATTCTCTCCGACCGCGCGGAGACGCAGCCCGATTCGCGTGTGATAGAGAAAACGCCACACCAGAATGGCGAGACCAAACGTGACGTAGACGACGATGTCTTGGCCAAACAAGAATCTGCCGATGACCGGAATATCAGTGAGAAAAGGAATATGAATTGGATCGAGGGCGGAGAACGCCTTATTGACCCATGGCACGCCTATCAACCCGGTTAAGCCAATGCCGAGGAAGACGAACGTGATGCCGGTCAGAACCTGATTGGTACGCAGCACAACGACAAAGAAACCGAAACAAAATCCCAAAAATGTGCCGGCTAGGATAGCGAAAATGAAGCCGAGAGCCGGACTATTATCGAACTCGATAAAGGCGATAACGCCGACCAATGCGCCGCACAGCATGATGCCTTCAGCACCAAGATTTAACAGGCCGGCGCGTTCGTTGATGATGAGACCGAGCGCCGCGGCTATCAGGGGCAGCGCGAAAATTGGCGTGAAGGCCAGCCAGTGGGTCAGAAAATCCATCGCCTACGCCCGTTCGTAATGCGCCATGCGGAGGCGATAGCGGACAAAGAACTCCGATGCCGTGACCGACAGCACGATCGCTGCCTGGAACAAGCCGACCAAGGCATCGGGCAGGCTATAGAAAACTTTCATGCTTTCACCGGCGACATAAAGGCCACCCATGAGAAAAGCGACGACCAAAACCATCAGCGGGCGGTTAGCGGCAAGGAAGGCAATCACGATGCCAGAAAATCCATAACCCGCCGCGAGTGTGAAGGTAAGGCGGCCCTCGGTTGCCGACGCAATGGTAAAACCAGCCACGCCAGCAAGCGCACCGGACGTCAGGGCGGATACCAAGGTGATGGTTGAGAGCGGTAAGCCGATCGCCAACACCATGCGTGGATTGATGCCAACGAACCGCGATTGGATACCGAAGCGGCTGCGCTCGATCAGCCACCACACAAAGAACAACGCCAATCCGACAACGACAAGACCGTAATGCACATCCTCCCAGCCGACCTTGGGCAAACGCTCAAAATCGTCATAGCGCGGGCTGTGCGGAAAATTATCTTTGGGATCACGCCACGGGCCGAACACCTGATTGAGGACGAAGTAGAAGGCGATGTAATTGAGCAGCAGGGTCGAAATGACCTCGTTGATGTTGAGGCGTAATTTCAGCAGCGCCGCCGGCAAGGCCCACATTGCCCCAAACAGAATACTGAAGACGAACATCAAGGGCAGGCGGAGGCTCTCTGGCCCGATATCGAAATAGGCAATGATGGTGCAGCCGACTACGCCCATGAAGAGCTGGCCCTCGATGCCGATATTCCAATAATTCACTCGAAAAGCCATGGCAGCAGCGAGGCCAACCAGCACCAAAGGTGTGCTCTGGACGACAACGGTGGCGATGCCTGCCGAATTAAGAAAGGTGAAAACGATGAACTCATCATAGATCGACGACACATCAACGCCACGGCTCACCAGAATTGCGATGCAGATGCCAAGACCGAACAGAACCGCACCGAGCGCAATTGCGATGCGCGTGACAAAGTCTATTTTCTGACGCACCTCGACTGTCAGGCGACGGCCGCGGAGAAATGAAAGGGAAAGGGCTTGCATCTATTAGCCAGCGCCGAAGCTAAGCGTGTCCGACCATCAATTGGCCTACCGCCTCGCGTTCCACCGGCGCGTCGAACTCACCGACCAGACGGCCGCGATTGATCACCCCGACGCGATCAGAGACAGCCAGCACTTCATCAAGGTCTTCGCTGATCAGCAGGATGGCGACGTCGCGCTTGCAGGCTTCACGCAAATATTCATGCACGGCGGCACAAGCCCGTACGTCAAGACCGCGGGTTGGTGAATGGGCTAGGAGGACAGTCGAATCGCCGGACATCTCGCGAGCTAGAACAAGCTTTTGCGCGTTTCCACCAGACAGAAGGCGGGAGCGCGTCGCCAGTCCAGCGCCAAGAATTTCATAGTCTGCAATTGCTTCCGTGGTACCGCGCAAGATGGCACGTCGGTTTATCCAACCGGCCGGCCCAAACCGGCCACTGGAGAGATGCGAGACAACAAAATTATCCATCACAGAAAGATCGCCTGCGAGTCCATAGATATAGCGTTCCGCCGGTATGGTTTTGATACCTTTGCGGCGCAGTTCCCTGGGCGTTGGCCGTTTCAGCACTTGCCCGCTAAGCATGAATTCTCCGGATTCCATATGGCGAATACCCATTAGAGTTTCTGCCAACTCGGTCTGGCCGTTGCCGCCGACGCCAGCCAGGCCATAAACCTGCCCGGCACGGAGCGTAATCGTGAGATCATCCAGCGCGGTTGTGCCATTGGCGCGCTTAGCACTGATGTTTTTTAGCTCAAGCACGACATCGCCGCCGGCGCTAAGCTCTAGGCTCTCGGAGGGGGCTGCCTCGCCGACCATCAGGCGCGACAATTCCACGGGCGTCAGCTCGCCCGGGTCGCGGCCGGCCTCAACCGTGGCGCCAGCGCGCATCACCGTAACTTTATCGGCATGGCTGAAGACTTCGCGTAATTTGTGAGTGATGAGGATGACGCTCTTGCCTTGTTGGGCGAAGGATTTCAACTGGTCCAGCAGACGCGTCGATTCCTCATCCGTGAGCACCGCTGTCGGCTCGTCAAGAATTAGAATGTCGGCGCCGCCCATCATCACCTTGATAATTTCGGTGCGCTGTTGTTCAGACACCGACAAGGTGTCAATACGCCGGTCCGGATCAATTTCAAAACCGATATCGCGGCTCGCCTCGGCAATTCTCTTGCGCACCGCATTGAGGCTTTCGCGCCGGCTCGCGGACATATGACAAAAAGCGATGTTCTCAGCCACGGTCATATTCTCGACCAACTTGAAATGCTGATGAACCATGCCGATACCGAGCGAATTTGCGGCCAACGGCCCGTCTATAGCGACTGATTCGCCATTCACCCTGACCGCGCCGTGATCGGGAGAATAGAGGCCGCACGCGATATTCATGAGCGTCGATTTGCCAGCACCGTTTTCGCCCAAGAGTGCGTGGACCTCGCCACGTTCGGCGAGAAAAAAGGCGTCCACAAGAGCCGGATTACCGTCGAAGCTCTTGTGAACGCCTTGAAATTCGAGAGCGGCGGTCATCAATTCAGCCCGCGCATTGTCAAACTATCGGGCCGAACTATCTACCGTTCCCGGCTTAGAGTGTCTTGGTCGAGCCGACAACACCCTGCAGCAACCAATCCATCCCCCAAAGGTCACCGTCGCCTGGCACTTCGCCCTCCTTGACGCGCAAGGTGCCCTCCTGGTCATAGAGCGGACCTTGGAAGACATGCTTGCCATCGGCGATCGCGGCCTTTTCGGATTCGATTTTGGCAACAATATCGGCCGGTACGGCATCGCCGCAGCAGGCGATGTCATTGCCGCCGTCCTGGATATGGATGAAATCACCATAAGGTTGGGCGCCCGGGTCCCACTTACCGTCGACCATCTCCTGAATCTTCGGGATCAGGTAGCGGTCCCACACCCAGAGATGCGAGCATTGTGTAGCTGTGGGCGCAAATTCTCTCATATCGCGGTGGTGGCCGGTTCCATAGATGCCGTTTTCCTCGGCAACGATCTGGGGGGTCGGGGTATCCACGTGCTGGCCGATGACATCGACGCCCTGTTCGACAAGTGCTTGCGCAGCTGCGCGTTCCTTGACCGGATCGTTCCATGCGCCCGTATAAACGACATGCAAGGTCACATCCGGATTCACCAGACGCGCGCCGAGCAGATAGCCGTTGACGGTCCAATTGACGACACCAAATGGATTGGCGGCGACAAAACCAATCTTGTTTGATTTGGTCAATGCGCCAGCCGCGATACCGCAAAGATAATGCGGCTCGTAGGAGCGGCCGTAAATAGCCTGCAGATTGCCCGCATTGGTGTTCCCGCCCGGATTAATGAACGCCACATCCGGATATTTCTCTGCCAGCTCGAGGAAGGCGTCGCTATAGCCATAGGCGCTGCCAAGAATAATGTTGTAGCCGCGCTTGATATATCGTTCGGCCGCTGGTTTGATCTGCGACACAACCTCGGGGACTTTCTCGACAAAGGGAATGTCCCAGCCGAAGTGCGCATCGATGCGCAGCTTGGATTCGTGAATAGCCTGGGTCCAACCACCATCGCTCTTCACATCGAAATAAAGCCAAGCCGGCTTCGGATCGCCATTTAATTTAAACGGTTCTGCCTTCGCGGCTTGTCCAAAAGACGAGGCCACAATCGAAAATATTATACCCGCTAGTGCGAGGCGAAAAATATTCATGAACTGTCTCCCTATAATGTTGCTTCTCTTACGCTCATTGCCGCACCGTTGCGCAGGGCGCTTTTATCTTATCGCTTGCCGGTGCTGAACACCTGATCCTTTTCACCAAGAAGCCTAGGACAGAAGTCTTCTTGTCAGCAAGGCCAATAGCGGCACATTGGGCCTTCGCATCGACCCAACACAAATTTTTGGTAGAGGTGAATTGTATAGAAGCACGTGCCTTTAGATTACCTCCTATATTCACCTATCTGATCAGTGACGCAATCGCTAAAACGGCACCAATTTTCTCCTAACCAGCTGCCTAAGACACTTGATTTTAAGTTTTCCCGATATAGGGATATTATGTTCGTTTCTGAAACTTTCCGTCAAGTTTGCCAGAAATGAATATGTTGTTCAGCGATAGGGGCCGCAGTTCGCCATGGCTTCGGTATCTTCATAGGCGTCCCACAGGACGATCTTGTCGCCGCGCACTTGGAACACCCAGCACCATTTAGCACGGTAATCCTTTCCACTGATCTGCGATGCGGCTTCTTCGAGGCCAGTCACGGCCACCATATCGTCCTCCGCTACCCAGATCTTATGCTCATGAGAGATGATTCTGAGCGCCGCCGGCATGACCTTGAAATATTCGTCGATCTTGGCCGCACCCCGCCAGCGTCCTGCCCAGGGCAAATCGCTTGAACCCGGCATATCGATCACGGCGTCTTCTGCGAAGGCGGCGACAATCGCCTCAATGTCACCGGTCGCCAGATGACCCACCCATTTCTCGATAACCGCCTTGGCCGATGATGTTGTCATTTGTCTTCTCCTGCTTTCTGAGTTTGTCGATTTCTCAGCGTTAACAAAATAGCCGGGCTCAAGAGTAGACGTTCGCTAGCCGGCACACCATCGCGATAACAACAAGCGATATGGCAGTCTGAAGGACGACGCACCCGCCAGAGGAGCCCATCTCGACAAGGTGCCGCATCAAGCTGGGCGCGTATCGAAGGCAAGGGAATCGATAAGCGTGGTGCCAGCCGGGTGCAGCTAGACTGAAATCAAGCTTTCTGGCGCCGGTTCAAGATGCTGTTTGGCTGGCGCGGCCCATAGCACCGGGTTAGGCTCTCACGCGGCTTCAATCGAACATATGGTAAGCTAAATGTCCGACATCGAATATTTCTATTCCGCGCATTCCCTATTTGCCTATTTAGGTTCAGCGCGCTTGACTGAGATTGCTGAAGCCGCAGGACGTCGCATCGCGCACCGGCCCTTTGATCTGAATAAGGTCATGGACGGTATCGGCGCAACTCCCTTCAGCTCGCGCAGCAAGGCCCACTCTGCTTATTTTTTCGGACGCGAGGAGGAGCGCTGGTCCGAATTTCGCAATGCGCCAACCCTGCCGCATTTTCCCAAGCACCATCGCAATGATACGACCCTGGTAAACTGCATGCTGATCGCCGGCCTAGAACGGGGCGTTGATATTGGTCCACTGGCGCATGCTATATTGGAGGCCCATTGGCGCGACGATGCAGACTTCGCTTCAGCCGATACTCTCGCCGCGCTAGCGGGGAAAATTGCCATCGATGCCATGCCGCTGCTTGCCGCCGCCCTAACCCCGGAAATACGTAAGCTCTACACGAAGAATACCGAAGAAGCGCTTCAACGCTCGGTGTTTGGCTCGCCAACATATTTTGTCGACGGCGATATGTTTTACGGCCAAGACCGGTTGGAAATGGTCGAGCGAGCGCTTCAACAGCCGTTCGATGGAAAATGGCCGCGAACATGAGCGCCTCGTGAGCCTACGGTGAGCAATGTCGTAATTCTCGGCGTGTTTGTCGCCGACAACACCTACCGCGCGCCGCGCCAGCCGCGCATAGGCGAGACAATTCTTGGCTCCAATTTTGCCCTCGGTCCGGGCGGCAAAGGCTCCAACCAGGCCGTTGCCGCCGCTCGCCTGGGCGCGGACGTGACCTTCATTTCTAAAATTGGCGAGGACCCGTTCGGCGATATGGCGATGGCGCTGTGGGCGGAGGCTGGTGTCAAGACGGAAGTGCAGCGCGTGCCAGAGAGCTACACCGGCGCGGCCTCGATCTTTCTCGAAGAGAGCAGTGGCAACAATGCGATCATTATCTGCCCCGGCGCGGCAACGACCCTCTCGCCAGCCAGTATCGACGCCGTGGAGGACGTCATCCGCGCTGCGTCGGTGTTTATCACTCAGCTCGAACAGCCGCTACCCGCCGCCCGACGCGCGCTTGAAATCGCCCGCGAAGCAGGTGCGACGACTATTCTCAATCCCGCTCCTGCGGCGGCGCTGGACGCGGGGTTCTTTTCCCTCTGCGACTATCTCACACCCAACGAGACCGAAGCTGAAGACTTGACCGGCATCAAAGTAGACACCGCAGAAGAAGCCCGCCTCGCCGCTCAATCACTGATGGATAAAGGCGCCGGCGCAGCGATCATCACACTCGGCGAACAAGGTGCATATTTGCACAACAACGAGATTTCAGAGCTATGCCCCGCCTTTGAATTCGCTCCCGTGGTTGAAACGACAGGCGCGGGCGACGCCTTCAACGGTGCATTTGCAGTGGCGTTAGCGCGGGGCGATGCGGCACTGGAGGCCGTGCGCTACGCCTGCACGGTCGCCGGAATATCCGTGACTCGCCCCGGCACGGCACAATCCATGCCATCCCACAGGGAAGTTCAAGAGGCGATAGGAGGCTAAAACGGCTATTCCTCTGATACGCCGCCAAGCGCGGCAAAAATCATTTTAGGCGTAAGGGGGACATGCCCGAACGGGCCTCTCAGTGTTCGCCGCTCTAGATACCGGCCTGGGTGTTGATGACCCTGACCGGGCAGCGCTTCAGAGGCAAGGGTGTGCATCACCAAAACTTGATCGTCGCTCGCACCGGTGGCAAAACCAAGACAGAGGTCAATCTTTGCAATTGGCTTGGTAATCTCGGCGACGCCGCCAATACTGCGTATATAGAAGGCTCTGGACTTCGGGGGGTAGGGATCAGAGGTCCAAATTCTCTTACTCCGACCAAAAATTTCCATGACCTCGAAGATAAATGCAACAAGGGGCGGTGTTACATGTGGCACAAATGTGGCACAGAAGATTGGAAATGGGCCCTATTTCCAGCCAAGGAAATAGCCCAACAATGTAACAGTGGGTTGGAATGTGACTGAGCGGCAAGGGCAAAAATATAAAATGTCGCGCCGAGCACTGGAACGTACAAACCAAGAAACTGCGGGGCCAACACCAAGACCCCGTGGTCGGGCGTTGCTGGTATCCACGCTTCTACTTATTCTCGGGGGTGTCGCCTACGGCGGGATCTTTTCAGCGAACAAGTTCGCGGCTAGCGTTTCGTTCCCTGTTTTTGCTTACACATTTTGGATTGCATTGTTTGCTGGCTCTGCGTTGCTGGCAATCGGTGCGATCACGGGTAATTTACCCAAAATTAGCCGGGCACATCTTTGGCAGTATGCTCGTCTTGCTATACTTGCGCTGATCCTTCCTGTGGTTACGACAGCTTTCGCGGCCCGTGAGTTGCCTGCCGGCGTAATCACTCTGGTGTTGACTCTTGTTCCGGGTCTGACCTTCCTAATGTCGTTCGCTGCGCGTTTCGAGCGGTTTCAGCTATTCAGTCTTGTGGGCCTCTTGCTCGGTGCGGCAGGGGTTTTATTGATCATCCTTCCAGAACAGAGCCTGCCTGAGACAGGCTCCTGGATCTGGATGATAGTCGCACTTGTTGGCGCTTTTGCAGCGGCTGGATCCAACGTCGTGGCTGCCGTATTTCGGCCGCCTCAGTCGAGTTCTATTGCACTTGCCTGCGGTATCTTAATTGTAGGTGCTCTGGGTATGTTACCTGTGATGCTCCTGACAGATGGCCCATACGTTTTCATCGAGGCTGGCTGGACCGGGATGGGGGCGATGGCTTGGGTCGCCTTGATTCACTGCATTACATTCTATTGTTTCCAGGAAGTAACGAAACGGGCAGGCGCGGTCTTCTTTGCACAGTTTAACTACCTCGTCGTAGCTGCTGGACTCTTTTGGGCACTAATCCTTTTTGACGAGAAACTTAGTATTTGGATTTGGGGAGCGCTTGCCTGCATGATCGCGGGCCTTTGGCTTGTAAATTTGGGTCAGAGGCGCAGTTCCCAAGGGGATATTGATAAAAAATGATCTCATAATTAGGAGTGGCTACTGGGGCTTGTGCCTGCCCTATAATAGCAGTTTGTTTATTTCAATTCTCGCGGCGGAGAGGGGGCAAGACTGAGGATGTCTGGATTTGACGATACGCCACAACATGGATGGCGAGTGCACCGCCTGTTGGAAGACCGCGCCCGTGAGGCACCGGATTTTTCGTTTTTGCATTTTGAGGGGCGCGATTACAACCATTTCGAAATGAACCGCCGTGCCAATTGCATGGCGGCGGGACTGATGGAACTCGGTCTCGAAACCGGTGCGCGCGTCGCAGTGATGATGAAAAACGCACCAGAATATATAGATGTGTGGTTCGCCATCACCAAGGCAGGCGCCGTCGAAGTACCACTCAACACCGCCTACAAGGGCGAAATTCTGACTTATATGTTAAATAATTCTGGCGCCGTGATGATGATCATAGACGCCGAATTCGTGTCCGCTGTTGCCGCCGTCGCACCGCGCTGCGCGGCGCTCAAGCATTTCATCGTACGCGCAGAGGACGGCTTCGATGCCACCACTTGTCTGCCGGGTGCGCGGCACGATTTTGCTGATGTTCCAGCTGGTGCGGGGAAGAACCCCAATCTTCAAATTTTACCCGAAGATCTTGCCTGCGTCATGTTCACCTCCGGCACCACCGGCCCGTCCAAGGGGGTAATGCTCAATCACCAGTTCGAGATCTCCTTCTCGGTCGTCTACAACAATATTGTTG
>Ga0114933_10005787_pt1 | contig 11144 bp, 8 predicted proteins | sample 4SBtaG_FD_89691 | JGI IMG/M metagenome (GOLD analysis project Ga0114933, IMG submission 89691) | Deep subsurface microbial communities from Kolumbo volcano to uncover new lineages of life (NeLLi) - 4SBTROV12_W25 metaG | ecosystem: Environmental > Aquatic > Marine > Volcanic | place: Kolumbo... | reverse complement strand
TTTTGTACTTTTAATTATTTTTTTAGCATTTATTAATGCTTCTTTTTTATTTCTATAAGTGTTGTATGGCATATCAACCACCATAAGACTTGTTTTTTTTCCTTTCCTAACACTTTTATAATGTTCTATCATTTGAGTTAAGGTAACTTTTTTTGTGGTGTCGTAATTGTACAATACGGATCCAAGAGAATCGCCTACTAAAGTTATATCTGCATATTTGTCAGTTACTTCAGCAAAACTTTTTGAATAAGCAGTGAGGCATATTATTTTTTTTTTATTTTTTTTTGATAATATTTTTTTAATTTTATAATTCATTTATTTAATTAATAATTTTCAGATACAATTTCATCAAGCATATTAATCATTTTTTTTTTATATTCTTCATCTGTTCCTGAAGGTGTATCAATGACCGAAAAGTAAGCCGCTACAATACGAGTTTTAAGATTTATTGCTAAAAATTGCCCTCCAAGACCTGAATGCCCAATCCAATCCCCCGATCTCATTGTAGAATTAGAGTAATAAACAAATTTATTGTTACCAAGCTCCATATATTTTGGCCCACTATTTGTTAAAGTTTTCTCAATAAATGATGATGAGCCGATTTTTCTGTCGCCTACACCATTGCCAAGATTAGAAAATAACAATCCATATCTAAGAAAATCTCTAGTTGTTAAACATCCACCTCCTGAAATCCAGGGCATGCCATAACGGTCAGTACCCATGTAAAGTGCATCTTCAAAACCTGCTGCCTCTACTGCTTTTAACATCCAGTCTCTTAATGATTTGCCACTTACTTTTTCAACAATTAATCCAATTACATCTGTATTTGCAGACTTATAGTGTGCTATCTCTGTATGATTAGTAAGGTCATTATTTTCATTCGCTTTAATTGAATTTAAATAGTCTTCTTGTGCTTGAACCTCTCCTAGTTTTTCTGGGAGTCTCCATCCACACACGGACTCGTGTAAATAGGATGAAGTATAAGGATCAGTATAATCTTCACTATATGAATTGATAATATTCATATTTAGAACATCTTGTATTTTTGCAGATGCATATCCTGATCCAATATTAGGTAAATAATAAGAAACTTTATTGTTAACATCTATTTTTTTGCTCTCAATTAATTCCCCAATAAATAAATTGAGAAACATTTTAGTTATTGACATAATTGTTTGAGGTTGGTCTTGAGTAAAATCATCAGCATATTTTTCAAAAAAAATCTCATTTCCTCTTCCAACTATAAGTGAACAGAAATACCTGTGGTTAATTAATTCTTTAACTTTTTCTTTTTCATCAATATTTTTTTTGTGGTTATCTCTTAGTTTTAGAACTAAATCAGATCTCAATAGAACTCCATATCTATTTATTTTATGTAAGTTTCTATATCCATCGCGCCTCGTCTCTGGTAAATACCATTTTGCTTTATTGTCTTTTAAAATAACTAGATTTGGGTTTAATTCAGAATCTTGATTAATTTTGTTTGTCATTCTAGTTCAATTGTGCTTGGAGGCTTAGATGTTACATCATAGACTACTCTGTTTATCCCTTTAATGTTATTTATAATTTTATTTGATATATTCTGCATAAATTCTTTATTAAAGCTAAAAAAATCTGCAGTCATTCCATCCTCAGAAGTAATAGCTCTTAATAAACACATATATTCATAAGTTCTATTATCCCCCATCACACCAACAGTCTTAACTGGTAATAATGCAGCATATGCTTGCCATATTTTGTGGTAAAGGTTATTAGATTTTAATCCATTAATAAAAATATTGTCGGCTTCTTGGAGTATTGATATTTTTTCTTTAGTAATATTACCTGGCATTCTGATCGCTAAACCAGGACCTGGGAAAGGATGTCGATTTATTATTTCCTTACTTAATTTAAGTTCCAAACCAAGTTTTCTAACCTCATCCTTAAATAGAAATTTCAAAGGCTCAACTAACTTCAACTTCATTTTTTTTGGAAGCCCACCTACATTATGATGAGACTTGATTTTAGATGTTTGACTTCCTGTTACAGATTTACTCTCAATTAGGTCTGGATAAAGGGTACCTTGTGCAAGAAATTCAACATTTTTTACTCTTTTAGAGTATTTTTCAAATATCTTAATGAACAAATTTCCTATAATTTTTCTTTTTCTTTCTGGGTCAGAAACATTTTTAAGTTTATTTAAAAAAATATTTTTTGCGTTTACATAAATTAAATTCATTTTTAATCTTTTTTTAAATGTTTTAACTACTTCAATTTCTTCATTCTTTCTTAGAAGGCCTGTATTAACGAAAATACAAGAAAGTTTCTTACCAATCGCTTCATGTAACAATTTAGCAACGACACTGCTATCAACACCTCCTGATAGAGCACAAATAACTTTTTTATTTCCAACCATTGACCTTACATCATTAATCAATTTCTTTTTCTGTTGCTTTGATGACCAATTTCTATTTATTTTGCAAATTACAAATAAAAAATTTTTTAAAATATGTTTTCCTTTTGTTGTATGCGTAACCTCAGGATGGAATTGAACACCATAAATTTTTTTTGTGGAATTCTCTATAATAGCAAGTTTTGAATTTTTACTGTATGCTACTGTCTTAAATCCCCTAGGTAGTTTAGTAACTTGATCAGAATGGCTCATCCAAACTTTACTTTTATTTTTTTTATCAAAAAAATTTTTTAATAATAAACTTTTTTTTATTTTTGTGACTTCAGCTAAACCAAACTCTCTAAATTTTGACTGTTTAACTTTACCACCAAATTCTTTTGAAATTATCTGATGTCCAAAACAAATTCCAAGAATTGGAATATTTTTCTTCAAAATTGTATTATCAAATTTTATTTTTTTATCTTGATATACGTTTAATGGTCCTCCAGAAAGAATTATACCTTTTACATTTTCAAGATTTATATTATTTGAGTTATTGTGACTTAAAATCTCTGAATAAACTCCTAGTTCTCGTATTTTTCTTGCTATTAATTGAGTAAATTGAGATCCAAAATCAATAATTAGTATTTTGGATAAAGCGTTATCAGTTTTATCCATCTGCTTGAAGATTTTTTAGTTTATCTCTTATTGAAGATTTTTGATCACATTTTGTTTCACATATTACCTCAAACTTGCTTAGCAATTCTTCAACAACAGAAAAATTTGATTTTTCAAGCTCAATCTCTATAAGCATTAATGTTGCTTCTTCATTATTTGGCTCTAACAATAATGCTGTTTCTATATTTTTTTTTGTTTTTTTTTGATCTTCCTCTACTTCGTATATCTTTGCTAAGTAAAGATAAGATTCTGCATTCTTAGGATTAAAAACTATATTTCTTTGAAACAAAAATTTAGATTCTTCGTAATTTTTTTTATCAAATTCATTTTTTGCTTCATTAAAAAAATCCTCTTTTGCATTTAAATCTGTTAAAAGTGAAAGTGTTATTAGCACTATTAAATAAAGTAGTTTTCTCATTTTATATCTATTTTTTTATTTCATCTAGATTATGAACCATGCTTTCATAAAATCCAGCTTTAGTAATTTTAATAAAGCTTGCTTTATTCCTTAAATTAATTACTTTTTTTGAGCCTAAGTATCCCATAGAAGATTTTAAACCTCCTACTAATTGATATATAATTTTATCTACTTTGCCTTTGAATTTAACATACCCTTCAACACCCTCAGCAACATATTTTGAACTATCAGACTGAATTTTTTGTGAATATCTATCTGCTGAACCTTTATTCATGGCTCCAACTGATCCCATCCCTCTAAAACTTTTGAACAATTTACCGTTTTTTTTTATTAGTTTTCCAGGAGCTTCAACTGATCCAGCAAATAAAGAACCTATCATTACAGCATCAGCACCTGCAGCTAGGGCTTTTGCAATATCTCCAGAAAATTTAATTCCACCATCTGCAATAATTGAAATTTTTTTATTTTTTAAAGCTTTTTTAATTTCTATTATTGCACTCAATTGAGGTACACCTATACCAGCAACTAATCTTGTGGTACAAATAGATCCAGGACCAATTCCAACTTTAATTATATCCACTCCAATTTTTGATAAAAAAATTGCAGCTTCAGGAGATGCAATATTGCCAGCACATAGAGATGTTTTCTTAGGTTTAATCTTTTTTATCATTTTAACTATATCTGCAACTTTTTTACTATGTCCATGAGCTGTATCAACTACGATAATATCTAGATTTTCTTTTAAAATAGTTTTAGCTCTAATCATCTCTTGTTCACTTGCACCTACGGCTGCGCCTACTAATATTTTTTTTGATTTAACTTTTTTAATTTCTTGAATTTGTTTTTTTATTGATAGATTTCTGTGAATTATTCCAATTCCTCCAAGTTTACCTATTTCTATAGCCATTTTTGATTCTGTTACAGTATCCATAGCAGAAGACATTAATGGAATTTTAAGTTTTAAATTTTTTTGAAGTTTGGTCGTAGTGCTTACTTCAGATGGTAATACATCTGAGTATCTTGGCATAAGCATTACATCATCAAATGTGAGTGATTCTTTTATAGGACCCATATCCATGTATATATGATTTTTTTAAAAAGAAAAGTATCTAGCGTAAAATTTTACATATTATAAAACTTTCTTTAGACTCTTTCCTGCTAGAAAGTGGTTTATAAACATGTGTTTCTTTGAAGATACTTTTTGCCTCAGCTACAATCTCGTTAAATGAAAGGCCCATAAAAATTTTTGAGACAAATACACCATTTTTGCCCAATATTTCCTTTGCAAAATCCATTGCTGATTTACATAATTCACCAGTAACTATTGCATCTATATTTTTATTACCTGTAGTATTTTCTGCCATATCAGACAAAACAACGTCTGCTTTTGTATTAATTAATTCTTTAAAATCTTTTCGTACTTTTGAGTCTGTAAAATCGCCAACAATTTGATTTACATTTTTAATATCTTCCATTTTTTTTATATCTATTGAATAAATTTTACTTTTATTAAATTTTTCCGCTAAATATTGTGACCAGCTGCCTGGGGCAGCACCCAAATCAATAAAAATTGAATTGTTTTTTAAAATTTTAAATTTTTGATCAATTTGTTGTAACTTATAGACAGCTCTTGACCTAAATCCATCTACATGAGATTGCCTAACATAAATGTCTCTTTTTTGCCTAATTATCCAGTTTTTTGATACTTTATTTTTTTTCAATTACAAAACATCTTCATGTTCGTCTGAATTTTCAATAGTTTTGTTTTCTTTTTTACTAAGTTTTCTGAAATGAAAGTAGCTTATTGGTATTGATAATAAGTAAATGATACCTGAGATTACTATAACTTTAAAAGGATATATTAGTAAAAGTGCAAAAAACAAAACAAAACCAAATAATAAGAAAATTGTAGACTTTCTTTGAACAGAAATCTTTTTAAATGAATATGTTGGGACCTTACTAATTAACAACAAGGAAATTCCAACAAATAAAAATGGAACAACTGTATTACTAGAAATTGCAAAAAAAGAAAAACCGCTGATATCATAAATTAAAGGCACCAAAACTAAAATTCCTCCAGCGGGTGATGGTATTCCTTCAAAAAAATTATCTCGCCATGAAGGTTGTTCATTAGAATTTACATTAAATCTTGCAAGTCTTAACGCTACACAAACAACATAGACTAAACAAATTAACCATCCAATTTTATCTAAACCACTTAATGACCAAAAATACATTATAAATGCTGGTGCAACTCCGAAACTGATAACATCAGTTAAAGAGTCTAATTCCTTGCCTACTTTTGAGGTCCCTTTAATCAATCTTGCTATTCTTCCATCAAGGCCATCAATTAATGCTGCAAATATTATTGCAATAATTGCTAATGTATAATTTTGATCTAAAGAAAATTTTATTGATGTTAGACCAACACATACACCCATAAGTGTAAGCATATTTGGCAGAATGACCCTGCTTTTTTTAGAAGTTACAATTTTAAAGTTATTTCTTTGTGGTTCCATTTTTATTTTTTAGCAAGTAAAGTTTCACCTGCTATAGTTTTTTGATTAACTTTAACTAGAGGTTTATAGTTTTCAAAATATAAATCTGCTCTACTTCCAAATCTAATCATTCCAATTCTATCCCCTTGATTTAATTCATCATTTATTGAACTCTCACAAACAATTCTTCTAGCAATTAAACCAGCAATTTGAACTACTACAACTTCTTCTCCGTTAGATCCTTGTATTTTATAATAATTTCTTTCATTGTCCTCGCTAGCTTTATCTAATGAGGCGTTAAAAAATTTCCCTGCGATATATTTTATGTCGGTAATTTTTCCCGAGAGAGGAGTTCTATTTACATGACAATCAAATACATTCATAAAAATACTAATCTTTGTCATATTTTTATTTTCTAATTCCATTTCTTTTGGGCCAGTTGTTTCTTTAACTTGTAAAACTATTCCATCTGCAGGACTAATTAAATAATTATCATCATTAATTGAAATTCTTTCTGGATCTCTAAAAAAATAATAAACCCAGACAGTCAAAATAAGAAAAATTAATCCAAGAAATGTGCTAATAAAATAAAATAATATAGTTAAAAAAACAGATATAATTATAAATTTATATCCTTCTGTATGGATCTTTGGAAATATCTTATCAAACATTTTTTTTTAATTTTGGTAATTTTAGGTTAATATGTATATAAAAGAACAAAATTCAATTATTAAGATATATTTAAAAATATGACGAAAATTAAGGTAAAAAACCCCATTGTTGAGTTAGATGGTGATGAAATGACTCGAGTAATATGGAAATTTATCAAAAATAAACTCATTCTTCCGTATCTTGATTTAGGCATTGAATACTATGATCTTGGAATTGAAAGTAGAGACAAAACAGAAGACCAAATTACAATTGACTCTGCTAAAGCAATTAAAAGAGTTAACGTAGGGATTAAATGCGCAACCATTACTCCAGATGAAGGGCGTGTGAAAGAATTTAACCTTAAAAAGATGTGGAGATCTCCTAATGGAACCATCAGAAATATTATAGGAGGCACGGTATTTCGTGAACCTATTCTTTGTAGCAATATTCCAAAACTTGTTCCAAGTTGGACAAATCCTATTTGTATAGGAAGACATGCTTTTGGTGATCAATATAGAGCAACAGATTTTACAGTGCCAGGAAAAGGTAAATTAGAAATCAAATGGACCTCTGAGGATGGTAAAGAAAAAAAAGAATTTGAAGTTTTTAATTTTCCTGGTCCAGGAATTGCATTATCTATGTATAATTTAGACAAATCAATAAAGGATTTTGCAAGGGCATGTATGAACTATGGATTGAATAGAAAATGGCCTGTTTTTTTATCAACTAAGAATACAATATTAAAAAAATACGATGGTAGGTTTAAAGATTTGTTTGAAGAAATTTTTAAAAATGAATTTGAAGAAAAATTCAAAGAAAGAGGGATTATTTATGAGCATAGACTGATAGATGATATGGTTGCATGTGCCATGAAGTGGAATGGTAATTATATTTGGGCATGTAAAAATTATGACGGTGATGTCCAGTCAGATACTGTTGCTCAAGGATTTGGATCTCTTGGATTAATGAGTAGTGTTTTAATGTCACCAGATGGAAATACAATTGAGGCTGAAGCAGCGCATGGAACAGTAACTAGACACTTTAGACAGCACCAGGAAGGAAAGGAAACTTCAACCAACCCTATAGCCTCAATATTTGCGTGGGCTAGAGGTTTATATCATAGAGCAAAACTTGATAATAATGATGAATTAAAGAAATTTGTTAAAACTTTAGAGAAAACTTGTATTAAAACTGTTGAGAATGGTTCAATGACTAAAGACTTAGCAATTTTAATTAGTCCTACATCAAAATTTTTAACTACAAATCAATTTCTTGATGAGCTAGATGCGAATCTTAAAAAAAATTTAAATTAAAGATTTAATGCTTTCAAAAGCATCCTCAATTTTATCAGAATAAATTCCACCCGCTTGTGCAAAATCTTTTCGGCCACCTCCACCTTTTCCACCTATAACACTTGATGCTGTTTTAACTAGTTCAACAGCATTATATTTTTCAGTTAATTTTTCAGTAACACCAATTGCTAAACCAATTTTTTCATCTTTTGTAGCACAAACAATTATAATGCCCTCCTCTAATTGTTTTTTTCCTTGATCTACTATTTTTCTTAAATCTTTGGGTGGCAAATCAATAATTTTTTGAAATCTTACTTTAACACCATTTAGAACTTCATCATTTACAATATTTTTACTTTTGTCTTTCAACGTAAATTTTAGTGAAAGATCTTCTAATTGCTTTGATAAGTCCTTTATTAAAATTTTTTGATTTTTATTATTTAGTTTTGCTTTACCCCCAAGTGCCTCAATTTTTTTAATCAAATCTTTTACTAATTCTTCATCTTTTTTACTTGAAATGTCAGATAAATGCTCTTTTTCAGATAAATATTTTTCTAATTGTTTGTCTCTTAGCGCTTCAACTCTTCTTACACCCGCAGCTATTGATGACTGACTTATAATTTTAAACTTTCCAATATCTCCTGTATTTTTAACATGAGTTCCACCACATAGTTCGGTTGAAAAATACTTATTCTTCTCATCACCCATGGATAAAACTCTAACTTCGTCTCCATACTTTTCTCCAAAAAGTGCTAATGCACCATTGTTTACTGCTTCTTTCGGTGTCATCAATCTTGTCTTCACATTTGATTGTGTTTGCACCATTTCATTAACAATTGTCTCAATTTTTTCTACTTCATTCTCAGATATTGGTTTCATATGGCTAAAATCAAATCTCAATCTATCCGCATCAACTAAAGATCCTTTTTGTGTTACATGAGTTCCCAAAACTCTTCTAAGAGACTCGTGCAGTAAATGAGTTGCAGAATGGTATGCTCTGATATTGTCTCTTCTTTCTTGGTCAATTTTCATTTCAATATTATCATTTAAATTAATATTGCCGTTTTCGACTTTTCCATAATGAACAAAAAGATCTCCTAACTTTTTTTGAACATCATTAACTTTGAATTTAAATTCACCTGAAGTGATTTCTCCCGTGTCTCCTACTTGACCTCCAGATTCTCCATAGAAAGGTGTTTGATTGCTAATTATCATACCCTCATCACCGTTATTTAAAGATTTTACCTCTTTATTATTTTTTAATAATGATAGAACTACGCCTTCAGCTTGATTTGTTTCATATCCTAGAAATTCAGTCGCTCCAAGTTTATCTTTAATACCAAACCAAACATCATCTACAGCACTATCACCAGATCCTTTCCAATTTTTTTTGGCTAATTCTTTACTTTCTTTCATTAGGATATCAAATTTTTTGTTATCAACTGAAAGAGATTTATTTTTTAGAATGTCTTCAGTTAAATCTAATGGAAATCCATATGTATCATAAAGTTTAAATGCCACTTCACCAGGTAAGGTTTTGTTTATTTTTGTTATCTCGTCATTTAATATCTTGATACCTCTATCAAGAAGAACTAAAAATTTTTCTTCCTCCATTTTTAAAGTTTCTCTAATTAGAGCTTCTGCTCGAGAAAGTTCTGAGTAATTACCTTTCATCTCTTCCATTAAAGTTTTGAATATATTAAAAAAAATTGGCTCTTTAGATCCTAATAAGTGTGAGTGTCTCATTCCTCTTCTCATTATTCTTCTTAAGACATATCCTCTGCCTTCGTTTGAAGGTAGAACACCTTCTGCAATTAGAAATGAGCTTGCTCTTAAATGATCTGCTATAACTCTAAAGCTTGCTAAATTTTCCTTATTTGGTTTTACTTTTACTGCTTCTGAGATTGATCCAATTATTTTTTGGAAATGGTCTGTTTCATAATTATCATGTGTTCCTTGAAGTAGTGCTGCTATTCTCTCTAAACCCATCCCTGTATCAACAGATGGTTTAGGTAAATCAATTCTTTTATCTTTTGAAATTTGCTCAAACTGCATAAATACCAAATTCCAAATCTCTATATATCTGTCACCATCTTGATCCTTAGTGCCTGGTAAACCTCCTTGTAAGTGGTCTCCATGGTCAAAAAATATCTCAGAACAAGGGCCACAAGGACCTGTTTCACCCATCGACCAAAAATTGTCAGAAGTTGGAATTCTGATTATTTTATCGTCATTTAAACCAGATATTTTCTTCCACAAATTAAAAGCCACATCATCATCATGATATACAGTAAAATAAAGCCTATTTTTATCTAATCCAAAATCTTTAGTTATTAAATTCCAAGCTAGTTCTATAGCTCTTTCTTTAAAATAATCTCCAAATGAAAAATTTCCTAGCATTTCAAAAAATGTGTGGTGCCTTGGTGTGTATCCAACATTTTCTAAGTCATTATGTTTTCCTCCAGCTCTTACACATTTCTGTGAAGTTGTTGCTCTTTTATAATCTCTTTTTTCAAGACCAGTAAATACGTTCTTAAATTGAACCATTCCTGAGTTTGCAAACATAAGAGTTGGATCATTATTTGGTACTAAATTACTAGATTCAACTATGGTGTGGTCATTCTTTTGAAAATAATTCAAGAATGAACTTCTTATTTCATTTAATGTCTTGTCAGCCATATTTATAAAATACAGCTTTTTTAGTTGATGTCTAGATCTGTATAGGAAAAAAAGGCGCTTATATTAAGCGCCTTTTAATAACTAAGAATGACTTTAGCTAATCTTTTTTAATAGGTGTTTCCACATTTTCCTCTTGTTTCATCTTTTCTTCATTAAGAGGGTTACCTTCAATTTTCTTTGAAATTAAACCAGCTTTCTCTCTTATAGCCATTTCAATTTCAGCTGCTGCCTTAGGATTTTGTTCAAGGAATAATTTTGCATTTTCTTTACCTTGACCAATTTTTTCACCTTTATATGCATACCAAGCTCCAGCTTTTTCTACTATTTCAGCTTTTGCACCTAAATCAATCAATTCACCATTTTTGCTGATACCTTTTCCGTACATTAAATCAAATTCAACAACTTTAAATGGTGGTGCAACTTTGTTTTTAACTACTTTAACTCTTGATGAGTTACCTATTATTTGCTCTTTATCTTTTATTGCGCCAATTCTTCTAATATCCATTCTTACTGACGAGTAAAACTTTAAAGCATTACCACCTGATGTTGTTTCTGGA
>Ga0114933_10005786_pt1 | contig 11144 bp, 4 predicted proteins | sample 4SBtaG_FD_89691 | JGI IMG/M metagenome (GOLD analysis project Ga0114933, IMG submission 89691) | Deep subsurface microbial communities from Kolumbo volcano to uncover new lineages of life (NeLLi) - 4SBTROV12_W25 metaG | ecosystem: Environmental > Aquatic > Marine > Volcanic | place: Kolumbo... | reverse complement strand
AGTCCTAAACCTGCAACACCTAAAGAAGGAGACATCAGTGGTGGGACTGGTAAAGTAGAAGGCTCCACACAAGGATTTACATATATTGGCACGGTACAGCTTTGCTCTCAAGGTGAATCGGGCTTTTTCAAATGCGAAGACTCAGAGGAATCTCTGAAAGAGATAGGTTTTAGTACGAAAGAGCCTTACCAAAGCAATAAAAAGTTTAAAATATCCAAGACAACATTAAAAGATTTAGGCGCAACGTTTGATAGTGACGGAAAAGTCAATAACGTTGGAGATTTAAAAGTCTTCTTTTTCCTTTTTAGTCCCTCGCAGAAGTTTTGTAAATTTCCTTTAGACAGACTGTGTGCCAAGTTAATTGATATAGAGCAAAAGAAAGATGACAGCCTGACAGGCTTAGTAAAAGGAGACAACTACAGAGACATAGAAGGAGAAAGCGTAGGAGCAGGATGCGGTGATCTTTCCTGCAAAGCTGACAATAAATACAAAAAGCCTCTCTATGACGCTTTAACTAAGCACTTGATTGCTGGTGGCTTTTCTCAAATAGTTCCGGACTCTTTTAGACCAGTCGAAATTGCATACTCGTCAGACCCAAACAACCCAGACGCAACAGAAGAATATCAATTTGTTGGTTATCAATTAGCTGGAAGATACATTGACACCAAGCAGCTTGCTTCCAAAGCTGTTAACTTGTATAGCGTTAACAACCAGCCCATTAGATTTCTTAGTAGGCTTGAAGATAAAAAGATTAAATCAAGACTCCCAAGAGACAAAGACGGAAACCTTGATCTAGTCGATGCCAATAACTTATTTTTTGCAACATCACAAGAAGAATTGGATAAGTTTTACGCGGACGATGAAACCGAAAAAGAAAACAAGAAAGGTAAACTTTTCAACGAAACAGTTTCATTTAACGTTATTCAAGAATCGGTGTACAAAATGGCCGATATCTGGAGGCAAACCGCTCAAGTAACCCTAAACGAACAATCTGTTCCATACGGAAGAAAAAGATACAAAGAAGAAATAGCCACAAACTTGCTTAGTCCCGGTGGAGAAGAAGAAGTCATTGATGCTTATGTTTTTGGCACTAAGCTAGAGTTAGAGAAACAATTATTTGGAGTATTTAAAAATCATTTTGTTAGCGCTGGTTACAATTTAGTAGCAGGAAAAATAGGATTAGCTTTAGACTTAGCTTATTCGGACATAAATGCCAAGCAAGGGCAAATTCAAACTGCCACAATGAATGGCAGTGTGTCCGTAGCCAACCTTTTAGAAACCATAAGAAACGGAGCATGGAGCGAAGAAGAAGTAAAAAGTAAAATATTAATTGACAGTGGAGACTTTGATGTCATGGAGGGTACATACGATATTCATGACATTACCGTTAGATATACTTCAATGCATTTTAATAATGTTAAATTAGATTTCGGTATAGACCCATTTGTTAGCAGTGAAGACGGAGAAGCTTGGGAGACTTTCAACGCAACCGCTCAATGGGAAATTACAGACGGTGTAACCTCTACTTTAACCGCCAGAGCAGACGGAGGATTAGGTTTAGATGTAAGTTGGGTTATAGATCCTAAAGATCCAAAAGCGTACGAACAAACCAATATCAGGCAAAAGCTTAGCACTCTACAGGGCTCAATTCTTCAAAGCGGTTTCGTTTATGATCCAAACACCAAGCTACCAGTACTCAGCGCAAGTATGAGCAAAAAGCTTAACAAGGCAATAGAGGCTTCTATAGATTTAACTGGTGCTAAAGTTACAGCAAACTTGCAAGAAGATTTTGGAAAAAATAAAGACTATTTTGGTAAATTAGATTTTTCTCTTCAAGCTACTTTTGGCTTTAACTACGATTTAAATCCATTAAACCCTAATGAACAGTCCGTAGAGAAAAAAGAGAATAGCTCTAGTGAGTGGGCACTGATTAAAGGCTTATTAGACGCTGAAATGAACTTAGGCTTAAAGAAAAATCTCTTTGACTTAGGTAACAGCTTAGGAAATATATGCGCAGAGGTTGACATTAACACAAGCTTACAAAGACCCACAGGAGTAATTCAAGGCATTCAACTTATAACTCAAGGATTAGTAAACATAAAATATAAAAATGACATGCTTTATGAGATGTTCGGTTTACCAATCATAGCGGAACCCAAAATAGGTACAGGGTTTGCTTTTGGTCTTCATAAGGTAAAAAGTTCATATTTTGGTAGTGAATATAGTGGGTACAGTTTCAATATAGGTCTGGGCTTATTTGGATTAGACCTTGAATTACATAGTAGAAAAAAAGTTATACAAAGAATAATCAAAAGAAAAAAATATACTAATACTATTCCTCTTTTAGGCAGCGTATTGGGGTGGGCAGACTATGAAACGGATGAAGATTACATAGCTAGAGCTTGGCCCTGCTTGGTTTACAATTTTGTAAATTGGGCTAAAGAAGATTTTGAAAAAAATGAATTTGAAAACGCTAGAGATTTAAAAGCAAAACTAATTTGGCCTAGCGATGGAGACTCTACCAAAGGACGCCCCGGATTCTGCGAAGATCTCAAAGGGCCTTTAAAAGATTTCTTTGATGATAATTACGAGCAAAACCAAAGTGGGAACTTTTTGGATGATGACTCTAAGAATTTTTATAGTCCTGTAGGCGCAGACTCAAATTATCTAACTTGGTTGAAAGTAGATTGTTCTCCGGGTTATCCAGCTAAACAAGAATTTGGTTTATCGGGATTACCGCCCGGTGGCTCTGCTCCATTTGTTAACGTAAAAGCAAAAAACTCTGATGGAAGCTGGAAATACAGATGTGGAGATTGGGTAAGTCAGGACGGCACTGTGGTTTCTGAAACTCACGCAGACGCAGTAAGACGAGTGCATCCATCTTGGCGCAATTGGCCAAACATGAATTACGAGTCTGGTTGGGGTTATGCTTGGCCAACAGATAAAAACTTGCAGGCGCAATTCTCCGCTAGTTCAACGGCTGCTTACTTATACTACGAAAGAGAGAAAAGTTTCGGGGAATATCCTTGCGAAATACTATTCGAAGATTGGAAGCGTGATTATGTAGAACAAAATCAAAAACAATGGGTACTTCAAGAGGTAGAAAAGCAATTAGCTATATCGTCTGGTTTATTAGCGAACGAAATAGATGGTATAACTAAAAATGTAAGCACTACAGATAGTTTATTTGATCAATTATTTAGATTACTTACAAAAGGAAAAGGTAAACCCGTTTTCGAATTAGAGAAATTTATACTTGAAAACCCAACTATTTACAATTTACCCAACAATAAGTTTACTGCTCCTTTAGCAGGACCAAATAATGGACTAGGAATAAACCAAAATCAAGCTTGGGGTGATTACAACCACAAGCTTACCGACGATGCTGGCGCAGAAATAAACATGGCGATGTTAACCAAAGGAACCGTTAAAAAAGTCCTTGAAGAGTTTGGTAGAGACGATAACGATGTGGATGCAAATTCTGCGATAGATAATTATTATTCTGACCCTGTGTTTGGCTTGGTTAAATGCTACTTTACTTACATGGCTCCTATGGGAGAGCATGAGTCAATGAAGTTGGTTAATGGAGAATGGGTTGACAATTCTGCTGAATACTTGAAGCCTTATGATCCAAATATTCAGGCAGCTAAAGATAAAAGGCTAGAAATAAGAAGAAGAAACAACAAAATAGCCAATGGTCAATTGCTATTAGATAATAACACCACCTTCAATAATAGATACGAAGAAGACGGAGAAAAAATTTATTACGATAAATATGGAAACACCAATCTTGAGTGGTTTAAGTGGTACAGGCCGGGTTGGGTTTACACAAAGAGAGAAACAAACTCAACAGGAGATATCGTTTGGGTTGTACCAGTACAAGATACTCTTAGAAAACATCAATACTACTTTGATTACGGAAATGACGGCAAATCTAAAATATCAAAAATAGGAAACGTTGTTGCATCAGTAACAGATGTCTGTACTGGTGATGACTCTAGTGGTTTAACCAGAATATTCAGAGGAATTTGGAACGTTATATCAAGAATTTTTGGTGCTAAAAAGTATTTCAATGCAACTTATCGTATGCTGCCTTGGCTTTATACTGACTCGACAAACGCTAACAATCCGACAAACGCCTTAATAGCCAGAAAAACCGATAGACCAAGATATATGCCAACCCCTAACAGTTATAAAGATTTACCATTTCCAAACACCAATAATTTATCTTATCAAGAAGCTCCTTGGAAAGGAAATAATAATTCTTCATATTTAGATTTTTATGAGTTTATGGCTTATGTAGAGAGAGACGCAAAAGAATACTTCATGCCAGACTATTTAGATGCTGTAGCTCCTGCGAAAGCTAGTTTGTTTTGTAATACAAAAACTAACACGATCAAAGCTTTTGGCATTTTGAAAGGATATTACATTTTAGAGAAAGACGATGACGATCTTGTAACATGTAAATATTGTAATTCTGGTTGCGATGCTCTTCCTCCAAGCGACGGCACTGCTTCGGGTGCTGAAACTAAAGCTTTAGGAGAAATAGTCGGCTTAAAATCTATGCTTGGAGAGCGTCATAACCCATCAACAGAAACCTCAAATATACTATTAAAGAGTAGCTTGTTCTTCTCGTTGGATGTGCCTTGGGCTGAGTACCTAAACAATCCGGGCTCTTATGGCGAATGGGTTTATTATTCTGATGATTCTAAAGGCACTAACATTATGCCTGAACAAAGAAGTTCGAGCTTTAGCTCCTTAAGAGATAAGTTTAAATATATTAGAGATAGAGTTAACGCTATATCCGGATTGATAACGAAGGGTGGAAAAGTATTTTCTGACATTACCGCATTAACATCACGCTTTAAAGATGACACTATATTAGTATATCCAAATTATACCGACCCGAACAGGATTACTTATACATACGAAGTTGGAGAATCCATATCAAACCCACAAGAACTTGCAGCTTTACAAAAAACTTTAGCAATCTACAGAGACCAAGAAAGCGTTGTTAAAGTTGATGACGTAGGTTACAACATAAATCACCTACTAAAAAGTATAAATATTATTGCTCAAGAACCAAAGCATGTACAAAACAATAAAGAGCATAAATTTTCTGATTTAGCCATAAGCACGAGTAACAATATGGTTGGATCGATAAACTTAGGAAAAGGTGGCATATATAAAACGACTGCTGATTTAGCGCATAAAACCAATGAAATGATAAACTTGGTTAAGCCTATCGCTAATGAGCTAGCGTCTGCCCCTACAGGTGATCGTATATTACCAATGCTAGCTAGATTCAATGGTAAGAATTTAGGTGTTACCGACGGAAGCAATTTACCCGTTAGAAAACCTGACAATAATTATATATTTAATAAAAATGTAAGCGCAACACAACAACTTTGGTTGCTTCAAGATACTGCCGGTGGTAATAAAATATACCAAGAGCTATTTCCTTCTGACGCTCTTATAGCGCCTAACCTTAGTAATGACTATATAGAATTTAGTACAGATTTATTGAGAAAAGTAGTACCTTACTGGTCAGACACGCAATGGATATGGGAAATGTCAACGCAATCTAGACCGATACAAAATGAATTAAACGATAAACCTTATTTCTACAACTTTATTAGGGCTGATATGACTTCCGTTCTATACTTAACATCGATAGCTTTAAGCGGCTGGACCGCTATAGCTTTAGATGTACTAAGAAAATACTGGAGAGGAGAAATTAAAAACTGGTCTGACGCTTGCTGGTTGCTAAATAGAAGACTGTGGCCGTTAATTTCAGCTATGAATCAAGCTTCTAGAGGTATTCTTCACCATAGCGGGTTTGGCGAATTACATCCTGATTTAATTTTAGAAATGTCTAAGTTTGAGCTTGCGCCTACCTCAGACTTTATATCGACGAACGATTTTCATATGGGTGCGGCAACAAGCTCGTCGATCAATAAAATGCCTGCAGATTTAAATACAATTTGGAGCAATGACGATGTCGTATTCGCTCACAGAAACAATGTATTAAGATTGCTGTTTCCTAATATATTATTTGACGTTAATAAAATCTTTAATCCAAGCATTAAAGCTTTAAATACTGCTCAAGTAACATCATTATTAGATAGTTATTTACCTGCTCCTAACATTGCGTTTACTGCTGCCGATGGTATGAAGAGTGTTAGAAATCTTTATGAAAATCTTCCAACCGGTATCGGAGCAGGTAGAGCTGTAAATGTTGAGAATTATGATATATTTAACACTTTCTACGGAGCTACAACAATTATGGACGCGGCAGCGCAAAATATACCTTTTGTACCGGAAGGTAGAGACAGATTTGGTAATGATACATCTTTTGTATTTCAAGTAGACACGGTAGCTCAAAACTACACGACTAGAAAAATTGGAGACGGCCAATCTTACAGCTTGACGACTCATGAAGTTTCGAGTTACTTTCCTCAGTTTTTGAAAAGTCAAAGCTTTGTAGATACAAATTATCTTTTTCACTATGCTGCTAATCCTTGGATGAATCCAACTCAAGTAAAAACTCCAGATACAGCTGGATCTAAGATATATTGGTCGGATCATGTTCGCACAATATAGGGAATATTGTTTAAATAATTTGCTATATTTGGAATATACTGCTATATTCGTTTATGGCGATTCATTCACAAAGGATAGAAAAACACGTTTTAGCGGGCTTTCTTAATTATCCTGATCTGGTAATTGAAGTTGATATTTGGTTGAGCGAAAAAGATTTTTTCGTTAAAGAACACCAAACTATTTTTTCTGTAATCAGAAGCACGGTGGTAGAAGGCAATGAAGAAGTAGATAATGTACTTATAGCAAATAAAATTAATAATCTTGGAATTACATTTGAAAAGATTAATATTTTTGATTATTTGAGAGCTTTAAAGGGTATAACAATAACAAGGAAAAACGCCCTAGAAGCTTGCCAAGAACTTTCTAAAATAAGAATCAGCAGAGAAATTGATGAAACCCTAGATCAAGGCAAAGAGTTCTTGAGGGAAAATTTAAATTCCGATATTGATTCTATTTTAACTGGCTGCGACAATATTTATAATAGTAAATTAGATTCTTATACTTTAAAAGAGGAACCTAAAAATCTTTTTGAAGGTATTGAAGATTTTATCGAAGAGATTGGAAATAATCCTCACGAAGAAGCAGGTTTGGCTACGGGGTTCAAAGAGTTCAATAGAATGTATGGCGGTTTAATGCCGGGAAATATTTACGCTATTGTGTCTCGTCCGGGTCAAGGTAAAAGTACTTGGATTCAGAACCTTGCTCTTAAAACGAGTTTACAGAACGATGTAAGCACTTTGATTTGCGATACAGAAATGAACTCTGACGAAAATAAGTTTCGTTTGATGGCTTCAATTTCTGGCGTTCCTTTGTGGGATGTACAAACTGGTAAATGGAGAGAGAGCGAAGAGAATACAGCTAAAATTAGAGAAGCTCTAAAGAGAGTAAAAGGTTGGAAATACCACCATGTTCACGTTGCAAACAAGCCAATCGATCAGGTTTGTTCAATGATACGTCGTTGGTATTATACCAAAGTCGGAAGAGGAAATCCTGCGGTTGTGGCTGTTGATTATATCAAACTTACAGGAGAAAAGGTTGGTCAAAACTGGGCGGAGCATCAAGCTATCGGAGACAAAATCGATAAGTTAAAAAAACTTGCTGAAGATTTACAAGTTCCAATCATAACGGCTATGCAGCTTAACAGAAGCGGTGAAGGCGGTAGGCATGGCTCAGTGGTTGACGATGCATCTGCCATTTCTTTATCGGATAGGCTTCAGTGGTTTGCTAGTTTTGTGGCTATTTTCAGACGTAAAAGACTTGAGGAGCTTGCTGCTGATGGTGAAGAGTTTGGGTCTCACAAACTTATACCTCTTAAAACTAGATGGCAAGGTCGAGACGCTGCAGGTCATCAAGACCTTTTCCAAAGGAGAGAAGATCCAAATGATCCTGATAGCGATTTAGTCTGGGTGTCTAATTACCTTAACTTTCATGTTGATAATTTTAATATTGACGAAAGAGGTTCGGTTGCTGATATAATTAGAGCAGAAAACGGAATCGTGGAAGTTCAAGATTCGGGAGTAGACGAGATTGACACAATATGAACGAAGAAGAAATAAGGCAAGTGTTAGTTGATATTGGCTACAGCTTGAGTGATCAGGACGCCAACTGGTACAGGTCTAGTGCTGTTTATAGAGGCGGAAGCAATCCAAGCACTCTTTCTATAAACAAGCAGAACGGCTGTTGGAAAGACTTTAAGACTGGCGACACAGGCAGCTTAAAAGACTTAATTCGTCTAACCTTGAATATTTCTGATTCTGAAATAAATAAAAAGTTTAAGCAGTTAACTTCTTCCGTGCAGGTTAAACCCTCTAGACCTAAAGCCCTACCAGAAGAAGGAGAAATTTTTTCTAGTTCTATAATTGAAAACTTTATTGATGACAATTCTTATTGGAATGAAAGAGGAATAGCAAACGAAACATTAGAACCTTTTGGAGGCGGAGTATGCACCGCTGGCGTAATGAAAAATCGTTACACGTTTCCAGTTTTTAATTCTAATCAAGACTTAATTGGTATTACGGGGCGATATATTTATAATATAAAAGAGGGAGCCTTAACCAAGAAGTGGAAAATCAAAGGCGCAAAAAAGAACTGGCGTTATCCACTTCAAGTAAACTCTAAAATTTTAAAAAAATTTAAAAAAGTAATTTTGGTTGAGAGTATAGGAGATATGTTGGCTCTCTGGCAGGCTGGTTATAGATACGTTATGGTTACTTTTGGTACAGAAATCAGTTTATCTATAATTAATTTAATGTTGACTTTAGACCCTGATGAAATTATATTGTCTTTTAATGATGATTCAGGTAGAGGAGAGGCTGGAAATAACGCCGCCAAGAAAGAATATAAAAAGCTTTCTAAATACTTTGATGAAAATCAATTAAGAGTGTGCTTACCTAGTGGGCAAAATGATTTCGGCGGAATGTCTACCGACGAAATATTAGCTTGGGGGAAAATTAATCATGTCAGAACAATCTGAAAAAAAGGTGTACCTGTCTGCATCAAGAATGGGCACTTATGATAAGTGTTCTTGGCAATATTGGTGCAAGTACGTGCTTAAACTTCCAGACACCACAAATGATGGTGCAATAAGGGGGTCTATTTGTCACTTGATACTTGAGTTACTTCTAAAACCTCGACACAAAAAGTATTACGATAAGATAATAGAAACTCAAGATATAACATTTACTCCTGCGGTAGATAAAGTAGTTATCAAGCATTTAAAACAGCAAAACGCTTTCACTGAAGAAAATTATAATCTTTGTAATAAGATGATTTACGTTGGCTTGGATAACGACTTTTTCGGGGGAGAGGGTGCTCGCATTGATACTCCAGAAAAAGAGTTTACCATTGAAAGCAAAAAGCCTAAATATAACATTCGAGGTTACATTGACAAACCGATAGAGTATGATGAAGAAAAGATTCTAAAGATTGTTGATTACAAAACAAGCAAGGCTAAATTCAAAGGAGAAGAGCTTGAGTCTAACATACAAGCGATGATGTATTCGCTAGCTGCGAAAAAAGAATTTCCAAAGATGAAGCGTAGGATTGTACAGTTTCTCTTTTTGAAATTTCCTAGAGCGCCAAAGCAGGAGTTAGAGTTTACAGACGAACAGCTTAAAGGTTTTGAGTATCATCTAGAAAACATAAATAATGTTTTATCTAACTTCGATGAAGACTCTGCTAAATCCAACTATGCTGCCGACAATGGGAATCAATGGCTTTGTGGTCCAGCTAAAAGCGGTTGGATATGCCCATTTCACAAGCCTTTTAACTATTATGTCTTGTTGGATGAAGATGGCAACAGGATTAAGTCTTCGTTTGAGAATGATTTCAAGCCATCTGAGGGGCAATCTGTAGAGCAAATGAGATACGCTGGTTGTCCTAGGAAAATGTCGGGATCACAAGAATGCTTTGGCTGCGATGAAAAAAAGTCTTCTGATGATTTTGATGATTTCGATAATTCTTCTCTTGACGATTTCGACTTTTGACCATAAACTTTGTTATGGCAGAGGTTATACCACTTTTTAAATCACACTATAGTTTGGGTCGGAGTATCCTTACTCTAGAAAAGTCTGGAGACACACAAGAGAATTATCCGGATTCAATCATAGATATTGCTAAAAATAATAATTTAAAAAAATTCTATTTGATTGATGATAACATGTCTGGGTTTCTGCAAGCCTACGTAAATTCCAAAGACGCAGGATTAGATTTAGTGTTTGGCTTGCGTTTAGGCATTTGTCCTGACATGCATCAAAAAGATGATGAGTCTAGAGGAGAAACCTGCAAGTATATTATCTTAGCCAAGAATTCAGAAGGTTATAAAAGATTAGTTAAGATATACACCAAGGCGGCAAAAGAAGGCTTTTACTACTATCCAAGGATTGACTTTAAAACTCTAAACCAGTTGTGGAGTGAAGAGGATTTGCAAATGGCTATTCCTTTTTACGACTCGTTTATATTTAATAACGTAATGGGGTCTGCATTTTGCATTCCTGATTTTAGCGAAATAAAGCCTGTATTCTTCATGGAGGATAACGATTTACCGTTTGATGATTTAGTAAAAGCTAGAGTTGAACAGTATTGTGAAGATAAATATGAAATCGTAAATACTAAAAGTGTTTACTATAAAGATAAAAAAGATTTTAAAGCTTACTTGACATTTAAGTGCATCAATAATCGTAGTGTGCTAGACAAACCTCAGTTTGATCACATGTGTAGTGACGAGTTTTGTTTCGAAAGCTGGAAGGAGAAAAATGGTTCCGTTTAATCCAAAAAAAGTAGAAAAAGAATGGGGCTACGAAATATGGCTAGCTAATAATAAAGAAGAAAATTACTGCGGTAAGATTCTTTTTATAAAACAAGGCTATCATAGTTCAATGCACTATCACTTAGACAAGCATGAAACATTTTATGTGATTGAAGGAACGCTAAGAGTTGACATGTTGAGAGATAGAGATAATCCTGACGCTCATCCATTTTCTATGAAAGCAAAACAGGGAGAAAGTATGGAAATGGAAAGAGAGCAAGCTCACATGTTGATT
>Ga0114933_10005784_pt1 | contig 11145 bp, 3 predicted proteins | sample 4SBtaG_FD_89691 | JGI IMG/M metagenome (GOLD analysis project Ga0114933, IMG submission 89691) | Deep subsurface microbial communities from Kolumbo volcano to uncover new lineages of life (NeLLi) - 4SBTROV12_W25 metaG | ecosystem: Environmental > Aquatic > Marine > Volcanic | place: Kolumbo... | reverse complement strand
GGCCAGGCCCTGCCGTGGATGCCCATCGGCACGTTTGACCTACACCTGCTGCGCAACGACGGCAGCACCCTCGAGGCGACGACCACCTTCGACATCGACCACCCCGCCTCCACCGTGTCCACGTTCACCACCGACGAGGCGTCGTACACCCCCGACGAGTCGATCTCGGTCACCTGGACCAACGGCGGTGGCAGCTCCCTCGACTGGTACGGAATTCGGCGCTCCGACACCCTCATCACGAGCGCCGAGGCCTGGGTGGAGTGGCACTACGTCCCAGTCGGGATGGAGTTCGACGGCGGGGGGAGCATCGGCCCGCGGCTTCCTGGCGAATACCTGGTGGAGTACCTCACCGCGAACACCTACGGTTTGGTCAGCCGCGCGAACGACCCCGGCTTCGTGCCGTCGATACCCGTGAGTGTCGACTTCATCGCCGCTGCCGACACGCCCCAGGGCACGCTGAACACCGACAAGACCACCTACGCCGCCTATGAGCCCATCGTCGTCGATTGGACGGGGATGACGACGGACCCCCTCGACTTCGTCGCCATCGTGCCGAACGCCGCTCCCGACGACAACATGGTCGCCTTCGAGTACACCGGCGGCGCGGCTGTGGGGAACATCCAGCTCAACCTGCTGCTCGCCGGCGGAGACTACGACGCCCGCTTCTTCACCGCGAACACCTACAACATGCTCGCGGAGGCGGACTTCGACGTCGACTGGCAGGACGAGGACGCACCGCGCGTGTTCGTGCAGGCGACCCCGGTGCTCCCCAATGTGCCCATCGGCTTCGACATCGAGAACTTCGACGGCGGGCCCACCGCCTGGGTCGGGGCCTTCTACGCAGGCGACCCCTCCTGGGCCGCTCCGATCGGCTGGTCCTACAAGCCCCCGGTCACCGACATCTCCGGCGCCATCCCCGGTGGCCTGCTGGCCATCGGCCAGTACGAGCTGCGGATCTACGACTCTTCCGACGTGATGATCGACACCGACTTCTTCGAGATCGAGCCCCCATCGCCGAGCCACTCTCGGATCATCCTAGACAAGCCGTACTCTCACCAGGACTTCGACACAGACGTGGGGCTGTCGTGGTCGAGCTTCGACGGCCACGCGCGCGACGTGCTCGGCCTGCTGCCCTTGGGAGCAGACCCGACAGACCCCGCCCAGTACCTCGAGTTCCAGCTCACCGGGGGAGGCACCTCCGGGACCGCCACCTTCGCCCAGCCGAGCCAGCCGGGTTGGTACATCATCCGGGGCTACCGGGCCTACAGCTTCGAGTTGTACGCGTCGAGCGACCCGTTCCCGGTCTACGAGCCCTACGTCGACCCCTGCCCGGGCGGCGTGGTGGGATGCAACGGCGGGTGTCAGCCCGCGAACTACAACATCGACTTCGAGAACGAGGAGTGCTTCACCGGGTGCTCGACCCCCGAAGCCGCGGTGTTCGTCCTCGATCGCGACCTGGACGGGTTGGTCAGCACGGACGAGTGGTTCCCGTGGGGCTACCAGCAGACGTTCCGCCTCGGCTCGATCTACGACTTCTGGACCATGACCGCCGACAGTCAGGGGCTGGTCCAGCAAGACGAAGCCGAGCGGGTGCTCCTGCCGTGCACCGCCGACGAAGAAGCCGAGGAGTTCTTCTGCCCGGAAGCCTCCGAGGTGATTGAAGCCCTGGACCTCTATGCGCCCGCCGGACTCGACGTCGGGGAGCTCGTCGACCTGGGGGTGATGACCGAGATGTACGCATCGACCTACGCCTGGTTCCTCGACAACGCTCCGGGCGGAGTGGCCGACATCACCGTGCTCGATCAGCTCGCGACTGAGGTCAGCGCCGAGATGTTCGACGGCGATCCCTGCGAGCCGCTGTGCCTCACGGGCACGATCATGTTGGCTTACTTCGACGGCTATGAGGGACTGGCCGCGGTGGACGGCGTGCTGACCGAGCCCGAGTGGCAGCAGCTCGCCTACTACGGGCCCTTGTTTGCGTCCTTCGGCCAGTACCTCAACGCCCAGATGGGCATGGACCAAGCCACCGATCTCACCGAGAGCCAGGCGCTCATCGATGCGCTGTGCGATCCCAATGTGTGCCTGACGGCGAGCGACTACGACACCAACTACGACGGCTTCCTGTCCATCCACGAGTGGATCCCCGTGTACCGGGCGACAGCGCTCGAGCTCGTGCCCGATGACTGGGACTCGCTGGACTGGCAGAGCGCGTTCACCGGCCCGACCATGGACGAGGCCGCGATCGGGCTCGAGATGCTCCCCGGCGGCGACTTCCACGAGCTGTGCTACTTCGGCGAGGACGAGTGCGACACGATGGACTGTCCCTACCCCTGTCCCGTGGGACAGCAGCGGGACTGCGACGGCCGGTGCTCCGACACGCCGGCACCGAGCGACAGCCAGTGCGACCCGGGCTGGCAGTGCACCGACGCACCGTGGCCCTGGGACGATGGCGACTGCCTCCAGCGCTACCACGTCGGGCAGCTCACGGCCGGTGAGCTCGTGATCAGCGAGATCATGCGGAACCCGAGCGATCCGGAGACCGATCGCGAGTGGGTCGAGGCCTACAACACCACAGCGTTCGAAGTGTCCCTGCTCGGGCTCAAGATCATGGATCAGGGCTCGGAGTCCCACATCATGAACGAGGACATCATCCTCCAGCCCGGCGGCTACGCGGTGTTCGGCGCATCCGACGACGCGCTGCAGAACGGAGGCATGGACTACCTGGACATGCTCTACGATCCGGCCGACTTCCAGCTGGAGAACACCACCGACGAGGTGCTCGTCCGCTTCGGGCCGCGCGTCTTCGACACGGTGGCCTACGACGGCACCTTCACCTCCGACGCCGATGGCGTGTCGCTGAGCCTGGACCCGACCCAGGTGGACGACGTGCTCAACGACGCCTCGGGCAACTGGTGCGCGGGCCTGAGTGATTACGGCGACGTGGGCAGCGAGCTCGGCACGCCCGGCTTCGAGAACGACCCGTGTGGGGGACCGACCTGCGTGGACGGAGACTTGGGCTCCGCCTTCGGCACGGTCGTCGCCACCGGCGACACCACCGGTGCTGGCGATGACCACAACGGCTACTGCAGCGACGGGTCCGGGCCCGACGTCGCGTTGCTCTTCCGCGCTCCCCACGACGGCCTGTACGAGTTCGACCTCGATGGTTCGGCCTACGACACCCAGCTGTCACTGCTCGGTGGGTGCGTGGCGCCCGAGCTCGAGTGTGACGACAACAGCGCGCTCACACCACCCGCGTCCTGGCTGCAGGTCTACCTGTTCCAGGGCGAGGGCGTGTCGGTGGTGATCGACGGGACCAACGGCGAGTCCGGGGCCTGGCAGCTCGGCATCCGCTCCGACGAGTACTGCAACAACGGGCAGGACGACGATCTCGACGGGGACGTGGACTGCGACGACCCCGACTGCTTCGGCGACGAGCGCTGGTGCGGAGATGCCGGGGAAGTCGACTGCAGCAACGAGCTCGACGACGACGGTGACGGTGACGTCGACTGCGACGACAGCGACTGCGTGCTCGCCCCCGAGTGCAATCCGCGGTGCGAGGGGCTGGGGATCGACCTCGGCAGCGCCACGGGCCAGGTAGCGACCGGCGACACCACCGGGGAGACAAACGACTTCGACGAAGGCTGCCTGCAAGGCATGACCAATGACGTCATCTACACCTGGACCGCACCCTCCGCCGGCTGGTGGGCCTTCGACACCCTCACTTCGAACCTCGACTCGGCACTCGCCGTGTGGCCCGAGGACTGCGCGGCACAAACGGAGACCGCCTGCAACTATGACTATCCGCCGGGCTACCAGTCGAAGGTCACAGTACAGCTCGCGAGCGCCGAGGTGGTCGAGATCATCATCGACGGCGAGTCTGGAGGCACGGACAGCTATGTGCTCAACATCAACCCCGGCGAGGACTGCGGTGACGCCATCGACAACGACGGAGACGGAGACGTCGACTGTGACGACGCCGACTGCGCCCAGCTACCCCAATGCGTCGAGCTGTACTGCGACGACAGCATCGACAACGACGGAGACGGCGACACCGACTGCGCCGACGACGACTGCACCTACGATCCGACCTGTGTGTCGTGCGCGCCCATCGACCTCGGCAGCATGATCGGGGTAGCCGTCGCCAGCGGGAGCATCGCCTCCGAAGACGACGACGCGCTACCCACCTGTGGCGACCCCGGCGCGGTGGAGGCCGAATTCACCTGGACCGCCCCCAGCACCGGCGTGTACCTGTTCGACACCACGGGGTCCGACTACGACAGCGTGGTCTGCGTGCGCTCCGACAACGGCGAGTGTGACGGGACCGAGTTCGCGTGCGCCGCCGCTGATGGCGGGTACCCGGCGCGGACCCCGGTCACCTTCTGGCTGGAAGACGAGACGGTGGTGATCCTGATCGAAGGGACCGACGGGACGACCGGCAACATGCGCCTGGACATCTTCCCCTTCGAGGACTGCACCGACAGCATCGACAACGACCAGGACGGCGACACCGACTGCGCCGACGCCGACTGCAACTACGATCCCGGCTGTCGGAGCTGCAGCCCGACCGACCTCGGCTCGGCCCTCGGCACGCTGGTCAGCGCCGCATCGACCACCGCAGACGACGACGACCTGCAGCCGAGCTGCGCCCCGTTCGGCAACGCCCCGGACAAGGGGTACACCTGGACCGCGCCCTCGGAGGGCATGTTCCGCTTCGACACCATCGGGGCCAACTTCGACACGGTCCTCGAGCTGCGGGCCAATGGCGACTGCACCGACGCCATCCTGGGCTGCAACGACCAAGCACCGCGGATCGGGGGCGATGTATCGCAGGTGGACGTGTACCTGATGCAAGATGACATGGTGTTCATCGGGGTCGACGGCTACGACGGGCAGAGCGGCGCATTCGATCTCACCGTCTCCGAGGTAGAAGACTGCATCAACGCCGCCGACGACGACGGCGACGGTGACATCGACTGTGCAGACTCCGACTGCGACTTCGAGCAGTGGTGCGTCAGCTGCGCCGCCACGGACCTGGGCTCGGTCATGGGCACAGCGGTGGCCAGCGGAGACACGACCGGCGACGACGACGACGTGGACCCCACGTGCGCATCTAGCGCGTCGAACGACCACGAGTACACGTTCACCGCCCCCATCGATGGTACCTACGTGTTCAACACCGACGGCTCGGGCTTCGACACGGTGCTCACCGTCCGCGAAGACGACTGCGACGGACACGAGCTCGGCTGCGACGATGACGGCGGCGCTGGGAATCGATCCCAGGTCGTCACCTTCGTCGAGGGCGGGTACACAGTGCTCCTCGCGGTCGACGGCTACCTGGCCGCATCCGGGGCCTACCAGATCAACATCTATGGCCCGGAACAGTGCGGCAACGGGCTGGACGAGGACAACGACGGGAATGTCGACTGCGCCGACCCCGACTGCGACTACGCCGACGAGTGCATCACCTGCTCGCCCACCATCCTCGGCTCCAGCATGGGACCGGCGGTGGCCACGGGCAGCACCGCCAGTGAAGACGACGACCTCGCTCCCACGTGCGGCAGCGCCGCAGGCTCAGCCGACGCCGAGTTCGCGTTCACCGCTCCGACCGGCGGCACCTACACCATCGACACCGCCGGGTCGGCCTTCGACACGATCCTGTCGGTCCGCGGCAACACCTGCAATGGCCCGGACGTCGCGTGCGACGACGACTCGGGACCGGGCACCACGTCGTCGGCGACCTTCCCGCTGAACGCCAACGATGTGGTCCTATTCGCCATCGACGGCTACCTCGGTGCGACCGGCAACTACAACGTCAACATCTGGGGCCCCGAGCAGTGCGCGGGCGGGGTGGACGAGGACGACGACGGGGACATCGACTGCGCCGACAGCGACTGCACCTACGACGGGAACTGCATCAGCTGCGCGCCGACGAACCTCGGCTCGACCATGGGAGACGCCGTCGCGAGCGGCACCACCGCGGGCGGAGACGACGACATGGATCCGAGCTGCGGGACGAGCAACGGAGCGCCAGATCAGGAGTTCACGTTCACCGCACCGGTCGATGGCACCTACACCTTCAACACCGACGGCTCGGCCTACGACACCCTTCTGTACATCCGCGACGGGACCTGCGCGGTGCAGGACATCGCCTGCGACGACAGCTCGGCCCCCGGTGGCCAGGCAGAGATCGAACAGTACCTACAGCAAGACGACGTCGTTCTGATCGGCGTCGACGGCGACAACGGTGAATCCGGAAACTACCTCCTCAACCTCTGGGGACCCGAGGACTGCAACAACTCCAACGACGACGACGGCGACGGCGACATCGACTGTGATGACCCCGACTGTGCGACCGACCCGGCCTGTCTGGAGTCGGACTGCAACGACAGCGTGGACAACGACAGCGACGGCGACACCGACTGCGCCGACTCCGACTGCACCTACGACGACGCCTGCATCAGCTGTAGCCCGACCGATCTCGGGACCGCGATCGGCGACGCGATCGCCACGGGCCAGACCACGTCGGAGGACGACGACTTCGACGCTAGCTGCAACCCGGGGTCGGGGGCAAAGGACGTGGAGTTCACGTGGTCGCCGCCCGCAGATGGAGAGTACAAGATCGACACGGTCAGCTCGGACTTCGACACCGTCCTGATGGTGTACGAAGACGGCTGTGGTGGCAACGAGCGCGAGTGCAACGACGAGGGTCCGACGGTCGGACCGGCGTACTCGGAGGTCACGATGCTCATCGACGTGGCCGAGACGGTGTTGATCGTCATCGACGGGTACAACGGCCAGGAAGGCAACTACACCCTCAACATCCAGCCCGTGGAAGAGTGTGGCGACTCCATCGACAACGACAACGACGGAGACACGGACTGCGACGACAGCGACTGCACCTACGACGCGGAGTGCGTCACCTGCGACGAGACCTACCTCGGGTCGGCTACCGGAGAGGTCGCCACGGGAGACACGTTCTCATCGGATGACGACATCGATCCGGACTGCAACCAAGGTGGTCAGTCCCCCGACGAAGAGTACCGCTGGACGGCTCCGACCTCAGGTCGATTCCGCTTCGATACCTTCGGATCGGACTTCGACACCGTGCTCGAGGTCCGGGACACCACCTGCTTCGGCGAGCTGCTCGACTGCAACGACCAAGACGAGCTGTACCAGCCGCAGTCCATGGTCGATGTCGATCTCGGCGCCGGGCAAGATGTGGTCGTCCTCGTCGACGGCTACCAGGGCCAGGTCGGCAACTTCGTCCTGAACATCAACGAGGTAGAGGACTGCTTCGACACCGTCGACAACGACGGTGACTCCATGGTGGACTGCGCCGACTCCGACTGCCTGTACCGGTCGGGCTGCGTGAGCTGCAATGCCACCGACCTCGGCACCGCCACCGGTGCCAGTGTGGCCTCGGGCAGCACCGCATCTGGCTCGGACGACGACATGATGTCGAGCTGCGCCGTCGCGTCCCAGGTCGAAGACGAGTTCACTTGGACGCCCCCGTTCAACGGCACCTTCGTGATCGAGACCATCGGGTCGGACTTCGACACGGTGGTGTCGGTGCGCGACACGGACTGCAGCGGCGCGGAGCTGGACTGTGACGACCAGGCCGAGCTGACCAACCAGTCGCGCCTGTGGCTCGCGGCCGACACCAACGACACCTATCTGATCAGCGTCGACGGCTACGACAGCAGCGGGGCGAGCGTGGGCAGCTACGTGCTCAACATCTGGGAGCACGAGGACCAGTGCAACGACGCCACCGACGAAGACGGCGACGGCGACACGGACTGCGCCGACTGGGACTGTGCCTTCGACCCGGCCTGCGACGAGACCGGGCTGTGCGGCAACGCCCTCGACGACGATGGCGACGGCATGGTCGACTGCCTCGATCCGGACTGCCGGGGCGCCTGTCCGGGCCTCACGGCCTGCGCGGACCGCGACATCGGCAGCCCCATCGGCTCGCTGGTGACCATCGCCGAGGTCGGGGCCCTGGACAACGACCTCGAGCCGACCTGCAGCGCGCTGTCAGGCAAGGAGGAGGCTTTGTCCTTCACCGTGCCGTTCTCGGGCAACTACGCGTTCTCGACCGTCGGGTCCTACTTCGACACGGTGACCTACACGGTGGCCAGCAACTGCACGACAGAGATCGCGTGTGAGGACCTGACGAACTTCGGCGAGTTCCACGAGGTGGCACTCACCTCTGGGTCGGTGGTGAACATCGTCATCGACAGCGACATCTCGATCCCGGACGACGAGCCCGACGAGGGGGCGCGGTACGAGCTGGACATCTGGGGCGAGAACTGCACAGACACCGTAGACAACGACGGCGATGGCAACGTCGACTGCGACGATCTGCTCTGTGACGGCAAGCACCCCTCCTGCCCCTGACCATCATTGAGCCATATGCGGGTCAGCGTGGGGACGGGAGCCACGCCTCACGGCACTCGCAGGAGGCGCTGCTTCGGTGACCACAGCTGATCCGGCACGTTCAGGAACAAGGTCGACGACAGCTTCGAAGGCTCCCCGCCAACCTGGTCGAAACTCAGGGTGAGCGTCGGATAGTGCCGGGTCAGCGCCCCGCGACCCGACCCATCCAGGGGCGTCCTCAGCGACACGTCCGCGGACATCGGAACGAGTCCGGTGGCCCGAAAGGACCCATCGGCCGCGAGCGTCAGCTCGCCCTCGGCGGCACGCCACGTACCCACGAAAGGTGTGGCGACCTCAGGCGGACTGTCCAGTCGCTCGGGAAACTGTACAACCTCGGCAAACGCAGTCTCACACCACTCTTTCCCCCGCTCCTCCCAATGCGCGTCGGAGATGGCCATCAGCGTGCAGTTCAACATCGTCGCCGTTTCTGCCAAGCCGATGGACCACGATGCCGCGCCATCGGGGACGTTGACGTCCGCCGTTGACGGCCGAAACGACACGTGGCCGCCATGTTCGGCGCCATCATGGGTCCACGCCAGCGCCTGGGCAGGTTCTCCGGCAATCCCGTTTCCGACCGACGGGGTCAAGAACTCCAGGATGTTCGGGTTGGTCGGGATGACCCGCAGCACGCCAATGCCACACACGAGCTGCTTGGCGGAGGGGTTCAGATCGGCTTCGACCACGCACCCCCCGAGCACCGAGCTGTCGTTGGGAGAGGCGTGCGCAAGCACAGTAGCCGTGACGAGCATGAGCATGGGTACGACCTCGCAAATGTCCACCCACCCTACATCCCACGTCCTGGCGGAGCTGTTTCGCCATGTGACGAAGCGTGTCCAGGGCGAGCCTGACGCCGCATGGACAATCGCGGTAGTCTCACCCCCCCACACAGGCCTCTGCATTGATTCGCTCCGTCCGAGCCAGCCCCACGTTCCTCACCGCCCTGTTCGGCACCGGCATGATGCTCGGCTGCTCCGGCCTGCTGACCGCCGACATCCGCCCGGACAGCATCGGGCTCGAGCCCGATCCCGTGTTGGAGAAGAAAGGACGAGATGCCCTGCAGGCCGCCTTCGATGCCCACGGAGGCGCCGAGGCGCTGCTCAGCCGCAAGACCGCCACCTTCCAGATGACCGACACCTGGGTCGGCATGGGCACCCTGTTCAACCCGTGGCCCGACGATGCTCAGCGCGTGACCATGAGCACGGTGATCCACACCTTCGACTCCGAAGCGCTGCTGCACAACGGCCCGGAAGCCGGCGTCACCTGGGGAATCACCAGCGGTCGAACCTGGCGGCGCATCAACGGCGTGAAGACCATGGGCCAAGACCCGGACATCCAGTTCATCCTGCCCACGAGCCAGTACTTCCTGGAGCTGCCCCAGCGGCTGACCGAGGCCGGAATCGTGCAGTTCGTAGGCGAGGAGGAGGTGCGCGGCGTCCGCTATGACGTCGTGTTCGCCACGTGGACCACGCTGGCCGCCAACCCCGACTACGATCAATACCGCGTGTACATCAACCAACAGACCGGCCGCATCGACAAGGTCTGGTACACCGTACGGGAGCTCGGCGGGTTGTTCACCGGGATCTGCCACCTCGACAACCACCAGGAGACCGACGGCTACTGGGTGCCCTTCACCCTGTCAGTGACTGCAGCCATCGACGACGACCCCGACGACTACATCCACCGTATGGAGTTGAGCTACTTCAACTTCGACCCGTCGTGAGACGAGGTTAGCTGTCCAGCATGGCAACCGACGAACAGACCCCTCGCCCCTTGTGGGCCCACAAGACCCGCTGGCAGTTGCTCCGCCCCCTTGTTGGCGGGTGGATCGGCAAGCTGCGCCGCCTCGTCAGCGTGCTGTCCGCCATGGGTCGCCCACGTCTGGTCCGCGAACGGCTGGAGCGCCTGCGGGACCTCGGCTACGTGCACGACGTTCCGTCCATGGCTCAGCTGTGGGTGGCGGGCCATCACATGATGCTCGGCGTCGCCAGCGACGAAACCCGGATCTGGTACGAGGAGCGCGGCATCCACTTCACGTTCCACAACCTCCGGCGCTTCCTCGACTACCCGGCGAGCATGGTCGACCCCATCGGCGTGTTCCTCGACCGCGACACCCTCGTCCACCACGTGCTGCAGTCCACCCATGGCCACCCGGTCTACGACCTACAGCTGCTGGCGGCCCATCCGGGGGGCCTCGAGGAGATGGAACGCCGAGCCGCGTTGGTACTCGAGGGCCGAGACGAAGCGCAGGAACGGCTCGATGTCCTGGTCGAGGACCCGACCTACCACGCCCGGCTCCTGCCCCAGGTGAGGGCGTTTCGCGCCGATCCCCTCCTGCGGGCGCCACTGCGCGACTACGCACACGTTGACGATCCACTCATGCGCCGCGCCATGGACCAGTTTCGTGACCTGCGCGGATACACCTCCTACGCGGCCCGCCTCGACGTGAGCACCCGACACGTTCTGGGCGCCGCGGCTGTCGAGCTGTTCAAGGCCACGCTGGGTCGCCTCTGGCCGCGCCCGCCCGTGCAGCTGCACCTGGCCGCCTTCGACGCCGACACGAGTAGCGCACCGGTCTAGCCGGTCGGTCCGCAGCAAGGACCTCGTGTCTCCAGATCGGACCATCTGTCCCCATGCAGAACATGGGGCCGCCACGGTCCATAGACTGCGTCCGGAGGCACACTTGCATCGAACACGACTGACCCACAAACG
>Ga0114933_10005781_pt1 | contig 11149 bp, 7 predicted proteins | sample 4SBtaG_FD_89691 | JGI IMG/M metagenome (GOLD analysis project Ga0114933, IMG submission 89691) | Deep subsurface microbial communities from Kolumbo volcano to uncover new lineages of life (NeLLi) - 4SBTROV12_W25 metaG | ecosystem: Environmental > Aquatic > Marine > Volcanic | place: Kolumbo... | reverse complement strand
CACGCGCGGTCGGCGATGGCCCCTTCGATCCGCTCGATGGTTACGGGTGTGCCCTCGATGTTCAGGACACAGGCCGCCTCGCAGGGCGCGGGGCAGACCCGGCCGGTCACCTCGGGGAAGTTGTTGGTCGCGTGCAAGGTGTCGATGGCTTCGCGCCAACGGTCCTCGTAGACGAGGTGATTGAAGTCGGGGATCACGTTCCCGAGCGGGCAGCCCGTGTGGCAGAAGGGTACGCCGCAGGCCATGCAGCGGGCGCCTTGGTCGCGCGCCTGCAGCACCGTCAGAGGCGACTCGATCTCGTCGTGATCACGGAGTCGTTCCTCCACCGGCCGTCGTGCCGGGAGCGAGCGTTCGATCTCCAAGAATCCTGTAGGCCGGCCCACTATGCGCTCCTCGCGTCGTTCTGTTCGCGGAGGAACCTGCCGTATTCGGTGGGCAGGACCTTCACGAACCGTCGGCTCTCCATCTTCCACCCGCTGAGCACGCGCCAGGCGAGGGAGCTCATCGTTCGCTCGTAGTGCCGGTGCACGCGGGACCGGACAAAGGCCAGGTCTTCGCCGTCGAGCGGGCAGAGCTCGACCATCTCCGGGTTCACGCGCCCAGCGAGCTTGCGGTCGCCGTCCAATACGTAGGCGATCCCGCCGCTCATGCCGGCCGCAAAGTTTCGTCCGGTCGGGCCGAGCACGATCACGCGGCCGCCGGTCATGTACTCGCAGCCGTGGTCGCCGACACCTTCGACGACCGCAATCGCTCCGCTGTTCCGGACCGCGAAGCGTTCTCCGGCCATGCCTCGAACGAGCATCTCGCCGGCCGTCGCGCCGTAGAGGCACACGTTGCCGATGATCACGTTGCGCTCCGGCGGGTAGTCCGAGCCCTCCGGCGGAAACACGACGATGCGACCGCCGCTCATGCCCTTGCCGACATAGTCGTTCGCTTCGCCCTCGAGCGTGAGCACCAGTCCGTTCGCGAGGAAGGCGCCGAAGCTTTGGCCCGCCGATCCCGTGAAGTGAATGCGAATGGTGCCGTCCGGCAGCCCGTCGAGGCCGTAGCGCTTGGCGATGCGCGAGCTCAGCATGGTGCCAGCGCTGCGATGCACATTGCGGATGGGCATGCGCAGCTCGACCGGTTCGCCTTGCTCGAGCGCGGGGCGCGCCTGCTCGATCAAGACGGTGTCCATCGCGAGCTCGAGCTCGTGTCCCTGCGCCCGGTTGAAGCGGATCGGGTGGGGAACGTCCGGTCGGTGGAGGAGCTTGTCCAGCGTCAGCGTCTTGGCGCGCTCCGACAGGTCGTCTCGAACCCGCAGGAGATCTGCCCGCCCGACCATCTCGTCGAAGGTGCGCAGGCCGAGGCTCGCCATCAGCTCCCGCACTTCTTCGGCGATGAAGCTCATGAACGCGATCACATGCTCTGGCTCTCCCTTGAAGCGAGCGCGGAGCCGTGGGTCCTGCGTTGCCACGCCGACCGGGCAGGTGTTCAGGTGGCAGACACGCATCATCACGCAGCCGAGGGAGATCAGAGCGATCGTGCCAAAGCCGATCTCCTCGGCGCCGAGCATGGCGGCGATGGCGACGTCGCGCCCGGTCTTGAGCTGACCATCGGTCTCGAGCTTCACCCGGCCGCGCAGGTTGTTCAGGATGAGCGTCTGCTGGGTCTCCGCGAGGCCGATCTCCCAGGGGCTGCCGGCGTACTGAATGGACGTCAGAGGAGACGCGCCGGTCCCGCCGCCGCCGCCGCTGATCAAGATCACGTCGGCCTTGGCCTTGGCGACGCCCGCCGCGATCGTCCCGACCCCCACTTCGCTGACGAGCTTGACCGTCACGCGCGCATCGGGGTTTGCGTTCTTCAGGTCGTGGATCAGCTGGGCCAGATCTTCGATCGAGTAGATGTCGTGATGCGGGGGAGGGCTGATCAGACCGACCGAAGGCGTGCTGTGACGGACCCGCGCGATGGTCTCGTCGACCTTGTGGCCGGGCAGCTGTCCGCCCTCACCGGGCTTGGCGCCCTGCGCGACCTTGATCTGGATCTCTTCGGCCGCGTTGAGGTACTCGATCGTCACGCCGAAGCGTCCGCTCGCGACCTGCTTGATCGCGCTCTGCTTGCTGTCGCCGTTTTCTTCGGCGGTGTATCGCGCTGGGTCCTCGCCGCCTTCGCCACTGTTGCTGCGCGCGCCGACGCGGTTCATCGCGACAGCCAGCGTCTCGTGCGCCTCCTTGCTGATCGAGCCAAAGCTCATGGCGCCCGTCTTGAAGCGCTTGACGATTTCGTGCGCCGGCTCGACCTCTTCGAGCGGTACGGGGTCGAGCTCGGAGTTGAACTCGAAGAGCCCGCGAATGGTCCGGTTCTTCGCCGCCTTGTCGGCGAGCTTGCTGAACTTGCGGAAGCGTTCGTAGTCACCCGAGCGCACCGCGTGTTGCAGGGCTCCGATGGTGCTCGGGTTCCACAGGTGCTCCTCGCCCTCGCGCCGCCACACGTACTGACCGGCGTCAGGAAGCACGGCGAGTTGTCGGGGAGAGTGCGCGGTGGTGTGTCGAGCGATGGCGTCGTCGGCGATGGCGTTGAGGTCCACGCCGCCGATCTGGGTCGGGGTGCCAGGAAACCAGCGATCGACAAACGCCTGACCGAGGCCGAGCGCCTCGAAGATCTGCGCACCCCGGTAGCTCTGAACGGTCGAGATGCCCATCTTCGACATCACCTTGAGGATGCCCTTCTCGATCGCCTTCTTGTAGCGGCGCTGGGCGCGCTCCTCGGTGAGTCCCTCCACGCGGCCGGCGCGCACGGCGGCGCCCAGCACCTCGTAGGCGAGGTAGGGATTGATGCCCCCCGCCCCGTAGCCGATCAGGAGGCAGAAGTGATGCACCTCGCGGGGCTCGCCACTCTCCACGATCAGTCCACAGTTCTTTCGCAGCCCGACCTGAATGAGGTGGTGATGAACGGCGGCGGTCGCCAGCAAACTGGGGATCGGCGCCCGCGTTTCGTCGTGCCCGCGGTCCGAGAGCACCAGGAGCGTCGCGCCGGCTTCCACGGCAGCTTCGGCGGCCTTGCCCAAGTCCTCGAGGGACTCGACCAGGCCCTGACGTGAGGGCTCGAAGAGCGCGCTCAGCGTGTCGGCCCTCAGCCCGGGGCGCTCGAGCCCGCGGATCTGCTCCAGCTCGTCGTTGTCCAGGATGGGGCTGGTCAGCTGGAGCTTCCGGCAGTGGATCGCGCTCTCCTCGAAGAGGTTGGCCTCTGGCCCGAGCGTGCTGCGCAGCGTCATCACGAGCGACTCGCGGATCGGATCGATCGGCGGGTTGGTGACCTGGGCGAAGAGTTGCTTGAAGTACCGAAAAAGAAGTTGCGGTTGCCCCGAGAGCACCGCGAGGGGCGTGTCGCGTCCCATGGAGCCCAAGGCTTCCTTCGCGTCTCGGGCCATGGGCGCCAGGATTCGCAGAATGTCTTCCTTGGTGTATCCATGCACGCTCTCCGCTCGGCGGAGAACGGCCGCCGGCATCGGCGGCGGGATGGAGCCACGCGGTGCCGGGGGGACCTCGCCCATCGTCACGACGTTCTCGTCCAGCCAGCGACGCCACGGGCGCCGGGTCGCCTGCTCGACCTTCAGCAGATCGTCCTCGACGAGCGTGCCGAGCTTGGTGTCCACGAGCAGCATTCGGCCAGGACGTAAGCGGCCCTTCTCGCGGACGCGCTCGGGCGAGAGTTCGAGCACGCCGGCCTCGGACGCGACCACGATGAAGTCATCTTTGGTGATCGTGTACCGAGCTGGGCGAAGCCCGTTTCGGTCGAGCACAGCGCCGACGAGTCGCCCGTCGGTGAACATGATGCAGGCCGGACCGTCCCAGGGTTCCATCACGCACGAGTGGTACTCATAGAACGCGCGCTGATCGTCGCTCATCGACTCGTGCCCCTGCCAGGCCTCGGGGATCATCATCATGACCGCGTGCGGCAGGGAGCGGCCGGTGTGCCACAGGAGCTCGAGCACGTCGTCGAACTTCGCGCTGTCGGAGCCTCTGGGATCGACGATCGGGCGCAGCTTTTCCATGTCTTCGCCGAAGACGTTCGAGACGAGCACCGGCTCCCGCGCGCGCATCCAGGCGATGTTGCCGCGCAGGGTATTGATCTCGCCGTTGTGTGCGATCCGGCGGTAGGGGTGGGCCCGTGACCAGCTCGGGAAGGTGTTGGTGCTGAAGCGTTGATGAACGACCGCGATGGCGCTCTTGGCCTTCTCGTTTGAGAGGTCGAGGTAGTACCGGGGCAGCTGCTCGGGGGTGAGCAGGCCCTTGTAGACGATGGTTCCGCGCGAGAGAGAGCAGACGTACGGGTACTCGTCATCGTCGAGGCCGCGCCGTGCGATCTCGTGTTCGATGCGCTTTCGAATCACGTAGAGCTTTCGGCTCAACGCGTTGTCGTCCGCGCTGAGCGCGCCGGGACCGATGAAGAGCTGCGCGATGTGCGGCTGGGTCTGGTGGGCCTTCGGGCCGCAGACGCTGTCGTCGATCGGCACGTCCCGCCAGCCCAGCAGGTCCTGACCCTCCTCCAGCACGATCTCCTCGATCAGCGCGACGCAGCGGGCCCGCCGCTCGGGCTCCGGCGGCAGGAAGATCATGCCAACCCCATACATCTCGCTTCGAGACGGGAGGTGAATCCCGAGTCGCTGTGCCTCCTCGAAGAGCAGCTCGTGGGGGATCTGCATCAGCACGCCCGCGCCGTCTCCGGTGTGCGGGTCGGCCCCTTCGGCGCCGCGGTGCTCCAGGTTGCCGAGCGCCTCCAGCGCGGCTGCGATGAGCCGGTGGCTCGCCTTTCCACCGAGGTGCGCGAGGAAGCCGACGCCACAGGCGTCGTGTTCGAAATCGGGTCGGTAGAGGCCGCTCATCGTCGTTTTCTCCGGCGCGTGGGCGCCTCGTTCTCGAGCTTCGGGATCGAGATCCTGGCTCGCTCGGTTGCGGTCGACAGGACCACCATCGTCTCGGTGCCGGTGACGCCCTCGACCCGCCGAAGCGAGGAGATGAGCGCCTCCAGCGAGGCGGTGTTGTTCGTCTTGATCTTCAGGAGGAGCGAGTGCGCGCCCGTCACGTGATGGCACTCGAGGACCTCGGGTCGCTCGCCGACCTTCGCCAGCAGCTCCTCGATGTCGTGTGCGTAATTGATCGAGATCCCGATGAACGCCGTGATGTCGAGCCCGACGCTGCGGGCGTCCACGGCGGCGTGAAAGCCGACGATCACCCCAGCGGCCTCCAGCTTGCGGATCCGGTCGAGGACCGATGGCGCGCTCAGCTTTACCTGCTCCCCGAGCTTCGCCAGCGGGGTCTTGCAGTCGCGCTGAAGCACCTCGAGGAGCGTCCGGTCGATGGCGTCGAGGGCAAACATGCGGCGGGAGCATGACGGCGATGACGCATTACGTCAATAACAGGATTCTGTGTTTCAGGTGTGTTTCCTAATATTATTAGGAATAGGCCCCCGATGGACGCGAGGGAGCGGGCTCACCGTCCGGTCGGCCATCGAAGAGGGTGCTGCGAGCGCTGGGTCCCCGTGTGGCGTGGCTCAGCGGGGTCGGGGGCCTGGGCGGCCATCGTTGGGCGGGAGTCTCTCCGCCTCCCGACGCGAGCCTCGTCCGAAGTTCCGCGGATCGGCGCACCGCCCGGAGTCCGAGTCGGTGATTCCCCGCCGGCGGCGGCCCCGACCTCGGCCCGCCGGGTCGGCGCATCGACCACCATCGGAGTCGGTCAGGAGCTCGATCGGCGCTTGTCCCTCGGCTCTGGACGCGAGCGCTGTGACGAGCCCACCGATCAACGTGCCGCCCATCATCGAGAGCGCAGATCGACGTCCCGTCCGCTCGACGTGAATCTCATCGGGATCGAGGCTGCGTTCGGCCGGCTCTTCCATGTCGGCAGGATACGCGGTTCGGGCGCCGCGGGTCCTCTGCGGTGCCCATCCTGCGCCTCGATAGGGCTGCCGCGGGACGACCGAGCTGGCCCGTCGACGAGCGCGGGCGATGGTGTTCGGCATCTTGGAGCGAGCGGATGCGGACCAGGTTTGCGGCGGTCCGTCGTCCGGCGTGGCCCTGAGTGGCGGGTCGTGATCAGCTCTGCGGCTGGGCCTCCCGCGTCAATCGAACGTGCCGCTCACGGCGAGGGAGCCGAATCCGGGGCGCACGGTGATGCTCGAACGCTGAGCAGAAACGGGTCGGCTGGAGGCCTCGAACGCGATGATGGAACCGGTGATCGCTCCGACCCCCGAGAGCACGGCTCCACCGGCATAGAAGGGTCCAGGATCGACGCGGTTGGATTCGTCGAACCCTGACGCCATCACGATCACGGCCGCGCCGGGGAGCGCGCCCAACACGCCGCCGAGCAGCGTCCAGCCAAAGTCGGCGCCGCGTCCACTGAGGTTGCCCATGAGAAAGACGCTCGTTGGAAGGGTCACCAGTGCGGCTAGCGGCGTCGCGAAGAGGGCAGCCATGAGCGGCCCGTACCCGCAAGCGTTGTCGATGCATGCGAGTGATCCCAAGCCGTAGGCCAGAGCGCCCGCAGCGATCGCCATCGGGAGCCCGATCATCGCGCCGGCGCTCAGCAAGAGACCACGCTCCCAACCCGGCGATGGCTCGGGCTCCGAGAGCAGCTCTGGGTCTTCGACGTCGGGGGAGGTCAGCGACCCATGGGGCGCTTCGATGATCGGAGAGTCGAGCCCGTCACGCGGAGCCGTTTGTGCCTCGGTGGGGGCGGCGGCGAGCCAACAGAGCGAGAGGAGCAGGGCAGCCATGGTCCACTTCATGAGCCGTTGGTGCGGGACCGGCGCGGATGTGGGAGAAAAAGATCGCGTGGCTTGATCGCGAGAGCCGACCCGTCATCGCTCCCCGAACGGGCGCATCAGAACGTCGCCGTGATGGCGGTCGGCGAGACCCGCACGGTCAAGCGCGGGCTCTGTCGCGCGGGGACCGTCAGTTCGAAGGCGAGCACGGAGAGCGTGGTTGGGAGCACCGCGCCGAGCACCGCTCCGAAGTAGGTCCAACCGCTCGTCACGCCGTCGTCGGGTCGAACCTCTGTGACGTTGCCGACCAGGAGCAAGAGCCCCCCGAGCGCGCCCCCGAGGGTACCCGCGACGAGCGTCCAGAGGGGGTCGCCGTCAGCGCCGGTCAGCCTGCCAGCGAGGAGCGCGCCGGCCGTGGCGCCGACGGTGCCCATCACTGCCAAGCCGACGGCCCACCATGGGAACGTGCCGTCGCTTCCCGCGGACGCGTCCGCGACGAGTGCTCCGCCGAGGGCCAACGCACCGCCGCCGAGTATGGCTCCCAGCCCTTCGAAGGCGATTCGCTCCGCGACAGGTGGGAGCTCTGCAGTGCGGCCTCGAGGCGGGTCGACCCTACGGTGACGGGAGGGTTCACTAGGGACCGAACGTTGGCGTCGATCGAGCGGCGTGCTCGGGGGTGGGCTCGTGAGGGAGTCGGCGAGGGGGCCGCGGTTGGGGGGCGTACCCTGAGCCGTGGGGGCTTGCGGGATGGGCGCGCTCGGCTCCCGAGGTCGCGGCACCGTGGCGGAGGCCGACTCGAGCAGCGCGAGGGCGACCAACGCGACGGCGCGCGCTCCGGTGACAGGAACCCGCTCTTCTGAGCGTGCGCCGCGGCCCATGGCGGTCACTTCAGCCCCTCCACGTGTGAGCCGGACCCTCACGACTTCGCCTTCGGAGAGGCGTGCGAGCTCCTGGGCCGCGTCCCTGGACTCCGCTCCGTAGAGAAACTGTACCTGTCGGCCAGAGAGCTGCAGCTCCACCCGCAGAGCCTCCTCCAAACGCTCTGAAGCTCCCTCTGGCAAGAGAACCAACGTCTGGTCTTGAGCCCCCGCGGAGGCGGTCACCGAAACGAGCAGCAGGACGACGAAGAACGAGCGCACGCCTGAGTCTCACCGGGTTTGGAGGCTGGCGTCGAGCCGTCGCGCCGCAGAAACGACCGGCGAGCCCTCCTGGAGGGCGCCGCTCTCTACGAGCACGTCGTGCGCGTCGGCGGCGCGGGCGAGCGGACCCGCGAGCAACCGGGCCGCGGCGAGCCCTGCGACGGCACGCTGATTTGGGCTCGCCCCACGCATCGCCAACCGGTACGTCGCCATCGCCTCGGTGACCCGACCGAGCCCCCGCAACGCATCACCCTGAAGCATGCGGCGTTCCGCAGTTGGGCGACGGCGCACCACGGGACCGAGCAACGCATAGGCCTCTTCGTATTGCCGCGCCGCGAGCGCGCGCCTCGCTGCCGTCACAGCGAGCCGATCCGATGCCGCCGAGTTCTCGGTCCGGCGAGCCGGGCGCGGCTCCGAATCGAGGTCGGGGGCCGATCTTTCCTGCGGCCCTCGGTCCGGGACGGGGTCAGAAACGGGTCCCGGACTCGGGTCGAGCGCCGGGGCCGGATCCCGTTCCGGATCCCGCGCGGACGCCACGCCCCCCGCCGAACCCTCGCGTGTCCCTTCGGAGACTCGAGCGCGGGCGCTCCTCACGCGCGCGGCCTCGAGAGCGAGCGCGTGCAGCTGGGTATTCCGCGGAGCGTCTCCATAGAGGTCGCCCGCCACCAGCACTTCTGCGCCTGCATGGGACTCGACCCGAACGCTGCCCTCGTATACCCGCACATGAACTTGGGCGTCGGCTCGCGCCACGGTGAAGACGGTGCCCGTGACGAGCACTCTCTCCTCGCCGGCGACGACCTGAAACTGCGAACCCGGAGCTACATCGAAGAGCGCCTCACCCGAGACCAAGGAGACGCTCACGCGGGCGTCGCTCTGGGCAATCTCCAAACGTGCGTCATGAGACGCGGTGATTCGGTGCCCTCCGGCGAGCTGATGCACCACCGGGGCAACCGCCGCCTGGCGTGGGCTTCCCCCAAGGAGCACCTGGACCTGCAGCCCAACGCCGACGCAGAGCAGCACGATGGCCGCAACCGCGGCCGCGACCCAGAACCGGTAGCGAGCTCTCAGCGACGCCAGAGAGTCGGGTGAGAGGGTTGCTGGTGCGGACGTCGCTGGTGCGGACGTTGCTGAGGAGGACGTCGCTACGGCGGGGGACGCAGACGGCTCCTCTTCGTCCGATGGCGCAGACAAAATACGTTGCACCAACGAAGACGCATCGATCGCCGCTGGTGGCTCGGCCCGAAGCGCATCCGCGAACCCGTCCACCAACGCCTCGTCCTCCGCGGTTTGCATGGCGGCTCGGACCAGCGCGGCTCGCTCGGTGAGGTCGAGCGGTGCTGGCGAGTGGAGCCTGAGCGCCTCCGCAAACGCGTCTACGAGCGTGTCGCTCACCGCTCCCGTCCATCGAGGCGAGCTGAGAGCTCCGGATCGGCTCGCAGTCGGCGCGCCAACTCGGACCGGGCCCGCTTGAGCCTGGCCCGCAAGGTCTCGAGCGAGACCCCTTCGATTGCCGCTGCTTCCGCGTGTGGAACACGTTGCACTGCGCAGAGCACAAAGGCGACGCGTGCCTTGAGCGGCAGCTGCTGGAGTACGCGGTGAAGCCGCTCGAGCTGCTCTCGGCCTGCAGCCCGCCGCTCGGGGTCGTCTCCGGACGCCGCCCGCTCCAGGGTCTCGGGCACACCGGTCTGCTCAGGCCGGGCGCGCATGTAGCGATACGCCGTGCGGACGACGATCGGGTGAGCGAAGGTCGTAACGCTGGAGCGTCCCTCGAAGCGCGGCAGTGCTTTGGCCAGCTCCACGAGCGCGTCCTGGACGGCGTCGTCGAAGGCATCCCGCGGCCCCAGCAGCCTCCACATCCACTTCCGGACCGTCGGCACGAGGGCGGTCAGCGTCTCTTCGACGTCGACCGGCACCCTAGCGGCTCGGGGAAACGCGATAACGACGCCGTCGGGAGAACTCATGAGATGGCAGTGGGAGGAGAGACGAGATCTGGGACAAAAAACCAGCCTAGCCGATCCGGTGTCCGACGAGGCACGTCGACGCAGGCAGGGCTGACTGGGGCGGCCCCACGAGCCCCACGCGGCTGAGGGAGTTCAGCCAGTCCACGGCCAAGCGGACGCTCTAACGCGATGATCTGTCCCATCGGACACCCTCCGACGCACTCAAGCAGCATGGGTCGATCGTCGTTGCTACTCCCGCGCCTCTTCTGCTTGTTCTCGACCGGATGCCTGAGTCTCGGCGTGCCGCCGCCGGGCGCGGCCGAGCGACGCGAGGTGACGGTGCTGCCGAGCGAGGACGAGCGCCCATGCGACGACGTGCTCTTCGATGCCTTTTCTGCCCCGGATCACCTGCTCGAGACGGAGGACGTGCCCTGCGACCCGAGTCTCGAAGCCTACTGCCTCACTCTCACACCGGAGCTCCGAGGTGTCGCCAGGACAGCGGACCCCATGGACGCCCTGGCGTCCTCGGCTGAGGCGTTCGACGCATTTCTCCTGAGCGACGACCCCCGAATCCTGGACCGCGCTCGCGCCTTGGCGGACCTCGCGGTCACAGGGGCGTCGAGCTACGCGGCCTTCGCCGCGCTCGGCCCGGAGCCGCAAGACTTCGCCGCGTCCGCCTCGCCAGCCGCGGTGGCGATGGCATTGGAGCGTGCATACGCCGTCGCCTGGGCGCTGCGTGGCCCGCCGTCTCATCGCGCAAGCGCGCGAGCGCCGCTCGGCTGGGTGGCGGTCTCACCGGAGGACGACCCTCCCGCCCGGCCCGTGAACGTTCCCGCCGGGCCCTACCTTCAGACCGACCTCTCGGTCGCTGTCTCGCTCGGAGATGGCTCATCGAGGGTTGTTCGGACCCGGGTCATGATCGCGTCCACGCATCCAGCGGCCGAGCCATCGGTGCCCGGATCGCTCGTCGGTGGGGTACCACCCGAACCGGCCGCGTCGCTCCCGAGCACCGGTGATGTGATCCTCTTTTCGCCCGGTCACAGCTCCCTGGCGGAAGAGATGTCATCGCTCGCCCAAGCGTTGCTTCGAGAGCGCGCAGATGAAGACGGGCCACTCACCATCGTCGCGGTCGATCTGCCTTCGAACGCCTACGCCGAACGCATCGACCCGGAAGAAATCCTCTCGTCGGCGGCCGGGGCCGACGACGCCCTGCTCCGCTTCCATGACGCGTTCCTCGACGGTGTCGTGCGTGCGCTGGACGATCACACGCCGGGGGCGAGCGACCGCATCGTCGCGATGATCGGTGGGAGCCTCGGCGGCAATCTCGCGCTT
>Ga0114933_10005780_pt1 | contig 11149 bp, 6 predicted proteins | sample 4SBtaG_FD_89691 | JGI IMG/M metagenome (GOLD analysis project Ga0114933, IMG submission 89691) | Deep subsurface microbial communities from Kolumbo volcano to uncover new lineages of life (NeLLi) - 4SBTROV12_W25 metaG | ecosystem: Environmental > Aquatic > Marine > Volcanic | place: Kolumbo... | reverse complement strand
CGAACCGCACGCTCAAGACGACCTATGGGATCGCACCGCAGCCCCCAGCGGACGGCGAGGCCCTCGAGGCGTTCAGCAGCGAGGTGGAAGAGGCGCTGAGGCAGCTGGGGTATGTGGAGTAGGGCCGGGTCCGGTGATTTCAGATGGTTGCAGGATCAGCCTGAGCCCCGTAAAGCCCGCGATAGCCCAGCCGGGGTACTGTACCCGAACACTGAGACAAACCGATGTCGCTCGGTGACGTCGCCGTCCGGGGGCGAGCACGGCTGGGCAGAGCCCGCAGCTCAGACCGAGCTTGTTGAAAGCAGCACGATAAGAGAGCGCTTGCAGGACGGGCGCAGAAGCATGGTGCTGGCCGGGGGGCTGGGGCGGTGGGCGGAGGTCCGCGGCGGCTCGATGTAAGTTGGTGCCAGGTCGGCGGCTGGGGCTCGGAACTCACCACAGAGGCCACGGAGGACATGCAGAGTTCGTGGCGGGCACGAGGTTGCCGGCTTCCCCGACCCAGGACCGTCGGACGGGCATACTGCTGAGCCCCGGGTCAGCCGCCCAGCAGCTCTTCGAAGAGCTGCTCGTAGGCGCGGTCGCGGGTTAGGCGCTCGGCGAGCTCCGGGCTCAGCCCCAGCTCTCCCGCCCCTAGGACCAGCCTCGCCGCGCCACCCGTGGAGCCGACGGGCCACGCGGGGCGCTCCGGCCACTGCTCGCGCCAGATCGCCAGCTCGGCCTCCACGCCCTCCATGCCGCCGATGAACACCGCCGCATCGAAGTCCTCGCTGCCGATCATCTCCCGGCGCATCTTCTCCAGGCTGGCGGGCCGGTCGTCGCCCACCGCCTCGGTCCAGACGAGATCGGGGAAGCCCCTGGAGGCCTCGGGGATGAGGTCCCAGAAGAAGCGGGACTGGTAGATCCGCACCCGCTCGGAGGAGCCGGTCGCGTCGCGGACGAAGGGCGAGATGGCGGGGTGACCGCCGAACACCAGGGTGCCACCGCCCTCGATCACAACAGCTGCCAGGGCCTCGACCGCCGCGCGGATCGCGACCACGTCGCCCGTGCGGTGATAGCGGGGATGCCTCTTGGGGTCGGGCACGCTGGCGGACAGGAACACGGACTTCATGGCGGCCTTTGCTCCCGGGACCAGGGCCTGGACACGGGATCGTTCTACCAGCCCGACCGGCAGGTGGTCAGCCAAGTGGTCCAGCACCCTGCGCCGGGTCCCGTCGGCGCCCCGTGCGTCGTGGAGCAGCAGGAGCTCTCGCCCTCCCGGGTGGTCCTGGCCGGCCTGCCAGAAGTCCCTGGCCGTGGGGTGGCCCACCACGGGCAGCACCCGGTGCTCGGGCAGCTCCACCCCGCCCGCGGGCTCGACCCGGTGGGCGATCCCCGCCAGCCGAAGTCGCCTCAGCAGGGCCTCGCGCAGGCGCGCCTGGCGTACGGCAAAGGCCTGGACGCGGAGCTGCTCGACGGTGTCCACCACACCCCGCAGGGTGTGCTGGCGCAGTCGCGCCGGGGCCGTGCCCGGCCAGTGCCGCGCCAGGAAGTTTCCCCGCTCCAGGTACAGGGCCTGGCTCAGGGCCAGCTCCGGGTCCCGGGGCTTCTCCAAGACTTCGTCCGCCGGACGGCCGTCGGGCCAGATCAGGTGCAGGACCGTGAGGTCCCACTGCCGGGCCCGGTGCAGCTCCTGTCGCACCCAGTGGCTGTCCAGGGCGTTGACCGTGTCGCAGAACACCACCAGGTCCGACCCGGCCATGCGGTCCCACAGGGTGGGCTGGAACAGCGCAGCCTTGTCCACCGACCAGGTGTCCAGGAAGACTTCGTATCCTCGGCTGACCAGCTCACCGGCGAGCTGGCGGGCCACGCCGGAGGACTCGCGGCGAGCGTGGGAGACGAAGGCCCGGCGCAGCCGACGGACCAGGCCCACCGCCTGGAGCAGCACTTGGACCATCTCCTGCAGCGAGGTGGGGGAGCCGTCGTCGGCCTGGCCGTTGATTGGGTGCAGGACCGGGGGGGCCCGCGCGGTGAAGCGTTCGAGGTTCTCCCGCAAGACCGGCAGCAGTGTGAGCCCCTCAGGCACCACCGGGTCGGGTCCGTCCTCGAACCAGGCGGCCGCGCAGGGCACGTCTGACGGGAGCGGACCGGCACGCAGCACTATTAGCTCCCCCTTGGGTAGTCCCAGCAGCCCGGCCGCGGCCTTGAGTGCTTTGGCGAGGGCCGTGGCGCGGGCGTCGTCCGGGCGCGCCCAGATCCGGATCGCGGCGGTGGTCACAGCCCACTCTTGAGGACCAGGCTCGCGATCGCCAGGGTGATTGCCAGGAGTCCGTGGATCCCCGCGACAGTGCCCGACAACACCACGGCGAGCTGGCGCTCGACCTGGAGCTCTCCGGTGTCCATCGAGAATTCGGTGCCAGACGCCGCGCGCACCGTGTCGTAGAGCCCGCGGAACAGCCGCTCCTGGCGCAGGTAGTAGGCGTCTAATCCCCAAAAGGTGACCAGGGGGATGTAGCCGACCAGGGCCAGCGCCCAGGAGCCCTCCTTGATGCCCAGTCCGAGCAGGGCCGCGACGACGGTGACGCTCCAGCCCTTCAGTAGGAAGGAGTTCTGGGCCATGCGGGCGATTACGGCCTGGATCAGGTCCAGGTGACGGAGCTGGGCTTCGGTCATCGCGGGGCTGCCTCCCCATCCATGCGGTGGACTAACTCTACGAGGTGTTCATCAGCTATCGGGGACGCACGGCGATGATGGTCCGCCTTACCATGTGGGGGACCTTGTGCAGGGGGCGCGCCATGGGGAGCTCAAGGACGGCCAACGGCGCGTCATCGGAGACCCCCCGGACACCTTCATTCTTGGGTGTCGAGTACGGCCACGACCCGTTCGGCCTCGCACAGGGCCCCGGGGCACGTCCTGGCCGATGCAGCCGCTGGCGACGTGGCTCGGACGCGAGAAGTGCAGCTGCGCGATGCCTGGGGCGGCGTGCTTCCAGATAGTCCAGCAGCTCCGCCTCAAGCTCGATGTTGCACACGAACCACCGACTCATGCCAACCCCCTCAGGATCAAGGCCACGATCTCCGCCGCCTCCCGGGTGCGCGCAGCGTGCAGGCGCAGGTTCGCGGGCGGCCTCGCCCGCCCATCGACCAAGACCGGCACGATGGGTCTGCCGTGCTCGAGCGCCAGTGCCAGCTCCCGCATGGGCCACCTTCGCTTGCGGTAGCTCGGCGTGATCAACAGCACAAACACCGCGCAGCGCGCCACTTCAGCCTCGATGCGTTCCACATAGTCCTCGCCCACCTCCAGGCTCTCCGGGGCTCGGAATACCGCCACCCCCTGGGCAGCGAGCGCACTGTCGACGGTGGTCGCCAGGGAACTCGCCTCGGACTCGACGTGGCTGAGGAACACCCGGTTCGCGAGTGCGGGCGGGGTCAGCACCGGAGCGACCCCCTCGACCAGCTGCCGGAGGTGGTCCCGGTCGGCCCGGGGCGCTGGGTTGTCCAGGGACGCGATGCCTTCGACAGCGGACCAGAAGCCCAGGTACACGGCCTGCATCAGCTCCCGGTGTTCCCGCAGGCGCTCCTCCCGGGTAGGGCCTGCGGGGCTCAGTCGCTCGTCCCACCGGGAGAGGCCGTCCAGGCGGCGATTCCCCCCCTCGGTCCTCCGATCCTGTTCCAGGCTGATCACCCCAATCGCGGGTCCATCCGGACCGGCAAGGATAGGCACACAGACCACCCACTCGTGCCGCGAGGGACGCTCAAGCCCAGGCACGTCCCGCAGGTAGATGTCCGAGTGGCCCTTGAGTCGATGCCAGCTCGACGTCCGGGCGTGGCGAAAGGCATCGCCCGCCACGCCCAGGCCATTACCGAAGGAGATCCCAGCGTACTCCTGGCCATAGTCCCCGAACGCGGGCTCCAGACGCAGGGTCTCCTGGTTCCAGAGCAGGCACATCCACCTCACGCCGGCGCCTCTCAGGCCGCCGACCGTACGGGCCAGCATGGCCTCAAAGACCTGCTCGAAGCCGAATCGCTGGCGCTGCTCAACCTCGTCGCCGGCCCGCGCTCGGCGGACGCCGTGGAGCAGCAGGTCGCTCAGCCGACGGAGATCGGAGTCGAGGTGCTGGCCGGCGTCCAGGGGCGTGAAGCGGAGCGCATACCGGTAGCCCAGGCGAGGCTCGCCGATGCGCAGCCGCAGCCGTGAGGGTGCGTGGTGGAGCCAGGAGAGCCGACCGCAGCTGCCGAGCACCTGGTCCTGGCCCTCGGGCGCGAGGCAGGTGTGGGCCAGCTCCCAGCTTCCGTCACCACTCCTGCGGTGAACCTCGAGCCGGAGGCTGGACAGGTCCACGATGTCCCGGGGGTAGCGGTAGTCCAGTTCCAGACTGTCGCAGGGCAGGCGAAGGGTGTGGTCCCGCGTCTCCAGGCCGCCGTGCCCGTTGTCGTAGGGCGGCCGCCAGTCCCGCCGCTGGGTGTCCTCCTGGGTCAGCGCATGGGCCCCGGAGATGGTGTACTCGGCCCCCAGCTCTCGGAGGGGTTTGCTGGCGGTGTCTACCACTAGGCGGCAGACCTCTTCGGGCCCGTCGATGCGGCGGAGACCGGGGGTGAGCGGCCGGACTCGGCCGAAGGGCGGCCGAAAACGCGACAGCACCATCCAGCCCTGGTAGGACAGCCCGCTGAGCGCCACCCGAACGTAGGCAACTCCGTTGTCGTCGACCCGGTAGGTCCTCCGGTGGTTGCGCACCGGTCACACTCCTGCCTCAAGCAGGGGCAGCCTACTCCACGCGCGCCGAGCGCCTTCAGGTGGCCTCCACTGTCTCCTGTTCCTGCTGGAGCGCCCGGATGTCTTCGTAGACCCGCTGGAATACCGCGTCACGGATCTCCACCGCCTGATTCAGCCGGACCGGGTTGACTCGGAAGTCCTCCTTGAAGAACACCACGCCCTCCCGGCGCTTCTTCGGCTTGGCCTTGGGTCGTGACACGCGTCTTCTCCTTCTGGTGGATACCGCGAGGATCGGTCGTTGGCCACCAGAGCCTGAGGACACCTGAGCACGATCCCCTTGATCCGTCAAGACCTGTCACATCGGGCGCGCCCGGCCCCTTTGGTAGCATACCGACCGAGGTGCGGAGTGGCAGGAAGCACGCTCGATGACCTGGTGAAGCGGTGGGCGCGGCACTGCTTCGACCCGGCCGCGCCTATCCCGGAAGCGGTCGTGCCCTACGAGGCCCGGTGCTTCCTGCCGCTCGGCGACGGACTCGTCGTAGGCAGCAAGTCCGGGCACCTAGTGGAGGTCTCGGCCAGGGGCGAGTGTACCTCGCTGGCCGCCGGCATCCCCGGGGGCGCCCACGCCCTCGAGGCCTGTCCCGACGGGTCGGGCTGCCTTCTGGTGGCGGACGGCCAGGGAGGCCTGTGGCGCTGTGCAAGGGACGGCACCGAGCTCCTGGAGCTCGGCCCGACGGGGCTCCCGGATCGCATCCACTGGGTCCGCGCCCTGCCCGGGGCTGGCGCGGTACTGGGTAGTCGCGAGCCCCGGGTGTGGTTCACCCCGCACTCCGAGGGCAAGGGCCAGCCGGTATGGACTTCGCTGGAACTCCCGTTCATCCCCCGGTGGTGCCACGTCCACCAGGACCAAACCCGTCGGTGCTGGCTGGTGCTGTGCTCCGCCACCGGCCAGCTCGCGTGGCTCAAGCGCGCGGAACTCGGCGCGAACTGGGTCCCCGGGGAGCAGCGGATCTCACAGTGCGTCTCGGCGCCACTGTCGCTGGCCCTGGTGAGCCGAGGCGAAGGCGTGGTGCTCGTGGCCGCGACCATCGCCGGCGTCGAGGTCTGGACCGCCAGGCCAATGGCGACGTGGCGGCGCACCAGCTTGTCTCCCGTTCTGAAGGACCAGCACCTGGTCCAGGTGCTCTCTGTCTTCGGGCGGGACAAGCTTGTGGCAGCCAGCGCGGGAGAGTCCCCGCAAGTGTGTTCGGCGGACCTCGAGACCGCGCTGACTCAGGAGTCGGTCCCCTGGCGGGCTTGGCCCCTGGAGCTCGATGTCGTGCAAGTCCACAGTGTGGTGGTTGACTCCAAGACCAGCCTAGTCGTGATCAGCCGAGACAGCCAGCTCGTCAAGCTGCCCATCCACGACCGACACCAGGTCCGCGCCCAGCTGACGGACCACCCGGACTTCGACAGCATCGCAGAGAGACACGGGGACGAGGGGCGCTTCGTCCGGCTGGACCTGGCCGCACCTCGGGTAGGCGCCGCCCAGGCGATCCACTTCGCCAGGAAGGGTGGCCGGCTGACCGTGGAGGCTCTCCTGGGCTGGCTGGAGGCCCAGGAAGGGCTGCCAGCCAGGAAGGCCTCGGAGCTGTCCGCGGCTCTTCTGATAGCGGTGGATCGGCTGGACGGCCCGGAGCGCGTCAAGGCCGTCGCCCGCCGGATCTGGGAGCACCTGCGCGAAGGTGGGCTGGCCCAGGGCGGCGAGGATCACCCGCTCGGCGCAGCCTGGCTGGCCTTCCTGCAACGTTACTACCTGATGGCGTGGACCTACGAGGCCAAGCGGCTGAACCTGGACGAGCTGACCGAGTACAACCGGGGCCGCAACCCCTGCGATGCCTTGATCTACGGCGGTATCGTGCGCCGCGATGGCTTCGTGGCCACCGCCGAGCTGGAGCAGCCGGGGATCTGGGCGCTCTCGGTGTCCGATCCCGACGCTCAGGGACACCGGACCCTAGCCGCCGCCACCGGAGACGGCGGGATCACCACCGCGGAGCTGGACCCCCGGGCCGAGGTCCTGGACTTCCGGCGACGCCGGGTGAAGGGCCTGGACCAGGATCACGACACGCCCTACAGCCGGGTGGTGGGCTTTGTGCCCGGGGCGGGTAGCGACTTCCAGCAACTCCGTTGGTGCCCACGGCTCGAGAAGCATCCTCACGCGGCCCAGACCCCCCCGTGGCCGAATTCCTGGGCCTGGGATGCCCGGCAGATCTACAGCCTCTGCATCCTGGACGCCCGAACGACTCTGCTCGGCACCCGAGACGTCGACACGCCAGTGCTCCTCTGGGATCACCTCAAGAGTACGCTTCATGAGCTCCGCCACACCTGGGGCACCGACGGGTCCGGGACGTACCCGGGCATCGAGCGGAGGGTATGGGCCATCACGCGCCTGGGAGACTCCGACACCCTCGCCTTCGGGGGCCAAGACGGCATCCTGCGCCTGGCCGACTTAGACCGGCAACAGCTCAGGCTGGACAGCAGCTCGTACCCACCGCTGAACCTGGGCTCACCTGTGCGAGCGCTGGTCACCGCTCGGGTCCAGGGACGCGAGCTGCTCTGCGCTGCCAGCCTGCGCGGAGAGGTCTTCTTCTTCCGGGTGCGTCGCCAGGGGGGCAAGATCCTGCGCCTGGAGCTCCGGTCCCGGGACAAGCTCGCCCATCCGGTGTTCGACCTGGCCGTGACCGAGGACGGGCGGGTCTTCGCCATCGAGCAGAGCGGTCGCGTGACGGGCTACCACCTGCGCTTCGGGGCCGGCACCCACCTGGGCCAACGCTACCTGCAGATCAAGGCGTGGCATCGCGGCAGCTGCATCGCCTGGCTCGGCCACGAGACCCTGGCCATTGGTGGCTGGGACAGGGAGCGCTGGCGGGGCCTGCTGCGCGTGATCCGGCTGGTGGACACCGACGACAAGACCTGGCGGGATGGGCAGAGTCGGCTCCACGAGCAGGCGCTGAAGCACCTCAACCGCTTCACGGACCAGGACTCGGCGGTGAAGCTCCTGTGCACCGTGCCGATCTCGCGGAGCGTCCTGCGCACCGAGCTGGGCCCCGAGGTGGCCTCGCCCTTATTGCGGAGCGAGACTCCAGAGGGCCTCGAAGCGGAATTCGCCCACATGCTGGCAGGCGGCCAGCAAGGCCGCGAGCAGTTCAAGTCGGTGCTCGACTCTTGGGTGGCGCGGCTGGGCAGGAAGTCCGTCGGGGCCGAGCCCCTCGGCCGGCTCATGAAGGCGCTCGTGAATCCGGAGACCGGCCGCAGCCGCTTCCTGGGAGCCCACCACGCCAAGGCGAGGGCGGCCGCGGTGCACAAAATTCTGACCCTGCCAACGCTGGCGCTCTGGCAGCAGGGCGGACTCCAACAGAAGGACCTTGAGCGGTGGATCCGCGCCCACCTGCACGACGAGTCCTCCATCGTGCGGCACGAGACCGCGCGGTCACTGGCGACGGCGCTCGGCGAGCTGCTCCGGCTCAGAGACCACCCGGAGCAGGACGACCCGGACTTCCAGGACCGGGTAGCCGCGGTGTTCCCTGGCCCCCCGGCCCTCCCGCTAGTCGCCCGCGCCGGCTGGCTGGTGGAGCTGATGGCTCGCTATCTGCCAGCCAGCCAGCGGGGCGCACAGGCTCAGCACCAGGTCCCCGCGCTCTCGGTCTGGGCCGCCTGCTCCGTGCTCCTGAACCTGCTGCGCCTGATGCCGGGGGCCTGCCTGGTGATCCTGGATCACCTGAGCATCCGCAGGGTCGACCCAGAGGTCTTCGAGGTGCTCGGCGCTCGGCTGCGCCGCCGCAGCGACGGCCCGATCCTGCGGAAGCTGGAGCGATACCACCCCTGGCGCGGTGCACCGGCCACCCGTCCCGCCGTGCTGGACTACTGCAAGGAGATCGACCGCGAGAAGCTCGGCATCTCCGAGGCCGGCGGCGACCCGGATCACGATTACGCTCTCGCCCACGACGCGGTGCACGGCAAGGCCCTCAAAGACCTAGTTGAGGTGGCCAGCCAGGAAGGCCTGAAGTCGCTGTGCAACAGCTGGCAACCCCCGGGCATCCGTGCCGCGCCGGAGTGGGCCTGCAAGCTGTGGGACGAGCGCCAGGCCTTCTTCCAGGTGACCGCCGGGTGGCTCCAGGAGCTGGCCCGGGTCCTGGCCGCAGAGGACCTGGGGGAGACGCCCTTCGAGCGTCTCTCGCGCGCCCTCACCGCCGGAGACCGCCCCCTACACCGGGTGGCGGACACCCTGTGCGAGCCCGAGCGCACGGTGGTGCGGGTCATCCTCTCCCACTGGCTGCGGCTGAAGAACCGGGATGCGCCCGATCCCGGTGGCAGCCTGGGGCCCTACGAACTCGGCGACCGTTTCGGAGGCAGCCCGGCCGTTTTCAAGGTCGCCAAGGGAGTCGACGGGGACTTCCTCATCGCCACCGTGCTGCGCATCTCCGACGACAGGGCCGGCGTTTTGGTGAAGGCCTGGAAGCGGCTCCAGGAGCTCTCTGCGAAGGAAGGCAGCAGGCTCATCAATGTCCAGGACGTCGTTGACGAGCGGCCCTACCCCGGGCTGGTCCTCCCACGGCTGGAGGGCAGCAACCTGCACGAGTCCTGGGGCCCCCTGCTGGCCCGCTTCAGCGACGATCCCCTGGGGCGCCTACGCCTCTCCCACCGCTTCTTCCTGGACGTGCTCGGGCAGCTTCACGAGCTCTATGACGCGGAGCTGGCCCACTGTGATCTCTGGCGCCGCAACATCGTCTACGTGGCGGCCGAGGAGCGCTTCCACCTGGTCGACTGGGAACACCTGCTCGGCGAGCACTACCCGGTCTACACTCGCGGCGAGGACGATGACTACACCCAGAACCGCCAGGAGAGCCGGCACACGGAGACCACGGCCGGGGTCCGCCGCCGGACCTGGCAAGGCTACGCCAGCGAGGGCGTGCAGCGGCTCGTGCACTACGCCGGCCACCTAGCGGCCGGCAAGGCCCGAGATGCGGGGCTCACTCGGGCGCAGCTGGTGGAAGGCCTGAAGGACTGGCCCAGGACCCCGCTGAGGGGCTGGGTGGACTTCCTCGCAGGGGCCTGGGACCGGGAGCAGACGCCAGGCGCCGCGTGGGGGTCTCTGGTGGAAGCCGGTCTGGAGCTTCCCCTGGCAAACCCGCTGGCCGACTGGTCCCCGCAGGAAGGCCTGGCCGGTCTGCTGAGGCGCTGCCTGACCGAGGAGGGGCGGCAGGGCCTGCTCGCATTGGGCCAACGGGACCCGGGCCCGACGGCGTCGCTACAGGACCGGGTGCGGGTCCTGTGGCGCGACGGGGAGCTGGACACGGTTTTTGTCAAGCGCTTCCAGACCCGGGTGCCCTGGGCCAGGTTGGCGCTGTCGAAGCTCGAGCCGCCGGGCGCCGGGGCGGTGCACGGTGTGCCTCGACCTCGCCCTCCGAGCTGGTGCCGGGACTGGAAGGAGGCCCCCAGGCACCTGGTCTTCCTGAGCTACGTGCGCACCGAGGCCGAGCCCTTCGCGGTTGACCTGGCCGCCGCCCTGCACGCCCGCGGCCTGACCCTGTTCTGGGACCGAGAGGCACAGTCCACCAAGCACCGCGTGGACGACATGCTGGATGGCTTTGCCCGCGCCTGCGGCCTATTCATTGGGCTCGTGACAGCGCAATACCAGCACAGCCGCTGGACGCAGAACGAGCTCGGCTGGGCATTCGACCAAGACGAGACCAAGGTGCTGACAGTCCTGCTCTCGGAGGACGACCGGCACGTCCCAGGCAAGGTACGCAACCGCCACCGCCTCGAGAGCCCCACGGTGGCGGACGTGGTCCAGGAGGTGGAAACCCGCCTGCGCGAGAGGGGACTCTGGCCAGACCCCTAACGGCGCCTACCCTTGCAGCACCACCTCGCACTTCTCCGCGGTCCCCTCGTCGCCCCGCTCCCGCGCTCGCTCGACGGCCGCCTGCAAGTTTCCCGCTTGATGAACGCCGCGCTCGGACCCAGGCTCGCCGCCAAGTAGCCGTGGCGCAGCCACAAAGTGTCCCGCAGGGCCTCGCCGCTGAATGAGCGCCCGCCTCGGCGAGGAACCCGGGCAGGTGGTCCATGCACAGGTCCTTGAGGACCCCGCCCCGGGTTCCGGCGAGCTCGAGCGAGGTGACCCCGGCATCCACGGTCCGCGCCAGAGCGGCATGACGAGGCGTCGATAGCGTCCAGGACCTCGTCGGCCGACTCAGAGCGACGGGTCGTCGACACCGCAGGTGTCGAGGTCGACACCCGGACCATTCGGGTACAAAGTCCGGGTACAGCACTCTCAACCCGCTGAGATCACCGGCCTCCGGGGCTATGTGGAGTAGGCGCGAATGGCTTCCCCCCTCCTCGGCCGCACCGACCTGCTCGCGAGCGCTGGCCGCGCTCTGGCGCACGCATCGCTGGTGACCCTCGTGGGCCCGCCCGGGGTGGG
>Ga0114933_10005779_pt1 | contig 11153 bp, 8 predicted proteins | sample 4SBtaG_FD_89691 | JGI IMG/M metagenome (GOLD analysis project Ga0114933, IMG submission 89691) | Deep subsurface microbial communities from Kolumbo volcano to uncover new lineages of life (NeLLi) - 4SBTROV12_W25 metaG | ecosystem: Environmental > Aquatic > Marine > Volcanic | place: Kolumbo... | reverse complement strand
TGCCTTCGAACTGGACACTATTTCGGCGACGCGAGACACCATCGGTTTGCCGTCGATTTCGGCTAAAAGCTTATTTTTGGCACCCATGCGGCGGGATTGACCGGCCGCCAGTACGATGGCGGCAATTTTTGGGGCACTCGGCACAGCGGTCGTGGTTGCTTCCGCGCGTGGTAGAGGACGGGCCGGAATTTCCTTTAGCAGCCCACCGGCGCCCATTGCCATGACGTCCTGGCTGGTGATCACAATATCAGCGAACAGCCGTTGTAAGATCCAATCCACACCATTCAGCTTCGGCGATCGTGCGCAGCCGGGTAGGCCAAGTACTGGGGTCGATTTTGTGTGACCGAGCAGCATCAAATTGCCGGGGTCAACCGGCATCCCGAAATGATCGACAGTACCGCCTGACGCCACGATTGCGGCGGGAATGACATCGCGGCGATCAGTAATCGCTGACGCGCCGGCGATTAGCACCATCTCGCAACCTTCTGCCAACAGGGCCTCTATCTCAGCCAAAATTGCGTCTGTTGCGTGGTGGCAGCGTCGTTCGGTTGTCAGGTGACCGCCCAGCGCTTCGATGCGTGTACTCAGGGTCTGGGTCGTTTTGTCGAGCACTGATAATTTGGTGCCTGGCAAGCTAGTTTGCACCAGTCCGACAGTGCGGGCCCGATAGGGGATGATTTGTAATAGCCCTCCTTGCGCCATCATCTCGCAGGATGCAACGACGACTTCTGGGGCGGCGAAAGGAATAATCTTAACGGTCCCGACCATCTGTCGCGGTACGACAGGTGCTAACGGTGGTAGCAGCGCGACGGTTGCCGACTCGTCAACCATGTTTATTTGATCAAGTTGCAAGGGATCGTAATCGACTAATCCTGCAATTTTCGCATATAAGTTTACGCGGCCGGTAAAGGCGGCCGATATCTCTAGATGTTCACTGGCTGCGGCTTGAGCGATCCGCGCCGCAGCGGCATCTTCGCCGACGTCGTCCGTTCCTAGTCGCGCTGCGATCACCGATGCTATGCCGGCCGTGCGGAGGCAATCGACGTCGCTTTCGGTTAGGACGCGACCTTTCTTGAACGAAACATCAACGGTCCGGACGCTATGCGCGAGGATAGCCCCTGAAGCCTGGTCGAGTGGCGTGTCGCCGAATTTCATGCCTCTGGGTGTCTTGGTCGGTGCAAGGTTTCGGTGATTTGGGCGACAATCGAAATAGCAATTTCGGCCGGAGACACCGCACCGATATCGAGCCCGACTGGTCCGCGGATACGAGCAAAATCATCTTTCCCGAAACCTGCTTCGGTCAAACGTTCTTGTCTTTTGCCAGCAGTTTTCCTGCCGCCCAGAGCACCTATATAAAAAGCGTTTGACCGCAGCGCAACGGTGAGCGCCGGGTCGTCAAGTTTAGGATCGTGGGTCAGGGTCACGATCGCCGTTCGCGTATCTGGCTTTAAATTTTCAAGTGCTTCATCAGGCCAGCGGCTATCTATTTCAACATCGGGAAAGCGTTCAGGCGTTGCCCAAGCGCCGCGCGGGTCGATAACTGTGACGTTAAAGCCAGTCAGGCGTGCCATGGGTACTAGTGGCTGAGAGATATGCACAGCGCCAATGATGATCAATCGCCGCGGTGGATTAAATACTTGAATGAATATTCGCCTTCCGTCTATTTCCACCATCCGCCCACGGTCTTCATTGTGGGCGCGTTTAGCCTCCTCAAGCATTGTCGGAGTCAGATCTATTTCGCCTGAGCCTTCACCTTCGACTGTCAAGGTCTCGGCCCCGCTATCAAGATCACTGTACAGCAGCACGGATTTACCGCTGCTTCTTGCATTGTTCAGCATCTTGAGATTGGTCAGTTTCATGCCGCTATGTTCCCGCCCATTCTGTTGTTCAGTCGAGCTTTTCTACAAAAATTGCAATTTCGCCACCGCAGGCGAGGCCGACTTCCCAGGCCATCTCGTCAGTAACCCCAAAATCCAGCACACGCGTCTGGCCATCCTCAATGGCACCGAGCGCTTCGGTGACCACTGCACCTTCGATACAGCCGCCGGATACAGAGCCGATAAACTGACCGTCACCGCGGATAGCCAGTCTGCTACCGACCGGTCGTGGCGAAGATCCCCACGTCGAGACAACGGTCGCTAAAGCGACATCATCTCCGCTTTCTTTCCATGCAGCAGCCCGCTCTAAAATGTCGTCGTGATCAATCATTTGTAAGTCACTCATGCGGCCCTCCCGCGCCATACGGTCATTTCTGCGCTGGCTCGTGGTCCGGTTCGGTTCAGCGCATCGGCCAATTCCGTTAAACTGTTTAGATTGTGGACCGGACGAAAGTCATCAACAAATGGCAACAGCGCTTTCACCCCTAATGATTTGGGTTCGAAACGGTCATATCGCAAGAGCGGATTTAACCAAATAAGGCGTCGGCAGGAGCCCCGTAGACGATGCATTTCCTGCGAAACACCGTCACCCGCATCGCGATCTAGCCCATCGGAGATGAATAGTACGACCGCACCCTGGCCCAGCACGCGTCGAGACCAGTGTTTGTTGAAGTCATGCAGGCATGAACCGATTCGAGTGCCTCCCGACCAGTCAGTCACGCTATCCGCGACCCTTTCTAGAGCAATGTCGATATCCTTATTACGAAGGTATCGCGTCACATTGGTCAGATGAGTCCCAAAAAGAAACGTGTATACTCTGTCGCGATCGTTGGTAACAGCGTGCATGAAATGGATTAGCATGCGGGCGTAGCGATCCATCGACCCAGAAATATCGCACATGATGACTAATGGTGGCCGCCGGCTGCGGCGATCCCGTCTGAGTAGTGGGATTGTGGCACCGCCATCACGCATAGCGGCACGCATAGTCGCCCGCATGTCGATGGCAGGACCGGCAGGGTCGCGTTGGAAGCGTCGTGTTGGGATGTCCTCGATAGGTAACCGCATGTGGCGAATGGCACGGTGTGCGGCTTCGACCTCTTCGGTCGTCATTTTCTCAAAATCCTTTTCACCGAGCAGTTCGGTCCGGCTCCAGCTCATTGCCGCGTCGAAAGTGATCTCTGTTTCTTGATCTTTCTCCTCAATTTGTGGCGTATCTGTTCCGGCGAATGCAGCGGCGACACGGGGCGAAAGGGTTTCCTTTGGTGTAGTGGCCTCGTCGCTGAAGGATGGCAGTACCAAAGACATCATTCGTTCGAGGATCTTCGGGTTGCGCCAGAAAACATGGAAAGCCTGGTCGAATAGCTCGCGTTCGTCGCGCCTACTGACGAATACCGCGTGTAGGGTCCAGTAGAAATCGTTGCGGCTTTCCACCCCGGAGGTTTGCACCGCGCGGATTGCATCCAGAACGCGGCCAGGTCCGACTGGTATACCGGCAGCCCGCAGTGCGCGTCCAAAATGCATGATGTTGGCAGCAATCAATCCGCCATCGGACGGAGCGGTTGCGGTCACTCGGCTGCTCCCGCCAGTTCGGCGTTGACTTCGTTTAGGATCCGACCGGCCTCACTACCTTGAATTTTTGCTATGTCGTCCTGGTACTTCAACAGCGTACCGAGTGTGTCGTTAATGCTATCTGGATCGAGTGCCAACTTATCCAGTTGGGTTAGTGCTTCGGCCCAGTCTATCGTCTCGGCAACACCAGGCAGTTTGAACAAATCTATATCGCGCAGCTTTTGGACGAAACGAACGATTTGGCGCGACAGATCGGTGGGAGCGTTGGGTGCCTTGGTTGTGAGGATTTCCAATTCGCGTTCAGCAGTTGGATAGTCGACCCAATAGTAGAAGCATCGTCGTTTGAGGGCGTCGTGAATTTCCCGCGTCCGGTTCGAAGTGATGATGACCAGCGGCGGCTCGTCGGCCGAGATCGTCCCAATTTCTGGGATCGTGATTTGGAAATCGGAGAGTAGTTCGAGCAGATAGGCCTCAAAGGGCTCGTCGGTTCGATCCAGTTCGTCGATCAGCAGGACGGGTGGACCGTCAGCCAAGGGTTCAAGCGCCTGCAGAAGGGGACGTTCGATCAAAAAGCGTTTTGAAAAAATATCGTTTTCAAGCGCCGCGCGGTTCCGGTCGCCAACCGCTTCCGCCATTCGGATTTCGACCATCTGCAACGCATAGTTCCACTCATACACTGCAGATGCAGCATCCAGTCCCTCATAGCACTGTAGGCGGAGAAGCCGACGATCGAGAGTTTCTGACAGTACCTTAGCAATCTCCGTCTTGCCGACGCCCGCTTCGCCTTCCAAAAACAAAGGCCGTTTCATACTAAGCGAAAGATAAAGCGCCGTCGCGAGGCTGCGTTCGGCGATATAGTTGCCGCGGGCCAGCAGCGCATGGGTCTCTTGGACGGACTGAGGTAGGTCCATTTGGGTTGCCTGTCGTTTTGTGCCGTCGGGAAGAAACGGCTATTGCAGCCCCCCCTTTCCACGGACATCTTGATAGTAGGTGCCGTTAGGATCGTGATCAAACGGATCGGCTACGGTTGAATTCGCGGCTTCTCTAAACGACCATAATTTTGTGCGATCTCGAACGCTCTTTTTGGTATTGTTGTGTTCATACGAATGCGGCGAGGCACCTGAATGCCTCGCCGTACAAAACCTCGCTTAGGGCGATTACCCGCAGGCGGCGACTGCTCGTTTGGCCATTACACCGACCAGATGAGCACGGTATTCCGCGCTGCCATGAATGTCCGAGTTGAGATCCGCGTCGGACACCGCAATGTTGGCGATTGCGTCGGCCGAGAAGTTAGCGTCAAGTGCCTGTTCCATTGCCGGCACGCGGAAGACGCCTTCCTGCCCGGCGCCGGTTACCGCGACGCGCACTCCATTTGCGGTCTTAGCGACGAAGGCGCCGACCAGCGAAAAACGGCTCGCCGGCTGCGGGAACTTCATATACGCCGCTTTTTCGGGCTTCGGAAAACACACCGCAGTTATGATTTCGCCATCGTCTAGCGCCGTCTCAAACAGTCCCTGAAAGAAGTCGTCCGCCGTGATCTCACGCTGGTTAGTTATAATCATCGCGCCGAGGCCGAGTACTGCGCCTGGATAATCAGCGGCTGGATCGTTGTTGGCGATCGAGCCACCGATCGTGCCACGATGGCGCACCTGCGGATCGCCGATCATGCCAGCAAGGTCGGCTAGGGCTGGGATCATACTACGCACGGCATCCGATCCCTCGACTTCGCTGTGTGTGTTGGTCGCACCGACGGTGACCGTGTCACCATCTACGCTGATGCCGCTCAACTCGCCGATCTGTGAGATATCGATCAGGTCTGAAGGCCGTGCAAGACGTTGCTTCAGGGTCGGCAGCAGCGTGTGGCCACCAGCCAGCAATTGACCATCCTCTGCTGTTTGGAGGGCACTGACCGCATCGGCGAGGGAGGCGGGCCTTTTATAGTCGAATTCATACATTGTCTTCCCTCCTTACTCGGCCGCTTGTGCGGCGCTTTGAATGGATTGCCATACGTTGGATGCAGTGGCAGGCATCGGCACGCTCCGCACGCCCATATCCCACAGAGCGTCGACAACGGCGTTGATGGTCGCAGCTGGTGCTGCGATGGCGCCGGCTTCTCCGCAGCCCTTGACCCCCAGCGGGTTCAGGGGCGTAGGGACTTCCGTCATACCCACATCAATGCTAGGCACGTTATCCGCCCGTGGCATCGTGTAGTCCATGAATGAACCTGTTACGAGTTGACCGGCTCCATCATACACACAGCCTTCCAGCAGCGCCTGGCCAACACCCTGGGCTACACCGCCATGAACTTGGCCCTCAACGATCATCGGGTTGATGACCGTACCAAAATCGTCGACGGCGGTGTAATTCATAATCTCGACCGATCCTGTATTTGGATCAATCTCGACCTCGCAGATATGGGTGCCGGCCGGGAAGGAGAAATTGAGCGGATCGTAGAAGGCACTCTCATTCAGGCCTGGCTCCAAGTCTTCTGGATAGTTATGCGGGACATAGGCTGCGAAGGCGACTTCGCCGATGTTCATCGACTTGTCGGTGCCAGCGACCGTGAAATTACCGTCAGCAAACTCGATATCGTCTTCCGATGCTTCGAGGATATGAGCTGCAATTTTGCGTCCCTTCTCGATGATCTTATCGGCCGCTTTACAGAGGGCGGAACCACCAACGGCTGCAGAACGCGAGCCATAGGTGCCCATGCCAAATAGGACTTTGTCGGTGTCGCCATGGACGACTTCGATATTCTCAACCGGTACGCCGAGGCGTGACGCGACGATCTGCGCAAAAGTCGTCTCATGACCCTGGCCGTGGCTGTGCGACCCCGTAAAGATAGTGACGCTGCCGGTTGGGTTGAAGCGCAGGTGCCCGGATTCCCATAATCCTACCCCGCCGCCGAGCGCGCCTACCGCAGCCGACGGCGCGATGCCGCAGGCCTCGATATAGGACGAGAAGCCAATGCCACGTTTTTTGCCGCGGCTCTCGGCATCCGTTTTGCGCTTGGCGAAGCCGGCATAGTCGGCCCGATTCAACGCTTCATCCAGCGCGCGGGGGTAATCGCCGCAATCATATTGCTGGATTACCGGCGTTTGGTAGGGGAACGCGTCAGCTGCAATCATATTTTTGCGGCGCAGTTCCGCCGGGTCGGTGCCCAGTTCTTTGGCCGCCTGTTCGACCAACCGCTCGACAACGAAGGTCGCTTCCGGACGCCCGGCGCCGCGGTAGGCATCGACTGGCGTAGTGTGGGTGAAGACTGCCTGCACGTCACAATAAATCGCCGGCGTAGTATACTGCCCGGCCAGCAACGTCGCGTATAGGTAGGTCGGTACGCAAGTTGCAAAAGTCGACAAGTAAGCGCCCATATTAGCAACGGTGTTCACCCGAAGTCCGGTGAACTTGCCATCGGCATCGAGGGCTAGTTCCGCCTTGGTCACGTGGTCGCGGCCATGCGCATCAGTCTGGAAAGATTCGCTTCGCGCTGCGGTCCATTTTACCGGCCGGTTAACTTTACGGGAGGCCCAGAGACATACTGTTTCCTCGGCATAAATGAAGATTTTTGAGCCGAACCCACCGCCAACGTCAGGCGCGACGACACGCAGTTTGTGTTCGGGTGCGACCTGGTTAAAAGCGGACAGAACCAGACGCGTCACGTGCGGGTTCTGGCTCGTCGTGTAAAGGGTAAAACTTTCGCTGCCGGGTTGGTATTCGCCGATGGCCGCACGCGGTTCTACCGCGTTAGGGATTAGGCGGTTGTTCACGATCTCCATTGATGTGATATGGGCAGCAGCGTCGAACGCGGCATCGGTGTCAGCTTTCTCGCCAATCTCCCAGTCGTAGCAAAGGTTGCCGGGTGCATCTTCGTGCACTTGCGGTGCGTCGTCCCGCATCGCATCGACGGGCAATGCAACGGCCAGGAGCTCTTGGAAGTCTACATTGACCTGTTCCGCGCCGTCTCTCGCCTGCTCCAGAGTGTCAGCAATCACAATCGCAACCGCGTCACCTACGTAGCGTACCGTATCGACGGCAAGTGCTGGATGGGCTGGTGCCTTGTGGTCGTCGCCGTTCTTACTTTTGATTAGCCAACCACAGATTAGTGGGCCGATGCCATCATCGGCGAGGTCCTGGCCGGTAAAAACGGCGAGCACGCCAGGCATGCTTTCTGCGCCGGACGTATCGATGCCGTTGATTTTTGCGTGTGCGTGCGGCGAGCGCACGAAACTGGCATAGGCCTGACTTGAACGATTGATGTCGTCCAGATAGTTGCCGTTGCCAGTGAGAAAACGGTGGTCTTCCTTGCGGCGCACCGAGGCGCCAATTCCCTCGCTGGTCATCGCATTCTCTCCCTGTCCCTGTTCGGGATGTTAGCCGCGCATAGCTTCCGCGCCGGCCTTAATGGATTTGACGATGTTGTGGTAACCAGTGCATCGGCAAATATTACCTTCCAGCCACTCGCGAATTTCCTGTTCGCTCGGGTCAGAATTTTCCTTCACGAGGTCTACGGCGCTCATCACCATCCCTGGGGTGCAGAAACCACATTGCAGACCGTGGTTCTGGCGGAAAGCTTCTTGCATAGGGTGCAGTTCGCCATCTGTAGCAAGGCTTTCGATAGTGTTGACCTCGGCACCCTCAGTCTGCACCGCAAGTGTCGTGCAGCTCTTCACCGATGTTCCGTTAATATGCACAACGCATGCGCCACACTGGCTGGTATCGCAGCCGACATGAGTTCCTGTTAATCTGAGGTTTTCGCGGATGAATTGAACGAGCAAGGTGCGGGGCTCCACTTCTCCCGACACTTCCTTGCCGTTCACCGTCATGGATACGGTGACAGGCATTCTTAACCCTCCCTAGCCCGATCGGGGCGGTCCCGATCGGGGTTTTATTGGCTTATCCCATAAGGACTGGCAGACGTTATACCAGCCACGTGACGAGTTTGCTTTCGTGAGGCGGTCAGGTCAAGGAATCTTGGCATTACGAGGTCATTCGCTTTTACGGACCCGTTATGTATTTGAATATCGCAACCAAAATTAGGATCACGCAGACCGTGCCGCTGATCCATGTCATTGGACTGTAACCTTTCCAACGTCGGCCGTAAGGATTGCGCTCAGTTCGGGTGGTTCCGTCTGTTGCTGCCGGTTTCGGCGAAGCTTCTGTCTTGGGTTCTAAGTCGGTACGTGTGTTTTCCTCTGCTTCGGCAGCAATATGCTTGGCGAAGGCATCGAAAAATTCGCCAGACAGTTTCTTCGCCGACGCGTCGATCAGGCGGGATCCGATCTGGGCCAGTTTGCCGCCGACCGTCGCATCTACCGTGTATTGCAGAATGGTCCCGCCATCCTCCGAATTGGTCAGCGCGACCTGCGCACCGCCCTTGGCAAATCCTGCGGCTCCGCCTTTGCCGTCGCCTGAAATTCGATAGCTATTCGGCGGATCGATATCACTCAAGGTGACCGAGCCGTTGAACTTTGCCTTCACCGGCCCGACCTTCGCGGTCACCGTTGCGGTCATCTCCGTATCAGAGGTTTTTTCCAGTGTCTCGCAGCCGGGAATGCACGCTTTAAGCACTTCCGGATCGTTTAGCGCATCCCAAACCGCCTGCCGTGGCGCCGGGATAGAAAGTTCGCCTGACATCTCCATGGCGTCGCTCCAACCTTGATTTTCGATGCGATACGCCGGTATAGACGGCCGCACGCCTTGCTGATGAACTGTGGCGTTCTAAGGTAATATTCTTCCAAGGGCAAACAAGTATAGTAATCGGACGGTAATGCCGTCAGCGGCGGTGGAATCCTTTTTCGACGTAGTGCTCTAGTTCGTCGAAAAAGTGAACTCCGACCGGGGTTGTCTGCAAGTGCAGAAGTCAGCAACGTTTGCTGTGGCAGGTGCAGCAGTATGATGACGCAACTTACTGTGGCCGAAAGAAAAAATTTGCGCGGAGAGTAATGGTCTAGTCGAATTTTATGTCTATCGACCATTCGAATTGGGCTGACGCAGATACTCAAGGTAGTTTATCGGCGAGCATGGTTGATCAAGTCTTGTTTCGAATACTGCGAATGGTGATGCCGCTACTGATTATGCAATTTGCTGCCTCACCGGTTTTAAGATCTGCAATTCGCAGACATCTTGAGCTTGGGTATGAGAAAAACCGACTTCATCAAGATGGAACGCAAGATCGCGACTGAAAGCCGGTGGCTTTTCGTGGGGCAGCGCCACCTGTTTGTGTCGACCTATCGATGGGCGCCACTGTCTCGCTAGGTCACGGCAGACACCTACATTCTATCATCACCGATTTTTGGCTCATCGAGTTCTTGTTGCAATTGTCTAATGATGACGGAAATTGGCAGAATCGTTCGGTAGATCGATAGCATTCGGCTTCATCGTCGTCTTTGGATGTTTCCTCCGAAGTGTATTTTTGGATTTGCGCTATAATCCCTTTGAGTGGGCCCGTGCTGCAGGTCTTGGCCTTCCGGGTTCATTTGGCAGACGGCAGGCTTTGAATCGCATTATACGGAACCGATATTGAGCAGGGTGCTGTCAGTATGCAGTTGCAGCACCGCCCAGGTCTGAGTAGGAATAATTTTGAGCTGTTTCGGGCAGCGCAGCCGCCTATTCCGCGAGGGGCGAGGCAGAGCATATCAGCCATGTTGGCACTTTATTCGATAATCGTCGTTTCCAGAGCAGCGCCCCTAATTGCGTCCCAATCGTAACCTACCCCAAAACCGGGACCGTCCGGTATGCCGACGCAGCCATCTTCATCGACGCAGTCTAGCTGATCGGAATAGTCGCCGTTGTAAAAGGGCAGGGACCAGGCATTCGGACAATCTGGATGCACTAAATTGACTTCGTAGTAGTTTGAATTGCGGCACGTGGCCATGAGGTGCCGCTGGGCCGGGCCGCAGGAGTGTATTTCAACATCCATGCCTAGACCCTCGGCTGCAACGGCGACTTTGTGGCAGCCGGTCAGCCCGCCATCATAGTCTGGATCGGCACGACCGAAGTCGGTGGCACCGGCGACCATGATATCTGTCGTTGTTTCAAAATTTCGAACAAATTCCGTTATTAAAATAGGTGTTTTTATGTTTTTCTTTAGTATCTGATGGCCGTGTATCGAGATGCCACCATCCGAATAGGGATCCTCTAACCAATAGAGATCGCATTCGTCGCAAACCTTGCCGATTAGGATGGCATCGGCCAGCGTTTTGGGGTGGCCTGTGGCGTCGTACATGATTGCCATCTTTCCGCCGACCCTTTTTGCCACAGCTCGTATCATCTCGGTTTCTTCTGCTACATTGCCGGACCAGCCATGCATCTTGTATGCCCGATAGCCCATTTCATAGCAGCGTTCGGCGAAATCTGCGTAGGCTTCCGGGCTGGAAAGGCCTCTCGAGTGGCGATCGCCATGTATCGTACTGGCATAGGCGGGCAGACGTTCTCGATATCCACCCAGCAGTTCAGAGACGGATGCCCCGTAATGTTTGCCGGCTAAGTCCCACAACGCGATGTCGAGGGCGCCAATGCCGACCTCGCCAATATGCTTAGTCATGCTCCGCAGTGTGCGGTAATGACGTTCGCGCTGCAGCGCCGGCTTGCCGATCAGCGAATGGCTTAGCGCCTCGCAAGCTGACTTGATCACCTTCGCGCGGCCGCGACCTGGCACGTACTCGCCGACAACTCCGGTATCAGCGAAAACTCGCAAACCCAAGCGGA
>Ga0114933_10005775_pt1 | contig 11155 bp, 8 predicted proteins | sample 4SBtaG_FD_89691 | JGI IMG/M metagenome (GOLD analysis project Ga0114933, IMG submission 89691) | Deep subsurface microbial communities from Kolumbo volcano to uncover new lineages of life (NeLLi) - 4SBTROV12_W25 metaG | ecosystem: Environmental > Aquatic > Marine > Volcanic | place: Kolumbo... | reverse complement strand
GAGGAATCCGTCGAAAGCGTCGGTCAGGTTCCTCGCGATCTGTGCCATGTACGCCTCGTCAGGGTCCGTGGTGATACCAGCCAGGTGCGCTCGCCGCGTCTTCAAGTCGATGATGAACAACACATAGAAGGTCGTCAGCCCGCGTGGCGTCCAGACCTCGGCGGAGAAGGAGTCCGTGGCCGCGATCTGCCCCCAGTGGGCCTTGAGGAACGTCCTCCAGGAGGATGGCCTGTGGGGGGCAGGCTTGATGCGGTTCTCCTTGAGCACGTTCGCAATCGTCGTGGGAGCAACTCTGTGCCCGAGTCCCTTCAACTCACCCTGGATGCGGCAGTAGCCCCAGGACGAGTTGTCCGTCGCCATGCGGACTATGAGCGCCTTGATGGCCTTCATCAGCCCCGGGCGGCCGACGCGCTTCGCTTCGTAGGTCCACTTCAGCGCGATCAGCTTCCGGTGCCAGCGCATGATCGTGTCCGGCGTGACGATGGTGGCGAAGCGATCCAGGGCGCGACGGCCGATGAGCTTGCCCTTTGCTGCGAGTCGTCGGCGTTGATCGTCGGCCAGGCGCACGCGTCGGCCACCGAGCTGCTCCTTGAGCACCCGGTTCTCCTCGACCAGGTACTCGATCACCTCCTGCTGGCGGCGGCCCATCCAGCCTGCGACGGAGATGAGGAGGAGCTGGAGCGGTTGGATCGCGGCGTTCATGCGGGCATTGTAGGCGACCACAAGACGCTGTCCCTGAGTGGCCTACGTCACGGCCGAGTTTGCGGACGCGACGAGGCTCTTAGCTCAGCCCGGTGAGGAGATCGTCCAACTCGGCAGCCAGGTCCTTGTCCCGCTGGCAACTTCGCGAGGTGATGAGTTCGAGGACGGCCTTGACCTCCGCAATCTCATCCGCGTCTGCTTCACGAGCCAGATTGATGGCATCGAGTCGGTCCTGTGGCCGAGTCGCGGGATCCATCGACAGGATCTTCATGGCGATGAGGTGGGATCGTCTGGCGGTAGGGACCTCGACGCCTGGGAAGACCTCAAGACGATCCGCAGCTGCCACCAGTTCCGCCTCCACGCCGGACGATGCGAAGAGCAAGTCGACGACGATACCCTCGGATACGCGAGAACGAGGGGGCAGCAAACGAGCCGTCGCCAGCCGTCCGGTTTGCTCCTGTTCGACCTGTGCCATGACCTGGTAGCCCCGTGCGATCAGCGAGCTGACGAGCTGCTCAGCCTCGAGATCCCCTTCAACCGCCACTGCAAGATCGAGGTCTCGGGTGAACCGGGGCTCACACCGGGCAGAAACAGCGAGGCCGCCGACGAGCGCATACGGCACCCCGCACGCGTCCAGGTCGGCGCAGGCCAGCTTCAAGGCGGCCGCGAGAGCAGTCAGCCCTTTGCCCCCGGAACAGGGAGGAGGCGTCCGACGGCATCGCCGTGTTCGGCGCCCGGGCGGGTCTGTAGCCAAGCCACCAGGGCAGTCTCGATTTCGCTGTCGGAGGCGGAGGGTCGACTGCGACGCAGGTTTTGGCGCATGAGCGCGACCCCGCTCTCGAACAGATCGAGTGCCAGCCGCAACCGGCTGGCGGGAGAGAGCATGTCCTGGGCACCCATGCGGGCATTGTACCCTTGTCAGTGCCGAGCATGGGCCAACAGGTCGCCGAGGTGTGCAGCGAAGAAGGATGATGTGCTCACGGACGGCATGACACCCCAAACTCTGGGGTATGACGACGGATGGGTGAGGCGGCTTGAGTCCAGAGCGACCACCACCACATGCCGAGCTGCGAACCTATCCACCAAAGGGGGTAGCGGAGCGCCTGAATCCCCTCTATTCCCAGCTGCCGCCCCCTCATTCGGAGGCAAGCTGGCCCAGGCTGTTCACCCACGTGGCCATCCAGGTCATCTCTTCCTGGGCGGTCCGCCGGAGTCGACTTGACGACAGAAACTCGACAGCCGATGAAACGCTGCCTCCAACGTGGTCAGAGGTGGGAGCCAGCGAAGCCCGCAGACCGCGCCTGCCCGGTGGTCACGTAGCCCCCCTGGCGCACTGCGATGGCGTGCAGGGCAGCTCTGGCGGTCAGGGTGTCTCTCTTGCTTATGGTGCGCTCACCTTCAAAAGAGTTGAAGTATTGTGCACCCAATAGCACGGAGAGGGAAGAGCGAGGGCCCAGCTTCGAGTCCCGACCGACGACCACCGCATACCGAAATGCGCACCTGACAGAGTTCGCATCTCCGTCCTCGGTGGACACCGGAGCGCACGCAAATGCGAGCACAGAGCCAGTTCGCTTTTGCGTGCGCTCTGGTGAACCACTGGTTTCGCCAGGAGCGAAACGGTGGCTCTGGGGCGGCTGGTGAGTGCGTCAGGAGATCATGATCGGACGGCAGGGCGGGCATTACGGGAGCCACACCCCCTCACCTCGTGACCATCGTCGCCCGGGGCTGGTCGGGACTGCTCGTCAGGGAGCGTGGTCCTCGCGATGCTGCGCGAAGAGCCACGACCACAGGGTGGGGTCGCTGTAGGTCCGTGTCCAGGCATCGTGTCCCACGCCTGGATACACCGTGTACTCGACGGGCGCTCCGGCCTCCCGCAACGCATCGACAAGCAGACGTGACTCCCCCACCGGCACGATCCTGTCGTCCTCGCCATGGAACACGCGCACCGGCACATCCCGTGCGCGGAGCAGGTCGTCGAGCTCAAACCCCGAGCCCGGCTCGAATCCCATGGCCAGCTTTGGCCACAAGCGGCCCGGGTCACCGCCGCCGCTGATGGGCACGGCCGCCGCGAAGAGGCCGGGGGCCTCGGCGAGCAGTCCCCACGCCCCGTAACCGCCCATGCTCAGGCCCGTCACGTAGAGGCGCGACGGATCGACGTCGGAGCCGGCGCACACCTCGTCGACCAGGGCGAGCAGCGGCGCGGGCCGCCACCAGCTGACCTTGGGGCACTGGGGCGAGACGAGCACGCACATGCTGAGCTCCGGGATCTCATCGAGCAGCCGAGGCGGGCCGTGAACCATGACCAGAGACAGATCGTCGCCGCGTTCCCCCGCTCCGTGCAGGAACAACACCAGCGGCCAGCCCTCCTCGGGCGGCTCACCGTGCGGGATGTCCAGCAGGTACGCCAGGCGCATGCCGTCCACCGAGGATTCCATGACCCGCTCGGAATGGCCTGCAGGCAGAGCCTGGGCCCTGACGCCGAGCGTGGTCGCACCGCACCCCGGGAGCAGCAAGAGTCCCGGGAAGGCCAAGACAAACGCAAGGCGAGTGAGCGAGCGCATCAGGGGTGTCCCTCCCGCAAACTCGACCCGAACGGTCGACCGTGAAGAACACCAACATTATCGCCCATCTCGCTCGAAAGGGAACCCCGATGAACGCCAACTTCGCCGAGAAGAGCCGCCGAGGACCGGCCGACTCCGAAGGGAAGCGCCTCACCACCGCGGACGAGATGGGAGAGATCCGCGTTCGGGATGACAAGATGGGCAAGCTCCTGATCACACTGACCGGAGATGAAGCAACCGTCCGATCCGTCGCCGTAGTCACCCAGCCCACGTTGCTGTCCCCATGCCCGGCTGTGTCTGCCAGGCTGACTCAGCAAGACCCTCAAGCACATCGCCCCATGGTCCCGGGTTTTCGGATGTGTGCTAGCGTCTGTTCGCAGGCCCTGATGAACGTCTGCGCCCAACGCACGCCCCCCCCCACCCGGACGCCCCCCATGCGCGCCCCCTCCGCCCTGGCCCTGCTCGTTCTTCTGGCCAATCCCCTGGCAGGACAGCAGTTCGTGTCCTCCCCCATCCCAGCGGACCCCGAGGTCTGGAGCGAGGCGGCGATCCCGCTCGACGTCGACGACGACGGGCTGCTCGACGTGCTCATCCTGAACGCTCAAGGCTGGCAGACTCCGGGCGACTTTCAGGCTCCCAATGCTGACCCTCTGCCACCGACGCTGCTGCGCAATACGGGCCCCGGCCCGAGCGGTGACCCCGTCTTCGTCGATGCCACCGCGCAGTTCTTCCCCGCCGGACTCGCCATGCACGCCAAGTCGGCTGCGCTGGCTGACCTGGACGGCGACGGGTTCGACGACCTGGCCATCGCCGTGGCCTTTCAGAGCGAACAGCGCCTCCTGCGCTGGGAGCAGACGACCGGCGCGTGGGTCAACGAGCCACAGAGGCTCCCCTCACCGTTCATCTTGAACGGCTTCTCGGTCGTGGCGGGCGATCTCGATGACGACGGCGACCTCGATCTCGTGTTCGCCGACGCCGGTCATTCGACGTTTGGACCGCCCGGTGGTCTCGCGCGCCTGCTGCTGAACGACGGCAGCGGTTTCTTCACTGATCAGCCGACCCAGCTGGGCGCCGTCCCCAAGATCGGAGCACAGAACGTCAAGCTCGTCGACCTGGATCACGACCTCGACCTCGATCTGGTCATCGACGGCAAGTCGCCGGTCACCCAGGTGTACCTGAACGACGGCAAGGCACAGTTCACCCTCGACGGTTCCATCCTGCCCACGGCGCCCTTCGGGGAGACCTACGAGACCGAGTTCGCAGATCTCGACGGCGACAGCGACTTCGATGCGTTTCTCATGAACTGGGACGCGCCGTTCGTGAACACGTTTCTGCACAACGACCTGGTGCCGGGCGGGACGCTCGCCTTCCAGAGTCAGCCGACGTACTTCAACGGGCCGAACAACGAGGATGAGAACGACTTCGCGTACCTCGATGTAGACGACGACGGAGACCTCGACCTGCTCGTGGGCGCGCTCCAGTTCGCGGGGGGTGGTCCGCCCCAGCCCGAGAAGCTGCTGCGCAACACGGGCGTGGTGGGACCGAACTGGTTCGACTACGTGCCGGGAGCCTTCGACGTCATCCCAGACGGCACGCTCGACCTCGGGCTGGGCGACTTCGATGGGGACGGCGACTACGATGTGGTCAGCGTGCAGGGTGAGTTCCTGCCCTTCCGCAACGTCTATCACCGCAACACCGGCCCAGCGGACAGCCGGGCGCCCATCGTCAAGCAGCTCGCCACCGCGCCGCAGACCTTGCCGCTCTCGCAGCTCGCGGGCGGTTGGCCACGGCGCGCCTGGATCGAGGACGCCCTCGTCGACGACGAAACGGTCTACCTCACGGCCGATCTCGTCATCGACACCGTCAAGGAAGGCGAGCAAGGCGGTTCGACCGTCGCCATGGACTCCGTGGGTGGTGCCCTCTGGCGAGCTGTGGTGAACCCAGCGCCCTCAAGCCAAGGCCTCGTCGGCATGGACGTGAGCTACCACGTCAGCGTCACGGACCCCATGGGGAACGTGGGCAGCTCCTCCACCGAGTCCGTGCGCCTCTGTGGTGTCGAGTCCTACGGCGTCGCCGGCCCGCTCCCGGGGCTGACGCTTGCCATCGATGCTGAGCCGACGCTCGGCCAGGTTGCGACCATAGGCGTCTCGGGCGGCACGCCAGCCAAGCCCGGCCTGCTCATGGTGAGCCAGGTGAAGCTCGACCTGCCCCTGAAGGGCGGGCGATTGCTCGTCGATCCATCACCGGGGGCCATCCTCGTGAACGTCGGCCTCGACGGCAGCGGCGCGCTCTCGCTGCCCACGTCCATCCCACCAGATCCGCTGGCCATCGGCTTCACGCTCTACCTGCAGTACGCGTCCTTCGACGACACCCAAGCCTTCAACCTCGCCCTTTCGAACGGTCTCGAAGTGGTGTTCTGCGAGGACTGATCAGGCGCCCTCTCCTCTGCCGAGCTGGCCTCGATGAGGCCTCGCGCGGACGAGGCGCCCTCAGGGCGCGCACCCAAGAACCCGCCGTCGAGCTCAGTAGCTTCGGTGGTGGTCCAGCCCACCCACGTCATCTGGGCAGGTAGGCCGATGGGTGCTACGGTGTCCTCGTCGTGTTCCTTGAGGACCTGCGGGAGGATGCACATGTTGCGTACTGACATGCTCGGTCGGGTGGCAGCGCTGAGCTGCGCCTTGGCTCTGGTTCCAGACGTGTTCAGTCAGGCCACCCCTGCTGCTGACCTTGCTACGGTCCCTGCCGACGAAGGGCTGGAGAGTCTGACCAACTCCGACTGGTCCAGCGTCCAGTTGGCCTACGCGGCCAGCCGTCACGCCGACACGGTGGTCCAACAGGACTATCTCAAGGCGTCGAACACCGATGCGTTCGACAACTTCGGGGCCTCGCTGGCGGTGTCCGGCGACACGGTCGTGATCGGCGCTCCGGCCGAGGACAGCAGCGCCGATGGCGTCAACGGCGATGGGACCGACAACAGCGAGATGGGCTCGGGCGCGGCCTACGTGTTCGTCAGGGGAGAGTCGGGCTGGAGCCAGCAGGCCTACCTGAAGGGCTCGAACAGCGAGTCCGATGACGGCTTCGGTTGGTCCCTGTCCCTGTCAGGCGAAACCCTGGTCGTGGGAGCGCGCCATGAAGACAGCGCCGCGAGTGGCGTCGACGGTGACCAGACCGACAACAGCTTGGAGGACTCAGGCGCGGCCTACGTGTTCGTTCGCAACGGATCGACCTGGAGCCAGCAGGCCTACCTCAAAGCCTCCAACGCGGGCCTTGAAGACCAGTTTGGCTTCGCCGTGGCCGTGTCGGACGACACGCTGGTGGTCGGCGCACAGCTCGAACGCAGCGCGGCCACAGGGGTGAACGGAGACCAGAACGACGACAGCTTCAAGAACGCCGGCGCGGTGTACGTCTTCGTCCGCACCGGGACGACCTGGAGCCAGCAGGCCTACGTCAAGGCCTCCAACACCGATCCAGAAGACGAGTTCGGCCGGGCGCTCGATCTCTCCGGAGACACGCTGGTGGTCGGCTCTCGCTACGAAGACAGCAGCGCCACCGGAATCAACGGCGATCAAGGAAACCAGGAGTTCGGTTCGGGCGCCGGCGCAGCCTATGTGTTCGTTCGCAAGGGAGCGAGCTGGAGCCAGCAGGCATACCTGAAGGCATTCAACACCGCCAAAGAGGACTACTTCGGAGACAGCGTGGCGGTCTCCGGGGACACCGTGGTGGTGGGAGCCTTTGGCGGAGACGGCGAGTTCGGCTATCTCGCTGGCACCGCCTATGTCTTTGCACGCACCGGCGTGACCTGGGTACAGCAGGCGTACCTCACCGCAGCCAACATCGAATCCGGCGACAAGTTCGGCTGGTCGGTGGCGGTTTCGGGCGACGTGGCGGCGGTCGGCGCCCTGCTCGAAGACAGTGACGCGACGGGTGTCGACGGCGATGGAGGCAACAACCTCGCGCCCGACTCTGGCGCTGCGTACGTCTTCGTGCGCTCCGGGGCGAGCTGGGCTCAGCAGGCGTACGTCAAGGCGTCCAACAGCGAACCCGGGGATCAGTTCGGCGGTGTGGTGGCTGTGTCCGGCACCACGGTGCTGGTCGGATCCTCCCATGAGGACAGCCGAGCCACGGGCGTGAACGGCGACCAGTCGGGCAACCTGGCCGAAGACGCGGGCGCGGCCTACAGCTTCGACATCTCCGCCATCACGCCTGACCCATGGGCCGACATGGGCTGCGCGCTGCCCGGCACCCTCGGCGATCCCGTGCTCGTGGGCACCGGCAGTCTGTCCCCGGAGAGCAGCAACGCGATCGATCTCTCCAACACGACGCCCGGCGCTCTGGCCGCCCTCTTTCTGGCAACCGCCAGTACGCCGATCACCTGGAAGGGTGGCATCCTCAAACCGTTCCCATTCTTCACCCCGATCTTCTTGATCACGAGCCCGTCCGGCGCGATCAGCGTTCCGTTCGTCATGCCGCCAGGGGTTCCCGCCGACACAGAACTCTGGGTGCAGTGGGGCATCCAGGACGGCGGCGCGGTCAACGGCGTGGCGCTGTCGACCGCGATCAAGGGAGTCACTCCGTAGCTGCACCGAGTGGCGAGTTCGCGTCTTCATCGGCCATCCGGACGCGCAAGGAAGTGGGAATCGACCGGAGTGCTTGGCCAGACCCTGCGGCTCGGCGCGAGACGTGGCCAGGCCACCCATCCCCTCTCAACCCCATCGTGCGACCATGAGGGTGTGACCAGTGCGCCCTCGGGAGACCCAGCCATGCGCATCGCCATGAACCTTCTCTTGCTTCTTGTCGTGGGATGCAACGCGGCTCCCAGCAAGCGCCCAGATCAGCCCGGGCGCGCAGGCGTGACGTTCGCCCAGGAGGCCACGGGCGCGGGCGAGATGTGCGTGCGCTACCGCTGGGGACCCGCCGTCACCCCTGCGGGTCTCGCATTTTCGATTGGAGCGCACTCGGCCAAGCTCACCGTCGCCGAGGGCATGGTCTACTTTGCCCAGCGTGATCGGCAGACAACGGGTGAGCGGGAAGGACTCGTCTACGTCGACATGTTCCAGAGCCCCCCTGAGGGGCACACCGCTGTGCGGCCTGGGGAGGCCGCTTCGGTGTTGGACCTGCTTGGCAATGTGCACAACCGGGTCGTGCAGCACGCGCCCAGCATGGTCGCCGGTCTCGCGGCAGGCGGCACCGGTGTCAGGCCAGGGGCTGCGCAGCTGGCCGCCGATCCCATCCTGGCTCCCGGACAGGGTTGGGTGCGCGAACTCATCCTGGAAGACCCCCGGCTCGGGGAGGTCCGTTCGCTGACCTGGTTTCCCAGCCAGCAGAGCGGTCGCTCAGGGCTGTGCGTTGCCGGCCAGCAGATGGCGCTCTGGCTGGACGAGGCTGGCGTGGTCCAGGACCATGTCGCCTTCACGCCCCCCACCACTCATCCGATCCCTGTTGACGTCGAGGGCGACGGCATCTTCGAGTACATGGATGCCGGTGGCGGCTGGCAATCCGTGGGGCTCCGAGATGCGCGGGGTGCGGTGATCTGGACCTATCCCCAGGGCACGCTGTCGGGCCTCTTCAGTGCGACTCCGGACGGCATGGCCTGTGGCGACCTCGATGGCGACGGCACCCTGGAGTTCGTGTCCGGCATGAATAGTCGCGGCGGCCTCTTCGTATTCGACGACGACGGCACCGTGCTCCAGAGGCATGACGCCGTGAACGTCTTCAGCGTCGGCGTGCTCGACGTGGATGGGGACGGAGCCGTCGAGATCGTCCACAGCGACCAGGGCGGTCTGGCCGTTCGGGCGGCTGACGGCACACCCATGGACGCACCGCTGCCGAGCTTCACTTCGTTCTCGGTCGTCACCGACATGTATGGCGACCCTGCGCTCGGTCAGATTCGAGGTGACCATGCCCTGCTGACAGAGCCGGACGGCACCGTGGCAGGGCGTTTCCCCGTGAAGCCCTCCGGGCACAAGGACATCTCCGTCGCCTGGGTGCCCATGGGCGGAGGAGAACAGGCCGTCGCCATCGCTCGGACCATCGGGGCGTCCAACGGACAGTCCGAGCTGTACATCTTCACCGCTGGCGGCAAGCCACTGCATCACGAGATCATCCCCGCTGCGCACACGGTGGTGGCCGCGTCACCCGAGGTGCCCGGTGGTCCGCACAGCCTCGTCGTCGCCGCCGGTCCTCGCCTGTGGCGCTACCACCCGGCGCGATGAGCTGCCATGCGAGGGGGCACTGAAGCTGCCCATCGTGGCAGCGATCTCTGCGATGCTCCGGTGACACCTCTACCTGCCCGGGCATCTGTGATAGCGTTCGTCCCCGGCTCGTAAAGACACATCCCGCGCTGCTTATCGAATCCCACAGGATACCCCCATGTCTCGACTCTCGCTGTCCTTGCGGTGCGCACTGCTCATGCTCTCGACGCTTGCTGGCTGTGGGCCGGCGGCTGCATCAGACGGCGAGGCCTCGCTCGGCGGCCAGTCAGCCTCGATCGCCGACGATTCGGATGGGGCGCCGGCCGATGCGTTGACCGCGCTGCGCAACGAGATCAACGAGCTCTACGCACGCCCCGAGCACGACGCGGCGAGCGTCGAGGTGCAGCACCTGCTGGTGTCCTTCGTCGGCGTGCGCGGCATGGGCGGCGTCACCCGCAGTCAGGGCGAGGCCGAGCAGCTCGCGGCAGACCTCATGGTGCGCATCCACGGGGGCGAAGACTTCGATGCCTTGATCAAGGAGTACACCAACGACTCCCATCCCGGGATCTACCCCATGACCCGGGCCAGCCGGTCCCGCATGGTGCCAGCTTTCGGCGACGTGGCCTGGCGCCTTGAAGTCGACGAGTTCGGCGTCGCGCCGTTTCACGTGCGGGACAGCCCCTACGGGTGGCATATCATTCAGCGTCGCAAGTAGTCTCAACAGGAGTCCCGTCTCATGCCGCGCAGATCCCATCGTTCCCCCATGCTCTCCACCCTGTCGCTCTGGGGGCTGCTCGCTGCTCTTGCCGCCTGTACCGGGACTCAGTCCGCAGACACCATGGCAGCCCATGGCGGCGCCGGTGCGCTCGCGCCTGCGAGCCACGACCCGGCGAACCCGCCGATCGACTGCCCGCTGCGCAAACAAGGCCTCGACCCGACGCACATGCGGCCCTTCGAAGAGGTGGCTGACTACATCGCCTTCCTGGAGCGCGAGGATCGCGCGCTCTGGCAGAAGCCCGACGAGATCGTGGCGGCGCTGAACCTGTCCGGCGACGAGACCGTCCTCGATCTTGGCGCGGGCTCGGGCTACTTCACTTTCCGATTCGCACGAGCGCTGCCCCGTGGCCTGGTGCTGGCCACCGACACCGAGCCGGAGATGGTCCGCCATATCCACCACCAGGTGCTCGCAGACGGCATGGAAAACGTGCGCGTCGAGCTCGTGGAGCCCGGCGACCCTGATGTGCCAGCCGCGACGGACGTCGTCTTCATCTGCGATGTGCTCCACCACGTCCCCGAGCCCGGCGCATGGCTCGGAAAGATCGCCGATCAGCTGAGCCCGGAAGCGCGCCTGGTGCTCATCGAGTTCAAGGAAGGCGCCTTGCCCGAGGGTCCGCCCGAGGCGATGAAGATCAGCCGCCAAGCGCTGGTAGACCTGGCCAGCGGAGCGGGACTGCGCCTCGACGTCGAGCACGACGACTTGCTGCCCTACCAGACCTTTCTCGTCTTTCGGCGCGCCCCGTAAGGGGAAGGCGCAAGACTCAACAAGGGCTTCGGGAAACGCAAGCGAGCGGGTGGTTCCGCGAGCAGGGCGCACCATGGGACGGCTTCGCCCCGAGGGCGTCAGAGCAAGGCGACAAACGGTCGGCGATCAGTAGATTCGTGGAGAGTTCGGCAAAGCCGAGCTGGCGCCACCGACGCGTG
>Ga0114933_10005774_pt1 | contig 11156 bp, 14 predicted proteins | sample 4SBtaG_FD_89691 | JGI IMG/M metagenome (GOLD analysis project Ga0114933, IMG submission 89691) | Deep subsurface microbial communities from Kolumbo volcano to uncover new lineages of life (NeLLi) - 4SBTROV12_W25 metaG | ecosystem: Environmental > Aquatic > Marine > Volcanic | place: Kolumbo... | reverse complement strand
GAACTCTTCTTCAAGGGTTTCGTCAATCTCGGATACAGACTCTTGACGTATGCGGTCAAGAAGTTCTTTCTGAGCGTCGGGAGTAGGACGAGGCATCACGTCGTCCATGGACTTCACGTCAGCAGCGAGAGCTGCATCAGAAGCCGAAAGTGCACTAGGCTTGCACTTGAGAGGCTGTAATTGGTACTCTACATTGTAGGGAAGAGGCCCAGTTTTAACTCTCTTAAACTTGATTTCCCATCCAGTTTCAGCACTGGTAGGATCGCCTAAGTCTTCTGCGGCAGTTATAATCTGCTCCCAGAGTTTTTTCTTTAGATTAACAACTTTTACTTCACCGTTGTCAATGCACTGAGTTGCATAGCTCCAGCCACACTTGAGGTCGGGGTAGTATTCACGAACCCAATCCTTTTCTTTGTTGTTGAACGCTTCTGCGTTGCGATCAAAAGACAGACACTCCAAAGGAATGTTCTTGTCGTTCTCGCCTTTGACCCAGTACACATAGCGAGCAAGAATGTCGCCTACGAGACGGAAAGAGTTGTCCCCGTCCTTGTACTGAAATGTGCTGATTGAGGTTTTTTGAGCAGAACCTTTCTGCTGATTAAATGATATTGCCATTTTAATGTATCTCCATTGGGGCTTCTTCATACCGAAAATGAATTCCATCATCTTCCATACGAAGTAGGCTAGGGTTGTCTAAAAACATAAAAGGATCTATTGTCAAATGAATTCGATCCAATGAAAGTTTGCCGTGTGCAGCATACTCAGCGTATGAACGTGCACTGGCCATTGCTACATAAATACAGACATCCTTGTACGAATACTCATAAGCATGGTACAATAGAACATCTGGATGCAGTAAAAAAGAGTCTCCTCGAAAATCAATGTGATAATATTTATAAATCTTATCGTAGTGATTCACGGGCAGTTGCTTCTCTACTAACATTTTTAAAACTCGTACTATCTCGGCAGTATTGCCTTTACAAGTTTCATAAATCTTTTTCCAATCGTAGAATAACATATTATATCAAAAATTATAATTCATGTCAAGTATTATTTTTTTAAAGTTCCTGTATCTGGTAACCCTGTTTCATGTAGTAGCCCATCCTATTGGAAGCCTGCCTGCGTGCAGTATTCCCTTTCAAATGTACATCTATGACTAGAGGGTTCTTTTTATTTTCTTTCTTTCTTATGACTCTACCTATCAACTGTGTGAGTAGAGGCTCATTATTCACTGGCGTGCCCAGAATCAAGCAACTTAAGTCGTCTAGTGAGATACCTTCTGAGAAAATTGCTTGTGTACCGAACAAAATATCCGCTTTTCCGTCTGAAATTTTAGACATGAGTGTTTTTCTCTCCTCATGCGGTACCTCACCCGTAACACAAATAGCTCTGTCACCTGCCAGTTCGGCGCAGACCTGCAAAAAATGCACACGATCACTTACTACGAGCACTTTGTGCCCTTTCTTTCCGTAAAATGCGGCTAAAAGTGCAATGCTGTGCAGGTATTCTTCATTATAAGCTAAGTTTGTTACTTTATTTGCCCAAGGAATGTTACTTCCGTCCATAAATCGTACTTCCGAGCGGTATATAAGTATACTCGGAGTCATATAGTTTTCTTTTGGGGGTTTGATTACTTTTTGTCCAAAGTAATCACGAAATACTACGTGTTTGCCATCTTTTCTTTCTATAGTGCCCGATAGACCGATCTTATACCTTGCATAATTTGAGTCTATGACTTTAGAAAACGTTGGAGACGAGACATGATGCATTTCGTCCAAGATGACGGTTCCAAATTCGCGACGTATATCTGGAATACGACGGTACAGACTTTGAGTGTTCCCAATAACCACAGGACTGTCAATGTCCATTTTACCACTTCCAATAATACCTGCTGTAATTCCATATACTTTTTCTACCTCTGCAGCCCACTGGTTTCTTAGCGGGACTGTATGTACAACTATGAGTGTTTTCTGCCCGAGTTTACCAGCTATTGCAAGACCTGTAAAAGTCTTTCCCCAACTGACCCAAGCGTTTATTATACAGTTGTCATCGACTTCGTCAAAAGCATCCTTTTGGCTTGGTCGTAACTCAAACTTAAAGTCAGGAAAGTCTACTGATTTTGTTATACGCTTATCAACTATTTCGTAGTCATTTGGGATTAGATCCGTTCGTCCAATCGGGATACTCACTAAGTTACTACGAATACGTGCCATATTCTTAATGACTATAGGTGGATCCTTAGGATTGAACGAAGGAATCGTATATGTCAGCTCTTTGCTTAAAACATCCTTGTATTTATCGTCTACTTCAATATAAATACGGTTACTGACTACTGCTTTTTTCATGCGTACTCTTTTGCTATAATATATTCCTTTACAAAACCGCTTCGCACAATATCCTCCACTCCAAACTCTATAAAATCAAATCGATTCATAGAAGCTAGAACCTCGAAGAACTCTTTCATTCCGTTCTGTTTTAGATCGGACTGTGAGAAGTCTCCGCAGAATATTACTCTACAGTTTTCCCCGACTCTTGTTATGATAGAGTCTAATTCGTGAAAGCTCATATTCTGACACTCGTCTATGAGTATAACTGCGTCTCTTAGTGTTATACCTCTTATATAAGAAGTAGTCATAAAATGCACTAATCTTTTAGTTTTGAGTATCTGGTACGCGTCGCCCCTTTCAAACAAATCAATAGATATGTCATAATAAGGTTCTTCGTATACTGAGCTTTTTTCTTTCTCAGTTCCTGGCAGGAAACCAATGTCCCGAGTAGGAACTGCACTTCGTATGATTACTAACTTTTCATACTGATTTTTTGTCATATCATCAAATGCAAGATAACATGAAATGAAAGTCTTTCCCGTGCCTGCACAACCATGCAGAACTAAATTTTTATCACTTTCAAAAGCAATCAGTTGGTTACGTGTTAAAGGTTCTATCTCAGCAAGCTCTAGTCCAGAGCCGTTGAGAGTCTTGCTACGTTTAGCCATAGTTTATATTTTCCTGCGAGTATCCTTGAGTTTTTCTTCGGAATACTCATATAGCAGCCAAGGTATATCGTTTAAGTGTAAAATACCTGCCCAAGTCCTGCCGTCCTCTGGCGGTCTTGGAATTGTAAACGGAAAGTTTATTCCTTTCACCCATAAAACTGAGGCGACCTCTTTTCTATCAACCTTGCGAATCTTATAATACTTAAGTTTACACATTAAGGTTTTGTCGTAGATAAAGGGGTCGCCGTTAGAGTCAATAAAATTTTTTCCCGTTTGTTTTATTATGCCAATGTGGCTGATAAGGGCATTTCGCAGAGGAAACAGATTCTTGAAGGGAGTCTGAAGTCTGCGAATACCCAAAGTTTGCCCAGGCATATTCTTATCATCGAGTAACTGATCGTCTAAGAACAGCAGTCCGTCAGAATAACTCCAGTTGCTTCCAGTAATCTTGAAAACTGGGAAAGTTACGTTTTGAACGTCCCTGTAGGTAACTATCAACTATCTCTCCATATGGGGCATAGTATTTTATTTTTATATCAGTTGCTCCCTCTTTTTCTAGCATCTGGCAGTATTCGTACCTACCGAGGGGGGATTTAACTTTGGCTTTGTGTTTCTTGCCGTCATAGTTCCATGCTACTTTGAACAATGTTTTCTCCTTTTCTTGGGGTGTTATACGGTGAAGCTAACACCACACCCACAGGCATCCTGTATATTAGGATTATTTATTGTAAGGGAAGAACCCACAAGTTCTTCATGATAGTCTACTGTGCTTCCATGTACTGCCGTTTGAGCGGCTTCACCAACAACCACTAGGTCATCTACTAATGTAAAGGTTAGTGGGAGTTCATCACAGTAGTCCCAAGTATATTCAAAACCCGCACAGCCACTAGGCTTCAGGTCTAAGAGTATATACTTCTTATTCTTTTCGATACGTTTACGATTAAGATACTTCTTGGCACTCGCAGTTATATTCAGCATTTTTACCCTCATAATCAGCTATTGCTGCTTTGATTGCATCTTCCGCAAGAACACTACAGTGTATCTTTACGGGCGGTAGTGACAGCTCTTCTGCTATTTCTACATTTTTTATATCTGTCGCTTCCTGTATGGTTCTCCCCTTTACCCACTCGGTAAGAAGGGAAGACGAAGCTATAGCACTACCACAGCCGTAAGTTTTAAACTTTGCATCTCGTATTATATCATCTACTACTTCTATCTGTAGCTTCATTACGTCGCCACAGGCAGGTGCTCCGACCATGCCTGTACCAACATTTGGATCATCAGGATTCATTTTACCCACATTTCGAGGGTTTTCGTAATGATCTATTACCTTATCAGAGTATGCCATATTGCTTCTCAAATTTGCCCATTGAGTAGTCGTCTCCGATTTCGAAGTCGCACCCAACTGGAGCGCCAGGAATAGTAATTCCTCTGTCTTTCTGTATGCAGTCCTTAAGCATTATCTCGTAATCTTCTATCTCATCCTCTGGAACTTCCGCAAGAATGGAATCGTGTACAAGTGCAAATATACGGGCTTCCATCTTGTTTGCCTGTATACGGTCATGCATATCTATAGCCCCAAGGAGGTTAATATCAGAAGCAGCAGACTGCACCAGAAAGTTAAGACCAGACCTAATGCTATGACTCTTGATGCCCGCATCCGAAGATTTGACATTGGGTAATCTCCTTTTTCTACCAAAGAAACTGTATACAAATCCATTCTGTTCAATGAATCTGTGGTTGTCGTTTATCCACTTCTTGAGTGCATGGAACGATTGAAAGTAGTCATCAATAACTTCTTTTGCTTCTTGCTGACTAAAGTATTTACCTGAGTCTTTGGTAACTTGCTCACTAATCTTCTTTGGGCCTGCACCATACATGATGCCGAATGTAACTGCTTTTGCAGCCTGTCTTTGTGTTGTGTACAGCTCTGCTACTTCCTCTACTTCACAGGGTAGACGGAATACTGTCTTCGCAATACTACTGTGAAAGTTTCCGCCTGAACGGAATACTTCCATAAGTGCTTTGTCTTTGGCAAGAACTGCGGCAACATAAACCTCTGCCGTAGTTAAGTCCATTGCAACAATCTTGTGTCCTTCTGCCGCTTTGATACATCCCTTTACGGCAGGGTTATCCCTAGGAAGCTGCTGCATATTAAGCTTACCACTAGAACTGAGCCGACCGCTAGTAGTACCATGAAGGTTGAACGATGTACGTAATCTGCTATCTCTATCCAGTTGCGGTATGATTTTGTCCAAGTAAGTATTTTTAATTTTGGATCGTTGACGTATGTCAAGGATAAGTCGTGGAATTTCCGACTGGGATCCAAGTTCTTGTAATACTTCCGCGTCCGTTGAGTGAGCTCCTGTTCCTGTCTTTTTGCCAGTCGGTTGCAGATCAAGGTAGTCAAAAAGAAGGGAACGTAACTGCACAGTAGAGTTAGGGTTAAAATCTTTTCCATTGTACTTTTCCCACTTGTTTATTATAGGGTTCTTGTATAGCCCACTAACAGCAGCATCAATATCATCCTGCATAAGTTCCTGAGCCGCATATAATCTTTTCTTGTCAAAAGGAACACCATTGTCCTGTGCATCAATCAAAAAGCGTGTACCAGGAATAAGTATGTTATCGTATACCCACTTAAGTTTGGGGTTCTCTTTGATCTTCTTAAACTTATCGTAAAGAAGATAAGTACACAGAGCATCCATCGCTGCGTATGTTTTCATTACATCAAACGGAATAGACCCCCACTGGAAGTCTCCTTTGAGGATGCCGTTTTCTTTTCTGTAGTTGTCCATCCACTCATACATTGGCTTCTCATAGTCGCCATATGGAGTGAATCGAATGGATAACTGTTTAAGGCCGTGCCCTCCAGGATTCTCGTCTATGAGATAATGGAGCAGCATGGTGTCTTCTATTCTTGGAAACTTAAAGTTGAAGTGGTACTCGAAGAACGCAACGTCAAACTTTGCGTTATGAAATACTACTCGCTTTTTGGTGAAGAGCGTTTGAAGAAGCTCTTCAGTTTCCTCATCAAAGCATTCTGTTGAGATATATGCTCCGCGCTTGCCGTCGTAAGAAAGTGATATCCCCAGAATGTGCCCGTCCCGAGGATAGAGCCCAGTCGTCTCGGAATCCAGAGCAATAAATGTACTAGGATGCGCGATTGCTTCTCGTATAAACGCGTTACACTCTTCTGTATCTTGTATGCCAAATGCGATTGACTCATCTATTATCACCTCTTCTATCTCACCATTTATATACTTAATGATGCTTTCTTTAGAATCTTCCCATGTCTTACGTGCTTCTGGCTTAAACGTAAGCATGGCTGGGTTTATTACTGGCAAGAATTTATCTTCTACTTTCTTACCAGAATATTCTGTTACTGAATTTATTTTTGTAAAGTATTTCAACGCATCACTTCCGACCAGAACAATCCAGTCATAGAGGTTAGAATCAAACTGTATATCACAGTCTCGCTTCAATACTTTCTTTATAGTAGGATCAGAACAAAGTTGATACTGGTCGAACTCAAAAGCTCCGCCAAATGCTTTGGTAAAGTCTGTTCTACTTGGTTTAGTTTCTACTAAGGCAACTTTAGCCATATAACTTCTCCTTTAACTTATCTACTTGAAGTTGACTGAGGGCACCAGGATCTGTGTCTTTGATATGCACATTTCTGGCTACGAGACCAACTTTCTCACACTCAGTCTTTAGTTTTTCTGCGGCACTTTGTCCCGCATCGTCGCCATCAAAAAAGATGTCAACGTACTCTGCTCCTTGTACTCGGAGCATTGATAATTTTGCTTCGTTGTAATTATTTGTTCCAAAGCAGCACACAGCATTTGTCAATCCCTTATCATGAAGGTTTATCATGTCAAAAATGCCTTCAACTAGGATAGTGGAACCCTGTATAAAATCCACTATCGGGAAGAACGGAAGTTTTGCGCCTGGAGGAGTAAATTTGTATTTTGGCCTCCCGTCTGCTGTGTGCCGCCCTTGAAACGCAACTATACGCCCTGCAATGTCTCGTATAGGAAATACTATTCTTCCTACGTAGTCAGAGTCAGAGTGTTGAAATGCTTCAAACTTTCTGTAGGTTTCGGGACGAATATCCCTCCAGTTTCCTACATATGGTAAACTATTCTGGGGAAAGGACAAGCCAACACTTTCAGACCTCTTTTGTATAAGTTTCTTCTTGAAAAGTTCGCGCTGCTGTTGTAATTGATTTGCCCTTTCCCCAAAATGATTAAATAAACTTCCCTTGTAGCCACAAGAAAAGCAGTTGAATATGCCAGTAATCTGGTCAATTCTCATACTTGGGTTTTTATCTTCATGCTCAGGATTAAGACAGCGAACAAGAAAGTCGCTACCTTTCGGCATGAAGTATATATTTTTACTTGTTAGTAATGTTTCTACATTCACCAGCTAGGATTCTCATCTTCATTTGAGCCGGGTCGGTTATCCCATCTGTAGAATTTCTTTTCTGGGTAGCTCCAAAACCACCCTTTGTGTTTTTGCTCTTCCTGAGGTAGATCACTCTCTACATAGATTCGTGTATCCTCCCCGTTGCGGCCCCTGTCAGGGTTGCCATCAGCGTTTAGTTCTGTTAAATCTTGTTGCGTAAATTTAAAATCAGGTGCTAATCCCAAAATACTGTCCCCTCTGGTACCATTCGTGGCGTACAGTACGCCGTTACGTTTACTTGTGAATTTCTAAATCGTTGTCCTTCTACAAAGATGCCCCTCTCAATCCTATCGGAAAAGTAGTTGCATCTATTTATATCCCGAAACAGCATCCCTGCTGTGTTCTCAGGTTCGCCATCTACTAACACTATCAGTAAAAAAGCCATCAACATTACTTGCCAATATCCTCAATACTATCTTCACTGATTACTTGGTATGCACCCTTGTTGTATGCAGGTGCAATAGTGTACCCTGCAGACGCCTCCACCTTCCAATCGTCACGAGGACGAGGCTTGTAGGGTGTAAGCGGAGCTGACGGGTAGTCAGGAGTCTCACGACGAATAGGCTCATCACTTGCATGAAGCTGCATATATTGTACCCTACGCTTGTTTGTATATAATGATTTGTTTGGTTTCTTTCTACCACTAGGTGAATATCTCATACTGCCTCTTACAATCATAAAGCCTCCACATTTTGAATATATATTATACTAAAAATAGATGCAAATGTCAAGAACTATTTTAGATGTCGTCTATATCTTCACCAGTTTTTTGGTCATTATCCTCTCTTTCTGTCGGAGTCAGAGCCGTGTCTGGACCAATCTTGAGTGTCTCCCAGTCCATATAAGAAGAAAAATCACGCATAGCGGCAGCTCGCATTTTTACACACTTGAAGGTAATACAATTATCTTCTTGTGACCAAGTTTCAAGACTGTATGCGGCATCTGCGGCATCCAGTATTCCCTTGGCAAAACGAGCTTCACCGCTAGCGTCAGTTTGGTATGGCGAGAAGACGGGGGTTTCAAACTCTTGCGCCATACTCTTAAGTGCTTTACTAACTTCAATCTGCTCTGTCCAGTCATACTGTCCACTACGAGACGGCATACTAGACCTCTTTACTTGATTGATGTAGTCAACGATAATTACGCCAACGTCCATCTTACTTTTTATTTTCTTATCAAGTTCAGATCGTATCTTAGAGATAGTCAAGCTGGGGTCATAAATTACATCTAGCTGTTGAGTCGGGAGAAGCTCACAGCTAGTCTTTAACTTATCATGAAACTTCTCAAAGTCTCGATGCTCTCGATACTCTGTCAGTCTCTCCTGACTATCACTATATCTTGCAGCCCACCAACCAGCTACTTGCTCCCACTCAGGAATACTAAGATTCTTAGTTCGTAGGCGAGAGAAGGGTATGCCAGTCGCAATCGAACAACACCGTTGCAGTATCGCACGACTGTCCATTTCAATGGTGAAATATAAGGCAGACTTGCCAGAAGCATAGACTGAGTTAGCTATGTTCGCACAAGTGATAGATTTCCCTGCCCCGCGACGGCCTCCGACAAGAATCAAGTCTCGGGGGGAGAACGTGATATCTTGGTCATACTCCGTATTTAGACCGAGGGGCAGGTACTTTCCAAGTTCTTCATCTGGCTCAAACAAGGGAATACGTTGCATACTCTCTTGTGGTTCTTGAAGCTCTACTTTTTCTTCGATATCAAGAACTATCTGATGTAGATGATTTACTGACTCTTCCGCATCCTCAAAAGATATGGAGTTGTCAACATAATCCTCAAGAGACTTGAGTATCTCTTTCTGAGTAAACTCATTCTTGAGGTACTGCAGAAGCATGAAAGGCTCAGCTTCTACATCGATGGCATCTATTGCAAAGAGTAATTCTTTGGTAGATGTATCACGGATCTCGAACTTAAGATCCTCAAGGGTGGGGAGTCGATGAAACTTCTCACAGTGTTTGTCGATCTCTGTGAAGAGTCGATGGTATGCTGTGGGCAAATAATGCTTGCGCGTAGAAGACCAAGACTCGAAATCTTGCAGGTCTAAAACTTGCTTCAAGTAAGCACTTGCTATGTTCAACGATTCCCCCGATAAGAGTACAGCCGCAGTGACCCCTCACCACGGCTGTAAAATTAACACTATTTAGCTAGCGGCAGCTTTTTCTTTTTTAGCCGCACCATCATAATCAGACGCTGTTAATCCTCTTCGGGTCAACATAGTCTTTACACCTCTTGCAGTCTTACCAATCGACTCTGCGATTGCTTCAACTGTCATGTCAGACACATCACCCAGCTCTGCGAGAGGATCGCTCTTTGCAGAGCCTTTGGTGTGCTCCTGACGTGGGATAGCGTCAATGTCGCCAGAACGAAGCAGGCTCAGAGCCTTTCCTCGTACACTGTTTACACTTCGGTCAAGAGCTTCTGCGATTGCTTCCACAAACGCTCCGTCATTAACCATAGATACGAAAGTATCTTCCTCTTCAGGAGAGTACGTTCTAACAGTCTCCACTTTGGGAGCTGGCTTCACATGGTCAGTAAGTTCCATTGAAAGAATCTTACCTTGAATAGACTTCGCACTAAATGCTCCGCCTTCAAAGTTTTCTGCAATCTGAGCATAGGTATACTCACCGCTGTTGTCAGAGACAAAAGCTGCAAGAGTAGATTCTTGAGTTTCAGAGAAAGCACGAGTGCTCTTTGCTGAAGCAAGTTCTACTTCATAACCCATTTTTCTCAGTTTGCTAGAAACTGACCGCGTAGTAGTCTCAAGCTGTTCTGCTGCTTGTGCAACAGTATCTTGAGATACTGGGGATTCGTCACCGATGAAATTTGTGAGCTCTTCGGTACGCTCATCTGTCCACTTAGGCAAGGTTGCCATAGTTTAGTCTCCTATCAATTCTTTTAGACTTGTTATAATTGTTATGCCCCGTTCTTGGGCTTGTTTTGTTTTTGCAGACTCTATGCCTGACTCATTCACTAAAAATTCTACATCCTTAGTTAGACTTGTCTTTACTTGGTATCCTGCGTAGGATAGGGCTTTTGTAGCTTCTGCTTTTGTTTTGAAACTTGAAAGTTTACCACTAATACATACTGCTCCTTTCGTTTCATTTGCAATTTTCTGAGTTTCAAACTGCCAATCAAAAGGTAACTTCTGAACGCTGTCTTGAAACTCATCTGCGTACCAGCTAAGTAAACTCTCTGTTGCTTTCGGCCCAAGACCTGCGGCTTTACACTTGTCCTCATCAAGATCAAGGAGACTCTTAAGTTTTGTGGACAGTTTCGTTGCTGCAGTCTTTCCGATCAACGGAATACTAAATGCAGGTAATACATCATTCATGCTAGCCTTTCTAGAGTGAGTAATCTCTCTTAAAAGTTTTACTGCTAACTTTTCAGAGGAAAGAGCACCTTTGATACTATAATACGAAAGATTATAAATATCTTGAAAAGAGGTAATACCTAGCTTCTCAATGCTCTTTGGGCCAAGCCCCTTAATCTTCAGCGATCTTGCAAAATGCTCTATCCGTTTCTGGATTTGTGCAGGACACAAGATACTTTCGCAATAAAGCATATCGTTCTTCCACTCAAGTGGGCTACCACAAGAGGGGCAAACTTCAGGTGCTAGTATTGCTTGCATAAAGATTCCTCTGAAAACGAAAATATATTATACGAAAATTTAGGTTTCATG
>Ga0114933_10005772_pt1 | contig 11158 bp, 8 predicted proteins | sample 4SBtaG_FD_89691 | JGI IMG/M metagenome (GOLD analysis project Ga0114933, IMG submission 89691) | Deep subsurface microbial communities from Kolumbo volcano to uncover new lineages of life (NeLLi) - 4SBTROV12_W25 metaG | ecosystem: Environmental > Aquatic > Marine > Volcanic | place: Kolumbo... | reverse complement strand
GCACTGTTGCAAGCGCATATGCGTCCGGTTCAAGACCAAGTTTCCGAAATCTCACCGAACCTTGTTCGGCTCTGGTAGACGCATATATTGCCGCGTCATACATTACATCGCCGGTCCCGTAAACTGCAGTTGATATGCCCTCTTGAAGGTTCGCTAGCACCTGTTTCGTCGGGAAAAGTAAGATTGTACTCAGATGGTCAGTAAGAACTCGGTTAATTTCCTCCGGCATATCGCGCAGATATGACCGCAAACCTGCTTCAACATGCGCCACGTGGATGTCTAATTTGGCGCCAGCGAGCGTCGAATTCGTGTCGCCGTAAACGACTACAACAGCGGGATCTTCCTCGAGCAATACACGCTCGATTGATTCGAGCATTCGACCTGTCGTCTGTCCGTGTCCGCCGCCGTTTATTGCTAGATTGTAAGCTGGGGGCATTAGCTCCAATTCGTCGAAAAAGGTAGTCGACATCGCCCCGTCAAAATGTTGTCCAGTATGGACCATCTCCTCCGTAATTCCTGGTGCCTTAGTGAACTCGCGACGGCACCCTTTCTATATTGGGGTCGCGCACCAACAATAGTCAATACCTCCATGGAATTTCGCGCGACAGCCGTCTTACAAACACGGCGGCGCAAAGCTAAAATTTATCTCGTTACATTTCGTCATGTTGCCAACATAAATCTCTCGTGGCGCTGCATGCAACGTTCAATCAACTCACGATGTTGTCGGGTCCAGGTGATCGTACGCTCTACCCCATCTCTAAGTGTCACTTGCGCGTGGAAGCCGAGCTCGGTCTGCGCCTTTTCAACGGTGGCATAGCGTCGCCCGGAGCTGTCCCAAATTCGTTGCGGCTGCGACTTGTCCGCCGTCGGATTCTGGGTGATTTCGTTAATCAGTTGCGCCAAATCCTTGATACTCGTTTCCAAGCCTGTCGCGAGATTGTACACGCTGCCCAGTTCGCCATCGCTCGCGCAAGCGATGAGTCCGCGCACCACATCGTCGACATAGATAAAGTCTCTCGTCGCAACCCCGTCATTTTCCACTGGCAACGCCTCTTGCGATAACGCTTTCCAAATAAAGGTTGGTGTGACATTTCGCCACACAGTGTGGACTGTACCCCGCCAACGACCGGCACCTAGAATTTCACGCGGGCCGTAGACGTTTTGAAATCGGGCTTTAACTATCGGCATTCCATGCTGTTTCCAATAATAATTTCCATAGAGTTCGCCTATGATCTTTGAAATCGAATAGGGGCTGTCGTGGTATAACGAAACCGGTGCATCTTCCGTTGTAGCGGTGGGAGTATCGAACGTTTTTTCTGCTACACAGCAACCGGCAGATGAATATACGACTTTTTTAACCCCACCAAAATTTTTAATGTGTTCGAACAATCTCAGGCTGGTCAACGCATTGTTTTGATAATCCGCAAGCGGATCATGAATCGATGATTGATTGCCGTGATAACACGCCAGGTGCCAAATGTAATTTAAATCCGCAGGCAATTCGTTGAGTATTTTATCGTCCGTTATGCTGCCGATAAGACATCGAACATTCGATCCGCGCGGAATATTTTCACCTTCAGACGACAACAGGTTATCAACCACAATAATTTCTTTGGGTTGCTCGTGCAGCAGATGAGCGACCAAGTTGCTACCGACAAAACCGGCGCCTCCTACGACTAGCAAACGTTTATTATTAAATTCACTTATCACTATTTATCTATTCTGTTTTGCCTACAACGGGGGCCGCCAAATGACTAAAGATATCGGTCACACCATGTTCGTCATACCATCTCAGTACGCGAGTTATTGTCTCTTCAAATCCGATTTTCGATTGCCAGCCGAACACCGCCTGCGTTCGCTTTGGGTCAAGTACAATGTTTTCGACGTCGTCAATACCTGGCGGCACTATCCTGATTGGCTGGTCCGGGACGTGCTCAAGATATTGCGCAATTACGTCGAACAATTGTTTAATGCTGTGCCCCTCGCCGGTAGAAACATTGAACATGCCTGACGTCGCCGCGTCTTCCATCACCTTATCCATAAGCGTATGAAAGTCTTCCATATCGAGGAAGTCTCGAACAGTGTCCGAGCAATAACAGGGCTTGCCCGCTTTTATTCGTTGGTAGAACGTTGGGATAGGGCCAATCGCCAATCTCGGCCCGCATATATTGGCGAGACGCAATGATGTATAGGGGATCTCTCCCGCGATCATGTTCAAATACACCTCCCCAGCCGCTTTTGAGATCCCATAGCTGCTGATTGGCGCGATCCGATGCTCAACCGGGATCGGGACAATTTCGGGTGTCCCATAGACTAATGCGGTTTGGAAATTGACGACTCGCTTTACCTTATATTTGAGCGCCGCGTGCGCGACATTGACTGCGCCTTGTACGTTCGTTGCTATGTCTTCCGTCCAATTATCGGGCGCTTTGTAAGCTGCGGCACTATGAATAACGTGGGTTGGCGAAAACTCTGCAAAACACTTATCAACTAACGCAGCATCGGCAATCGTGCCCTCCACCAGCACTAAGTTTCTCGTCGCTCGTATCCCTGCTCGCGTACTAGTAGCAAAATTATCGAGCACCAAAAGCTCGTGCCCCATCATAGTATAGCGTTCAGCCAGACTTGAACCGAGACATCCGGCACCGCCGGTAATCAGAATTTTCATTATCGTCAATAGAGTTTGTTGTAGACGAATTAATCGCGTTTCAGATGCGAGTATCCACCTTGAACGCCAAAAGTTTCATAGTACTTAACCGCTTGATTTACCACTTCCTGAAGTGGGGTAAATTCCAGCTCGCCAAAGTCTTGTAGCGTTTTATGAGGATCAAGCAAGATCGTTTCGGCATCATCGGGACCCAGCTCTCTGATTTCTGGTTTAGGATATTCTGGCAGGCCCATCGCCCCTACAACGGCATCGTATAGCTCCAAAATCTCAATGTCACGGCCGGAGGAGAAATGATACACACCGTGTCCCGTTCCATCCGCCGCGAGAATTGAAACTCGCGCAAGATCTGCAGCACAAACAAAATCCCGCCTGGATTTCGTCACGAAACATCCTTTCAGTTGTTTCAGGCGATCATAAAATATCGGTAGCGGTCCACTGACGTTTCGCGGCCCAATAACGTTCGCCAGGCGAAATGTCACGTAATCCAGCCCGGATAGTCGCAGGTATTGCTCTGTAGTCGTCTTTGAAATCGAGTAGCTGCTATTGTCTGGGTCGATCTGATGATCCAGAGACACAGGCTGTTGAGACGGTTTTAACCCGTAGCACAGAGCAGTCTGGTAATACAGAAAACGCGCAACATTGTTATTTTTTGCCGCGGAGATAAGGTTCGCACCCCCGACTGTGTTTGTCATGGTATCCGCGTACCAATCATCGGGATCCTTGTACGCCGCCGCTGTGTGAACAACAACATCGGGGCGGTAATCAGCAAGGAGACGGTCGACCGTCTCCTTATCCGAGATATCTCCTTCCTCAAAGGTCAACCCTGGGTGGCCGTCCGGTAAGTGCAGCCGACGCCCTGTTGAAAAATTATCAATCGCCAAAACGCTGTCACCGCGTTCCAGTAATATTTCAATAATATGGGAGCCAATCTGTCCACAACCACCCGAAACAAATACTTTCATCGCTCTCGATCTTATCCGATATCAATGTTGAATCATTTTACGGTAATGATGTGCCCGATCGTGAAACTGTTGATGCCAAAGTTCCAAACTAAATAATGCCCAATTTTTCCGCGAAAACTGTGCCGCTTGATCAAAATTTGCTAAAATCGCCCCGGCATTAAAGTGCGGTCGATTACGATTTTTCAGATTCTCGAACGTATCAACCACGAGACCTCTCACATCGTGACCTAGCCATTCTTTCAGCGGCACTGGAAATCCCATCTTATCTCGCCGATCTCGAATTTCTCGAGGCAATACGTCATCAAACGACGTTTTCAGCAGGTGCTTCATGTTGCCATCCCGAAATTTGATATCAGCCGGCACTCGGGCCGCAAATTCGACGATTTTATGGTCCAACAACGGTACTCGACTTTCCAGTCCATGGGCCATACTCATGCGATCCTCGACATGTAACAATGCAGGCAGAAGACACTTAAAATCAAAATGCGTCATGCTATCGAAATAAGCCTCTTTAGCAACATTTTGGCGATTGTTAAATATCTGTTTAAAGGAATCCAACGCATGCGCCCGAGGAAGCCCGGTCCAATCTATTTCCCCGTCTACATCAGTCGACCGATTGATCAAACGAAAGTACCGCTCGTCTAATGGTCCGAACAAACCTTCTCGCCAGAACTGGCTAATCAGGGGTTTATATTCCCGCAAGCTCCCAAGATTGGGGATTATTGATTCTATTGTTACAACATAGTTGCCATCCCGGTAGGTTCCATCGATCGCGGCCTTTATGCATTGCTCGAAGTAGGCCAAGAGATAGCGGGCATAGCCACCAAAAATTTCATCACCACCTTGCCCACCCAGCACGACTTTAACCTGACGCCGAGCCATTGCGGAGACCATGTATTGCGGAAACGACCCGGGTCCCGCGACCGGATAGTCGAGGTAATAGATGACATCTCGAATTTTTTCCTCGAAATCGGCTGCAGTAATATCGAGGATCGATAAATCGATGCCCGCTGCATTCGCGGATATTCCTGCATAATGGCTTTCATCGTATCCTGGATACTCAAGGAATCGGCCATGGAATCCCAGCCGATTCCGGTCATCGGCGCGACGAGCCAAAATACTCGTCAACGTTGAATCGACACCGCCGGATATATACGTCCCGACCTGGACATCACTGCGTAGGTGTAGATCGATTGAATCGCTCATCAGATCTTCAAGTTCGGATTCCCAGGATTCCGCCGGGCGCCCACTTTCTATGTCATACACGACGTCCCAATAGCGGGAAACATGCAGCCGACCATTTTCCACCACGAGTTGATGTCCCGGCATTAGCTGCTTGATATACTTGAACAAAGTTTGCTCACCGATAGTGTATTGGAACGTTAGGTATTCCGTAAGCGCATGGGGATCAGTTTCAATATCCGGTAAAAACGGTAGCAATCCCTTAGCTTCCGCCGCGAAATAAAAAACCTCGTCAACTACAGCATAGTAAAGCGGTTTAATGCCGATTCTGTCCCTTACACAGATGAGTCGTTGTTTGTGTTCGTCCCAAATCGCAAAAGCAAACATTCCGCGAAGGTAGCTCGCAAATTGCGCCCCATACGTCTCGTACGCGGCTAGAATCGTTTCGGTGTCCGATTCGGTTCTGAAAGTCCAGGTGTCACGTAGTGCGGCACGTAACTCTAAATAATTATAGATTTCACCGTTATGAACAATAACCGTGTTGTTAGCCCCTATCATCGGCTGTGCGGCCGCATCCGTTAAATCGATGACCGATAATCGACGGTGCGTAAAACCGGCATGTCGATCTTGCTGGATCCAGGTGCCGGAACCATCGGGGCCACGATGTGCTAGGAGTTCGTTCATCGCGGCCAAACCGGCTTCGAAATTAATCTGGCGCCCTCGACTCAACGATATTATTCCTGCGATACCACACATCAGCCGCTACCCCACATAGCGCTCATGACAGCAGCGAGCTTTTGCTCCTGCTTCGACCACTCGATCTCACTAAGCAGGACTTCGTAGTTAACGCAATTCCCGAGTTTGGAGCCGCTCTCTTCGGAAAATTGCTCAATGGCGTTCGCGTAAGCTTGAGGGTCATGCACGTTAATTTGTCTGCCAACCGCATGGGGTACACAGAGCTTACTCACCTCGAGTAAATCGGGGGAATAAACTATCGGCAAGTGGGCAGCCAAAGATTGAAAAAAACCGTTTGGTAACGCATATTTCAGATTATCCGATGCCGCGTAATAAGTTAGCACCGACATATCCGCCGAACGAATATAGGGCACGACCTCTGGTGCCGCGCGTGCGCCCATTAGATGCGTTCGTCGTTGTAGACCTAATTTTTCGATATGCAAACCGTATTGTTCGTAGCCGCTACCCACGCAGGCGAGGTGAAACCGCTCGGGTAGACGCGCCAGGGCATCCAAGAGGGTGAGGATCGACTGCCCGGCTTTCGCGTTCCCGACACTCACTATTAAAAAATCGGACGCACTGATGAGACAATCATCGCGTATATCTCGATCGGTTTCGATTTCGAGGCACGGATCGTGAGAATTCATAATGACTTCAGGTTGGCGCCCAAAACTATCATGCATCAAATTCGCTAAGCCGGGACTCGCAGTGACGATCGCGCCAGCTGATGCAAAACACTTCTCCTCAAGGCCACGCTCATGCCTGCGTATCCGTCGACCGAATCCAACACCAACATCGTCAGGCAAAGGTATTCGTGAATAAAAATCGTGTGCATCGTACACGAATTTTACCTGCTTTTTTTGACAATGCTCTATTACCGCCCTCGTGTAGGTGCAACCATGTAGATAAATGCAATCAACGTCTTTGAGACTCTGAATTACGCGCTTATAGTCCAAGCTAAATCGGCGCAATTTATCAGCATAGAAAAGAACCATATCACGGGCAAAGGGCGGTACGCGTTGTCTTATTCGTTCGATGACGGAACGGTTATCCGGGCTTCTCGCGGGACTCTGCGAAATTGCTCCGCCCAACTGGATAACGTCGATACCGTCAATCTCGTTTCTCGATAAAACTCCTTCAATTACGGTTGTCGAATAGCCTAAACGAATCAGCGAACGCGCGACTTTTATAGCGCGAGTATCGTGCTCCAAGGCGACCGGTGTTAAACAGATTACCGACTTTTGTGACCGGGAGCCTGCTAACATAAGGCAATATCCGCTGCCATTGTGAGGACTACCGGCAACACGAAATTGGTAGGATATTCTGCCATATTGCGGAGAGAGAGCCTGAGAAAAGATAACCGTACTAATTTCACGTCAGACGAATTCTTCCTCGCCATCTATCGCGCCGGTAGCTGCTTGCTAGGCATCTTAATCCGCTGCATCAAGTCCGCGTGGTTTTTATGTAACCATGCGTAGGAATAGCACGCGACCCGGTTTTCGGGTAGCAACACGATGACTGGGTCGTCGGTTTTCGGTAATTGTCGGCTAACAAATTCCAACCGACAATACTCGAACACGGTACTACTTGCTCGTGCGGTATCAACTGCTGCATCGGGAGCGATTTTATTGCGAACTATTAATCGCGGCGGTTGTTTGAGGTGCGACGTCAAATCATCGCCGTCCTGATCGGTTAAGCCGGGATCCTTCATCTGATCATGCGTAGATACTCCATCTTTATTGTTATCGTCAAGAGGCGAGAACTGATAATCAACGAAGCCCAACGGCGGCGCATCATCCGACCATTTAATTCGGTCCATAAAACCAACCAGCACATCTTTGCTTAAGTTTTTGTCACTGACGACATGAAAGTAGGCACCAATGTTAAATTTTTTCGTACGGCTACCACCCGAAGTTAAAACAACTAAAGGCGGTTTTGTGCAAGTTGCACAATCAATTTTGCGCATGTTTTTGCAGAAGTACCGTCGCCGTATTCTTCAATTTTCACTCGGGACCTGTATTCTGGATCGCGCCAAAGCCGGTTCCAGCCAGCCTCGATCGTTTCCACCCATTCCGTCTCGTCACGAAGCGTGACACAAGGTACTTTATGGAAGTAAGCTTCCTTCTGTACGCCGCCTGAATCGGTAAGAACCAACGAGGCGTTGGCGATCAATTGCTGCATGTCCAAGTAACCAACCGGATCGATCATCTGAACACGCTCCGGAACCAATCCGATTTTATTCATTGCGATACAGGTACGCGGATGTAGCGGTAGGACTACTTTCTGTCCGGCAGCCGCCGCAGATAAATAGGTCATGATCTTGCGAAGCTGACTAGGAGAATCCGTATTTTCCGCGCGGTGAACTGTTGCGAGAGCAAACCCTTTCGGCTCAAGTTCCAAACGATGAAGCACATCGGATTGCTCTGCTGCTCGAGTGGCTGCAGCAAGCGTGGCGTCGTACATAACATCGCCGACGTGATACACGCCCTCCGTAATTCCCTCGTCACGAAGATTATCGACAGATGCTTTGGTTGGGCAGAGGAGTAGGTCACTCAGATGGTCGGCAACAACACGATTGATTTCCTCAGGTATCTTTCTATTGAACGAACGCAAGCCCGCCTCAATATGTGCCACTGGGATATGCAATTTTGCCGCAACTAATGCGCCAGCGAGCGTAGAGTTCGTGTCTCCGTAAATGACGACGATATCTGGCATCTCGGCTTCTAGAACAGGCTCGACCCTTTCCATCATGCGCCCAGTCATAGAGCCGTGGCGACCGCCAGATATGTCCAGCTGATAGGCTGGCGGGTCAATCATTAACTCTTCAAAAAATAGTCCCGACATCGCATGATCGAAATGTTGACCGGTGTGCACAATAATATTTTGTACCAAACCAAGCTCGTCGAAGGCGCGGGCAACTGCTGCTACCTTTACAAATTGTGGTCGCGCACCGACTATTGTCAACGCCTTTACCGCTGTCATCACTGATTCACTATGCATTTATATCGCGCAAAGTAAATCAACGCGTTCTCAATGTATAGAAGCGAGCAGCAAGCCATTTACAACCTCAAGAACTAAGTGACTCGCATTGCACGAAAAATTCTCTGCGATTTATAGCATATGTGGATTTTCGAAACAGGGTAAACATAGAAACACAAATTATCTAGCCACTTTATGCTAATTGCGTAAAATTCATCCTCCCCCATGATTTCGGATGCGTATTTTTGGCGACCGTGAACGCAGAATCTTATCGAGCATAATCACCGTCTAAGAACCTCCTTTCGACCAGGCGGAATCCATGAGCCGAAAACTCTGATCGATGATCAGATGATCATACATTGATGATCCTTCAGCTAAATAAATCGAGGCAGCTGCGGAATCGCCCTTGGGAATACGCGCAATGCCTCCTGTTTCTAGAAAAACTCGGACTTCACAATCGGCGAGTAGTTCACAAAATAGCTCTTGTTTTCGGGTAATTTCCAGATGATTGGCGTTGCGGGAAACAACTGCGACAAGCGGCCTTAGAGTTCGACGAAGGAGATTGATTTCAACAGTCGACGGCCGGGGCCAATGAAATCGCCTCTCTTATTGTCCCTACTATTGGTCCGCGTGTGCGATTCTGAATGCTCCTCATCCGCACCGCACTCGCGGGTAGCTTCATTGATTGCTTATAAAGTGCGACTTAATTCTTATGGCCTGATATTGGACAGTTTACTCAGTTCCTACCCTTACAAAGAAACATTTTCAGACTCCTCACAACACCCAGATACCGAATGCTTCGGTAGACAGGACGTTGTTTACACGTTGACTGCGCCAGTGACGACCAGAGTCTCCGTCCTAAACGCGATTCCCGTCAGCATGTGCTAGCGAGTGCCAATACAACGGCATCAATAATATTATCCTGTTGGTCAGTACTCAGGTGCGGATGCATTGGCAAACTGAATACGCGTTCCGCAACGTTCTCGGATACAGGGAATCCACTTTGCTCCACTACCCCCTCAAATACGGGTTGGCGATGCAACGGTACTGGATAATGCACTGCCGTCGGAATACCGATAGAAGCAAGTTCCTTCGTTACCATCTCACGATTTTCAACTTGCACTGTGTACTGTGCATACACGCTCGTGTTATGCGTCTCGATGAAAGGGACTGTAATTGCCGCACTCGAACTAGTGAATTTGTCAGTAAATCGTTTGCCGATCCGAGCGCGACCCGCAACGTCAGCATCGTACCTTTCCAGCTTGGCGAGCAATATCGCGGCCTGTAATGTATCCATCCGACCATTGAATCCGAGGATTGGATGATGATAGCGGCGATCTTGGCCGTGCACTCGAATTTGACGCATCCTAGTCGCCAGATCACCATCGACTGTGAAACATGCACCACCGTCGCCATAACATCCAAGCGGCTTGGATGGAAAGAAGCTGGCGCAGCCAATCGTTGTTAGCCCGCACGAACGACGCCCTTTATATGTGGCACCGAAACTTTGTGCGCCGTCTTCGATAACGGGGATATTATGCGCCTCGGCAATCACATTTATTTTATCAATGTCCGCGCACTGGCCATACAGGCTAACGGGCATAATAGCTTTGGTTTTTTTTGTAATTGCCTGTTCGATTAAGCTAGGATCGATATTGTAGGTTGCGGGATCAATATCCACGAAGACAGGTTTGGCACCGACTAACGCGATAGTCTCGGCGGTAGCGATAAACGTAAATGGCGTGGTAATGACTTCGTCATTCATTCCAATACCAAGCGACATCATAGCCATCAGCAAGGCGTCTGTTCCGCTTCCTGCGCTGATGCAATGTTCAACTCCGACGTAATCCGCAAGACGCTCCTCCAATTCCGCGATCTCCGGCCCCATGATGTAACGACCATGATCAAGCACACGCTGTATACGGTCGTCTATCTCTTGCTTATGTTGCTTATAAGGGGTTTTTAGGTCGATAAAGTCCATTGGTTATCTGTTGACATCGGTAACAAAAAGAATAGGCGAAAGATTACAGAGTTGTTCTCGATAGCCGCTTCTGCGACTGTAATTAGGGGGCTTTCGAAAGTATACAGCGCCCGTTCGACAGCAGATAGACGTCTCCGGTGTGAGGGCATCGGCACTCTGCATCACCAACAAGCGGAAGTTCAAGGCGTTCGCCAAAGCAACTCATCCATCCAATTGCGCGGCCAGGAACTCCGACAATTAAAGCGAAGTCGGGAACGTCACGATTGACGACGGCGCCGGCACCAATAAACGCATATCGCCCGATCGTCACGCCGCAGACGATTGTCGAGTTAGCCCCTAATGTTGCCCCGTGTTTGATCAACGTACTTCGATATTCGTCTTTTCGAGAGATTTCTGAACGTGGATTGTATACGTTAGTAAATACCATGCTCGGCCCGCAAAAAACGCGATCTTCCATCGTGACATTATCGTAAACCGAAACGTTATTTTGGATTTTTACGTGATCACCGATTTTGACGGTGTTGGCCACAAATACGTTTTGACCGAGTGAACAGCCTTCGCCTATTACGGCGTCACTTGAAACGTGGGTCCAATGCCATATCCGCGTATCGCGGCCAATCTTGGCGCCCTCGTCGATAACTGCCGTACTAT
>Ga0114933_10005770_pt1 | contig 11164 bp, 10 predicted proteins | sample 4SBtaG_FD_89691 | JGI IMG/M metagenome (GOLD analysis project Ga0114933, IMG submission 89691) | Deep subsurface microbial communities from Kolumbo volcano to uncover new lineages of life (NeLLi) - 4SBTROV12_W25 metaG | ecosystem: Environmental > Aquatic > Marine > Volcanic | place: Kolumbo... | reverse complement strand
GTCCAAATTATAACTTCACTGTTTTTTAATTTCTCAATTTTAGATTTTTTAACTTTAAAAGATGCATAAATTGTATCTGATTTATGATCCTTATACTCAACTTCAGCATCAGCCAGTGCAGTTTTTTCTACAGTTGACCATAAAACAGGTTTATATCCTCTGTACAAACTTCCTTCTTTTAAAAATTTTCCTAATTCTCTAACTATTTGAGCCTCGGCATCAAAGCTCATAGTAGAGTAATAATTTTCCCAATCTCCTATTACACCAAGTCTTTTAAATTGTTTTTTATGAATCGTAATCCATTTACTTGCAAAATCTCTACATTCCTTTCTAAACTCATTTATAGGAACATCGTTTTTATTTTTTTTATTTTTTTTGTACTGCTCTTCGATTTTCCATTCAATTGGTAATCCATGACAATCCCAGCCGGGTACATAAACCGAGTCCTTTCCACTCATTTGATGAAATTTAACAATTAAATCCTTAAGAATTTTATTAAGCGCTGTTCCCATGTGAATATCTCCATTGGCATATGGTGGACCATCGTGAAGAACAAATTTTTCTCTTTTTTGACTTAGGGATCTAAGATTTTTGTATAGATCTATTTCATTCCAATAATCAAGAATAGCCGGTTCTTTATTTGGTAAGTTGGCCTTCATCGAAAACGTTGTTTTTGGTAAATTTAAATTTGCTTTGCTCATTATTTAATTTAGTTTTTTTTTAGCAATCTTAATGTCTAGATTTATTTGTTTTTTCAATTGATTAATATTCTTAAATTTTTTTTCTTTTCTTATAAAGTCAATAAACTCAATAGTTAAGTATTTATTATATATATTTCTGTTAAATTTAAATATATGCACTTCTAGTAGTAATTTTTTTTGATTAAAAGTCGGTCGATATCCCAAATTCGCTATTCCATTCAGACACTTTTTTTTATTTTTTTGATAAATCTTAACAGCGTAAACCCCTGGCTTCGCAATTACATAATCGTTAATATCTAAATTGCATGTTGGAAAGCCAATTTTTTTTCCTAATTTTTTACCTTCTTGTACCTTTGAAAAAATGCTCCATTTTCTATTAAGTAATTTATTAGCTAAATTTATTTTTCCTTTGGATATAAGTTTTCTAATTAGTGTAGAAGAAACAATTTTTTTTCTTAATTTTAAAGGCTTTGGTTTTATTAATTTGTATCTAAATATTCTTTCATAAGAAGTTAGTTGTTTTATATCGCCCTCTCTTTTATTGCCAAACCTAAAGTTGCTACTAACAAATAAAAATTTAGTATTCAGCTTTTGATAAAGAATTTTTTTTATAAAATCTAAAGATTTTATTTTCGAAAATTTTCTATTAAATTTTTTAATAATTAAGAAATCAGTTCCAAAATTTTTCAAAATTTCTTTTTTCTGATTGAGATTTGAAATCCTAAAATTTTTTAAATTTTTATTAAAATACATCTTAGGCATTGGTTCAAAAGTTATTACACCAATTTTAGATTTAAATTTTTTTTTAAATTTTTTAGCTAGATTAAATAGTTTTTGATGACCAACATGAAGGCCATCAAAATTACCAATTAACAAAATTGAATTTTTAAGTTTGCCTGGAATATCAAAATTATAATAAATTTTCACTTTTTCACCATTTTAGATTACTTTGAGAGTATGTAGATACGACATTATATTTTTTTAAAATTTTTTCTATACCTTCTTTTTTAAATTCATTTTTATGAATTCCATTTGTTATAATCAATGAATCATAATTCATGTTATTTGCACCTTTTATATCGGTATTTAAATTATCTCCAATTGCAATTATTTTTTTTTCTTTAGTTTGAATAGATTGATTATAAACCTCTGGATATGGTTTGCCAAAGTAAATGACATTTCCACCAATTTCTTCAAACGTCATTGCAACAGATCCTGCACATAATTCTCTTTTGTTTCCCCTGTCTACTATTAGATCTGGGTTTGTACATATCATTTTTTTTTCTATCGAATTTAAAAAAAAATTTTTATAAAAACTTAAATCCTCACTATGATTATCAAAAAGACCTGTGCATAACAAATAGTCACATTCGTCTACATTTTTAGCTTCATGATTTTTAAAATCAAAAAATAAATCATAGTCTCGGGGTGGGCCAATATGAAAAAATTTTTTATTATAAAAATTACTCTTTAAATAACGTAAAGCAGCCTCTCCAGATGTAAAAACTTTTTCCCTCATGTCTTTTTTTAAACCCATTTTTTCCAAAAAATTTTTAACTACATCATTTGGCCTTGGAGCGTTTGTCAGAAGAATATAATCTTTATTTAATTCAGAAATTTTGGTTAAGGTTGATACGGCCTCTTTATTCAGTTCAATGCCATTATGTATAACTCCCCATAAATCTATAAAAAATAAGTCATATTTTTCGATAATTGATTTTAAGCCTCTACCATCTAAATTTTCAGTCATAAAATCACATATAACTCAAAAAAGTCAGAATTTCTCTGCTTTTTTGATTTAGTTATTTTTTTATCTTAATCTTGAAATAGCCAGCATAGGTGGCTATATGACTCGCTTATTAACAGGAGAATTTATGAAATTTAAACCTTTGCATGATAGAGTTTTAATACAAGTATTAGATAGTAGCGAAAAGACAGCTGGAGGAATAATAATCCCAGATACAGCTCAGGAAAAACCTCAAGAAGGAAAGGTTATTGCAATTGGCGGTGGTGCAAAAACTGAAGATGGAAAATTAATTCCAATGGATGTTAAAGTTGGTGACAAAGTTTTGTTCGGAAAATGGTCAGGAACAGAAGTGAAAATTGATGGAAAAGAATATAGCATAATGAAAGAATCTGACATTATGGGAATTTTAAGTAAGTAATTATAATAAAGGAGAAAAAAAATGGCAAAAATTGTAAAATTCGACTCTGATGCAAGAGCATCAATGATTAAAGGGGTGGATATACTTGCAAACACTGTAAAGGTTACACTTGGTCCAAAAGGACGAAATGTTGTAATTGATAAATCTTATGGAGCTCCAAGAACAACAAAAGATGGTGTTACTGTAGCTAAAGAAATAGACCTAGAAGATAAATTTGAGAATATGGGTGCTCAAATGGTTAAGGAAGTAGCTAGTAAAACAAATGACGAAGCTGGGGATGGAACAACAACAGCTACTATTTTAGCTCAAGCGATTGTTAGAGAAGGAATTAAGTATGTAGCTGCAGGAATGAATCCAATGGACGTTAAAAGAGGTATTGATGCAGCAGTTCAACACGTAAAAGAAAAATTAATCGCTTCAGCAAAAAAAGTAAAAGCAAGTGATGAAATTGCACAAGTAGGAACAATTTCAGCAAATGGAGAAAAAGAAATTGGTGGAATGATTGCAAAAGCTATGCAGAAAGTGGGTAACGAAGGAGTAATCACGGTTGAGGAAGCAAAATCAATCGAAACTGAACTCGATGTAGTTGAAGGTATGCAGTTTGATAGAGGCTATTTATCACCATACTTTATTACAGATGCTAATAAAATGATAACAGATCTTGAAAACCCTTTTATTTTATTACATGAAAAAAAATTAACTAACTTACAACCTATGGTGCCATTATTGGAAGCTGTTGTTCAAGCTGGAAGACCTCTAATGATAATCTCTGAAGATGTAGAAGGTGAAGCGCTTGCAACTTTAGTTGTAAATAAACTTAGAGGTGGTTTAAAAGTTGTTGCTGTAAAAGCACCTGGTTTTGGTGATAGAAGAAAAGCAATGCTTGAGGATATTGCTATTCTAACTGGGGGCACAGTAATTTCTGAAGACCTAGGAGTTAAATTAGAAAATGTTAAACTTACTGATCTTGGATCTTGCAAAAGAGCTAAAGTAGATAAAGAAAATACAACAATAATAAGTGGCTCAGGAAAAAAATCTGATATAGAAGCGAGATGTACTCAGATTAGACAGCAAGCAGAAGAAACTACCTCCGATTATGATAAAGAAAAACTTCAAGAGAGATTAGCTAAACTTGCGGGTGGAGTTGCAGTAATAAAAGTAGGTGGAGCAACAGAGGTTGAGGTTAAAGAAAAAAAAGATAGAGTTGAAGATGCTTTAAACGCAACAAGAGCTGCAGTTGAAGAAGGAATAGTAGTTGGTGGAGGATGTGCACTTCTATATGCTTCTCAGGATTTAGATAAATTAAAAACTAAAGGAGATGATCAAAAAGCTGGGGTTGACCTGGTCAAAAAAGCTTTAGAGGCTCCTATTAGACAAATCACAAAAAATGCTGGAGTCGATGGATCTGTTGTAGTTGGAAAGCTTTTGGAAAAAAATAAATCATCTCAAGGATACGACGCACAAAATGAAGAGTTCTGCGATATGTTTGAAAAAGGAATTATAGACCCAGTTAAAGTTGTGAGAACAGCGTTGCAAGATGCAGCTTCAATTGCTGGATTGCTTGTAACAACAGAGGCAATGATCGCTGATAAACCTGAAGAAAAAGATGCTGGCCCTGCAGGAATGCCTGGTGGCGGAATGGGTGGAATGGGCGGAATGGGCGGAATGGGTGGCATGGGAATGTAACCCTAAAACCAATTAAGATTTTAAAAACCCCTAAATTTTATAATTTGGGGGTTTTTTTTTAGATTTTAAAAAAATTCTACTTACTATAAATAATCCCAAAGCTACTGCTGGCCCAACGCCAAAAGCAAACATTAAAGTCCCAACCCCAACTGTACCACCCAAATACCATCCTATTGAAACAACAGAAATTTCTAAAAATGCTCTAACAGATGCTATTGGTAAATTAGTTTTTTTTTGTAAACCAGTCATTAAGCCATCCCTTGGTCCTGGACCAAGATTTGCAACCAAATAAAAACCACTTCCAATACCAACTAGAAGCACAGCAGAAATTGCCATTAAAATTTGAGAAAAATAATTTTCAGGAACATCAAACACATTTAGAGAAAAATCAATCATTAAAGCAATAATTATTGCGTTAAGTACAGTGCCAATGCCCGGTTTTTGATTAAGAAAAATCCATAAAAAAATTACAAACAGACTAATAAAAAAAGTAATAATTCCTATGGAATAGTTAACATTTAATGAAATGCCCTGTGCCAAAACACTCCAAGGAGATGCGCCTGTTGAGGACACAAGCAATAATCCCTCTCCTAAGCCAAACAAAGTAAGTCCAAAGCATAAAAAGAAAAAAGTTGATATCTTGGGTTTAAAGTTTAATGGTTTTTTTGAGCTCCAAGAAACTTTCGGTATATTTTTTAAGGATAAAAACATTTTTTTTTAAACATTTATAATAAACTGATATAAATTATTTATATGGTTAATAAATTTAATTCAAACTATTTCATAATTATTGCGATTAGTTTCTCATTATTTTTTGGAGTTTTGCTCAGAGTATATAACTTAAATTATGAAAATTTATGGTTTGATGAAATGGTTAGTTTCTGGGTTTCAGATCCTTTTATTTCATTTAATGAAACTTACACAAGACATAGAAACGCTGAAGGAAGTCCTTTTTTATTTAATTTTTTAATGAAGTTTCTATATAAAATTTTTGGCTACCAAACATATATGGGAAGATACTTCTCTGTAACTTTTGGTATTTTAAGTATAATTTCAGTGACCTATTTATCTAGTTTATTAAAAAAAAATAATGCATATCTTTTAGTAATTTTTTTAGTTTCATTTAATGTTTTCTTAATAAAATATTCTCAAGAAGCTAGACTGTATGCTTTTGCATTTTTTACGACCTCTCTAGCAGCAATTTTTTTATTAAAATCTTTTCAGTCACATAAAACTGGAAAAAATTTATTTTTAAATACTTTTTTATATATCTTTTTCCAAACAATTGCTTTTCTGGGGCATCCTTTTGTCTTAATATTTTTCTTTTCCTTGGTTGCTTATTATTTTTTTTATTATTTAAAATTTAAAAAAAATTTAATTTTTTTAAATTATAGTATCCTTATTATATTGATCCTGCTTGGAATATATTTACCAATATATGTTGGGGAGTCGATACAATATCCTCATACGTGGTTAGAGCATCCATCTTTAAAATTTTTTACTAACTTTTACTTTTCAACATTTTTTGGATCTCGTTTATTAGGTTTAATACATTTATTTTTATTAATAGGTCTTATCGTTAGCTTTAGAAAAAAAATTATAAATGAATTAAATTTTGTTACTATTCTTATAATCTTTATATTTTTATCTTACTTTACACCTCTGCTATACGGTTTGCTATACAAGCCTATAATTCACTCTAGGTATATTATTTTTGTATTAATACCTATCATTGTAGTTTTGTCTTATCTAATTTTTGAGATAAAAAATAAATATATTAAAAATACTATATTATCTATTTTATTTCTTTTAACCTTTGGAAATCAATTTACTGAATCAAATTTCAAACAATTTTATGAAGATAGGCCGAGGTATAAAGCAGATTATTTTAACCCTCTAAAAAAAATTAACGACTCGGATCATAAAAATTATTTTGTAAATCATAGTTTATACCAAGAGGAAAAATTTTGGTCTGATGTTTTTCAAAATTATCTTAATATTTTTATAAAAGAAAATAATTTTAATCTTAATCAGTTAAATTTATCAGAGTTGAAAAGTAAAATAGGATATGTTTGGATTTTGTGTCCTAAAGATTTAATAGAAAAAGAGTGTGGAAAAATACGTACAGAAAATATTTTTGAATTTAAAGTCATTGAGGATGTAGAATTTAATAGTTTAAATTTAAAACTAATTAAATTGGGATAAATGAAAAAAATCTTTTATATATTAATAATTTTTTTTTTCTCCTCACCTGCTCAGTCACATTCAACACATTATAAAGGTATAGTCAAAATTGAAATGGAAGTTTTTAGAAATAATGAAGTAATAGGCTATAGCAATTATTTTTTTGAGCATCAAAATAATTTAATGACAGTTAAGAATTACACTCAATTTAAAGTGAAACTCTTAGGAGCAACTGTTTTTTCTATATTAAGTGAAGCAATAGAAAAATTCAAAGGCGACCAGTTAATTTTTTTTAAATCAACAACATTTCAAAATAATAAAGAAAAATATGTAAATTTATTTTTAGATGAAACAAAAAATAAATTTATTATAGATGGATCCTCTTACAAAGGTGAAGCAAATATAGATTGCGTAATTGGAAACTGGTGGAATCATAAAATTTTAAATACAAAACAACAGATAAGTCCTTTATCAGGTAGCGTAAAAGATCAAATAGTCAAATATATAGGTGCAGAAAGTATAAAACTTTATGGAAAAACATATTTAACTGATCATTACAAATTAAAATCTAAAGATGAAAATTTACCAGATAATAAAAAACTGAATTTTGATATCTGGATAGATAAAAAAAACAATCTAATATTAAAAGTTAAATATAAAAGAATGGGTCAATGGGAATATAGATTAAAGAATTATAAAATAAATTAGAAATCTTAACTTTAATTTATTATTCTTATTAGAATTTGATTCATAAAGGACATAAAAACAATAAATGATAAAAAGAAAATAAAGTACATAAACGTCACTGCCCTGTTTCTTTTTCTTCTAAGTAAGACAAATTCTTTATCATCTAAAACTGAAATATCTCTTTTTCCGATTACTTGGTAATCGTAGCTATATCTCCAAATAGACATACCAAATCTTTGATCAAGTCGATTATAATACTCAATCCAAGATACGGACCACTTATAAATAAAAAACAAAGTTATAAGAACTATAGTTGTTGTTAACATAAAAAAATTAAATTATATTTAAATTTAATCATATGTCTATCTGGGGAAGTTTAATTGGTGGAATGGTAGGATTTTCACTTGGGGGACCTTTTGGAATGCTTTTAGGCTCTCTTATTGGTGGAAAAATATCTAGAGCAAGATCTGGAGCGGGATTTAGATCATTTGCACAACCTCAACAGATATTTGCTTTATCTCTAATTGTTCTATCGGCAAAACTAAGTAAGGCAGATGGAAATGTTAGCAAAGAAGAATTAGTAGCTGTAAAAGATAAACTTAAAATACCTGAACATGAAATAGATCAAGTTGGTAAAATTTTTAACCAAGCAAAAAAGGAGTCGACAGGATATGAGCCATACGCACAACAAATAGCTCAAATTTATAAAAATAATTTAAATGTTCTAGAGGAAGTTGTTAACATTTTATTTTATATTGCAGAAGCAGATGGTGATGTTAGTCAATCTGAACTAAAAATGATTAGTAACATAGCTCAGATATTTGGCTTAAGCTCTGATCAATTTAATTCAATTAAAGAAAGTAGAAAAAATTCTGATAAATTAAATCCTTATGTTGTCTTAGAAAGTAAGTCTGAAGATGATATTCAAACAATTAGAAAGAAATATCTTAAATTAAGCAAGGAGCATCACCCGGATCTATTAATTAGCAAAGGAGTACCTAAAGAAGTAATTGAAGAAAGTAAAAAAAAAATGAGAGCTATAAATTCTGCGTGGAATCAGATACAAAAACTAAAATCAAATTAAAATTGTTCAGATTCTGTTGAATCTTTCATGGCTGTAGTAGAACTTTTTCCTGAACTAATTGTATTGGATACTGCATCGAAATATGAGGTGCCTACTTCCCTCTGATGTTTAACACTTGTATAACCATCTTTTTCTTTCGCAAATTCTTTTTCTTGAATTTTTGAATAAGCGCTCATACCCTCAGATTTATACTTTTCAGCTAATTCAAAAATTGCGATGTTTTGTGTGTGAAAACCAGCAAGTGTTATAAATTGAAATTTGTAACCCATTTCTGCAATTTTTGTTTGGAATGTAGAAATTTCTTGGTCTGACAAATGCTTTTTCCAATTAAAAGAAGGAGAACAATTATATGCAAGTAGTTTTCCTGGGTATTTTTTATGTATTGCTTCTGCAAATTTTTTTGCTTCTTCAAGGTTAGGTGTTGCAGTTTCGCACCATATCAAATCAGCATATGGAGCATAAGCTAAACCTCTTGATATAGCTTGTTCTATCCCGCTTCTCACATAAAAGAATCCTTCTGGAGATCTTTCTCCAGTTAAAAAAGGTTTATCATTCTCGTCGTGATCGTTTGTAATTAATTTTGCAGCATTAGCATCAGTTCTGGCTAGTATAATTAATGGCACATCTGCTATATCTGCAGCCAATCTTGCTGCCTTAAGATTTTTAATAGCAGTACCAGTTGGAACCAAAACTTTTCCACCCATATGTCCACATTTTTTTTCACTTGCTAATTGATCTTCAAAATGAACTCCCGCAGCACCCGCCTTTATAAATTTTTTTGTTAATTCGAAAACATTAAGAGGTCCTCCAAAACCCGCTTCTCCATCTGCAATAATTGGCAACATATAATCTACTTTGTTTTCTGCTTTCATTTCTCCATCTTTAAATTCCATGTGCTGTATCTGGTCAGCTCTAATGAGTGCATTGTTTATGGAGTCAACTAATTTTGGAGCACTGTCAAAGGGATACAATGATTGATCTGGGTACATTTCGCCAGCAGTATTAGCATCGGCTGCTACCTGCCATCCACTAACATAAATGGCTTTTAAGCCTGCTTTTGCATGTTGTACTGAATGATTTCCCGACAAAGAACCAAGTGTATTAACAAATGGCTCAGTATTTAGAAGCGTCCATAATTTTTTTGATTGTAGTTCACAAATAGAATAATGAATTTTTACTGATCCTCTTAGTCTCTCAACTTCTTTATCTGTATAATCCCTTTTAATGCCTGAAAATCTTTTAAGTTCATAAGATACATTAGATTTTGTCATTTAACTTAACCTGTTTAATTGAATTATGAAGATGAGTAATTTAATTAATCCTGGTCTTCTTGATCATCGCTATGACTCTGGTCTGAAAAGCAGATATCATCATGATGAGATACACAGTTAGAAGGTTTGCTTCTGTCTTCAGGATTTATTAAATTGCTCATAAAATGTTAATATTAACAAAATATTAACAAGTAAAGATTTTTATTGATATTAATTGATAAATTGATTAAATTATTAACTAAAAATTAACAAAATATTAACTGATAGTTAAATATGCGTAAAATATACAATTATGGGCAAATAATAAGGGCTAAAAGGCAAAATAAAAATATTAAAGCCATAACTCTTGCTAAAGATCTAGGCATAACGCCAGCTTACCTTTCTCTAATTGAATCCAATCAAAGAAAACCAGATGGAGATCTATTATTAAGAATCCAAGATTTATTAGAATTACAAAAGGAAGATTTAACAAAAAGAACAGACCCAGATCTAGAGTCAAGAACTCAAGAAATTGTAAAAATATCATTGTTAGAAGACTTGGATATTCGTTCAGATGAAGTTCAAGAAATAGTTAGATTAAATCCCAAAATTGCCAAAGCATTAGTGAAACTTGGGATTGATCACAAAAATAAAGAACATGAGTTAGGACAAAATATAGAAAAAAAAATATATGAAGGGGGAACAACTTTCCCAGGAGAAATTGTATCAGATTTTATTCAAAAATTTGAAAATTATTTTCCTAAACTTGAAAAATTCGCAACAGAAATTTCTGAAAAAGTAAAATTAAATAATAGAACCAGATATTTGTCTCTATGCAACTATTTGAGAGAGAAACATGAAATAAATGTTAAAGATATACTTCCACAAGAAAACAAACCATTTTCAAAAATTTTTTATCCTGATAAACGTGAATTTCATTTATCGGATTTGTTAAATCTCGAAACAAAAAAATTATTCACTGCTGCATTAGTTGCACAACTAGAGGCAGATGAAATAATTGAAGAGTATTTAGACGATTTTTCTTTTCCTTCTGATACGAGTAGAAAGGTTTCCAAAGTTGCATTACTAAATTATACGGGTGCTGCAATAATGATGCCTTATGAAATTTTTTTTAATGAGTGTGTAAAAAAACATAGATATGATTTAGAACTTTTGCAATCTACGTTTGCTGTTTCTTTTGAACAGGTGTGTCATAGAGTTACTTGTCTTAATAGCCCAGATCCAAAATTAAGAGGTATACCTTTGCATATGATTAGAGTTGACAGAAGTGGAAATGTTTCAAAAAGATTTTCACTTTCAGGGATTGAGCTGCCCAGACTTAGTGGTGCTTGTCCTAAGTGGAATGTCTATAGTGCATTTTCTAATCCAGGTAAAATTAGTGCTGCT
>Ga0114933_10005769_pt1 | contig 11166 bp, 8 predicted proteins | sample 4SBtaG_FD_89691 | JGI IMG/M metagenome (GOLD analysis project Ga0114933, IMG submission 89691) | Deep subsurface microbial communities from Kolumbo volcano to uncover new lineages of life (NeLLi) - 4SBTROV12_W25 metaG | ecosystem: Environmental > Aquatic > Marine > Volcanic | place: Kolumbo... | reverse complement strand
GCGAGCCATCACTGGCACCCAGGTGAGCGGCAACTGACTCACGAACATGTTGGTGTACTTCATGCTGTTGCTGTTCCGGAACCACCACACCACAGCTGACCACAAATTGTATTGCTTGATCGATCGTTAAGTCGAGGTCCACCGTTTCACTTTTCTTGACGGTCACGGTAAATCCCGTCGCGGGCATGGGAGACGTGGGCATCAACACACTCAGTACCGGCTCCTGCGCCGCAGCGCTGATATCAATCATACTCTCACCGGTCACAAAACCAATCGACCAGATCCCTTTACGGGGATACTCTACCGCGACCACCCGGTTGAACTCAATCTCAGCGTCGGTGAACAAAAAGTCGGTCACTTGTTTTACCGAGGAATAAACGTTGCGCACCAAAGGCAGGCGGGCAATCAACCCTTCAAAGAAACTCCACATCATGCGACCCACTCCCGCCGCAATGAAGCTCCCAACCAAGTAAAGGATCACAATGAAGACGGCCAGGAACAGTGGCACGACGATGTACCGCGGCATGAACACAATCCGCACGTACTGGTTCTTGTACTGCCAAGGTGTTTCTGGTTTTTCCATTCCCTTAATCGGATTCTGCCGCACCCGCTGAACGATCGTGCTCAAGACCAAACCACCACTCTCGACCTGGGTGTACTTCCGACTTTTTACGCGGTAAACCGTCTCGCCATCGACCTGTGTCACCCTGGCTTCTGGGGGTGGTTCGGGATACGAATCACCCAGCCCAAACGTCAGACACCAGGCAGCACCGCTTTCCATGTGCACCAGAATCTTTGACTCAATCAGACTCCACGCCCACAGAAACACAACAATCGTCAACAACGGCGGTAGCACCACGCCAAGTCCGCGAAGGACAGCTCGGCGAGCTGGATGCAACTTCTTCTTTTTTGATTTCATCTAAGCACCCAACTTCGCTTGAAAGAGGTAACTAACGGCATTCTCTGATTGAGCTTAGCTGCACGGCCATGGTCAGGCACCAGCAGTCGCTCGCTGCTGGCTGCCATCGTCTGCTACGAACGTCGATCACCTATCATACCAAGCGACAACACTCCGTTTTTCAGATCAACATTAACTCAACGACGAAGTGACCCCGTTCCAATTGTATCGCTTAAGCCACGGGCCAACACCGCCACAGTGACTCTCCGAGCCCGCTTTTGCTTCAACATCCTGGCAATCTCATGCAATGTTGCCCCCGTCGTCATCACATCATCCACGACCAACACATGCTTGCCTTGGACGCTGGTTGTTGATGAAACAGCAAACCCGCCACGCACATTACGTCTCCGCGCATCGGGTAGCATCCACGCTTGCTTCCCCATTCTACGCGTACAGAGAAGGAGGTCGATGGTGGGGGGCACCTCCAGCTGGTCGCCGGCGGTACGCGCCAATGACGCCGCAACATGGGTGCAACGAGTCATTCTCCGCAACCAGTGAACCGGCACGGCGGCGACGACATCAGGCGGTGCCCCCTCCCATTGGCTCGCTAAACTTCGCGCGAACAAGCGTGCCATCTCCCGAGTCAGAATTTCATAGCGGTCACGCTTCATGCGGATGATGACCTCACGCAAAGGCCCGTCGTAGTTGCCGTGCACGTAAACCTGATCGATCGGAGATCCCGAATTGCAGCACCCGGCGCACGAACCGGTCGGCAATGCCTGAGCACCCACAAGTTGTCCACATCGAGGACACTTGGTCGAAGAGTCAGCCTGCAACGCCTCGTCGCAGTCCTGACACAATTTGGCCGCAACCGTTGATGCGGGAAACTCCTGCAAACAACACAGACAGACCGGTGGAAACAGGAGATCCAACCCCATATTCCAGACGAATTTCCACCGATTCCCCCAACACGTGTCGACAGCCTGCGATTCCGGCTGGTTCTCTGACGGCAACGACTTGCCCGACTGCGTTAAACCACCATTCACTGGATTATCTCCCCCACCGTACCATCACGGTTTGCCTCACATCGAATACCCCAAGTCTGAGAGGGGAGCGAACCTCAGCTCTTCGCCCATTTGGTTCTCAACGCGGCACATGACCGCCTCATCAGCCCCCCAGCGTTTCCACCTTGACCCACTCCCACGAATTGCCCTATCGTACCTCGATTGTATACCAGGCCCCCCCCACACGTCTCCTAACGACGGACGAGATCGATGTTCACGCCGAGTGAGAGAGCCATCGCCGCTGGGGGTCAACCCATTGCCGACCTGATGAGTCGTGCGTTGGGGAATCCTCATCTGATTTCGCTGGCCGCCGGCTTCGTTGACCAGTCCTCGCTGCCGGTCGAAACCATGCGGGTGGCAACCGAGAAAGTCCTGGGAGATCCGCAGCGCGCACAAACCGCCCTGCAATACGGCGAGAATGCAGGTTTACCCCTGTTTCGCGATCTCATTCTCTCGCGGCTCCGGCAAGCGGATGATTTGACCAACCATCCACTCACGACGCAGAACGTCGTGGTCACCGCAGGTAGCAATCAACTGCTGAATTTAATTGCTGAAGTCCTGCTGGATCCAGGTGATATTGCGCTGTGTGCAGCGCCCAGCTATCTGGTTTGGACAGGTGTGGTCAAGGGCGTCGGTGCACGCTCGCTCGGAATCGCAACAGATGATCAAGGGCTCATTCCTGAAGCCCTCGATGCGGAGCTCGCCCGACTTGAGAGTATCGGCGAACTTGAGCGTGTCAAACTGATCTATGTCATCCCCTATTTCGACAATCCGCGGGGCATCAGCATGCCGGCTGCTCGCAGGGCAGCTGTCGTTGAAATCGCCCAACGCTGGTCCAAGCATCACCCCATTCACGTCTTGTCAGATAACGCTTACCGCGAATTGCGTTATCGTGGCGACGACATCCCCGACACGATTACACACGATTCGATGTTGGAAACCGTCATCGTCGCGGGAACGTTTTCCAAGTCATTCGCACCGGGGATCCGCCTTGGCTACGGTGTGCTCCCGGCACACCTTGTGGGTCCTGTCACCGACATCAAGAGCAACATTGACTTTGGCTCACCGTGTCTCAATCAGCACATTATGGCCGAAGTCATCTCCAGCGGACTCTACGACGCCCAAGTGCACCGGGTCTGCGACAACTACCAGCACAAACTGCAAGTGATGCTGAGCGCTTGCGACGAACACTTATCCCAAATCGACGGCGTACACTGGGTGCGCCCCGATGGTGGATTGTATGTCTGGGTCGAACTGCCTGCATCGCTCGATGCCGGTTCCCACGGCGAGTTATTTGAGGTAGCCCTCCGTGAGGGCGTATTTTACGTACCCGGCGAATGCTGCTTTGCTGCGGAAGGGGCACCTTCACGCCCCAACAGCATGCGACTTAGTTTTGGCGTCCAGTCACCGGAACGTATTCGCACGGGTATTGCGGCGTTGGCCCGCGCCATTGACGAGGTAGCGCGGCGGCAAGCAGCGTGATAGCGCAGCGAAGGCAGAACGGATTCTGTAATGGCAATCATGGACCGGTATCTTCTGTGGCGATTTCTCAAGATCTTCGTGATCTCGTCCGGCAGTTTGATTGGTCTTTATATCCTGGTCGACGCATTCAAGGATCTTGAGGAATTCCTCGGTTACGCACGAGAAGAAGGCGGTGGCACGGTCGGGCTCTTTTCGGTGCTCGGCGCATACTATGGCCCCCGCACCCTGGCGCTATTTGATCGCATCAGTCCGCTGCTGGCAGTGATCGCGGCAATCTTCTCCATCACCTTGATGCAGCGTTCCAATGAACTGACGGCCATTCTTGCCGCCGGTGTCGCAAAGGCCCGCGTGGTCAGGCCATTGATCGTCGCCGCACTGCTAGTCAGCGCTTTGGCGGTCGCCAATCGTGAATTCCTGCTCCCTCGATTTCAAGACGCGCTCTCGCGCAACGCACAAAACTGGAAAGGCCGCCAGGGGCAGCCGCTCAATCCACGTTGGGATACCCGCACAGACATCCTCATCGACGGACAATTCACCTTCGCTGCTCAGCAGCGCATTTCATCTCCTCGGTTCGCCCTGCCAAAATCCTATCGAGCATTCTCGCGTGAACTGACCGCCGAAAATGCTTATTACAAGCCACCCACCGCTGAGCGGCCCGGAGGCTATCTTCTGCAAGATGTCGCGCAACCCGCGAAGATTCGCACTCTACCGTCGGTGACTTCTGGCAACCAAACCATCATCTACACCCCGTTCGATACACCGTGGCTGGAACCGGATCAATGTTTCCTGGCAAGCAATGTCGACTTTGAGCAGATCGCCGCCGGAAAAGCATGGCGACAGTATTCGTCCACCGCTTCGCTGCTTACCGCCATCCGAAATCCCAGTTTAAATTACGGTGCCGATGTCAAAGTTGCCATTCACTCGCGGATCTTACGGCCAATTCTCGACATGTCATTGTTCTTCATCGGTCTTGGAATCGTGCTCACCCGCCACGAGCGGAATATGTTTCTGGCTGCGGGTCAATGCCTTGTTGCCGTGGCGATCTTCTTCATCGTCGTCTGGGGCCTGGAAGCCATTGGCAACACGGGAACACTCATGAGCCCCGCCTTCGCTGCCTGGGCACCACTGATGATTTGGGTACCCACAGCAGTCCTCTCCTCGCAGCGCCTGCACCAATAACCTGACGGTCCTTGGCCACGGTCAACACGTCATGGTGTCGCATCTCGCCTGCGCGGCAGCTTAACCTTCCGACCGTTGCTCACCAAGCCACTGCGCGAGGCATTTCAAATCAGCAGCATCCATCGCCAGAACAATCTCCTCGCGATGCACCGGGTGTACGGCGAGGATGTGGTCCGCGTGAAAGTATAATTCCTGCTGTTGCTGAATCGCGTGCAGGCGCGTCTCGTAAAGTGAATTATCGACCCGCCCACAGAAGACGTCTCCATCACGTGCGATTATCTGCACCCAGAAATCTTCGCCCCATCCACGCGACGGAACATCCTGTCGCGGTACAGGTAGCAGTGACGCCGGATGCTCGTGGCTCAAAATCGGCTTCTCCGCATCTTCATTGCAATGCGGGCAAGTGCAGTTACTCGGCGCATCCGGGTGGGCCGAGAATCGCGGCGAGTCCACTCGCACTTCTACGAAATACCCGCTCACCAAATACTTCTTAAGCACGGCGTGCGGAATTTGAAATCGTGCTCCGTGCTGCGCATGCATCGCAACACCGTTGACCAAGGCGTAACCATTGGCAAACGTTTGCGACGCAAGTGCTTCGTGGAAATCAAAAGCGTCCATCACGCAGTCGTCGCTTTACAGCTCACGGAAACGGATGTTTTTGAACTCCACCCACATGGGCTTGCCCGCATGCAATTGCAGCGCCAGGACCCCGTCGGTCAGGGCAAGCTTAGGATTGGCGTCCGTAAAATCGAGAATCAATCGACCGTTCATGTAGTGTTGGATGTGATTTCCTTTGGCGATGATCACCACATCGTTCCAATCGTCAAGTTTGAACAGCTCGCGGAATCCGTCTGCATCAATCAACTTGCCAGTGACCTGCTTGCCTTTGTCACCCCAGGTAGCTTTTTCGCCGACCAGACAAATCCGTCCGCGGCGACCGCCTTCGTCGTAAATGAACCCAGCCACACTTGGCAATTTGTTTTCGTTACGGATCTCGTGCTGATAGCCGCGCACCACCCATGGGTTCCGCACTTTACCTTCGGTGATATGCCGCGATCGGTATTGGATACCTGAATTGTTGGTGGCGTTACAGCGAAAGGACAAACGCAGCTCAAAATCCTGCGTACGACCGCCCTTCCAAATGATAAATGTATTCCCTTTGGCGGCGTTATCCGGCGTCGTCTCGCCTCGAATCGCCCCGTCTTTGACCGTCCACAGTCGAGGGTCACCATCCCAGCCCTTTAAATCCTTGCCATTAAAAATCGAGCGTAGGTCTTTCGATTCAGGGGGCGCCGCGACAGGTTCGTCTGCTCGAGCAACCGCCACGGAAAATCCAATCAGAATGAGAAAAATCGAGTTGCGCATCTTGGTAATCTCCAGCTGTGTGTCCAGGTAGCCAAGCACCTATCATACCACGCCGGCCGACGGGCGACATTCCAGCTACACCACCGCATTCACGACACCTTTGGCAGCATGATTTGTCAGACAGTGTTATTGTGCCTCCCTGGCCAACCGGGGAAGATGGGACACGGCAACGGCTAGAACCATCCGTTCGCAATCGGCGTACAATCCCTGTCATCAACGAGCTCTTATCGAGAATCATCGTGAATCAAGTCACCCCCGTCGAACGCGTTGTCAATCTCCTCGACCCCCAGGCGAATCTTATTTTCAATATGAGTCTCGAGGACGCGGTCGAGCGTGTGGGGTCAGGTCAGCCTGATCAGGTTCGCGGCATCGACGGGCAGTTCGCTCTGCTGCATAAACAGGGCAATATCGTTCGCATGGCGCGATCGATCGGACGTCCGATGCGATTCTTTCTGGCAAAACTGAGCGCGGGGCCGATGCTCATCGTGGCGGAACGCATGGATGAGATTCAAGCCTTTCTCACCCAGGAAGGAATTGCTGATCAATTCCACCCCTCCTACACACGGATGATCCCCGCGCACTATATCACCGAAATCGCGTTGGTCGGTTGCCCCGACCCCAATCCCGTGCATACACGGTTCCTGACCACACCGCCAGAAAAACTGTCCGCGGATCTTGATGAAATTGGTCGTGTCTATATCGAAACCTTGGCGGCAGAGATTCAACGTTGGTTCAACACGCTCAACGAGCGCGAACCGATCGGTGTCTTGTTCTCGGGTGGCATTGATAGTGGTGCCGTCCTCGTGCTTGCCCACCATCTGTTGTTGCAGAGCGGGCAACCTGCACAACGCTTGAAAGCCTTCACCTTGACGATTGACGACCAGGGGAGCGATTTGCAACAGGCGTCTCAGTTCTTGAAATCGATGGATCTCGATTACTTGTTAGAAGCCGTGAATGTCGACGCAGGTTGCATCGATTATCAACGTGCCATTCAGGTGATCGAAGATTACAAACCGCTCGATGTACAATCGGCCACGATGGCAACTGCACTGTGCACTGCGATTCGCGAGCGGTATCCCGACTGGCGATATCTGCTCGACGGTGACGGGGGTGACGAGAACTTGCGAGACTACCCCATCGAAGACAACCCAGAACTTACCATTCGCAGTGTCCTGAACAATCCTTTCTTCTACCAGGAAGGTTGGGGTGTAGATAAAGTCAAGCATTCGTTGACTTACAGCGGAGGGCAAAGCCGCGGACATGTGCGAACTTATGCTCCAGCATCCGTCTTGGGTTTTTCCGGATTCAGCCCTTTTGCAACCCCCAATGTCATTGCAGTTGCTGAGCGGATCCCGTTCATCGAGTTGACTGATTGGGACCACGAAAAGCTATACGCGTTGAAGGGTGAAATCACACGTCGTGGCATCCAGGCCGTCACAGGCAAAGAGATGCCCGTGTACCAAAAGAACCGCTTTCAGCACGGCGTCACCTCCAGCCAAACCTTTGGTCATCTGTTCCCAGATTCCGACGAGGCCTATCGCCAAACCTTTGCAAAGCTGTTCACTGCAAGTTAGAAACGAACTCACCCATTCGCGCGCAAGCGTATCCGCTGAGGGCACTGCAGATCCTCCGGTGATTCCGCAACTTCGCTACCACTGAATTCCTTTCCAGGACCACTTCGCTCCATGACGGGCAGTCAGCTGCTATCTGCCGATATTCTGCAACTGCGAGGCCCCAAGAACGACGTCTCGCCGCAGATACCCTATGCCTTCTCCTGTGAACCAGAACGTTCACACGCGGGAAACATTGTCGACGTGGCCACTGTTTTCCTGACCAATCGCGAATGCCCTTTCCAGTGCCTGATGTGCGACCTGTGGAAAAACACGCTTGACGCAAGCGTTCCTGTGGGCGCCATTCCCCGGCAAATCGAGTATGCCATCGAGCGTCTGCCGACTGCCTCTCATATCAAGTTGTACAACAGCGGCAACTTCTTCGATCCCCAGGCGATTCCACCGTCCGACTTTCCGGACATCGCCGCAGCCTGCTCGACCTTTTCACATGTCATCGTAGAAACCCACCCCAAATTGTGCGGTCAGCGAGTATTTCAATTCCAGGATTTGCTGTCCGGAACACTTGAGGTTGCCATCGGGCTAGAAACCGCCGACCCAGATTTACTCGCCAAACTCAACAAGCAAATGACGCTGGCCGATTTTGCTACCGCAACAGAATCCCTGTGCGATCGCGATATCCTGGTTCGCGCATTCATCCTCCTCAAACCCCCGTTTACGTCTGAGCAACAAGCAATTGAGTTAGCCATCCGGTCGGTGGAATTTGCTTTGGACTGTGGAGTCGACTGCTGTGTGGTGATTCCAACCCGCCGCGGAAATGGTGCGATTGACTATCTGGAACAACGCGGCGACTTTCGTCCGCCATCCCTGCGATCTTTGGAGTGGGTCGCAGATTCTTTGCTACCTCGGTATCAAGGTCGTGTCTTTGTCGACTTATGGGATGCTGGTCAATTTGCAACATGCCGCAGTTGCGCCACCCAACGGATCGCGCGTTTGCACCAGATGAATTTGACACAGCAGACTGCGCAGCCAGTGGTCTGTGATTGCGACAACCAACCGCTTCCCTGGAGAAACTGAGGCGATGAATCGCGCATACGATGTCATCGTCATCGGATCCGGTTTTGGTGGCAGCTTAACCGGTCTGATATTGAGTCGTCTGGGCTATCGTGTCGCCATACTGGACCGCCGTAGCCACCCTCGATTTGCCATTGGTGAGTCGTCGACACCTCTAGCTGACCAGACCCTTCATCGCTTGGCGGAACGTTTTCACTTCCCCTGGTTATCCCCGCTCTCACGTTATGGCACGGCAACATGTATCTCAGACATTGTGGTCGGTGCCAAGCGAGGATTCAGTTATTTCCAGCACCAGCCGGACGCACCTTTCGATGCCGGCCAAAAGCACCAGCACGAACTTCTCGTAGCCGCCAGTTCCACCACAAAAACGGCGGATACCCACTGGCATCGCGGATCTGTCGACACATGGTTCGCTTCCCATCTGGAAGCGCATCAGGTCGATTTGTTTGAAAACTGTCATCTGGAAACGATCGATCTGGACGCACGTCACCGCTGGTTACTTTCGTGCACCGTTCAAGATGCGCCTATTCAGTTTCAAAGTCATTTTGTCATCGACGCCACGGGACGTCGCGGACTTCTCCTGGACCACCTCAACATCGCGCGGCGGTCGAATACGCTGCGGACACGCACGCGAGCGATCTACGGACATTTTGCAGACGTCACTCCTTGGCATCAATTACTGGATCCCGCCCTATGTGACGACCATCCCTTTCCTTGTGACCAGGCAGCCGTGCACCATTTGATTGACGAGGGGTGGATGTGGCAGCTCGGATTCGATCACGGTGTCACGAGTTGTGGGATCGTGTTTGCTGGCGACGACGACCCGTCTGAAAAACCCCTCCAGCATTGGAATTCCGTGGTCGCGCGCTACCCGACCTTGCAGCAACAATTCGCCTCGAGTCGGCTCGTCGCACCCCGCGATGGTTTGGTCTCCAGTGGGCGACTGCAATCCATTGCCGATCGATGTGCAGGGGATAATTGGCTCTGCTTACCAGCGACTGCGGGCTTCGTCGACCCACTCCACAGCACCGGCATCGCCCACACGGTGACCGCCATCGAATCGATTGCTGAAATGTTTTCGGCCGGCCCCACGTCCACCGTCGCTCCTGCCGCGCTGCAACGCTACAACGATTGCCTGCTGGATGAAATCCGTTGGGTCGATCGCCTGGTATCGACCTGCTACGCTGCTCGCGTGGACTTCGAACTGTTCGTGGTCGCCACCATGCTTTACTTCGCCGCCGCCACCTACAGTGAACAAACAGGCGATCCGGCATCCCCCAAAACCTCGTTCCTGGGGGCGGACAACAAATCATTGCGGCAAGCGATCGACTCGGTAGCAGACCGGATTCACGGTGCTGTGTACGATAAGCCCAGGCCGGCCGTTGTACGCGACCTAACTGCCTATGCGGTCCAAACGCTCGAACCTTTCAATCAGGTTGGATTATTCGCCCCTCCCGTCAACCACATGTACAGCAGCACCGCTGCAGATGGCTTCTGATGTCTTCAAGCGTTCATCATCTTGATCCAGAGTCCCAACAGAAAACCTGGGATGTGGTCGTTATCGGGGCTGGCGCAGCGGGCCTTTTCGCTGCCACCGCCGCAGCCCAGAGAGGGCGGTCCGTGCTGCTGCTGGAAAAGAACCGTAAGCTCGGTGTCAAAATCTTGATCTCTGGGGGCACCCGCTGCAATCTGACCCATCACACCGATGCCCGTGGAATCTTGGCTGCGTTTCCAAAATCTCAAGCGAAGTTTCTGCGAACTGCGATTCACGCATTGCCACCCACCAAGGTCGTCGAGCTGGTGGAGCGTGAGGGTGTGGAGACCAAAGCCGAAGCAACCGGCAAGATTTTTCCGGTCTCCGATCGGGCGATCGACGTTCGCGATGCTTTGGCAGCCAGACTGCATCGCAGTGGGGCGAAAACGCAACCCGCAACATCAGTTCAGGAGATCCTGCACGAGAACGAGACGTTTCGCATCGTCACCGATCTGCAGGAACTTCAAGCACATCGAGTGATCATCGCTTGTGGCGGACAATCGTACCCGGGTTGCGGAACGACAGGAGACGGCTACCAGTGGGCACGTGCATTCGGCCACAAGATTGTACAACCTGTGCCCGCCCTGACACCGATCAAGTCCTCCGACGGGTGGCTGCATGCACTGCAAGGCATGACACTCTCCGATGTCCAGGTCACCGTCGTGACGAGCGACAGTTTGCGCGATCTTCATAGCATCCCCAAGTCCGCTGTCCTCGACACACGCCGTGGGTCACTGCTGTTCACTCACTTTGGTGTGTCCGGGCCATCAGCCCTGGATGCCAGCCGCGCCATCACGCGTGCGAGCGAACCGCGTAACGTCGCGCTCCTGGCAGATTTTCTGGCAGACGTGAGCTACGACGAATGCGTTGCCCAATGGCGTGCGCGGATCGCCAACCAGGGACGTGCCGCGGTAAAAACGATCCTTGCGGAAAGGCATCAGCGGCGGTTGGCTGAGTCCTTCATGACGTTGTGTCAAATCGACCCCACGCACAAGCTGGCCG
>Ga0114933_10005768_pt1 | contig 11166 bp, 23 predicted proteins | sample 4SBtaG_FD_89691 | JGI IMG/M metagenome (GOLD analysis project Ga0114933, IMG submission 89691) | Deep subsurface microbial communities from Kolumbo volcano to uncover new lineages of life (NeLLi) - 4SBTROV12_W25 metaG | ecosystem: Environmental > Aquatic > Marine > Volcanic | place: Kolumbo... | reverse complement strand
TCCGCCCAATTGGTAGCGAGAGAGGGGGCTCACGCAACATTACGACTTAGGTCCGGCGAAATGCGACGAGTTTTGGTGGATTGTCGGGCCACATTGGGCGAAGTTAGTAATAGTGAGCACAATCTGCATTCACTTGGAAAGGCGGGTGCAAAAAGGTGGCGTGGGGTAAGACCGACGGTTAGAGGTGTGGCAATGAATCCGGTCGATCACCCGCATGGAGGAGGAGAGGGTCGCTCATCCGGAGGGCGTCATCCTGTTTCTCCCTGGGGGACGCCTACCAAAGGATTTAAGACCCGGAAAAATAAGCGAACGGACAGAATGATTATCCGTCGCAGAGGGAGAAAATAGACCATGCCACGTTCTTTGTATAAAGGCCCTTTTGTGGACATCCATTTGGCGAATAAGGTAGAAGCTGCCGTAGCTAGCAATGATAAAAGGCCAATAAAAACCTGGTCGAGACGATCAATGATTATCCCAGATATGGTTGGATTGACAATTGCTGTATACAACGGGCGTCAGCATATACCGGTATTTATATCGGAAGATTTAGTGGGGCATAAGCTTGGAGAGTTTTCGCCAACTCGAACCTATCGCGGACACTCCGCCGATAGAAAAGTGAGTAGGTAGGGGGCTTTATGTTAGTCACTGCAAAAGCAAAACGACTAAGGCTTTCACCGCAAAAGGCAAGGCTCGTAGCGGATCAGATTCGTGGAAAACGAGTAGATGACGCTATTAATATTCTTAGTTTTGCTCCGCAAAAAGCGGCAGGGCTGGTAAGGAAAGTCTTGGAATCGGCAATAGCTAATGCAGAAAATAATGAAGGTGCGGATGTTGACGAGCTTAAGGTATCTGCCATTTTAGTGGATGCAGGCGTGACGATGAAACGAATTCGTCCACGGGCTAAAGGACGGGCTGACAGGATCCTTAAGAGAACATGTCATATTACGGTATCAGTAGGGGATAACGACAATGAATAGACTTTTAGTGTTACCTTTTTTGAGTTGGGAAGTGGTTATCTAATGGGACAGAAAGTTAATCCGAATGGAATGCGCTTGGGTATTGTTAAGGCACATACTTCTGTTTGGTATGCCGACAAAAAGACTTACGCGAACTACTTGTTGAACGACCTGGAGGTCCGCGAATATTTGAGGAAACGACTTGCTCAAGCTTCTGTAAGTCGAATAGATATCGAGCGGCCGGCGCAAACGGCTCGCATATCTATACATACAGCACGTCCGGGCATAGTTATTGGTAAAAAGGGAGAGGATGTAGAAAGGCTGCGATTTGAGCTTGCTGGTATTATGGGAATGCCAGTACACATAAATGTGGAGGAGATACGTAAGCCAGAGATAGATGCTCTATTGGTCGCACAGAATGTTGCTCAACAGCTTGAAAGACGCGTTCAGTTTAGGCGAGCAATGAGGCGAGTAATTCAGAATGCTATGCGACTAGGGGCTAAGGGGATCAAAGTTCGGGTGGCTGGCAGATTAGGTGGCGCAGAGATAGCAAGGGCTGAGTCGTATGCAGAGGGCCGAGTTCCACTCCATACTCTCCGCGCTGATATAGACTATGCGACCGCCGAAGCTCAAACGACCTACGGCATTATCGGGGTCAAGGTCTGGATTTTTAAAGGCGAAATTTTTGGGCAGGAAGAAGATTCGTCCGTGAAAACGACTAACGCAGCCCCAGTTCAGTCATCGTAGGAATAAGCGGGACCAATAACGATGCTTCAACCAAAAAAGACTAAGTTTAGAAAAACCCAGAAAGGCCGTAACCGAGGGCTGGCCTTGCGTGGAAGCAAGGTAAGTTTTGGAGAATACGGATTGAAGGCTACTGCTAGGGGGCGCCTTACAGCCCGCCAAATCGAGGCAGGTCGTAGAGCCATGACGCGACATGTGAAAAGGGGGGGTAAGATTTGGATACGAGTTTTTCCTGATAAACCCATCACTAAAAAGCCGCTAGAAGTGCGACAGGGTAAAGGAAAGGGTGCTGTTGAATACTGGGTAGCACAAATTCAACCAGGAAGAATGTTGTATGAAATGGAAGGTGTACCTGAAGAGGAAGCTCGCCGAGCATTTGAGTTAGCTGCTTCGAAGATACCGTTTGCTACCTCTTTTGTGCGTCGGGTAGCAATGTGAGCAGGTTTGAAAAATGGAGTTAAGTGACATCAAAGAAAAAACCGTTTCCGAATTGGAGATAGAGTTAGTGCGGTTGCGTAAGGAACATTTCAATCTTCGAATGCAGCGTGCTAGCGAACAATTACCACAGACACATTTACTTCGTCAGACTAAGCGTGATATTGCTCGGGTCAAAACTATTATCGTGGAGAAGACTCGTGGTTGAAACTCAAGAGAAGAAGACTAATCCACGTTCCGTAACGGGCTTGGTTATATCGAATAGCATGGACAAAACGATTACCGTCCAAGTGGAACGCCGCGTTAAGCACCCTATTTACGGCAAGTTCGTTCGCCGTTCGACCAAGTTGCACGCTCATGATCAGGATAACGATTGTAGCGTAGGTGACAAGGTGACATTGGTCGAAACTAGACCGATCTCAAAGTCTAAAACATGGCAACTTGTTTCGATTGACGCAAAAGTCAGTGAGGCGGATAAGATCGAAGTTGCCACGGGGATTGACGAGTAATGATACAAACAGAATCGATGCTAGATATTGCAGATAATAGCGGAGCTCGCAGAGTACAGTGCATAAAAGTTCTGGGTGGATCGCACAGAAGGTACGCTGGCATTGGTGATGTGATCAAGGTTTCTGTAAAAGAAGCGATCCCGCGGGGACGTGTTAGAAAAGGGCAAGTGATGAATGCCGTTGTGGTTCGTACTAAAAAGGGTGTACGTAGGATCGACGGTTCGTTGATTCGATTTGATCAAAACGCAGCAGTGTTACTTAATCAGCAGTTGCAACCCGTTGGGACTCGGATATTTGGCCCGGTAACTAGGGAACTGAGAACAGAGCGTTTTATGCGGATTATTTCTCTGGCCCCAGAAGTTCTTTGATCTTTTGAATTTTGAAAATTAGGAATAGATAGTATCTATCATGCAGAAGTTAAAAAAAGATGATGAGGTAATTGTTATCGCGGGCCGGGATAAAGGTAAACGTGGATCTATTCTAAGTTTTATGAAGGAAGAACGAGTGCTGGTTTCCGGTGTAAATATCGTTAAAAAACACAAGAAGGGTGATCCACAAACCGGAGAGCAGGGTGGAATTGTTGATCAGGAAGCGCCCATTCATATTTCTAATATAGCTATTTTTAATGAAGAGAGCGGTGAAGCGGATCGTGTCGGTGTTCGCCTAGAGGATGGTAAAAAGGTTCGCTATTTCAAGTCTAGTGGCCAGTCGGTAAATTGATATGAATTCCTTACAACAGAAATATAAAGAAAACATATTACCCGCATTGATTACAGAATTTGGCTACGGTAGTCCGATGGCTGCGCCGCGGCTTGAAAAGGTCACACTAAATATGGGTGTTAGTGACGCGTTAGGTGACAGAAAAGTATTGGACTCTGCGGTGAACGATATGAAATTAATATCGGGCCAACAACCGATAGTTACGGTAGCTAGGAAGTCGGAGGCTGGATTTAAAATTCGGGAAGGTTACCCGATTGGTTGCAAAGTGACACTTAGGCGTGACCGAATGTATGAATTTGTAGAACGATTGGTGTCAATAGCCATTCCACGAATCCGAGATTTTCGTGGATTGAATCCTCGGTCCTTTGACGGTCGTGGGAACTTTTCAATGGGGCTTTCGGAACAAATAGTTTTCACTGAGATTGACTACGATCGGATAGATAAAATTAGGGGCCTAGACATAACAGTAACTACGTCAGCCTCCACAAATGCGGAAGCTCTTGCCCTTCTCAGGGCTCTCGATTTTCCTTTTAGGAGCTAGACTATGGCGAAAACTTCAATGATCCAGCGTGAAAAAAAGCGAGCCGAATGCGTTAAAAAGTACGCAACAAAGCGTATGGCTCTTAAGGATATTATTAATGATCGTTCAGTTTCTGACGATGAACGTTGAAGCTCAGTTGAAACTTCAAAAACTTCCTAGAAATGCTAGTCCATGTAGGCAGCAAAGCCGTTGCGGCCAAACCGGTAGGCCTCGGGGAGTGTACAGAAAGTTTGGGTTAGCACGAACAAAGTTACGTGAGGCGGCAATGCGTGGTGATGTCCCTGGTTTAGTAAAAGCTAGTTGGTGATTCTATGAGTATGCAAGACCCAATAGCCGATATGTTCACACGCATTCGCAATGCACAAACTGCGAGGTTGCAGTCGGTTCGGATGCCAAGTTCGAAAATGAAGCTTTCGCTTTGTGATGTGTTGAAGGAGGAAGGCTATATCACATCTTTTTCTGTCGAAGGGGATGCTAAGCCTGAAATATTGGTGGTACTCAAATATCACGATGATAGGCCTGTTATTGAAGAGATAAAGAGAGTAAGTCGGCCTGGATTGCGTATATATAAAGAGGCTGACGGAATTCCAAAGGTGCGTGGAGGTCTGGGAATTTCCATTATAACTACCGATAAAGGTGTAATGACGGACCGAGCAGCTCGTGCGGTTGGTGTTGGTGGCGAAGTTATTTGTACGGTATTTTAAATAGAGGTTTCTATGTCTCGAGTAGCGAATAACCCAATAGATTTGCCAGATGGTGTGAAAGCCAGTGTTGTAGATGGTGTGGTTACCGTCAAAGGTGGTAAGGGTGAGGCGGTTTTGACGTTGAATCCATCTGTGGGCGTGGACAAGGATGACGAAGTATTGCGAGTCTCGGCTAAATTGAATTCGAGGGCATCTAGAGCTATGGCTGGAACTACTCGAGCTTTGGTAAACAATATGGTGCAAGGTGTAAGTCAAGGCTGGGAACGTAAGCTGCAACTACAAGGCGTTGGATACCGAGCACAATCGAAAGGCCGTGTATTGAACCTCCAGTTAGGTTTTTCTCATCCCATCGATTTTAAGCTACCGGAAGGTGTAGAAGTAACCACGCCGAGCCAAACGGAAATCGTGGTATCGGGCGTGGACAAGCAGCTCGTAGGCCAAGTGTCTGCTGAGATTCGCAGTTTTCGTCCACCTGAACCTTATAAAGGTAAGGGTGTTAGATATATGGACGAACGCGTGCGTCGCAAAGAAGCGAAAAAGAAGTAGAGGGATAACTATGAGCATTAAGAAAGTATCTCGATTACGGAGGGCGAAGCGTAGTCGCATAAAAATGCGTGAATTGGGCGCTATCAGACTTACTGTTTTTCGGACTTCTAGGCACACGTATGCACAAGTTCTTAATTCGAGTGGGGATCAAGTTTTGGCCGAAGCGTCTACTTTAGATGAGTCCATACGGGATGGCAGTACTAGTAACGTTGAGGCTGCCAAACAGGTCGGCGGATTGGTGGCGGAAAGGGCGAAAGCGAAGGGAGTTAAGCGAGTAGCATTTGATAGATCAGGATATCGATATCATGGTCGGGTTCGAGCGCTGGCTGAGGCTGCAAGAGAGGCGGGATTGGAGTTTTAAATGGCATATTCCGAAGAAATAAAAGAAGAAGGTTTAGTGGAGAAACTTGTCGGCATCAATCGGGTGGCGAAAGTTGTCAAGGGTGGCCGTATTTTTGGATTTACAGCGCTAACCGTAGTTGGAAACACTGAAGGGCAAGTAGGTTTTGGTCGGGGAAAGGCTAGAGAAGTAGCGTTAGCCATCCAGAAGGCAATGGAGAATGCGCGCCGAAATATGATTGAAATCGATCTAAATAACGGAACAATCTGGTACCCCATTACTGCTCGACATTCAGCGTCGAAAGTTTATATGCAGCCAGCTTCGGAGGGCACCGGAGTTATTGCTGGAGCTGCGATGCGTGCAGTATTAGAGGCAGTCGGTGTGCGTAATGTATTAGCTAAATGTTATGGATCGACATCGGACATCAACGTTGTGCGAGCAACATTTAAGGCATTAATGCAAATGAGGTCTCCTCACCAAGTGGCAGAGAAACGCGGCAAGAGTGTAGAAGAGCTTGAGGCCTAATTAAATGAGCAAAACCGTACGAATAAAACTTATCAAGAGCCCAATATCGAAGTTGAAGAAACATCAGGCGTGTATTCGCGGATTGGGATTACGTCGGGTTGGGCATGAAGTTGAATTAGAAGACACTCCAGCTATTCGGGGAATGATAAGTAAAGTAAACTATATGTTAGAAGTTGAGGGCTAGGGGATGCGAATTAATAATCTTAAGCCGGCATCTGGTAGTAAGAAAATAAGAAAACGGGTTGGTCGTGGTATATCGGCGGGTCAAGGTAAGACCTGTGGTCGGGGACATAAAGGTCAAAAATCGCGTTCAGGAGGAACTGTACGTATCGGTTTTGAAGGTGGACAGTTACCGTTACAAAAACGGATCCCCACTTTTGGTTTTCGTTCACGTGTTGGATTGACGACTAGTGAGGTAAGGTTGAGCGAATTAAGTCGAGTTGAGGGGGGTATAGTCAATATAGAAACGTTAAAGGCCTCAAGCTTAATCAATCGGAATACAAAAAGAGTTCGAATCTTTTTATCGGGGACAATAGACCGTGCGATAGCGGTAAAGGGAATTCATGTTACCTCGGGCGCAAAAACAGCTATAGAAGCGGCTGGTGGTTCAGTCGAAACGTAATTGGAACTATTTTGATAATTATCGGTAACAATTAGTGGCTACTTCAGGACCAACATTGGCAGGTGTTCAATCGGGGCTTTCCGAGTTAAGGAAGCGCCTCTTTTTTGTTTTGTTCGCCCTGCTTGTGTATCGAATTGGAACACATATACCGGTTCCGGGTATCAATCCTGATCAGTTAAAGGCTCTGTTCGAGTCGAATCAGGGTGGAATATTAGACCTTTTTAATATGTTTTCGGGAGGCGCGCTAGAGAGGATGAGTATCCTTGCGCTAGGCGTTATGCCGTACATAACTTCTAGCATAATCATGAATTTGCTGTCGATGACGTATCCCGCTTTAAATCAGCTACGGAAAGAAGGAGAGGCCGGTAGGCGAAAAATCACTCAGTACACTAGGTATGGTACCGTCGTTATAGGCTTAGTCCAAGGTACGGCACTGACCGGAACTTTGGCAGCACAGGGTTTGGCTTTTGCTCCTGGAGTGGCATTTTATTTCGTGTCCGTCACTACTTTGCTTACGGGTGCCCTTTTTATGATGTGGCTTGGTGAGCAAATAACGGAGAGGGGAGTAGGAAATGGAGTTTCACTATTAATATTTGCTGGAATTGTTTCCGGATTTCCAGCAGCAGTGGGTCAATCATTTGAGGCAGCCCGACAAGGAGATATCAATATTGTCGCGTTGTTAGGCATAGCAATTTTTGCCGCGGTTATCGTGGGTTTTGTAGTTTTTATAGAGCGTGGACAAAGACGCATAGCGGTGAATTACGCAAAGAGGCAGCAGGGTAGACGTATGGTGCAAGCACAGAGTAGTCACCTACCACTTAAAGTTAATATGGCTGGTGTTATACCTGCGATATTTGCGTCTAGCTTGCTCTTAGCACCATCATCCATGGCGACTTGGTTTGGGCAAGGAGAAGGATTGTCTTGGTTGCAGGAAGTCTCGCTAATACTGAGCCCCGGGCAACCTCTTTACATATTGTTATTCGCGGCCGGGATAGTGTTTTTTAGTTTTTTCTATACAGCTATTCAGTTTGATCCAAAAGATATGGCTGACAACCTAAAGAGACAAGGAGCTTATGTACCCGGTATTCGACCTGGGCAGCAAACAGGTAAATATCTAGATGATGTTATGACGCGGCTAACCGTATTCGGTTCGCTGTACGTCACTCTTGTCTGTTTGCTCCCTGAGTTTATGATAGTTTTTTTCAATGTGACGTTTCAGTTGGGAGGAACTGCATTACTTATCGTTGTAGTAGTTTCGATGGATTTTATGTCTCAAGTGCAAGCGCATCTAATGTCTAGTCAGTATGCGAAATTGATGGAAAGGTCTAATCTAAAAAATTACGGGCGTCGTAAGGCGCCGGTTAGGTAGCAGATAAATGAAAGTTCGAGCATCAGTTAAGAAAATGTGTAGGAATTGCAAGATAGTGCGTAGAAAGGGAGTGGTGCGAGTTATATGCAGCACGGAACCCAGACATAAACAGAGGCAGGGTTAGTTATATGGCAAGAATTGCTGGAGTAAATGTACCTGATAATAAGCATGTAGTCATAGCGTTGACCTATATCTATGGTATTGGCCGAACTATAGCTATGAAAATATGCGAAGTTGGTGGGATAGACCCTAATGTGAAGATTCAAGATTTATCGGAGGCTGACTTAGATTCATTACGTGGCGCGGTAGCGGAGCGGAGCGTAGAGGGTGACCTCAGACGTGAACTATCGATGAATGTAAAGAGGCTGATGGACTTAGGAACCTACCGAGGTATCAGGCACAGGCGAGGATTGCCCGTTCGAGGGCAAAGGACAAGGACAAATGCTCGGACCCGCAAAGGGCCTGTAAAACCAATACGAAATTAAGTGGATATGAAAAACATAGTCTTATAGATATGGATAGGAATTATGGCAGAGGCTGAAGAAACTGAGTCGTCAGGCGGCTCTAGTAGCACACGAAAACGTGGGGGACGCACAGTTACCGATGGAGTGGCGCATGTGCATGCGTCATTCAACAACACGATTATTACCATCGCGGATAGGCAGGGCAACGCGGTTGGCTGGGCAACGGCAGGGGGTTCGGGATTTCGCGGCTCTCGAAAGAGTACGCCGTTTGCAGCTCAGGTAGCGGCGGAACGGGCGGCTACCGCGGCGATTGAAAACTACGGCATGAGAAGTGTTGATGTGTTAGTCAAAGGCCCTGGTCCAGGTAGAGAGTCCGCGGTTAGGGCGATGAACTCGGCTGGTTTAAAAATAAACAGTATTTCGGACGTGACACCTATTCCTCACAATGGTTGTCGCCCTCCGAAGCGAAGGCGCGTCTAGGAAAAAATTATGGCACGATATTTGGGACCGAAACTTAAGTTGTCTCGCCGAGAAGGGACAGATCTGTTTTTAAAAAGTGGTGTGCGACCGCTGGATTCAAAATGTAAGGCCGACACCTTGCCCGGTCAGCATGGTGCCCGTAGACAGAGAGCGTCTGATTACTCTATTCAACTACGAGAAAAGCAAAAAGTACGCCGACTATATGGTGTTTTAGAAAAACAATTTCGGAATTACTACAAGAAGGCGGATCAACAGAAAGGAGCGACTGGAGAAAACTTGTTACGCTTGTTAGAAGGTAGGCTAGATAATGTAGTTTATCGCTTTGGTTTCGGTTCGACGCGAGCCGAGTCGAGGCAGTTGGTTTCGCATAAAGCTATTTTAGTGAATGGAGAAGTAGTTAATGTTCCGTCGTATCAAGTCAGTCCAAATGATGTTGTTTCGATTAAGTCATCAGCAAAAGCACAACTACGGATTAAGGCGGCACTAGATTTATCAGCCCAACGGGGAATAGTTGATTGGATTGATATTGACCCGGAAAAGTTCGAAGGCGTTTTCAAGCGGTTACCGGACCGAGAAGAGCTGCCACAAGAGATCAACGAAAATCTGATAGTCGAGCTGTATTCAAAGTAGCTCGATAACTGTTTAACTCGAATATACCTATATCTTCTGAGGAACAAACTTATGCCACAGTCGGCCACGGAATTTCTGACCCCAAGAAACATTGAAGTGCAGGAAATTAGTGATACCCATGCTCGGGTGACTCTGGAGCCATTAGAACGTGGATTCGGACACACATTGGGGAATACTCTACGTCGTATCCTTTTGTCTTCTATGCCTGGATGTGCCATCACTGAGGTGCAGATAGATGGGGTTGTTCACGAATACACTACTATGGATGGTGTGCAAGAAGATGTTCTTGATGTTCTATTGAACTTAAAGGGCGTAGCAGTCAACTTGCATAATGGCGAAGAGGCGACTATCAGCTTATCGAAAACAGGTCCGGGCAAAGTTACTGCAGGAGATTTTCAAGTAAACCAAGACGTGGAAGTTGCCAATCCTGACCATTTGATTTGTAACTTAAACGATAATGGTGAGATTCGACTTGAAGCAAAAGTGACACAAGGTAGGGGTTACGTCTCAGTCGAGTATAGTACTCAGGAAGAAGAACTAGAAGAAACTCGACCGATTGGGGTATTGAGGTTGGATGCAACTTATAGTCCTATGCGGCGAGTAGCATATTCTGTAGAGAATGCACGTGTTGAACAGCGCACTGACCTAGATAAGCTGATACTTGATATTGAATCCAATGGAACTATAGAGCCAGAAGAAGCTATTCGCCGGGCGGCTACGATACTTCAGCAGCAGCTCTCGGTTTTTGTGGATATAGATACTGAAAGTGAAGCCGAAGAAGAGGAGAAGGAAGAAGAGGTAGATCCCATACTACTTCGACCAGTAGACGATCTTGAACTTACTGTTCGTTCAGCTAATTGTTTAAAGGCGGAGAATATTTATTATATTGGTGACTTAGTGCAAAGAACTGAAGTTGAATTACTTAAGACTCCAAATCTGGGAAAAAAATCGCTAACTGAAATAAAGGATGTTCTAGCATCAAGAGGGCTATCTTTGGGTATGCGATTGGAGAATTGGCCACCGTCTATTTTACGTGGTGAAAGTAGAGTTCTTTAATGACTACAGATTATTCCGTTGTAGTTGTAATAGGGATGCGTTAATGAGACATAGAAAAAGTGGGCGTCACTTAAACCGCACTAGTTCTCACCGAAAGGCAATGTTCTCGAATATGGTCGTTTCGCTCATTGAACATGAGGTCATTAAAACAACGGTTCCCAAGGCTAAAGAACTAAGACGATTTGTTGAACCTTTAATCACTTTGTCGAAGATCGATAATGTTGCGAATAGACGATTAGCCTTTTCAAGACTCCGGTCGAAAGAGGCCGTAGGTAAGTTATTTTCCGAAATAGGGCCGCGCTATGTAGAGCGACCAGGAGGATATACCCGTCTTCTAAAGGTTGGATTTCGAAATGGGGATTCAGCCCCGCTTGCATATATAGAACTAGTGGATCGACCTGTAGATTTTGATGAAGATCTTTTGGAAGAGGAAGCAGATGTCGAGGAACAAGAGCTAATAGAAGATAGCTCCACTAGAAATGAAACCTAGTAAAGGTCAGCCTTCTAGAATTATCAGAGGACATT
>Ga0114933_10005766_pt1 | contig 11168 bp, 7 predicted proteins | sample 4SBtaG_FD_89691 | JGI IMG/M metagenome (GOLD analysis project Ga0114933, IMG submission 89691) | Deep subsurface microbial communities from Kolumbo volcano to uncover new lineages of life (NeLLi) - 4SBTROV12_W25 metaG | ecosystem: Environmental > Aquatic > Marine > Volcanic | place: Kolumbo... | reverse complement strand
TGTAACAGTGGCTGCGGGAATGCCAATTTCAGAAGACTTTGAAGACGGAGAAGCTCAGGATTTCTCGCCGCGTGATGGTGAATGGACAGTCGGAAACGGCATGTACCACCTCACCCCGGAAAAAGGCCATGCGGCCGCATCAACGATCAACCTGGGCGAAGACCTGCCTAGCGAGTTTAAGCTTGAGGCAGTCCTCAATGCAGTACCTGGCGGAAGTGGATACTGGACAAATGCATTTCAGATATTTGATTATCAGGGACCGGAGAATTTCAAGGTCGCCGGTGGTTTGGTTGGATCAGGGAGATGGCTCATCGGTACCTATGATGGTGGATTAAATGTACTGGCATCTACCAATGAGTCGATCCAACGGAATCACGACTATGAAACCTCGACAATATTCGAAGGCAAGAAAGTCACATTCAAAGTCGACGGTGATACGAAAATAACCTATACGTTTGATGCTGATATTAATAACGGAAGTGTGGGGCTCGGTTCCATAAATGGCCGCGCGTCATTTGATGACGTGTTGCTTAAAGCACTTATTCCTGGTCCGGAAGCCAATCCGGATGTTACTCAAACCCTCGTTAATCAATCCGTGCGAATCGATGTGTTGGCCAATGATGTTGAAGTAAATGGCCGGAAAAATGAGATTATTTCTGTATCCGGAACGGATGCCACAATAACGCTCGTTGATACAGATTCTGATGGTGTTGATGACGCAATTGACTACTCACCGGTAACCGACTTCAGCGGAGTCGATTCGTTCCAATACATCGTAAAGGACGATGCGGATCAGCAGGCCACCGGTACGGTGACAGTAACTGTCGCAGCAGGGATTCCTTTTGCAGATGATTTTGATGATGGTGAGGCTCAGGACTTCACTGCCGTTTCCGGCACATGGGCTGTCGAGAATGCTCAGTACCACACCACGCCTGAAAAAGGTTCAAATGCGATCTCCGTTATCAATCTTGGTCAAGCGCTACCTGAGAATGTCGAATTCGGCGCAACGATCAATTCATTGAAATCGGGTGGTTATTGGACGAACTCGTTCGTCGTATTTGACTACCACAATGAAAGTGACTTCAAATTTGCCGGTAATTTTATCGGAAAAAAAATCTGGACAATCGGCGAATATAAAAATGGCGGCGTTAGCCGGTTGGTAGAGACACGAGCTTCGATCGCGGCCAATACCGACTACGCATTGACCTTGTTACTGGATGAGAATAATCTGGCGACGCTCAAGATTGGTGGTGAGCAGATGGCTACTTATCAATTTGGTGACGATATCACCGAAGGTAAGCTAGGTCTCGGTACGTTTAATGCCAAAGCACGATATGACGACGTGTATTTGCAAGAAATTGATGATGCAATGGGAGAACTATAAGTTAACTTCTCTGAAATATTAACTTATTGCTAGTCTTCAATCTCGTGAACGAACACCATGTCATGGCCAAGTGGTCCGAATGTGCTACTTGTTACAAAGACGATGCTGTCACCACGTACAAGTAGCCCCTGTTGCTTGCCCCACTGTTCAACGGCATTACGCAATTCCTGTCCATCTCCGATGGGCATGCCGCCCAGAGGGATAATCCCCCAATAGAGACAGAGTTGTCGCAACGTCTTCTCATCACGGCTGACGCCAACGGTGGGTATAAAGTCTTTTTGATTTGCCTTTATACGCGCTGTGTTTCCGGTTCGCGTGGCTACAACTACCAACTTTGCTCCAAGCTCTTCAGCGACACGGGCTGCACCGTACACGATGGCGGATGTGACTGGTTGGACACCCTCTTCCAAGAATGCTTTGGTAATGGGCTTGCGATCGTGCAATGTCGCCTCTGTATTTAGCATGATCCGATTCATCATGCGCACGGTCTCGACCGGGTATGTCCCGATTGCCGTCTCACCGGAAAGCATACATGCATCGGCTCCATCGAGAATGGCATTTGCAACATCGGTTACTTCCGCTCGAGTTGGCCGGGTGGAGTGTTGCATGCTGTCGAGCATTTGTGTCGCGACAATAACAGGTCGGGAGTAATCGTGGCACTTCTGGATGATTCGCTTTTGTGCGATGGGGGTTTCTGCAACGTCGATCTCGACGCCCAGGTCGCCTCTAGCAACCATGACGGCATCGGATGCAAGCACGATTTCGTCAAGCCGCTGCATCGCCTCACGTTTTTCAACTTTTGCAATGACCATTGCCTGACTACCTTGCTCTTCGAGCAACGCTTTTAACTCAAGAAGCTCCAGTGGGGCACGTACAAAACTCAGGCTAATAAAATCGGCGTCTACACTCGTCGCCCAGACAGCGTTATCCCTGTCCTGAACTGTAAGTGCAGGGACGCTTAGGTTCACGCCGGGAAGGTTTACTCCCTGTCTACTACGGAGGATCCCACCTTCCACAACACGACAGGTCACCGTTGTTTCCGACTCTTCAATGACTTTCATTTCTACGGTGCCATCTGCGAGCATTACCGAATCATCGACGCTGAGCTCTTCAATTAAGGGAGCGTAATTCGTTGTCAATTCCGTAGCACAAGTAGCTTCGTCAGCCGTCGTAAATGTGTAATGAGTCCCCACGACACAATCAATTGGATCGGCGAATAATTCTCCAAGCCTGATTTTTGGACCCGCCAGATCGATTAATATGCCAACTGGGATATCAAGTGATTTGCTTAAACTGCGAATCGAATCGACGATTGTCTGGTGCTGTTCCCGAGTACCATGTGCCATGTTGACACGGAATACGTCCACTCCAGCGAGCAACAGCTCCTGAAGTTTGTCCACGGAAGCAGGACCAACGGTTGCCACGATTTTTGTTCGTGCACGCTTACTCGGTATGGGGTTCGACGTTTTCGCTAAGTTCACGTACGATTAACTCCAGTAGATTATTCAGACGGGAAGCCCTATATATACATCCAAGTACGATTGATGGAACCCCAAAGCACGCCAAATCAAGAAACCTCAAAACGGCGCGGGCTGTATATTCTCGGGATCATCACTATTCTAGCGAGTTGGGCCATTTACTTCATTCGTAGTGGAGTCTCCGATGTTGACCTAACATTGCTAAACGATGCCAAAACAGAGTGGACGAAATGTGGGATCGACAGTTATGAGATCGAAGTACTCGTTACGACATTCCAAAAGGATCGCTACGTCGTCTCGGTACAGAATAGTGAGGTAGTGGCTGTGGAACTCAACGGTACTTCGCTGAAACGACTTCATGCCTTCGAGACTTGGTCGGTCAATGGTATGTTCGAGACAATTGCACGTGATCTGGAACACATCGAAAATCTGAAAGCCGGGAATACCGGCCCCGAAACGTGTGAAATCCTGATCAAAGGCACCTTTGATCCGCGATACCACTTTCCACAGAAGTACTTGCGTTTCGAAATTGGTGGTATGAATCAAACTCCCGATGTTAGCTGGGAAGTCAGTCGCTTTGAACCATTGTAAGCCGCTCTTAGCGAATTTACGTGAATCTGCCGGTGGGTGAGCATAGAGCGAACGCACTTGCCAAACTACACTAGAAACTATCGACCAAAGAACATTGTTGTTGGACTGTGGAAGCAGTCCACATCACACAGCTGACGACCACTTTTGGCGTCCGATCACCCTATACGAGCTACATGTCAGAATTCTCATGACGTACTGGAACAATAAAGTAGTGGTGATCACTGGCAGCTCTTCGGGAGTTGGGAAAGAAATCGCAAAAGGATTTCTCATTGCCGGTGCCACGGTCGTGATCTCCGGTCGGGATGAAGGTCGATTAGACGCAGCAAAGGAAGATCTAGAGAGTGACTCGCTGTTTACTGTTCGTTGCGATGTGACCGACGATGCATCGGTAGAACAACTTGTCCAGACAGTGATTTCTGAGCACGGACAAATCAACGTTTGGATTAACAATGCTGGTAAGAGTGACCGCGGTACAGCTAAGGAGTTGACAGTAGAGCAGTGTCAGGATGCGATCGATATGAACTTCCTGTCAACAGTCCGTTGCACCAATCAAGTTATGCCTTACTTGATAGAGTCCCAAGGTCACCTGATTAACATGGGATCTCTCGCTGCAAAATCCGCAGGTCCATTCATCGGTGCCTATGCAATTGGCAAGCATCCACTCACCGCATACACGCAACAACTTCGTCCAGAGCTGAAAACCGATGGCGTCCATGTTATGTTCGTTTGTCCCGGACCGATTGCCCGCGATGACCCCTCGCCTCGATATCAAGTGAACAACGATATGCCAGAGTCTGCTGCCAAGCCAGGTGCGGGAATCCGGCTTAATCTGATTGATCCGGCCAAGCTGACAAAGAAGATCATCAAGGGTTGCAAAACGAGAAAACCGGAGATCATTATTCCGCGCAAAGCGAGATTATATTTTGCTCTCTTTCAATTGTTCCCAAGATTTGCAGACTGGTACATCGCCGAAAAAATGAAATCCAAATCCAAAACAAACTAACTCTTAGATAGGTATATCCAGATATATGAATAGCATCCGAAAACTCCTCGTTGTGATTCTGGCATCCATTAGCATGACGGGCGTTGCCATAGCAAAGCAGCAACCTAACGTTGTTGTGATTTTTGCAGATGATCTTGGGTATGGAGATTTGGGGTGTTTTGGACACCCGACCATCGCGACTCCGGAGCTTGATCGTATGGCTCAGGAAGGCATGAAACTAACGCAGTTTTATTCTGCTGCACCAGTATGTACGCCTAGCCGTGCAGCTCTTATGACGGGTCGACTGCCAATGAGAAACGGGATGTGTAGTAACAAGCGGCGGGTACTATTCCCGGATTCGGCCTTGGGTATTCCAGAAGCGGAGCTCACGATTGCAGAGCAACTCAAATCAGCTGGGTATGCAACTGCGTGTATTGGTAAATGGCATCTAGGACACTTGCCCCCCTATCTTCCGACGAGCAATGGTTTTGATTCGTATTTTGGAATTCCTTATTCCAACGATATGGATCGAGTAGCAGATACTCCGAAAGGCCGGGAAGCATTCTGGAATCCAAAAGTTGAGTACTGGAACGTCCCACTAATGCGAAACGAAGAAATTGTCGAACGACCCGCTGATCAAACGACGATTACCCGACGTTATACGGAAGAAGCAGTAAGTTTCATTCGCGAAAATAAGGATCAACCATTTTTCCTGTACATGCCGCATAGCCTTCCGCACGTGCCATTGTTTCGAGGAAAGAAGTTCGCGGGAAAGAGTCGCCGCGGGTTGTATGGTGACGTGATTGAGGAAATCGATTGGAGTGTTGGGCAGGTCTTAGAGACACTGCGTAAACACAATCTTGATGATAATACTCTGGTAATCTTCACCTCTGACAACGGACCTTGGTTGATATTTAACGATCACGGCGGGTCAGCAGGCTTGTTGCGGGATGGTAAAGGGAGTACGTGGGAAGGTGGAATGCGTGAGCCAACTGTTGCATGGTGGCCTGGTACGATTCCAGCAGGTTCTGTTTCGGCTGAAATCAGCAGCACCATGGATATCTTTGCAACAGCACACGACATAGCGGGGATCGATTTACCCCATGACCGTGAATTGGATTCAATCAACCTGATGCCGATTCTCACTGGAGGTAAAGGCGACCGTGAGACGTATTTCTATTACCGCGGTTACCGGTTAATGGCCATTCGGCACGGTAGCTGGAAAATGCACTTCATGACGCAAAATGCCTACGGGCAACCACAGCCGGTCACTCACGAAGTACCACTGCTTTTTAATCTGGATGTCGATCCGTCTGAATCTCAAAACCTGGCTGAAAAGCATCCTGAAATTATCGAGAAGTTGACAGCGATCGCAAAAGAACATACGGATTCAGCTGAGCCCGCACCTTCACAGCTTGAAACTCGGATTATGGCGAATTGAATCGCCGGCGCGTCTACAAACAATGCAAAGTGTTACCGGTGGTTGCGACTGCTGATAATTTGTGACACATTGACAAAGTGATGCCAGATAGTGATTTGGCGAGAACAATATTCGAGTCATACGACAGAGAAACTGAGAGTAACGCATGTCCGCATTCCCAGAAGTAAACAAGATTCAATACGAAGGTCCTGATTCAAAAAACCCTCTCGCATTTCGTTGGTACAACGAGGACGAAGTGATCGAGGGTAAGACGATGAAGGAACATCTTCGATTCAGTGTTGTGTACTGGCATACTTTTCGTGGTAACGGGCTCGACCCGTTTGGTAGCCCGACCATGGTGCGTCCATGGGAAGACGGAACTGATTCTGTCGAGAATGCATGTAACCGAGCTAGGGTCGCCTTTGAGTTCATGGAAAAACTCGGCGCTCCGTTTTATGCATTTCATGATCGCGACGTAGCACCAGAAGGTGAATCACTCGCCCAGTCACATGCGAATCTTGATGCCGTTGTTGCAGTACTCAAAGAAGAACAGCAACGAACCGGAATTAAGCTCCTTTGGGGTACAGCAAACCTCTTCAGTAACCCACGGTTCATGCACGGTGCGAGCACCAGTTGTAATGCAGATGCATTTGCATATGCGGCAGCCCAAGTCAAAAAAGCGATGGAAGTAACACACGAACTAGGCGGCGAGAGTTACGTGTTCTGGGGTGGTCGGGAAGGCTATCAAACACTTTACAACACAGATATTAAGCGCGAACTGGATCACATGGGACAGTTCATGCATATGGCGATCGATCACTCAAATAAGATTGGTTTTACCGGCCAGTTTCTGATTGAACCAAAGCCGAAAGAACCCACAAAGCACCAATACGACTCGGATGTTGCTGCATGTATCAACTTCCTTCGTAACTATGACCTCACGGAGCGTTTCCGGTTAAACATTGAAACGAACCATGCAACGCTTGCCGGTCATACAATGATGCATGAACTGGACTACGCTGGTGCACAAGGAATGCTCGGATCAATTGATGCCAACACGGGTGACTTGATGCTTGGTTGGGATACGGATCAATTCCCAACCGATATTTACTTGACTGCCCAAGTGATGCTCATGCTGTTGAAATACGGTGGACTGAATCAGGGTGGTGTGAATTTTGACGCCAAGGTTCGCCGCGAGAGTTTTGAGCCAATCGACTTGTTCTATGCTCATGTCGGTGGTATGGACGCGTTTGCTCGAGGTCTTAAGATTGCTGCTGCTATTCGCGAGGAAGGCGAATTATGTCAGTTTGTAAAAGATCGTTACAGCAGTTGGGACTCCGGAGTCGGTGCTGAAATTGAGTCGGGCAATGCCTCGTTTGAATCTCTTGAGGCATACATGCTGGAGAAGGGCGAGATCACAGAAAATGTGAGCGGTCGTCAGGAAATGCTTGAAAACCTGATCAATCGTTACATCTAACCGATGAATCGCTTTAGGTGCGTCTCGGTTTGACTTTGGGCCGTGCTACTAGCAGAGCAATTCAGCTAGCTCCACCGCGCGATGTTCTTGTGAGGAAATATAGCACGCTTCAACTAGGGCCATGGTCTTTAGGTTGTCGTGCGCAGAGATTTCTGGTTCCGTATTGGACTCCAATGCAACGAGTAGCTGAGCCATCGTTCCGACAAAGGCATCGGGAAACCACACTTCGTCCCATCGAGGTTTGATCCACACGTCACCGAGCTGAGTGTTGGTGTAATCCAGAGTGCTTGGCGTTCGCTCAGGATAATTAGGCCATCCAATCGTGCCCCGCGCCATCCCGGTTGTACCTTCGATTCTCCAGTTAATACCGATATCCGCAGCAGAACCTTCATTGCTGGGGCCGGCCCATACGTCATCCCACGCAGAAGCTCGTACGCCATTTTCAAACTCAAGAATATACAGGCAGATTCCATCCTGGTGTTCAAAGGATTCTGCCGTGCGAGGGTCTTCACGTGTACTGCAAAAGACTCGAATGGGATCTCCCAACCAGTATCGAAGTGTATCGAGATGATGGATCGACATGATGCGCAACGTGACCCAGCCTTGGCGCTGTTGCCATGGCATCCAATGTGGAATTGCACGCATATCTATCGTTGCCAGGACGGGATCCCCAATCAATTCCTGCTGTAATAGGTCTTTGCAAGCGCGAACGGAATGATCGAAGCGCATGTTCTGATTAACGCTGAGAACAATTCCTGCTGATTCACATCTGTTGACGATCTCTTTGGCCTGTTGGTAGTTCACTCCTAATGGCTTTTGAGCCAGAATTCCGCGGATCTTGTCTTTGCGCTTAATGACTTCATTGATCACACTCAGCTGAACGTCGGGTGGGACTGCAATATCCACAACTTCGATTTCAGCGGTGTCCAGCATCTCACGATAGTTGTCAAATGCGATCAATCCGTGTCTTTCTGCAACGGATTGTGCATTGGCCGGTGTCCGCGATGCGATGGCAACAGGATTCAACCCACCGTCAAGATAAGCGGGAATATGGCAGTCAGCCATAATGAAGCCCGAACCGATACAGCCGATAGGTGTCGACTTGTTATTAGGCATTTCGCATAGGTGATTGAGCGTCATATCGTTACCCACGAAGATTAATCGCCTGCATCAGCTTATCTGTTTCTACATATGCCTCTTCAACCCACTCGACAATTTTGTCAGGTTCCGGAGAGTATTCCAATTCGATTGAGATTGTGCCATCCATATCTAAATCCTTGATGCCTTGAAGATACGGGTTAAAATCAACAACGCCGCGCCCAGGTGGTAAGTCACCGTGAACCTTGCCATCGCAATCTGAGATATGCACATGAATTGCTTTGTCTTTAAAACGTGCCATTTCATGCGGTCCTACGCCTGCCAGTAACAAGTGTGAAACGTCGATATTGGCCTTAACGGCATCGTGATCACAATCGTCGATAAAGCGGACCATTGAATCGACGTCGTTCAGCAGTGAAAGTGGAAATGGTTCCAACTCCAGTGCAATTTGAATATCAAGGTTTGCAGCATAGTCCCCGAGGATCTTGCAATTCTCAACGGCGGTTTTCCATTGTTCTTCAGGTGGAATTACCTCCTGATTCCAAATGTACTCACCGATGACCAATAATAAGTTCTCCCCTTCGAATCGGTACACCAAATCCAGGAATTGCTTGCATCTCTCCAAATGGAATTGTTGTACAGCAGGATTAAAATCGATAAGTCCTACGGCAACACAACACACGCTAACGATTGGTAAATCCAATCGATCGCACTCATCCTTAATTAGTTTCTGTTCTTTTACATCGTCGATCATTGGGTCAAGGAAGATATCGATGCAGTCAAAGCCGATTTCCTTGGTCTTTTGCAATCCAAATGTGGTGGGCTGATTTGCTTGAACCCACGCTGAGTTGATTAATCCGAGTCGCATAATGATTGCCTTTGTCGTGATGGTCGATCAGTGTGACGTCAGTAATTTGTTAGTTGGACAGTTGCGGTTGGAATCCAAGAGTACGAGTGAGAAACGCAAAGATATCAGCTGCAGCATCGATGCGTTTGCTCGTTGCTGTGCCCGCTCCATGACCGGCATTCGTTTCGATTCGAATTAACACAGGATTTTTACCTTTGTGCGCTTGCTGAAGCGCAGCTGCGAACTTGAAACTGTGCCCAGGTACGACGCGATCATCGTGGTCCGAAGTAGTGACCAGTGTACTTGGGTAACGAGTACCTCGAGTTAGGTTGTGAAGTGGGGAGTACTTGTACAGGAATTTAAAATGCTCTTGGTCATCGGAGGATCCGAATTCAGAAACCCACGCCCAGCCGATCGTAAACTTGTGATAACGCAGCATATCCATGACACCCACGGCAGGTAACGTAGCGCCAAACAACTCTGGCCGCTGACACATTACTGCACCGACTAATAGTCCGCCGTTGCTTCCGCCCTTGATTGCAAGGCGTTCAGTACAAGTGTATTTTTCGCTTATCAAGTACTCTGCCGCTGAAATGAAGTCGTCGAACGAATTCTGCCGCCGCACTAACTTACCGGCTTCATGCCAGTCTTTGCCGTATTCGCCTCCACCACGGATGTTTGCAACAGCATAAACACCTCCCATTTCCATCCAGACCATATTTGTTACGGAAAAACCGGGAGTCAATGAAATATCAAAACCACCGTATCCGTAGAGGATGGTGGGATTGCTGCCATCGAGTGTCATTCCTTTCTTGTGAGAAATGAACATGGACACTTCTGTGCCATCTTTGCTTTTGTACAGCACTTGTTTCGTTTCAAAGTTGTCGGAGTTAATGTCGACATCCGCTTTCTTGTACACACTCGATTCGTTCGACTCGATATCGTATTGGTAAATAGTGTATGGCTGCGTGTAATTGGAGAAAGAGAAGAAACAGGTCTGCTGATCGCGCCGTCCGCCGAATCCGCCCGCAGATCCGATTCCCGGAAGCTCGATCGTGCCAAGCGATTCTCCCGATATTGAATAGCGTTCAATGCGGCTGTGAGCCTTATGCAAATAGCTAACGATAAAGGTATCGCCAAACAGACTAATGTCTTCTAGCGTGTCACTTGACTCAGGAATGATCTCCTGCCATTGGTCTTTGTTTGGATTCTCGATGTCAATCGAAATGACGCGACGCTTCTTTGCATTGTCATCTGTCATAAAGTAGAAGCTTGTCGCATCATGACCAACAAAGCTGTATTCGAAGTCGAATGTGTTTATGAGTTCGATGACGTCTGCGTCCGAGTCTGTGAGAGATTTGTAAAATAACTGATTCTTGTTTCCAGAACCTTTCCAGACAGAGATGATCAGGTAATCACCGCTTTCAGTTACATAGCCACTGAATCCCCATTCCTTCTCATCCTGCCGTTCGTAAATCAGCTGGTCATCAGATTGATCGTCGCCCAGATGGTGAAAGTAGAGCTTTTGGAAGTAGTTAGAACCAGTGAATTCTTCATCCGTGCGTGGCTCATCGTAACGCGAGTAAAAGAAACCGCTGTTATCGGGGCTCCATGAAACTCCAGAGAACTTAACCCACTTGAGGTGGTCGTCTGCAACTTCTCCTGATTCGATATCGCGAACATACCACTCTCGCCAATCCGAACCATCTCGCTGTAACCCGTACGCTAGTAATTTGCCATTTGGACTGACACTCCAGGATGCAAGTGCAACCGTACCCTCGTCTGATAGTTCATTCGGGTCGATGAGGAGACGTCGTTCACCGCTGAGGCTATCAGCCCAGTACAGAACGCTTTGGTTTTGAAGACCGTCGTTGTGCTTGTAGAACACTCG
>Ga0114933_10005762_pt1 | contig 11169 bp, 8 predicted proteins | sample 4SBtaG_FD_89691 | JGI IMG/M metagenome (GOLD analysis project Ga0114933, IMG submission 89691) | Deep subsurface microbial communities from Kolumbo volcano to uncover new lineages of life (NeLLi) - 4SBTROV12_W25 metaG | ecosystem: Environmental > Aquatic > Marine > Volcanic | place: Kolumbo... | reverse complement strand
TAACCTCGCTGTTTGGGCCGATGGCAAGAAGATTCAGTGGGATGCAGAAAACCTTGTTGCAACCAATGCTCCTGAAGTGATGTCGATCGTTAAGAAGACTTATCACAACGGATACAGCATTTAGCGAGAGTGTAGGTGCAATCTAATCGGTAACGGAACTGGCAACAACTGAACATGGACAACCAGGAGAAAGTCGTGGGCCATACCCGCGACTTTCTTCATATCCGTACTAACATTTCACTTTAAAGAGGCACTCCCCCATGGCAAAGATTTTAATGCCACTTGGCGATGCAACTGAAGCACTGGATACCTTTTATCCATTCTTCCGACTTAAGGAAGCCGGCTACGATGTTGTCGTATCAGGTCCTGAAGCACGACTCTATCACACGGTATTGCATGAGATCCCACCAGACAGCAGCATACCGTGGGATATTACTCAGGAACGCCCTGCGTACTTTATCAAAGCTGATATAGCATTCCGTGACATGAAGTCAGAAGACTACGCCGGTGTCTTTATCTCCGGGGGTCGTGCGCCGGAATACATCCGGTATGACCAGGATCTGTGCCGCGTGGTGCGTGAGATTGCAGAACAGGGAAAGCCCGTTGCTTCCGTCTGCCATGGAATCGAAATCCTCACATCAGCAAATATCATCCAGGGAAAGACTGTCACAACGGTTGCCAAATGCGCGATGGATGCAGAGCAAGGCGGTGGAAACTACGTTGATCAGGAAGTGGTCGTGGACGGGAATATCATTAGTGCACGCACATGGCACGACAATGCACCGTTGATGCGGACGTTTCTCGAGATGCTCGACGCAGCGACTGCTTAAGCAGTCTTTTGTGCATCTTCGACAACACTGTTTAGAGGGAACACGCGATGCGTTTCATAATGATTGGTGGATTTCTTGGCGCCGGAAAGACCACAACGGTGGGCAGACTCGCCACACATTTTCAGGATCAGGGGCTACGCGTTGGTATCGTGACAAACGATCAGGCCACCGATCTGGTCGATACGCATACATTACGAAGTCAGGGATTTAATGTTGGTGAGGTTGCAGGTGCTTGCTTCTGCTGCAATTTCAATGAGCTGACCGACACCACTGAGAAATTACAATCCGATCAGCATCCGGATGTAATTTTGGCCGAGCCCGTGGGAAGCTGCACGGATCTTGTGGCAACGGTCGTCAGACCATTACAGCATTTGCATCAGGATCAGTACGATGTCGCACCGTACGGCGTGATCCTCAAGCCCAGCCATGGCAAACGCATTCTCAGTGGTGCACAAAACGCCGGATTCTCACCCAAGGCCGCCTACATTTTCGAAAAGCAGCTGGAAGAAGCTGACTTTGTCATTATCAATCGAATTGATCAACTCTCCGTTGAAGAAGTCGACGAATTGAATGATCTACTGATTGCGAAGTATCCGAATAAAACCGTCATACGGATGTCCGCGATCACCGGTGAGGGATTCGAGGATCTGATAGAAGTGTTGGATATGCCGATTGCCGTCGGTGCAAACAACATGGAATTGGATTATGACATTTACGCTGAAGGCGAAGCGGAGTTGGGATGGCTGAATAGCAGTCTGACTATCACATGCAATGAATCCCTTGATATTGATCAATTGGTCTTAGATATCGTTGAAACACTAAGATCTGAATTGGCAAGCCAGTCAGCAGAGACTGCACATCTCAAGACAATCGCAATGGCAGATAACCAGCAGGCCGTGGCAAATCTGGTTAGTAGCGATTCACCAGCACAACTCTCACTGGCGTCCTACTCAAGTGCGAAGGAATTGAATTTGATTGTCAACGCTCGCGTGGCAATCGATCCTGTTGTGCTACAGAAGTATGTCATCGAAGCGGTCACAGAGTGCTGCACCCAGCGAGGAGCAACCGCTGATTTTAATGAGACGCAAAGTTTCCGTCCGGGACGACCAGTCCCAACACATCGAATTCTATAGCGGATCATTCCGACTTGTTAAGGCAATGCACCAATGCAGTATTCATTCCGCTTAGCTGAGATACTTGGACACGTTCCCGACCCACGCAAGCGACCCGGTACGGTGAAGGCGATCGTCGAATACACAGGATTGGATCGCCACCAAATTTCCGCCCTCTTAAAAAATGAAATTAAGTACATTCCGCTTAAGGCGCTTTCACGACTTTGCGATTATCTGGTCGAGCATGGGTATGTAACGGCCGACCAATTGCCTGGTGCGTTATTTGCCGTCGAACCAGAAAACTTTTGGGAATTGCTGGCCCGACGCAAGAAAGTTGAAATGTGCCTTGGAGTCAGACGAGCAACCGGCACGGACTTACCTCATGGATCATGGCTCGTTGCATCAGACTCACTGCTCATGGGTGAATTGCTCAACGGCATTTCCACGCTTGGTGGAACGGCTAAAATGCAGTCAACAGAGGCCAGCGAATTCAACAGTCCACAACGACCGCATCCGGAACTGCTAAAGCAATCGCTCGTATGGAGTCCCGCAGATAACAACGTGGATGAGATGCGACTAAGAAGCCACGCCGTGTACGAAGACTTCGTCGAATCAACGAGCGACCGGGCCCTTATCGGACTTGGAAGTGTCAAAAGCAATCCGGTGATTGAGCTGATCACATCCAACACGTTTGATTGCGATCCCTTTGTAGGCCAGCAGGATGTTGATGATCCGTCTCAACGATCGTGCCCATTTATGCTGCGATACCGTGATGAAGAACGTCAGCCCGAGTCTTGCATTGGAGGCGTACAACTGGCAGCCAATGTCAGGCCGGTTGAACCTGGGATCTACTTTGAAACAGCTGATGGAACCTGGGATTCATGTATCTGGAATCCAGATTCTAATGATGTTGCACTTATGTTTTATGTCCACCGTGAATCACTTGGCCGACTGGAGATGTTCATGGGCGGGTTTTCCGGCCGTGCGACTCAAATGTTGGCACGCGTGATTTCAACCCGCGCCGAAGATTTTTGGCCACCGGTATACAGCGGACATGGAATTCAAATCGGCGCCTTTGTGGTTAGCTTTGAATTCGCACCAACTCGGCAGCCGGAACAACAATTCCTGATTGCGGATCATTCGGCAAACACACGCATCATTCCTCTTAGCAGTGAAGCCATCACCAGACGGCTGGAGTAATGAAGGTGATTCGGAGCGCGAAAACCGATGTGATAGATGATTTGCCCGACCTGAGTGCAAATGTCCTGTCACACCGGATTTACAGAGCCCGTGAATCTGATTAGAGTTGCAATTGAGCTGGGAAACCTCACATTTTCCCCGGCTCGCAACACGGATGGATGGCCGAGTGGTCGAAGGCGCTAGTCTTGAAAACTAGTGTACGTGTGAGCGTACCCTGGGTTCGAATCCCAGTCCATCCGCTCTTTCTTAAGCGGCACGCTTTGATGATTCTGGTGCCTGCGGTTTCCCGAGCGTCTCAACGTCAATCCGCTCGATGGATCCATTGACTGCATGAAGTTTGAGTTCATTCTCTTCGACATGCCATACTGCTTCCATTCCTGCACAGCGAAATCGCTGACCGAGAAAATTGCCGTCGGAAATCAAGAGTGACTCTTCAACGGTTTCATCCAATTCGGGTTGATGTTGCAGAAAGAAATCCCAAATTCGTTCCCGCACAACGCCGTTCCAAACGTTTTCCTGCATGAATGCCCCGTGTTGCCGAAGTCGACGTAGCCCATAAATGATGACACCTATAAGGAATCGGCACATGCTTGTACTGGCGTAGCGGATAGTTGCAATAGTCGGAATAACCGGCACAAATTACCCAGCTTGCTTATGGCCGCTTTGTCGATCGACCGCGGCAGTTTTCAGGTCTGTCGTCGTTTATGTGTTTGATACTTGAAAGCTGGATAGATGAATTCCGGCGAGACGCCAGCCGAGGATGATGGCACATAAGAGGCCAGAGCAAGATCAGACACAATGCCGTTACTTCATCTTGCTACTTAGTCGTGCAGATTCCATGCACTCTAAGATGCGGATGCGCAACTCCTCGACCACTTCTTCATCGCTCATATTCTGAATCTGCTCCACGCTGATCGCTTCACCAAACGTCACGCGAACATTCGATTGCCGGGGAAAGATGGTGCCACGCGGTAGTGCCTCATAGGCACCAGCCACACCAGCGGGAATAATCGGCACCTTGCCACGTCGCGCCAGTGTAATAAACCCGGACTTCATGCGTCCGAGCTTACCGTCCTTGGATCGTGTGCCTTCCGGGAATAGTACGACCACGTCACCTCGCTTGATCCGCATCAATATGTTTTTTACTCCACTAAAGCCGCCACCTCGCTGGACGGGAATGGCATCGAGCATGCGAAAGATAAAGCCCATGAACGGATGGCTAAACAGAGACTGCCGTGCCATGTAGCAAACGTGACGTGGAATCGATTGTCCGACAACGGGTGGATCAAAATGGCTTTGATGATTCGCACAGATGATCGCGCCCCCCGTCTTAGGAACCAAATGCCGATTCTCCACCTTGTAACGAAAGTAGGTAAGTGAAATCAGACGGAATATGTAACGAAACAGCGCATAACCTGCTCGCTGCCAAAGGGCTCTGGATGATTTGTTTCCGCGTTTACTCAAAACTAGTTCTCTTCCAATTCGTAGCTGACCAAAAAGGGTGAATGAGCCTATCCGTCTGCATCCCCGCAGCGAATTCTAACAAGTCGTTCCAGGTGCTCCACCACTTCATATTGTTTCATACCGTCTGTGATGACATGTACCGCATCGACGGCCGCATGTAACCCACCGACTTCTCTGGCTTCATCCTGTTCATCGCGTGTTTGCTGGCTTTGAAGAATCGCCTCCAACTCTGCTTTTTCACCTTGCTGACGCATTTGTTCCTGACGTCGCCGTGCTCGCTCAACGGGAGATGCCGTGAGAAAAATCTTGCACTGAGCATCTGGAAATGCCACCGTACCTTGGTCGCGACCTTCGGTTACCACATTAATGTCGTTGGCTAACTGCTGCTGCAATGCCACCAATGTAGCTCTAACCTGTGGGTTATCAGCAGCGTAGCGGATCGCCGCCGTTACCTCCTGAGTGCGTATCGCACTGGTTACATCCTGCCCATTTAAACAGATTTGATCGCCATTGATGGAAAACTCCATCTCACTTGCGATGTCCGCCATCTTAGCCTGATCGGTCAAGTCGATTTCCGCTTCCAATGCCGCCAGAGCAACACAGCGATACATCGCACCGGTATCGAGAAACTGAAAGCCAAGCGCGTTTGCCAACTGTCTTGCAACGGTGCTTTTTCCGGCTCCTGCTGGCCCGTCAATTGTCACGATCATGGCACGACCTCTGATTTCTAACCCACCTGTGACTTACCAGCGGACGTCCAATTCCAGCCACTCATGAGGAGATAAATCAAATGTGGCCTTTCCATTTTCTACAGGACAGTCTCCCAACACTGAGTGATCCAGATTGCGCTGCGTAGCGGTCGTAATTTTACGAAATGTGCTAAGAGCCACTTTGGCGTGACGCCCTCGTGATTCCATCACACGTAAGCGACAGCCAACAACCTGCCCTTCCTCCTGAAGCGGAACCCATGCGGTGACATTGACATTTCTGGCGCTAAGGTGAAACAGCCAGCTTGAGTGATTACCCTTTGGCGGTGCCGCCTGTTGATTGACCCATACAGGTCCAACATGCAGATCGGTGGCTTGCTGTGACGGATATTTCAAGTCGATTCCAATTCCAAACTCGAATTGTCGACACGTTTCTCCTTTGGTAATCAGCAGCGAATCGAGCATGCGATAACCAATCCGACGATGCAGGGGTAAACCACCGGTCAGAATCGTTGTGGATCCCTCACCGTCGATTTCCAAATATTCCGGTGCTTCCAAGCGACGACCGTTAGCCGGATGCCTCACACCGTTAATGGTTCGATATAAGTTTGCCGCTTCATCTACCCACGCGAATCGTGCACATAGATAATTTTCCCATGGATTACCTGTCAGCGAAAGTTCAGAGTCGCCCTCTTCGATTGTCACGCGTACATTGATCACACGACTGCCACGTGTCAGGCGTACAACCTGAGTAAACCTGGCTAGAATCGTTCCATCACGATGCATAATTCGGCCGCGACTAGTCACTTCACCGGCAAGCGAGGTTGATTCGTTAACTTCCACACTGTCCGCAGCCATCACTGAGTAGTTTGCTTCATCATCCACCTCCGCCCAACGACCGTCCTTACGCCGGACAGATTTACGGACTGCAAGCTGCTGTGAAACCCGATTTACCCGAGCCTGATCATATGAAACGACCGATTGAATTGCACCAGTCGTCTCGGAGAATAGGATTTCCATGAATTCATTGCGAAGATTCATACCCTCAGCCATCGGTGGGCCGGTTGAAGGTTTCCCGCTATCGGTCGACTGCTCACCAATCCAACTAAAACCCATGGAAGGCACATCAACGATCAGACTGTTTTGCTGGCCGTTGCCGGCGGCATAAACAGGTCGCTCAGCATTTGGTACAACCTCGAGTCCGGTATCATCAATAAACGTGCGGCGGGTGTAGGCACAAGGATTGAGAACCAAGCAGCCGTTTTCTACTTCACCATCGCGCGGGACATGTTGTGCCAATTGATTTGCCGCCGTGACAATGACCTGCTCAAGTGATTCATCGAGCGCCGATGACTCGGACGGTGATGACTCGAACGGTGATTGTTCGTCACTAAAAGGCTGGTCGACTTGATAGATTTGAGACTTAAGTGATGCCAAATCAGTTGCTTGACTTGCTCCGAGCAGTTGTGAAGTGGTGGTGAGTGCCTGGGCAGCTCTCAGCTTGCTCAATCGTCGCTGACGGCGTACTGATCGGGAAATGGGATCTTCCTGGTTTCGGATGATCGCTTGTTTCAGATAGGGCGACTTATAACGATCCGCGTCAAATACCTCATTGAGCGGTGCGATATCGGTAGTCTCAAAGTACTCTTCAAGCGTAACAAATCGGCCTAAAGCAGATGACCGACGCGAGATCCTTACCAGATCATCAAACCACTCGGGAGTCTTGCCTGGCCAGTGTGCCAGACTAAGTGTGGCCACATGATCCATATCCATGGATTCACCAAGTTTGGTTGCCAGTGACAAGTATGTTTCATGTAATGATGCGTTTAACGGTACACGTGCGATGGCGTCGATGGATGATCCATCTCTGCCTTCCCAGCGTGTCTTTGCCTGTGAACTCTCCGGATTGCTGCCATCATCCAACCCGACATGTAATGCCGCGGTGATTCCAAAACGACTCAGCCACTGTGGCATGTTTGAGGTGAATCCAAATCTTCGGCGGCCGTAAACACCCGGAACCACTCCAAGCGTTGACTCATACACGTCTTTGGCCTTGTTCCAACCGTCGAGCATTTCTTCCGGATGCATTAACGATGTAGCGCCTTCATGAAATTCACCGCCTACTACCGTTAACTGCTTTTCTTCCATTCGTTGCTTGACCAGATCAACCACATCTGAGTGCTGTTCTGACAACTGACTTGCTAATTCGGCTGACAACACACAATTTGTGGCGATGCTTCGCGAAAGCTCATCTCGCAACATCGGTCCAAGTGTTGTACCTGCGAGCATGATGATGTCGACGATGTACGCATCAACGGAGTAGTAATGATCTCTCTCTTCGGATAGCAGGTCGAAGCATGCTTGTAACTTGGCATCGCACTTCTCCAGATCACCGTCCATTGCAAGATCGGCTGCCGCAACCACAAGGTTTTGAAAGTGCAATTCGTCCAGATTGCTCGCATAACGCATCTGCCGCGTAAGTAACTGGATTTGCAGGTAGCAGTATCCAAGTGCAAGAAACTCACTAACCAAATCATCCGAAATGTGATCCGGCAATTCCTGCCCAACCAAAGCCTGTTCAATCAGTGCCGATCGTGATGTCTCGCGTCTCACGATCGTTGCGCCACTATCCCGTGCACGCTGGACGTAGCCCGTAGGCAATCCATCAGCACTCACCGATGGTACGACCAGCAGTCGGTCGACTAATTCCTCTGGTGGATCGTCCATTCGATGCCAGCCAACGATAGACTGAGCCTGATGGATCAATAGCGGATGCCAGAGCCCTGTCCAGCCGGCAAGTAGCCCTGCTGCATCATCGCCATCGTAATGTGTAGGAAAGTCTTCCAGGCTATGGCATGGGAGTAAGATTCCTAGTTCTTTATACGGCATGGCGATCCTCGGTTGATTCGCATCGGGTTATCTCAGGTATCCCTATGTAAGAAAGCTACCTGGTTGGGACACCCTGGAAACCTATATGTCCTAATTTCACACAAACCAAATGTCTATTTAATGCCATTTTATGGCACTCGTGTGACAATGTTACCCTTTGTACATTCGCCTGTGCTTCAAGGTATCAACTTAATTACTGAAAGGTAGTAAGTCGAGCGGACGAGAATAAAGACAGCAAGTGCGGTTTGGCGTTATTTGATTGGCCACAGACCTCGTTTTCACCCTATAATTAGAACCAAACCAATAGATTCAGGAGCAGCTGCCACTATGATGGCTTACGTTCTTCGAAATACGTGCTTAGACACCCTGCAAACGAAGATTTACAGGCTAAGGATTTTTTTGAGGAACTTAAGAGTCGTGGTAAGCGTCTTAGAGTTAGGAACAATTGAAAGCTAATCGTCCGCGGGATTTGCTTAGTGACGTTTACTAACAACCCGCAAAAAACTTATCATTTCGGGGTTAAATTCACTCAATTCAGCTCTGTGTCTATCCAGTAACAGGAATCGGAAATCTACTGCTGGCTATGCGCGGAGGTTGTTAATCCACACAAACGTTAAACCTTTTAAGCCCATAACCTTCTGTTAATGATGTTTATTGCATTAATCTGTAAGGTTTAGGGAAGCTATTAATCGTTTTGACGTTGGGAATTGCGGAGTATAACGCGTGTGCCAACGCCTGATGCGAAGGTTATCTTCGAGGTATTAACTGGTCGATTTATTCGATACCGCATAGATTTGCAGAATCACGGTGCTGCGAGTTGCGGTTAACTCGGGAATTACACAACAAATCAACAGCATTTCGAGGTGGAGTTGGTAACGGCGCGTAAGCAGCCAATTCACAAGAGAATTCAGATGGCAAAAAGAAAAGAAGTCGGCGTTTGGGGAATTGATATTGGCCAAAGCGCCTTAAAAGCACTCCGCTGCAGCTATGAAGGCGACGGAGTTGTTGCGGATGCATTCGACTTTATCGAATACCCAAAAATGCTGACCGAGCCGGATGCAAATCCAAGTGAACTTATCGATGAAGCGTTGGAAAAACTACTGTCACGAAATGATCTGGAAGGCGATCTGGTAACGATTAGCGTACCGGGGCAGTCGGGCTTGGCAAAGTTTTTCATGCCGCCACCAACCGAAATTAAAAACATTTCCAGCATCGTCAAATTCGAAGCTCAACAACAGATTCCTTTTGACCTGGAAGATGTAATCTGGGACTACCAAAAGATGATTGGTGGTACCGAGTTGGAAGGGCTCATTACAGACAGTGAAGTCGGTCTGTTTGCCATGAAGCGGGATCAGGTACTGCGACAACTCGAACCGTTTGATCGCATTGAACTAGATCTAAGCGTGATCCAACTTGCGCCAATGGCGATGTACAACTACGTCACCTACGACCTGCTTGATAATCTGCCGGACGCTGACATGTTCATGGCAGACGATCCACCGGAATCATATGTCATCTTGTCGATTGGTACCGAGACCACCGATCTCATCCTCACCAATGGTTATCGTATACGACACCGCAGTATACCGATCGGCGGCAATCACTTTACGCGTCAAATCACGACTCAACTTAAGCTCACGTTTGCCAAAGCAGAGCATCTAAAGCGAAATGCTCGTCAGGCCAAAGATCCCAAGGTAGTGTTCCAAGCAATGCGTGCAACCTATCAGGATATGGTGACTGAAATCCAGCGATCGCTGGAATTTTTCCGGAGCCTGGATCGAAACGTGAAAATCAAGGAAATCGTCGTTACCGGTAATACAGTGAAGCTGCCTGGTCTACAGGCATTTCTCTCTAAGAACTTAGATTTTGAAGTCACCGAACTAGATCACTTCAAGCGACTTGGCGGAAGCAGCGTAACAGAGAGCCCGGCGTTTAAGGACAACGTCCTTGCATTTGGAAACTGTTATGGACTCTGCCTGCAGGGACTCGGGTTAGCCCAACTGCAGACCAACTTGCTTCCACATGAAATCATGATCAACCGTTTGGTGGATGCAAAGAAACCGTGGACGATTGCTGCTATCTCACTGTTACTGATTGCATATGCCTTTAATTTCTTCTTCAAATTTGGCGCCGCCAGCAAAGTGGATATACCACAGGATGCGACAGTCGCGGCCAGTAATGAATGGCAGCAGGCAATCAATTCAGCGAAAAATGTGCAGACCAAGTCTTCGAATTTCAAATCACAGGATAAGAAACTCGAGAATGAACTTAATTCATTTAAGGATCTCGGCGATCAACTTGCTGGGAGCACTGATACTCGCATTCAATGGATGGAATTGATTCGTACCATCAATTCAATTCTCCCGGAAGAACAAGCCACTGTTCGGGATCCGGACGAAGTCCCATTTGATCAGCGACGTGACTTTTATATTGAGACAGTTGAATCACAGTATTTTGCTGATCTGAAAGAGTGGTATACCGCCGACATACAGCAGCTGCAGAAGGAAACCGATAACTTCTTCAAGAAAGTTGAAAACACTGATGGCAATGCAACCGGACCGGGTGGTCCCTCAGCACCGCCTGCGACCGATAACGAAACGGCCGCAGCAGGGGTGGAAGGTGCTGGTTGGGTAATCGAATTGCGAGGACATCACTTCTTCAAGAATGACAACGTACGTGAAGGTGGTGAAGTGCATGTCATCCGCGGACTCATTGATCCATTACAAGATGGAATGGTATTTCTGCCGGACGCTGCAGGACTGCAGAACCTATTCGTCACTGCTGAATTAGGTATCAGTAACGTTGTTCTTGTCACGAAAAAAGACGATGGCGTCCAGACAATTAAACGCGGAACCACAAGTGGCATGGATGGTGGCGGTGGCATGGGCGGCGCTGGAATCGGTGGAGGCGGCGCTGGAATCGGCGGAGGCGGCGCTGGAATCGGTGGCGGTGGCGCTGGAATCGGTG
>Ga0114933_10005761_pt1 | contig 11169 bp, 7 predicted proteins | sample 4SBtaG_FD_89691 | JGI IMG/M metagenome (GOLD analysis project Ga0114933, IMG submission 89691) | Deep subsurface microbial communities from Kolumbo volcano to uncover new lineages of life (NeLLi) - 4SBTROV12_W25 metaG | ecosystem: Environmental > Aquatic > Marine > Volcanic | place: Kolumbo... | reverse complement strand
TAGCCACCAAATTCCGGAAATCGTGACGCTCTTCCGCAGCCCGGGCAAGCAGTCGGTCGCCACGGGTGCCAAATATGGCTTTTCTGATGCATTGTTTTCGAGCCGGCGCATAGCCGAGGAACGTGTCATTCAATGCGACCATCCGTTCGTCGTTGAATACCGACTCCCGCGCCTCACGCTCGTCTCGATAATCAAAGCCCACAGGCCTTGGGTTTGTGCGGGCGGCCCGCAACCGTTCTGTCGCCAATTCATCTACTTTGCGCGATTTAATGACAACACCGTACTCTATTTGTGCCCTCGACGCTGTCACAAAACATCAACGATACCTGTCATGAAACGCGGTAGCGTTCGACCACACCCAGATCTGGATCAAGACCTAAACCAGCACCGCGTGGTACTTTAACTTTCCCCGCAATAGGCAATGTCGCGTTACCGTACAGTTCCGCTTCAAAGTCGCAATACAAACGCTCAAACAAAGGCACACTCCGATGGGCCGCATTCAAGTGCAAAGTCGCAACCTGCCCTGGCCCGAACAAAGCGCAGTGAGGAACGTATTCAACGCCCATTGCATCACATAAAGCAGCGATTTTAAGCAATTCGGTTACGCCACCCGTCTTTGCGACATCGGGCTGCGCAATGTCGATTGCGTTCACATCCATCATGGCAACAAAATCGTACAAACTGCCTGCATTCTCACCCGCCGCGATGCGGTGGCGACCAGCACTGCGCAGCCGAGCCAGTCCTTTATAGTTCTCAGGTGGCCAAACGGGTTCCTCCAACCAGGTTAAGCCAAGCGGCTCAAGTACTCGGTCGTGATGCAGTGCCTGCTCAACAGACCAAGGGCAATTCGTATCCAGCATCACTGATGCGTCTGGACCCGCCGCTGCGACCGCCGCTTCGATCACCGGCAGCGACACCTCATGCAACTTGATATGACGGTATCCCCTCTCGATAGCCTCACGGGTGATACGTGTGACATCCTCCACATTGCCATACCGGAGCAGACTTGCATACACCGTTAATTCTTCAGCGAAAGATCCGCCAAGCAGGTCAACAAGCGGGCGATTGGTTGCTTTTCCCAACAGATCCCACAGTGCAATATCTACCCCGGAAATACCATACATGATCGGCCCGATTCGGCCGAAATTATGTAGCTGGAATTCTAGATCAAACTTAAGGCTCGCAATCGATGCTGCGTCGCGGCCCACAACCAACGGCAACACCCTGGTGTCGATCATTGCCTTAAGCGCCTGATCTTCATTTCGCGAGAACGCCTCGCCCCAACCCACTAAGCCACTGTCAGTTTCCAGACGAATCAACAGCGTATCAAAGTTGCATTTCGGATCCCCCCCGAAACTCCAAGGCGGAATACCTCCCGCTTTAAACGGAATCGACACAAGAATAGTTTCAGCCCGAGTAATTATCATGCGTTCTCGACCAATCGACGTCTTTCCCTCGTTGACTGACACGCAGCACTATCAATATCAATGTGTTTTTAGATATCGACGCGTTCGATGTTGCATAAATAAGATCGGTGGGCAACCGAACCACTGATCGGATCGCTCACTTCATCATCGATTAAGAGATTGAAATTGGTGCTGCCCTTCCCGCTCGCTGGAGCCGCAGGCAGTCCCAATGAGTCACAGGCCTGCCACCAGCCGTGCTGTGCAAATACCGTATCCATGCGAAGGGAAGACTTAAGGACCGCCCGGGCCTGAATACCACCTTGCGGTGTCGTAATCAGCACCCAGTCATCGGGCGCTATGCCGTAACCGGCAGCGGTTTGGGGATGTATCTCGACCAAAGGATCTTTTTGCAGTCTCCGCAACCCGGCAAGATTCCGATGCTGACTATGACAATAACGATGCGACTTGGCAGAACCCAGCACGAGTGGATAATGCTTCAACAGTGCTTTGCGAGTCACCGGACTCATGTCTGGCTCAACAAAGCTCGGTAAAGGGTCTTGGCCATGCACCTGAAACGTATGCGACCAGATCTCGATTCGTCCCGTCGGGGTCTTGAATCCATCAACAAGATGTGGCGCTAAAGGAGTCTCAACGGCCAACTGAATGCCTCGAGGGTTTTGTTTCAGCTCATCAAGATCCACCCCACTAGGCGCCAGCCATTCTCGCCACGCGGTGTCCATGTCACCACCCCAGAATACGTCAGCCAATCCAAGACGTTTAGCCAGTTCAAACACCATCCAGCCGTCATCTTTCGATTCGCCAGCCGATTCGACCGCTGCGTGACGAAATTGAACCCACCCATTCGCCGCATCGGTCACCTCAAAACCAACGCGCAGAGAATCACGTTCCCACGCCGTGTTCACTGGCAATACGATGTCTGCATAACTCGCGGTGGGTGTAAGAAAAATATCCGTGTGGACATGAAACTCCAGCGCCTTCAGAGCCTCAATGCCACGCTCGACTCCGCCGTGAGAAATAATCAGGTTCTGTCCAAAACTGAGCAACGCCCGTACGCGATAAGGCTCTCCCTCCAAAATAGAGTGATAGAGATCGCGCGAAGTGCACCAACCGTTTTTTGCCGGACCAAGCGGCCGCTCTTGAAGTCCGAGTGTCTTGGAACGCTGAACTTCGGTAACAAACTCATGGCCCGAGACATCATTCAGCGGCACACCCGCCGGCTGTTGATTACCCCCTGCGGATCCAATACTACCAAGGAGACTGTACAGGATAGAGATTGCCCGATCAGTCTGAGTCGCATTGGTGTGTTGACCCACACCAGACCAAGCATAGTAGGAAACGGGTCGCGACGCCCATAACAAACGCGCCGTATCACGTATCTGATCCGCCGGTACGCCGGTTACCTCGGCTGTGCGCTCTGGAGTCCAGTCCGCACACAGCGCGTAGTAGTGATCAAACACGGGCCGGCAAACCATCGCACCCGTCGGCCCATCAACGGTCACCTCTCCGGTAAGCAACCAGTCTGCTTTCGCTTGCTGCGCCGGATTCGACGCCATCACGACCGGTGTATTTCGTCCTTGATCCCAGCCTACATAACGGTCTGCTCCCTCGGGCCCGCCAATATCGGATGCTGTTAACAAGCGACCCTCGGACTCATGTATCAGCAGGGGTGCATTGGTCCAACGCTGCACAAAGTCGTGGTCGTATCCAGACTCAGACAACATGACCCAGGCTATTCCGAGCGCCAGCGCTCCATCAGTGCCCGGTCGTATCTGCAGCCATTGATCTGCTTTGATGGCTGGACCCGCGCGACGGGGGTCCACCACCACGATAGAAGCACCACGGCGACGCGCTTCACTGACCCGCTGGGCCTGCGCTAACCAGGAAGTGTTCGGATTATGTCCCCATAGCAAAATGCAACCCGCCTGGTCTAGATCCGGTCTGCCGATTCCCACACCATAGGTGTACTCAGTGGCATGATCCTTGTGCCAGTTACAAATCTCTGTGCCATAACAATTGTTGCTACTACCAAAAGCACGCAGCAGCCGTTCAATCCATTGGAGCGAATCTGAAATAGCCGTGCCACTGGGTGTAGTAAGCGCGAAGGCCACGCTCTCCGGCCCGCTCTCTGCCGCAATATGGTTCATCTGACCTGCAATGGTATCCAGCGCCTCGTCCCAACTGATCCTCACCCAACCGGGATCGATGTCATCTTTAGGGCGAGTACGTTTCATTGGATGCAACAGGCGATCATCGCTATACACCTGTTCAGGCGCCGCCTGACCTTTGGCACACAATGCGCGCCCCGTTGGGTGCGAGGGATCCGCCTCGATACGAACTAATCGACCCTCTTTTACAATGGAAAAACAACCGCAACGGGAACGACACAGGGCGCACCACCCCGGAACTTTGGTTTCACCTGTTTGTCCTTGCACGTCTCTTGTCATAATCAATCACCCCAGGTTGACAACTGTGGCACGCAAATCACTTCCAGGCAAACACGGGCTGTTCGTAGTGGGCAACTCGTGTCGAACGCCCAAACAGCACGACCTCACGGAATTGGTAAAGAATCGCAGCGGTCGGAGAAAATACTTCATCCCCCAACGATGCAAAGGGAATAGACAATACGGGTTGCTCGCTTTCTGGAATGCGGTGCAAGCGTGGCACCTGGGATTGAGTCAGATCTTCGAGTGGAACGTTAAACACGGTTTCCACTTCGTCAGGATCCGGCGCGGGCTCTTGGCTGCTATCCAACCACAGAACCAGCGGCGTAACACAGAAGCCTGAGCGCGTAGGGTAATCATCCAGCCGACCAATGATATCAGTAGGCTTCGCCTTTACGCCAAGTTCCTCCTCCAACTCACGCAGTGCAGCGGTCGGCGCGTTTTCGCCCTCGTCCAATCGTCCTCCGGGTAATGCATATTGCCCTTGGTGCCGAGCCAAACGACTGCTCCGCCGAGTCAAGTAAAACCCGACCTCCTCGGTCTCCCATCCTCTGATCATTCCGATGACGACGGAAGCCGGCCGCAACGCCGGATCATCGATGGCAACCCACTCAAATTCGTCGAGTCGCTCGACACACTGCAACCGAAACGATTCGCTGAAATCAATCCTCATTAGCTATCAACATCAAAACTGCTTACACAGCCGTAGTGCGTCAAACAATGCACTGTGCACATTACGACTTGCCACCGCGTCCCCGATACGAAATAACTGGTACTTGCCCTGTGGATTATTCACCACCATTTGATTCTGACTACCGATTAATGCTTCCAAATCAACTTCCCCAAGATTGGTAGAGTCCGGTTTCAAAGAAAAGTAGAGCTCATCCGCCGGCAACGAACCATGATCCACCACCACCTGATCCACTCGGCGCGACATCCGTAATCCGGTGTACTCGTTGTAAAGCGTCGCTGCCAGTCCATCATCCTCGCGAGTTACAGACACCAATCGATGATTCAAGGTGATAGTTGCCGCATTGCCGTACAGCGAGCGCAGGTACGCCGGATGATTGGTGCCGCCGATATCCGGAGCGACCATCATCTCAGGCGAAACGTATTCCAATGAGCATCCTGCCTCGGCGATATATTCCGCGCACGATATACCGGCGTGTTGCGCATTGTCGTCATATATGAGTACATTTTTCTTAAGCTGTTCGATACCCGCAAGAACGTCCCAACTGGAAGTTGCCAGTGCTTGGTCTTCACCGAGAAACGCAAGGTTGGGAACCCCACCCGTCGCGATAACAACGATATCGGGACGTTCCGCTTCAACCGTACGCGCCTCTGCGTAGCAGCCGAGTCGAATCGTTACTCCCAATCTTTCGACCTGATCGAATAACCAGTCGGTAATACCCAGTATTTCCTTTCTCCGTAACACGCGTGCCGCCAGATTAATCTGTCCGCCTGGCCGATCCGCAGCTTCCATCAGAATCACTTCGTGCCCGCGACTGGCACACACTCTGGTGGCCTCCAATCCGGCAGGCCCCGCCCCTACCACCACTACACGGCGACGCGCTTCTGTGCTCGGGCCAATCACGTGTGGCATCGATGCTTCTCGGCCCGTCGCGGGGTTATGCAAGCACAAGGCTTCACCCTCGCCATAGATTCGATCGATGCAGTACCCTGCACCCACACACGGTCGGATTTGATCCTCTTCGTCCCGAGTAATCTTGGCGACAATATGTGGGTCGGCTAAATGCGCACGGGTCATCCCCACCAGATCAAGCAACCCCTCTCGCACCGCGTAGCGGGCCGTCGCCACATCATTGATGCGCGCGGCATGCATCACAGGCAAATCAAATGCCTGTTTGATCTCTCCGGCAAACGCCAGGTACGGCGCCCCGGGCGTACCCATGTTAGGAATGACATCAGCCAAACCGGCACTCGTCTCAATGTGGCCTCGAATAACACTGATGAAATCGATCAAACCGCTGTTCGTGAGTATCTCCCCGATCTTCATCCCCTCATCAAACGCCAGACCTCCATCAAGCATTTCATCGAAAACCATACGAATGCCAACAATGTAGTCGTCACCCACCTGACGACGGATTTCCTGCAAGACTTCGATACCAAACCGCATTCGGTTTTCCAGTGATCCGCCGTATCGATCGGCACGATGATTCAGCGCTGGGCTCCAGAAACTGTCAAACAGGTGGCCGTAAGCCTCGACTTCGATCCCATCCAGGTCGCCATCACGACACCGAATCGCAGCAGCACCGTAAGACCGGACCACACGGCGAATGTCCCAGTCTTCCATCGCCTTGGGGAAAGCCCGATGGGCCGGTTCCCTGATAGACGATGGGGCTATCGCCGGTAACCAGTGCCCTGCATAGGAGGAAGTGCGTCGCCCGAGGTGGGTGATCTGACACATGGTCGCGGCGCCGTGTCGGTGAACCGCCTCGGCAAGCGTCCTAAAATAAGGAACAATTCGATCATCTCCAGCGTACAAATTTCCATATGCCGGGGCTGCGTCCGGTGCCACTAAGGTGCCCCCGCCGAACATAGTGAGCGCAAGACCACCCTTGGCTTTTTCTTCGTGATACAAACGATAGCGCGTTTTTGGTAAGCCATCTTCGGAATAAGCCGGTTCGTGACTCGTGCTGATTATTCGATTCTTAAGCGTCAAATGTTTTAACGTGAACGGCTGTAATAAGGGATCAGAACTATTCATCAGGTTTCGCCTCCTATCCAGCTAGGGCTTGCACGTATCCAGCACTTCGATTGGTCTGATTGTGCCACGGGCATGCGACAGTGGGACCAGATGATGACGAGGGAACTCTCGATCGAGCGCCAACAGCATGATCCAGTGTTGCGACACAGACAATCTGAGTGGTCATCGTTACGATCTTCGATTTACCCGCACTAGACCATTAATCTCATGCGTCACGGGGCCACGTCCTGAATGTCTGAGAAATTCAGTTGCTTCGCCCCACCCTAAACTGCACCGTCAAAGACAACGCCAGCCTTATGCCACGCGGCAATTTCCTCGAGCGTGTAACCGGCATTCGACAGGATGGGCGCGGTATGTTCCCCTAGCATGGGGGCGGCAGATGGTACAACGTTGGGTGTACCCTCAAAACGCGCGGCTGACCGAGCCTGGCGCAATCGACCCAGGCCCGGCTGGTCGATTTCTGTGATTAGTTCGTTGGCCTCAACTTGACGATCGCTCATCATCTCAACCCTGGTCAGCACCGGCGCACAAGGAACATCTGCAGCATCGAGTGCGGCTATCAGCTCTTCCGTCGTTCGCCCTTGTATCTCTCCCTCTACCGCATTCAAACGTTCCTGCCGATTCAAAGAACGAGCCGCTGCTGTGCAAAAACGAATATCGTCGATCCATTCCCTGCGCCCAAGCACTTCACATAATCCGCTCCACTCGCGATTCGATACCGCGCCTAACGTTATGTAACCATTCGCGGTAGGAAAAATCATGTCGTGTGCCGACGCTGCCGTTGTTTCCGGCTCTGTATCCACTAGTGCGGAAGACGCCATGCCTTCAGGCCAGAGATAACAGACCAGAGTGTCGAGCATAGACAGGCGAATATGCTGTCCCACACCCGATCGCTCTCGAGAGAAAAGTGCCGCAACCACTGCCTGCGCCGCATAAACCGCAGTCGTCTTGTCTGCTATTAAAGTGCGAACCATTCGCGGTCTGCCCGTCTGCGGGTCCGCCTGTATATCAGCCAACCCGCCAAGCGCTTGAATGACAGGGTCATATACGCGTTTACCGGAGTAAGGCCCGCTCTCTCCGACGCCGCTGATTGACAGATAAACCAGCTTCGGATTTCGCGCGGCCACCGTTGAGGCTCCGAACCCCAATCGCTCAATGGCACCCGGCCGAAAGTTCTGAATCAATACATCGGCACTCTCGATTACCCGCCACATAATCTCAGCTGCGCGCTGTTGTTTGAGATCAAGAACCATCGACCGCTTACCGCGATTACAGGCCACAAAGGTCGGGTTCATCCCGGTCTTCGGACCCGCGGCCCGCATAAAATCCCCCCCGGGTGGTTCGATCTTGATCACATCAGCACCTTGGTCCGCCAAAATCACCGCAGCGACAGGGCCTGACACCGCAGTGGTGAGATCGACCACTTGAATTCCCGTAAGGGGTCCGCCTGTGTTCGTCATTGCGGCTGATTGGCTGCAATCGCAACCGCATAGGCCGGTCGTTGCGCAACTCGTTCGCGATAGTGTTTAAAAGGTTTCGGCACCCTCAGATCATATGTCTCAGCAATATCAAGGCAACTGGTCATTAATATGTCGACTCCACTGAACTGCTGACCGAGCAAATAGGGGCCCTCTCTCGACAGGCGCGTCACCGCCGACCCGATCATGCGAGCAAAGTAATCTCTCGCCCCCGCACTCGCGTTGGGCGCATCGCCATAAATTTCCGGCAACCCAACATGGCGACGCAATACGTAGATGCTCGTCGCATCAAGTTCCATCGAGATGAACGACAACCATTCAAAATAGCGTGCCCGATCAAGCACGCTGTCGGGAATCAGGCGATTGTCGAAAGATGAATATCGTTCGGCAAGATAAGTGACAATCGCTGGACTCTCACTCAACACCAGCGCGCCATCTTCCAGCACCGGGATCTTTCCGAACGGACTCACTTTTCGAAATACATCTTCTTCCATTGCGGGGGTCCGCGCCTGAATAGGAACACTACGGTATTGAAGGCCGAGCTCCGCCAAGGCCCAATGCACCCGCACCGTACGCGCAGTACCCACACCCCACAAAACTCTGGCATTCATGACATCCATCATTCTAATCCGCTTCCCTTTGATGTTCGACCGTTTTGCAACTACCCCAACATGTACCATCGCCAATTTGATGAATCCGGCTATGTGGTTTAGCCGGGTCGGCAATGTGTTGTCTATTGGAACAACAATAGACATGGTTGTCGATCTATCGACCGACGAACGAGTGCCAATGCTCGAGAGAGCCGATGAAAACTAAAACGTATTGAACCCATCACCGTCGCCGTAAAACACTTAGCCAGCATGCGCGACACCCTCGAACGAAAACTGGCATTGACACTTGAATATCAAGAAAATCCGCCGCAATACACCACCCTCATCGCAATGTACCCAATAGGCAAGACTTCCCTGGAGATTCTCGAACCGAACTAAGCCGGCATCGATATCTCAAAGTGGATCGATAAACACGACGAGAGTCTCTTTGCACATTTGCGTAGAAGTTGACGACATTGTCGGTGCTGTAGCCGAACTCAAAGCCAATGGCGTCAAACTGATAGACGACATCCCCCGTGTTGCACGTGCCAGTGCGCGCGTCATTTTTCTTGATTAAGAAACGACCAGCCATCTACTGATCAATCCTGCTGAACTTCCTCCCCGGAGGAACCAATCGATAGACGCTAGCTGAGCACGGCATGACACCCCCGTTGCAAAATCACCAGGATAAATAATTATCCTTAAACATTATAAAGTTAGTACTCGTGCAGATGAGTTCATCACAGCGATTGACTCCAGGGCACTATCGGACAGTAAATCAGTTTGCGCCATATAATTAATGTGCCGCCACACACCACCGGAACCATCCGATGATACAAATGAACCAAATCGACATGGTTTGGATACTTACCTGTTCCTGCCTGGTTCTTTTTATGCAGGCCGGATTCAGCTGCCTAGAAGCTGGCCAAATCCGTGCCAAAAATACGATCAATGTCGTTATTAAAAACACAGCCGATTTTGCAATCAGCGTGGTTGGTTTTGGAATAATTGGATTCAGCGTGATGTTTGGTAGTTCCCTGGGTGGCGTAATCGGTGAACCCTTCTCACTCTCGACCACCGAAAACCCTCAAATCTACTTAATTTTTATTTTCCAGGCGATGTTCTGCGCGACCGCCACAACAATCCTCTCGGGCGCCGTAGCCGAACGGATGTCATTCTATGGCTATTGTCTGGTGGCCCTATTCATGGTCTTACTGGTATATCCGGTGACGGGTCACTGGGTCTGGGGCGGGTTACTTTTTCCTGGAAACGATAGCGGCTGGCTGGCTGAACTTGGTTTTCATGATTTCGCTGGATCAACGGTTGTGCACTCCGTCGGTGGCTGGGTGGCGCTTGCCGCCATCCGTCACATTGGTCCAAGGCTTGGCCGCTTCAGCGACCCAGGTGGCGTCATCGAACCCAATAACGTCACTTTAACTTCACTTGGGGTCTTTCTACTCTGGTTTGGATGGCTCGGTTTCAACGGGGGCAGCACGCTTGCCGCAGCAGAATCTGTCCCCCTCATCTTGACCAATACCATCGTTGGTGGCGTCTTCGGGATCATCTCCACCTTGGCACTCACGGCCGTACGCTATGGCAAACCGAGGGCGCTAGACATATTGAATGGCAGTCTCGGCGGATTGGTTGCAGTAACCGCGAGTTGTGATTCAACGGTTCCCTGGATGGCGGCGATCATTGGCTTTGGTGGTGGATTGATTGTTATATACGTTATCGAGCTTCTCGAAAAACTTCGACTTGATGACGCGGTTGGCGCCATTCCCGTGCATCTGGGTGCCGGCATTTGGGGAACGCTAGCAGTCGCTCTTTTTGTTGAAGCACCTGAACACCTTAGTACAGTCGAATTTCTCGGTGTACAAATGCTCGGTGTCCTAGTCGTTGGACTCTATGTATTCCCACTTTCGGTTTTATTCTTCTATCTCTCCGGAAAATTAATGAAATACCGTGTTAGTCCTCAGGCCGAGGTCATTGGCCTCAATATCATTGAACATGATGCCAGCACCTCGACCTTGGATTTAATTCGCCAAATGAGCCATCAGGCGCAAAGTGGGGACTTCCAAAAATCGGTCACAGTTGACTACCAAACAGAAGCCCACCACATCGCGACTTTCTATAATGCCGTGCTGGACCGGGTTAATCGTGAAAAGGCTGACAAAGACTCTGCTCTGGAGCGGCTCACGTGGTTGGCGGAACATGATCCTTTGACTGAGTGTCTCAACCGTCGGACCTGGCGCGAGCGATTTCAAACAGCTATTGATTCGGCTGACTCAACGGCCAGTTTTGGTGTTGCAATGCTTGATATAGATCACTTCAAGAACGTTAATGACACCCATGGACATACCACCGGAGATGCCGCCCTTCGGCATGTCGTACAACATACCATCAAGGCCTTTTCAGACATAGACGCGACGCTCGGGAGACTCGGGGGAGAAGAATTCGGAGTTTTTCTTGGTTTGCACCAAACCCCTTTGACAGAAAGCGAACCCC
>Ga0114933_10005759_pt1 | contig 11174 bp, 3 predicted proteins | sample 4SBtaG_FD_89691 | JGI IMG/M metagenome (GOLD analysis project Ga0114933, IMG submission 89691) | Deep subsurface microbial communities from Kolumbo volcano to uncover new lineages of life (NeLLi) - 4SBTROV12_W25 metaG | ecosystem: Environmental > Aquatic > Marine > Volcanic | place: Kolumbo... | reverse complement strand
TCTTCCTTTGTTGATGGATTTTCAGCGCCTGGAAGGTTGGTGCTTCTAATATTTATGTTGATAGGCCGGCTTGAAATATTCCCAATGTTGTTAATGTTCGTTATTCCTTATAGGAGTACTGCTAAAGCGATAAAATCGAAAAAATAAGTGAGCAAAGCTGCTTAAGCGATTTTAAACACTAAAATTGAGATCAGTTGAATTACCCAGATCAACGGCGCTCAGGGAATTCGTTTATTTATAAATGGACTGTTATGAGCGATATGTATAGGGAAAATTTAAAATCTGTTGGATTACCGTTGCCTCAAGGTCTTTACGATCCCAGATTTGAGCATGATTCTTGTGGCGTTAACTTTGTCTGCAATTTACGCGGGGATGCAAGTCATGAAATTGTCCAGATGGGTATCGGTGCTTTGTGCACACTTCAACACAGAGGCGCAATAGGAGCTGAAAAAAACACTGGTGATGGAGCGGGAATACTAATGCAGGTTCCCGACAAACTGTACAGAGATACCCTCTCCTTCGATTTGCCTCCCAAAAATCACTATGCGACGGGAATAGCGTTTCTTTCGGAACACCCAGATAAGGCAAATGCTGCAGTGCGTCAGCTGGAAAAACTTGCCGAAGAAGAAGATTTAGAAATTATCGGATGGCGTGAAGTTCCTGTTGACTCTTCGGAAATAGGTACCTCAGCAAAAGAGGCAATGCCATTTATGAAACAAATATTCATCAAAGCAAAAAGTGATTCTGCTTTATCGGGATTGGATCTAGATCGAAAAGTATTTCCTTTCAGAAAACGTGCCGAACGCGAAATATATGAGCAGCTTGATGGGGGCGAAGCGTCTTCTGGTATGGGTTCTTCAACTAGTGAACAAACGGGAGTTTACTTTCCATCTCTCTCCTCAAGAACAATCGTTTATAAGGGCATGTTAACTACTCCGCAGTTAGGCAATTTTTTCATTGATCTGAATGATGAACGAACTGAAAGCGCAATGGTTTTAGTACATTCAAGATTCTCCACTAATACTTTCCCTTCATGGCCACTAGCTCACCCTTATAGGTTCGTCGCCCATAACGGAGAAATAAATACCGTTCAAGGTAATCGAAATTGGATGAAATCTAGAGAATCTCTTCTTGAAACAGATTTAATTCCAGGTGAATTAGATCGATTATTTCCAATTTGCACCCCTGGGGCGAGCGATACAGCAAGCTTTGACGAAGTTCTTGAATTGTTAGTGATGGGCGGCTACTCCTTGCCGGAGGCAGTTTTAATGATGATCCCAGAGCCATGGGAAAACCATGAAGATATGACTCCAGAGAGACGTGCTTTCTACCAATATTATTCGACTTTAATGGAGCCCTGGGATGGTCCCGCTTCAATTGCATTCACAGATGGGACTTTGATCGGTGCTGTTTTAGATCGTAATGGATTACGCCCTAGCAGATACTGGGTAACTAGTGATGATTTAGTTGTCATGGCGAGCGAAGTTGGGGTGCTTGAAATACCACCTGAAAATATTATTGAAAAAGGAAGGCTGCAGCCTGGACGGATGTTCTTAATCGATACGGAAAAAGGACGGATTGTTCGTGACGGAGAGATAAAAGAAAATTTAGAGTCCGGAAAACCCTATTCGACGTGGCTATCAGATAATTTTGTACATCTTCGCGACCTCCCAGAAGTTCCTTTTCAGAAAAGTACCTCTTTATCTCTTTTAGAAAAGCAACAAGTTTTCGGATACACGCATGAAGAAATTAAACTTCTTCTTGCTCCTATGGTGCGAGATGAGAAGGAAGCAATCGGCTCAATGGGTAATGATGCTCCAATAGCCGCACTATCTAAGCGTTCAAGAAACCTGTATGACTATTTTCAACAGCTTTTCGCCCAAGTCACTAATCCGCCTTTAGACGGTATTCGCGAAGAGCTCATTACTGCCGTGGGTGTAAATGTAGGTTCAGACAAGAATTTACTCCTGGCCGAGGAGGAGTCATGTAAAAAGATGTTTTTGCCTAGTCCCGTCCTTACGGAAGCGGAATTACAGAAGATAGAGATGGCAAAAGAGAATGAAAAATTTAGCGACCTTAAAGCAATTCGCATCGACGCAATTTATGAAGTGGAAAAAAATGAAAATGGTCTAAAAAACGCTCTTGATAACGTAAGAGAGCTTGCTTCTGAAGCAGTTGCTAATGGAGCTAATATCTTAATTGTTTCTGATCGTTTGGTTTCCAAAACGATGGCTCCAGTCCCATCTCTTCTGGCTGTAGGAGCCGTACACCATCACCTTATAAACGAGAAGACTAGAAGCTTGACTGGAATAATCGTTGAAAGTGGCGACGCTCGCGAGGTTCACCATATTGCTGCCTTGCTTGGCTATGGGGCATCAGCAGTTTGTCCCTACACGGTTTACGAAACAATTGATTCACTCATTGAAAATGAGAAACATGGCCTCAGCACGGAAATGACTTCTAAAGAGGCAAGAAGACGTTACATAAAAGCAGTTGAGAAAGGCATTTTGAAAATAATGTCAAAAATGGGCATCTCAACAGTTGCGTCCTATTCAGGTGCGCAAATTTTCGAAGCGATTGGTCTAGGTCATGAAATAATAAGCGAATGCTTCAGTGGAACGGTAAGTCGACTGGGAGGAGTCGGCTTTGGAGTTGTAGCTGAAGAAGTTAAGCGCAACCACCAAGTGGCCTTCCCAAATAACCCAGGAGCAAACATCCATCGAACTTTGAAACCTGGAGGTGAGTATCAGTGGAGACGTGAAGGTGAAATACATTTATTCAACCCAGAAACTGTGTTCAAGCTTCAACATGCAACAAAAGAAGGTAGATACGATATTTTCCGCGAGTATACGAAAATGGTTGATTCCCAATCTGAAGAATTAGCTACTTTACGCGGCTTATTTAAATTCAAAGATTCGCAAAAAACTCCAATTCCTCTTGATCAAGTAGAGCCTGTTTCTGAAATTGTCAAACGATTCGCTACTGGAGCAATGTCGTATGGTTCGATTTCTGGGGAAGCCCATGAGACCTTGGCTATTGCTATGAACAGAATTGGGGGCAAATCCAACACCGGTGAGGGTGGGGAAGACGCAGACCGCTTCACTGAAGATGAAAATGGAGATCTTCGCCGCTCGGCAATAAAGCAAGTAGCTTCAGGAAGATTTGGAGTTACAAGTGAGTATCTCGTGAATAGTGACGATCTTCAAATAAAGATGGCACAGGGAGCTAAACCGGGAGAAGGTGGACAACTTCCGGGGCATAAGGTTTACCCATGGATAGCAAAAACACGTCATTCAACTCCGGGGGTTGGACTCATATCACCCCCGCCTCATCATGATATTTACTCAATTGAAGATTTAGCTCAACTTATTTACGATCTCAAGAACGCAAATCCGGAAGCCCGTGTTCATGTCAAGTTAGTGGCAGAAGTTGGTGTGGGTACGGTTGCAGCGGGAGTCTCAAAAGGGCACGCTGATGTTGTTCTAATATCTGGACATGATGGTGGAACAGGTGCGTCACCTCTCACATCAATAAAACATGCGGGTGCCCCATGGGAACTTGGGTTAGCTGAAACTCAACAAACTCTTTTACTTAATGGATTACGAGACAGAATTGTTGTTCAAGTTGATGGTCAGCTTAAAACTGGACGGGACGTTGTGGTGGCGGCACTACTAGGAGCAGATGAATTCGGTTTTGCAACAGCCCCACTGGTTGTCATGGGTTGCATAATGATGAGAGCCTGTCATTTAGATACATGCCCTGTTGGTGTTGCTACACAAAATCCCGAGTTGCGAAAAAAGTTCACAGGTAAACCTGAATTTGTTGTAAATTTCTTTGAATTTATAGCTGAAGAAGTTAGAGAGCTTTTAGCAGAACTTGGTTTCAGAAGTCTTGAAGAAGCTATCGGTCAGGTCGAATTTCTTGATACTGAAGAAGCAGTTTCGCACTGGAAAGCTGACGGATTAGATCTGTCGCCTATTCTTTACGCCCCACCTTTGCCCGCGAACACTGATAGACGTCAAACCACGTTTCAAGACCACGGATTAGAAGAAGTATTAGATCGTAAACTTATCGAAATGTCGATGCCTTCTTTAGAGGGAGGTGAGTTAACAGTTATCAACTCACCAGTCAACAATACTGATCGCTCAGTTGGAACACTTCTAGGGTATGAATTAACTAAACGTCATGGTGGGGAAGGCTTACCCGATGAAAGTATCTCCGTGAATATGAGTGGGTCGGCTGGCAATAGTTTTGGCGCTTTCATTCCTTCAGGTATAACTCTTCGATTAGAAGGAGACGCAAACGATTATGTCGGCAAGGGTCTTTCAGGTGGGAAAATATACGTACGCCCGCACGAAAACGCGCCATTTAATGCAAGCGATCAGGTGATTGCTGGAAATGTTCTCTTATATGGCGCTACGGCAGGTGAAGCATTTTTTAGTGGACGGGTCGGGGAAAGATTTTGTGTAAGGAATTCTGGAGCGATTGCCGTAGCGGAAGGAATAGGGGATCATGGTTGTGAATACATGACTGGTGGGCGTGTGGTTGTTCTAGGTGAAACCGGAAGAAATTTTGCCGCAGGAATGTCAGGGGGTATCGCATTTGTGTATGACCGGAAAAAACAATTCCACCCCAAAGTAAACCCTGAAATGGTGATCTTAGAAAAAAGTGATGAAGAGGACTCAAAGTGGCTAGAAGAGCTGATAACTCATTATGTAAAAGAAACTAAGTCTGTTCTTGGCGAAAAAATTCTAGAAGACTGGGAAAATTCAGTTAACCATTTTGTAAAGGTGGTCCCAGTCGATTATAAGCGTGTGATGGAAGCCGCAGAAGCTGCAAAAATTTCAGGTAGAGATGAAACGGAAGCGGTCATGGCTGCTTCAAGGAAGTAACGAAATGGGAGACGCTAGAGGATTTTTGGAGCACGACCGTGAGGTTCCAGAGAGACGTCCAGTTTCGGTTCGAATAAAGGATTGGAAGGAGGTGTATGAAGACTTTCCTAAAGAACGCCTGCAGGTGCAAGCGAGCCGTTGTATGGATTGCGGCATCCCATTTTGTAATAGTGGTTGCCCGCTTGGAAATCTAATCCCTGAATGGAACGATCTTGTTTATAGAGACCAATGGGAGGAAGCAAGCCATCGGCTTCACGCAACCAACAATTTTCCGGAATTTACAGGAAGATTGTGTCCGGCGCCGTGCGAGGGATCGTGTGTTCTTGGAATTAACGAACCACCCGTAACAATCAAGCAAGTTGAAGTTTCAATAATAGATCATGCGTGGGAAATGGGTTGGGTGAAACCTGTAATTCCGCAGGTGCAGACTGGAAAAAGGATTGCTGTAGTTGGCTCTGGACCGGCTGGTTTGGCAGCAGCTCAACAGCTAACTCGTGTAGGACATGAAGTTGTAGTTTTTGAAAAAGCAGATCGAATAGGCGGCCTTTTACGATATGGGATACCGGAGTTTAAACTTGAGAAAAGGCATCTTGACCGCCGATTAGCTCAGATGGAAGTTGAGGGAACGGAGTTTCGCGCAAATACTGAAATTGGTGTGGATATCTCAGCTGAAGAATTAAAAGAGGGCTTTGATGCGGTTGTTTTAGCTGGTGGGGCGACTCAGTGGCGAGACCTACCAATACCGGGACGCGAGCTTAAGGGCATACACCAAGCAATGGAGTATCTTCCTCAATCAAATCGGATTCAAGAGGGTGACAGGAATGCTGAAATAATTTCTGCTGAAGGTAAAAAAGTAGTGATTATAGGTGGAGGAGATACGGGTGCCGATTGCCTTGGAACAGCGCTTCGTCAAGGAGCTGAAATCGTAAATCAGTTTGAAATAATGCCTCGACCGCCAGAAGATCGTTCAGATTCAAATCCATGGCCCACTTGGCCTTTGGTATACAGAGTCTCATCCGCACATGAAGAAGGCGGTAAGAGAATATTTGCTATTAATACTTCAGAATTTTCAGGTGATAATGGAAACGTTAAAAGCTTGAAAACTCACAAAGTTGAACAAGTCTTTGAGAATGGAAAAATGTTTTTCGAGGAAATTGAAAATTCTGAAGAAGAAATCGAAGCAGACCTAGTTCTTTTAGCTCTTGGATTCACAGGGCCTGAAACTTCGCCCATCCTTGAACAGCTTGGAGTTGCGTTGGACGAACGAGGAAATGTAGATAGGTCTGAAACCTATGAAACATCGATTGAAAGTGTCTTTACTTGTGGAGATATGGGTCGCGGGCAATCATTAATAGTTTGGGCTATAGCTGAAGGGCGAAGCTGCGCGGCTTCAGTAGACGAATTTTTAATGGGCACTACCGAGCTACCTAGATCTGTTTCAGCAAAGGAAACACCTTTAATTTAGAACGGCTGAGCGTCTAAAAAATCCAATGCTGCATCCATGAATCCAAAGTTTTTCGGCGTGGCAAAATGGTCAACTCCTGGAAGTGTCACTAGTTTGACATTTGGTAAAGCGTCTACTAGTTGATCAGGTGGAAATACGAAATCATTTTCGCCAACTACAACTAAAGTTGGAGTGCTTAAATTAGAAAGTGATTCAGCCGAAAATTCTGGCGGGTTCTTTCGCCTAATGAAAGCGGCTAAAGCTAAACGATTCGCGTCAGGAGCTTCAGGTAATTGTGCAAAATATCTAAGCTCAGGTGAATCAGCGGAGCCAGTTTCTACGGCATCAGCTATTGCATCGCGAAAGTTTCGATCACGCTCGAATAAATTTTTACCAACTCCTGAAACTACTAAACGGTTGAATCTACTGGGAGCGGTAGCAGCTAAATGTAAAAGAACTACCGCGCCCATCGAGAAGCCAACGGCGTCAACAGGAGTATCAGGGAATTGAGAAAGAACGTTCTCTTCTATGTTTTCATAAGCATCGGGGTCAGTTGGTTTTTCTGCTGTGCCATGACCGAGCATATCTATCCCTATCACGTCGCGACCTGCATCTTCCAAAAGTGCAGTCCAACCGTTGGTGACCCAAGTCGCGTTATGAGATGTTCCAAAACCGTGAACAAAAACTATAGAAGGAGTATCCATATCAGAACACTACTCCTGGGAATCAGATGCATGTCGAGTACTCAACAATTCGTAAAAAGCAGCTGCGGCAATAAAGAGAATGGCGGTTACACCCAGAATGTGAAAACGTTCAAAAAACAATGGCCAGACGAAATCCCGAGGGTATCTCTCTCTGATTTGATCAAGAAGAATTAAAATTGCTGACGTGCTCATGAAGAAAAAAGATGAAAGCAGAAGCATGTAGTCCGGTAGGCGAGATCTCAAAGTCAAGAAGAACAGCAGAGGAATAAGAACCGAAAGTAAAAGAAACTCGGGGAGGTTAAGAAGAGAGAAAATGAAGACGACAAGAGTGAAAATCGTTGCTGTAGATAACTTATTTCTTTTTCTTCTAAGACTTTGAGAATTTCTGAATCGTGGTTCAGAGGCAGTGTTCGTGCGGTCTGGCAGTGAACGGAAAGCCAAGACTATGAAAATGAACACTGATATAGCCGAAGCAACAAGCCCCGCCCATACGGTATTCTGGGGTTTCCAAGAAAGAGTGATATTCATCTCTTCACCTTCTGAAGGTTCAATTAGCCATCCGTTTGCAAAAGCATTTATTAAAGTAGGTGATTCATCAGTCACATTTTTGATTCCGCTTAAAACCCAGCCATCACTGAAACTTTGACCAAGAATAAGCCAAAACGGCTCTTCGGTAGCTGAAATAGAAAGATTAACTTTTGTGCGAGAACTGGTGCTACTCAAAATTTCTGGCACTACTCTCACAGCATTTTTTTTAAAATTAAGAGGATTTGAACTCAATAGGACTCTGTCGATGTCAAAACCAGTTAAAAACCCCGCGGTTGTTAGCAAGGTCTGATCTCCCGCTTCAAGTTCTATAAGAGAGCCGTCGCAAGTCTCCAGCTTTAAAACTTCAGAAACTTTCCCGGTTACTCTGATACTGACAGGAAAATTATTTATATTCAATAGATCTGTTCGGCAACCAGAATCAAAGTCATCAAGTATTTCAGTTCTGAATGGAATGCCGGATATTTCTAGTACACCCAATGGCATCACCTGTGGTAATCCTGAATACCAGTCCATGGTCGTTCTATTTGCGACATCATCGAAATGTAAAGAAATCTTCTTAGCCTTAAAAGGAGCGTTTTCGAAACTAACAGTCTCCGTTTCACTTGTCTCCCCTGAGATTTTGCCGGGTGTGGAAACAGATAAGAGGGGTAGGTCATCGGCGCGTAGAGTAATCCGTCGGGGAACTGAGTGATTCCCGTCTGCTACATAAGTAACAGAAATGTTTTCAAAAGTCTGCTCATCTTCACTTTCGTACACAATGAAACTACCTATCGGATTTCCAATTCCAGTTCTCCAAGCTGTATCAAAGTTCGCATCGAACGCTGACCTTGGCGAAGAAGCAAGGTGGCCAGATAATGAAGTAGAAGCAGTAAGAGAAACTTTATCGATCCCCAAAAGTTCATCGATAATAGAAGAATCTGTGTCGGTGGAAAAGCGAACATCTCCGTTTAAATGAAAATCACGTTCCCAAGGAATCTTGAAAGATCTTGCAAGCATTTCTTCAGGGTCCGAACGAATAGGGTCAAGCGGGTCTGATCTTTCACGGGAAGCTAAAACAACAAATTCAGAACCGATATCCTCTCCTAGAATGTCGACGATGTCGGTAGGCATTTGAATCGTCTCTTCAGGAAAAATGTCATTAACTTGAATTGTGGAGAAACCAACACCTGTAACACCTGCGTAATAGTCAAGCTTTCCTACGTCGGTTTCCAAGATCTCTATACGTACCGCTGAGGAAAAGCGTGAGTCAAATTCGACGATTTGACCGGGTTCGCTGCGCGAAACTTGATCTAAATCAATTTCGAAGCTGTCGTCGTCAAAATGAACTTTGACTTTAGTTATCCAGCGATTCTGACCTATTCCGCTGACTTGAGCGAATCTGATCTTTTCGATAGCAATTGGTTCGTCAAAAAACAAATACAATTCTTCACCGATGACTTTATTGAAAGCACCTACTGTCCATACAGTTTCAGGAAAGGAATCAATTGCATGGAATGGCCTATCACCAGCTGTGAAAGTAACAGGATTTCCGTAAGAAGAAGCAGTCACTTGAATTCCCTCCTGTTTTGAAAAACTCAAATTAGAAGGATGGGATTCTAGAGAATTTAAACGATGATCAGATAAATCAATGCGAATAGGTCTCTCATCAATACGTTCCGTGTATCCCTTAGTCTCTCTAATTGTTCCCCAACGTTGCCCAGCTTTACGATTGGTGTCAGTAATGACGATACGACTTTGCGGAAAAACCATTGAACTTAATTCGTTCGTTGATTGGGCGTAACTAGCGCTCATGATTACTGGACGCCCCACTTCCAGTAATCCTGCTGAAGCGGAATGAACAATCCCCTCAGCGTCCCCGGAGATAATTATCGGCTGGTACGGGTCAGCTAAATGAATTATTTCAACGGGATTCTCTAATTCAAACACTGCTGACGGTGGAGGTGTTTCGTAGGAGTTGGGAGTAGCAAGAGTATGTTCATCTAGCATTGGCCGTTCTGGACCCGCAATATTGTCCACACGCTTACCAAATTCGACGGTGGATGAGAAACCTGGAGCCTCGCTCAGGGAGTTCCAGAGTTCTTTTGGTCGCGGGGTTCTAAATCGTTCAAATTGTAAATCTGAACGAACTACGACATCACCGACGTTCATAAGTTGAGCGATCGGAGCTAGTGAATTTGCATCAAATCTGCCTTCTTGTATTTCACGATCAAACGCTACGAGCAGTTCGGCTGATGGTTCAGTTCCAAGGGGTATGAGTTCTCGTGAGGCGTACGGACGATCCATTAAGCCTGGAAGGATCGGGTCACCGGAATTGCCCCATCTGTACGCTGAGAAATCAGCTCCAGGAATTTCCAAAACACGAGTGGAAGAACCTTTGGAGTCTAAATAATCAGCAGTTTGATTCCAGTATTCTGGAATTTTTTCAGGCCTTTGAACTGTTTCTCCCAATATGTTTCCCATCCACAACGGTGAAAGATTCCCAATTATTAAAAGCGAAATGAGGATAGTCGAAATATGTTCTAATCGAGGTTTGTATGAACTCAATGCTGCTATTCCAGCACCAAGAAAAAGTGCGATTGAAAACAAGAACAGAGGTAAAACTCTGGGTGTACTTCTAAGAGCTAGCCCAGAATCGCTTAATGTCCATTCGCGAAATATCTGACCTAGAAGGGATGGCGAGTCATAGGGGTGAGAGCCGATTGCGATAAGTAGAGAAATGAACATTAAAGCGAGTAAATGACCGCGATATTTGAATTTTACAAAAGCAGAAATTAGAAGAGCTAACAAGGGCAGTGTAAATGACAAAGGTAGCGCCCATCGGGTGTAGAGGGTGGATGGTTCTATCCAAGCGCCAACCCGACCTTGCCCATAGAAATACCAATATCCAAGACCGCGAAAAAGTTCTGGGGCTGTAGCAGCGTCTGAGACGACGCGGTAGTTTTCAGTTAAGCGAAGTGTAGGAAGACCGTATTTAGCTTGAATTGAGAGCCCTATCATCCACCAAACGCCCGTGGCTATAAAAGCAGTTCCAATTTTTAAAGCTGTTTTTCGTACTTCTCTCCAGGGTGCAGATTTGTCTAGAGCGGACCAAAGAAGCCATATGAATGGGCCGAGACCTACGAGGAGTAGGGAACTGGCGTTAACACCACCGATTGTTAGCGTGACTAATCCGAAAAGGGCAGGGTGTCTCCAGCCGGGAGTGCGCAATGAACGAACTGTTAAAGCCATCAGCCAGGGGAGACCTGCCCATGGGAGAAGTATGACGGAATGGCGATCGATGTAATTGAGTAGATAAGGACTGAGCATGTAGCAGAGTGAAGCTACGAGTATCGCACCGCCTTTCCATTTAAGGGTTTTAAGAAACCAGCGAATACCCAGACCTGCGGCAAGAATGATCGAGCCAAGCCATAAACGTTGAACCACCCAGTCTGGAATCGATAGCAGATCTCCGATGGCGAAAAAAGGTCCTATTGGCCAGAGGTAACCGATGTTTTGATGAGTAACGGTTCCAAAAGCCAACTCTGGTTGCCACATGTAAGCGGCTCGTTCGAGAAGGCGAAACGGATCCAAGTACAAATATGCTTT
>Ga0114933_10005758_pt1 | contig 11175 bp, 8 predicted proteins | sample 4SBtaG_FD_89691 | JGI IMG/M metagenome (GOLD analysis project Ga0114933, IMG submission 89691) | Deep subsurface microbial communities from Kolumbo volcano to uncover new lineages of life (NeLLi) - 4SBTROV12_W25 metaG | ecosystem: Environmental > Aquatic > Marine > Volcanic | place: Kolumbo... | reverse complement strand
TCATCCGGCTTCCTCGAGGATCTTCTGCACCACCTGGTCCACGGTCACGCCTGAAGCTTCGGCCTCGAAGTTCAGCAAGATTCGGTGACGGAGCACCGCCTGGGCGACCGAGCGTACATCCGCCTCGGTGGGGACCTCGTTGCCGCGTAGAGCCGCCCAGGTGCGCGCCCCGACGGCGAGATACTGACTGGCCCGTGGCCCTGCTCCCCACCGAATCCATCGGGTCGACTCCAGGCCAGAGCCGGGCCTGGTCGCCGACGCCAGCCGCACGCAGTAGCGAACGACATCGCTGTTTGCCGGCAGTCTGCGCAGGAGGTGCTGATACTCGAGCAGCCGCGCCCGATCGAGCACGCGAACCCCGTGGGGCATCTCGCCGACGGTCGTTCGGCGCACGATCTCCTCCTCCTCCTCTGCTGTCGGGTAGCCCACGGGAATCGACAGCATGAACCGGTCCTGCTGGGCCTCGGGCAGCGGGTAGGTCCCCTCCTGCTCGATGGGATTCTGCGTGGCGAAGACCAGAAAGGGAGGCTCCAAGGGGTAGGTGTGGCCTGCGGCCGTGACCGACCGCTCCTGCATGGCCTCGAGCAGCGCCGCTTGGGTCTTGGGAGGCGTCCGGTTGATCTCGTCGGCGAGGAGCAGGTTGGTGAACACGGGACCACGGACGAAGCGCAGGGAGCGCTTGCCGGTGGTCCGGTCCTCTTCCAACACATCGGTTCCGGTGATGTCGGCAGGCATCAGATCCGGCGTGAACTGCACGCGGCCGAAGTCCAAGCCGACCGCCTCCGAGACGGTGTGCACCAACAAGGTCTTGGCGAGTCCGGGCACGCCCACGAACAGACAATGGGCGTCGCTGAACAGCGCGGTGAGCATGAGGTCCACGACATCACGCTGGCCGACCACGACCCTCCCGATCGACGCGAGCAGCTCCTCGCGAACCGGCGCGAGGGACTCGAAGAGCTCTACGTCGTCCATTCTGTTCTCCTCCATGGGCTACAGCGCCCTGTCGACGGCCGCGGCGATGGTGTTCTGAGCGGCCTCTCCACCGCCTACCACCACCTCGGCGACTCTGCCCTTTCGATCGATGATGAACACGGTGGGAAGAGCGGAGACCTGGTAACGCGCCTTGACGCGGCCATCGGCGTCGATCCCCAGCTGGTAGGGGATCGGCGTCTTCCGAAGGAAGCGCTCTACCGTGCCACGATCCTCATCGGTGATCCCGAGCACCACCAGACCGTCGTCTTCGAGCTCTTCGTGCAGAGCGACGAGCTCGGGGATCGCCTTGCGGCAGGGCCCACACCAGGTCGCCCAGAAGTCGACGATGAGGACCTTGCCGCGCATATCGGACAGCGACAACACGCTTCCCTCGAGCCCAGCAACCGTGAATCCTGGTGCCGGCTTGCCCACCCAGCTGTCCCGAAACTCGTCTTTGGGCGGCGGCTTGAAGTGGGCGTCGTAGGTGGGGAGCTCGAACTCTCCCTCACGCGTGTGTAGCGGCTCCCGCTCGAAGTCCTCACCACCTCGATCCCGGATCCGCAGATACCGCCGGTGGCGCGCCGCCTCGTCGGGCATAGAGGCGGCCCCGTATAGGCGGATCAAGGCTTCATGGACCTCCGGATCGAAAGGCTGCAGCCCAAAGGACTCCCGATAGCTGTCCAGCGCCGCCGATGGACGTCCCTCGGCCTCGTAGATCGTCCCCAGCGTCTTGTGGGAAAGCGCGAACTCGGGGTAGTCCCGGATCGAAGACTCGAGCGCCACCCGCGCATCTGCCGGTCTCTCCAGCTGCAGCTGTGTCTGGGCGATGCGGTTCGACAGCAGCGGTGATGGGGGTGCGTCGTCGGGGATGGCCTTGTGGTATTCTACCAGGGCGGCCTCGAATTCCTGGACCTCGGTACGCAACAGATCGCCCAGGGTCACGAACCGCGCGAGATCCTCTCGAGAACTGAGGAGCGGGTCCGCGTCCAGATCATCGCCGCCCTCGAGGACCAGGGGTGGCTCGGCCAGGCGTCGATCGTCCAGCCTCTGTCCGGCCAGCCAGCTCTTCCATGCGGCCTCCAGCGCGGCGAAGTCCTCGAATCCGGCACCTTCGGCCAGGGCGACGCGCGGGTCCACACCCTTCCCGACACGCGGGAGCACCTCGAGCAGGATCTCCTCCCCTGCCCGCTCGAAGCAGAAGTCCATCAGCGTGGACAGCTGCGCATAGGCGAGGCTCGCGAGCTCGGGCGTCGGCAGCTTGGCCAGCGACGGGTGCATCTCCTCGAAGGTCACCAGCGTGTCGTTCTCGAGGGCCTCAGCGAGCAAGCCCTGGGCTCGCACTTCCAAGTGGAAGCGGTCCGTGCCATCACGCCATCGATTGTCGAGGTACTTGGCGATGGACTCCTGCAGCCAGACAGGCGCCTCGTTGTCCGAGTTGTGGGCGACGACGAGGTGGATGTACTCGTGGGCAACGGTGTCCTGCCAGTCGTAGCCCCGGGGCATCTGCCGAGGCGATGTCAGCAGCAGGCGGGACCACTTGGACAACGCGACCACGTTGGTCGTGTAGACATCTTCCGTCGTCAGCGACGAGGCGGCGATGAACGAGCGTGTGGTGGGAAAGATCTCGAGCAGCGTCTTCCCTGGCGGTGCGTCGCCGAGCAGCGGGACGAGGTGCTTCTCGGAGAGATCCAGCGTTCGGCTCGCCTCGTCCACGAGCAGCGCGTCGATGCCGGGTCGGAATCGAACCCCGAACCTGCCCCGATCCTCCTCGACCCAGTGGGATGTGGTGAAGAGCGTGCGTTCATACAGCGCAAGGTCGCCCCACCGATCCGGCCAACCCAGCTGGACTGCCTCGGACAGCGCGTCGTAGGCCTCAGGGTATCGACCGGCGTAGAAATGCACCCGGGCCACTAGTGCTTTCACCTCCGGGCGTGAGTCGTTGGCCGCGTTCAGCTTCTCGAGGAGCGCCTCGGCGCAGGGCACATCGTTCGCCTCGAGACAGGCCGCCACATCGTCGAAGGACGCCGCCTGTGCCGTGGCAGCACCTAGGAGGAACACGATGGCGAGGACGGTGCGCATCACTGTCGGACCAGCTCTTCGTAGTAGCGCTTCTTGAGGGCTCGGTACTCATCGGGCACTTCACCCGCCATGCCCTCGAGAAGAGCACGCCGATACTCCTCGGGCGTCCTGAATTCCTCCCGAGTGGGGATCTCGAGCTCGCCCAGGTTGTTCATGCCGTCTCCCTTGCCGTCGTCTCTGGGCTGCTGACCCTGTTGTCCGTCCGACGGCTGCATCTGGCTCGCCTGCTGCTGAGCTTGTTCCATGGCGCGACGGAGGGACTCGCGCGCGTCCCGAATACGCTCAGCGGCGACCCCCTGGGAGCCTTCGGCCTCCATGGCGCGGCCTCCGCCCAGCTCCTCGCCCGCGTCTGACATGCGATCCCCGGCCTCGTCGAGCGCCTCTGACATACCCTCCGGCCGTACCGGGGATTCCCTCGCGAGTTGCTCAGCCTCCTGCGTGGCCCGCTGCAGCTGGTTCTCCAGGTCCCGCTGCTGCTGCTCGATCTGCTCGGCCCGCTCCCGGTCCGACGGGTCCATCTGCCGCTGCTGAGACTCGAGCTGTCGAAGCAGGGCCTGGATTCGCGCGAGCCGTACGCGCACCGCAGCGACGTCTTCGACCCGGGGTCCAGCCGGTGGCTGCATACGCCGACTCTGCTCGGCCTGGGCGCTGTTGTAGACCATGTCCCAGGTGTACGCAGCGTCGTAGGCCTTCTTCTTGGCCCCGCGTAGATCTCGGGCGGAGATGGCCTCGTGAAGGGAACGCGCGTCGTCGACGCCCTGCTCAGCGCGCTGCTTCTCGTAGAAACGACGCTCGGCCTCGACCAGACCATCGAGGTACGCACCGGCCTCGGTCTCGAGCGCCGCGCTCTCCTCCTCGATGCGCTCCCACAGCTCGGTCGATCGCTTCACCGAGGCCTGGTCGGTCGACTCTCGAAGCGCGCGCACCTGGCTCTGGAGATCCCGCTGCTCGTTCTCGAGCCGCTCCAACTCGTCCATGAGCTCATCGGCACTCTCCTGACCTGACTCACTCTGCTGAGTGCGTCGCTCCAGCTCGTCAGAGACGCCCTGCTTCATCTCGTGGATCTGCTCCGCGAGCCGCTCCATCAGAGTGCGAGCCGTCTCCATGTCGCCGTTGGCGATCGCATCCCTGATCTGTTCCATCAGGTTCTGCACCTCGCCATTCCGGCTGTTGACGAACTCCCGAAGGCCGTCATTGCCCATCTTCGACGCCGCCTCCATCAGCTGCTGGAGGAGGGCCTGCAGCTGGTCCAGTCGTGCCAGGACCTCCTGGGCGTCCAGGTCTTCGGAGGCCAGCTGCTCGCTGAGCATGGTGGCCGCATCATCCAGGTTCGAAGCCCGCTCTACAACGTCCCGGAGCCCTCGATTGTAGCGCATGCGCTGCATGGCCAGGATGCCGTCCTCCAGGGCGACGATCGCACCGTCCCGAAGCTCGGCGGTGACGGTGAAGGCAGCGTCCGGAGGGTCCTCTGCAGAACCGGGCGTGAACGCCACCTGGGTGTAGCGGATCAGCTCCCGCCCCGTGCGCACGACCCTATCCATCACATCTGCATCGTGAGAGTCGAAGCTCATTCCCCGCCACAGACGCTCCACCGCATCGAACAGCGGCTTGAATCGGTGGCCTACCTCCTCGCCCCAATCGGCCAGCTCACCCGACGTGTCGCCTGCTGGCCAGGGCTCGGTCAGCCCGCGGGCGAGGATCGGCAACATCAGGCGCATGAGCTCTTCCTGCCGTTCCGCCACCCGCAGATCGCGCCCGCGCGCACCCAGGACCACCACCTCGATGGTTCGGGAGTACCCGGGCTTGCTGCCGGAGAACGTGTCGTTGTCCCAGGCGACGATGCCCAGCTGTGCTCGGTCACCCGACTGCAGCCCGAGGTCCGCAGGGCTTATCCTCAGCATCTCGCTGACCTCGGCGCGACGCTCGACCTGCTGGTAGACCACCTTGGTCGTCTCGTGCCCGTCGAGCACCACCGACACGCGGCGCACCCCGTAGTCGTCGCGTGCGCGCCACTGAACACCGAAGGACTCGTCGGCGGCCACCTGAACCATGTCGGCTTCGGCATCCAGCGTGACTTCTGGAGCGAGATCCTCGTCGACCTCGACCTCGAAGCGACGCGAGCGCACAGACTCGCCCTGCCGATACAACAGCAGCTTGTAGTGGCCGGATTCCGCGCGAATCGAGAACTGGCCCTGCAAGTCGCGCCCCGCGTCATCGACGCGTACATCGAGACGTTCGTCGTAAGCCAACAAGCCCGCCGCCTCTACGGGCTCCCCTGAGCGGGCCCTGACCTGGACCACGGTGCCGGGCGGACCACGAACGTCTCCGGTGCTGTTCGGGACCTCCTTGGGTTCCAGGCCGGTGTAGCTGGGATAGAGGTACCGAATCACCAGGTCACCCACCCGAGCAACCTCCTCCTCCACCGTCACGGCGTGGCTCTCGACCGCTGCATGGGCCGTCATGCCCGACGCCCACCAATCATAGACCGCCCGGGGCCCACCCGGGGTTGCCCCGAGAAGCGGGACGACCGCCAGCCACGCCACCCCTGCCACCGCCGCGATGCGGGCCAGGCCCCGAAGCGGGTACACCGATGCCGCTGGTAGGCCCGACGCGATCCGAGTAGCCCGGCGCGCGATGAGTGCGACCATCGCCGCACTCTCCTGGCCCTGAGCACCATCCAGACGCTCTACGGCGGTGATCAGTCGCCCGCGTAGCTCGGGCAGCATCGCCTCGACCCGCCTCGCCTGGGCAACCAGGTTCGCACTCTTGCGGCTGCGCAGCCAAGGGGGGACCACGGCCATCCAGCCGCCAGCTCCAGCCACCAGCACCAGGGTCGCCACCGCGCTCGCTCGGTCCCAGCGAAGGACCGTGGCCAGGATGGCGAGAATGCCGACCACTGCCAGGAGCAGGCCCAGCCTGAGCACGATCCGACCCGCCGAGAGTCTCCGTTCGCGCCGCGCGAGGGCACGCACCAAAGAGCGAAGCTGGCTGAAGTCTTCGGACATGGCCCCGATGCAATCAGGTCGTTGGACTCGGTAACCGCAGTGTGGTTCCCCCGCTGGGGGCACTGACGGACCTTGACAGTTTAGCGGGGCTGCCAGGCCACCCGCTGCTGCCAGTCTACGAGCGGATGCGCCGGAAGACACCCACCACGATACCGACCACCCCGACTTCTCCCGCCGTTTCGTCGACGATGATCGCTTCCATCGCCGAATTGGCGGGTTCGAGGCGAAGGTGACCACGCTCCCTGTAGAACCGCTTCACGGTGGCCTCGCCGTCTACGAGTACCACGGTGATCTGTCCATTTCGCGCGTCTTTGGTCTGGCGCACGAACACGTAGTCTCCATCATGGATACCGTCTTCGATCATGGACTCCCCCGTGATCACCAGGGCGAAGACGTTGCCGCCAGGCGGAAGCATCGAGCCATCGACTCGGAGGGTGCCCTCGTAGTTCTCTTCAGCGAGCAATGGGACGCCGGCTGCAACCCGTCCGAGGACAGGGACGCCGACGACGTTGTCGTCGGCGAGCACCCCGGTGGTCGCCGTGGTCAGCCGCAGAGACCGCGGACGTCCGGGCTCTCCGACACGCTCCACATATCCTTTCCGGATCAGCGCCTTGATGTGGTCGCTGACCGCATTGGTCGACTTGATTCCGAGTGCTCCGCCGATCTCCCGATAGGAAGGCATCACGCCCTTCTGATCGAAGGAAGCACACAGCAAGTCCAGGATCTCCTTCTGACGCGGTGAGAGATCGCGCAATCAGCCTCCTCCAGCACGCCATCCGGTCGCGCTGTACATCCGTTCTCGTGAACACCTGTACAGTACCAATGTCGTCCTGAGCCGTCAAGCCGCGGATCGCCGCGCCCTACCACTGGGCGCTGTTCTCCTCGTCGTCTGGGACGATCATGCGGTAGCTCAGGCGGGCACCGAGCACGCTGGTCCGGTCCCGCAGCTCGGCGTTGGCCACGACAGCACGCAACTCGATGCGATCGTCGCCGCCCTGGACCAGCCCACCGGTGTACGGGACCTCGAGCAGGATCCTCGGCTCGCCGCAGCCCACATCCACAACGGTCATGAACTGGTTGCTCGAGAAGCACCCGCTGGTCAGCCCGCACTCCCAGGGCTTCGTCGACACCTCGAGGAGCGTGCAGCCGGGGGGATCGAGGCGGGCCCGCCCCGCACTGACGATCGTGGCCGTCACGGCCAGCTGGGCCGGTTTTGGGCCCACACCGCTGGGGATCAAGCTGTTGCCGACGCCGAGTCTGGCTTCTCCGGCCACTGCATCGTGGCCGCCGCCTGCCGAGCCGCGGAACCAGACCCGCACGGCCCGGAGCAATGGCCCGGTGTCCTGATCCACGAGGTCCACGAACTGGGCGTACTGGGGATCGAGGAACGCCCGATCCGAGTTGCCCGAGTAGAAGGTCGCGATGTCATCGATGAGCGCCCTGTGGCCTGATGCCGTGAACGCCACCGCCGTCGGGCGGCCGATCCCAGGCCGCGACACGCCCACATCGCGCAGGCAGCCCTTCCCGAGACGCACCACCTTGCCGGACTCGGTCAGCACCTGGGCGCGGACACCCGGGAAGGCATCTTCGCAAATCAGGTAGTGGATCGGCTCCCGCACCCCACGATCGCGCAAGAAGGAGCGGAGCCTCATCTCGCGTGCGAACATCACGCGCTGGGGCTGATTGGCGGCGTTGGGGTCGAACACGGCCTCCCCGGGAAGTGCGCGCTCGACCTCCGGGGGTTCGGCAGCGTCGGGCGGACTTCCGACCTTGGTCGCCCCGTCACTCCAGGTCGGCTTGAACCAGACGACCGCCCCCTCCTGGCGCACCGGGCGGTACTGCCCGTCTACGACATCGTGGAGCACCGGGCCGCACTGAACCAGCGGAAGGTCCCCACCGTCGTCAGGAATGTCAGTGCAATCGATGGGCAGCTTGCCGAGGAGGACCCAGGCGCCCTTCTCGTCGAAGGTGATCGGGTGCTCGTAGCCGTTGTGCCGCAGCCAGACCTCGTCGCGGCCGTTCAAGTCGAAGTCCGTCACCCGCCGGATGCGTAGATCGTCGAGGTCGATGCCGAAGCGCCGGATGAAGGTCCGCGGCACCGGCAGCTGGCGGCTCGCCTCGACCAGATCGCCGCGGGCGATGGGTTCCTGCCAGGTCACGGACGGCGCATGGCTGGTGTGCCCACGGAAGAACACATTGACGAGCACCACGAGCGCCGCGATCGACAGGGGACCAAGGATGGCCACGTACTCCAACGGCGTGATGCGATTGCGGCGCTCGAGCACGAATTCGCAATCGCCCATGCGAATGCTGACCCCAGCCTCGAGAAGCACGGTGTTGTCTTCGACGCGTCGATCCTCGACCAAGGTGCCGGATGGGCTGCCCAGATCGGTGAGCCAATAGGCCCCCCTTCGCCAGGCGATCTCTGCATGATGAATTCCGATCAGCGGATCATGCAGCTGCAACCCTCGATTAGAGCGACCTACAGACAGGACGGAGGACGCATTCAGCCGCACGACGACGCCTTCTGCTTCGCCGGCGACCCCCACAAGGTCCAACTCGGTCCGTCTATCGGACATGGTCGGTTTTTACATGAGTCGGCCCTGCCTGCGCAATGCGACCAACCGTGATCGCCAGCGACACCACGTCATTTGGCGCCCGCCAAGTCCGACGTTAGGCCACCCACAGCCATGCAGAGACCCACCGGACCCCAACAATTCGCGCCGCCACCGCTGCCCCCGGCGGTGCGCAATCTGCTGATCGGTCTTTTTGCCATGCTGGTGGTCGAGCTCATCCTCAAGAACATCGGCGTGGTGCTCTGGGACAGTGTGGCCTGGCGCCCGCTACGGGCCGGATTCGCCGTGGAGCAGCTACCGCTGCACTACCTCAGCCAATCTCCGACGCGAGGCGGGATCTCCAGCACGCTCTTCGGAATGCTGGTGATCTACTTCTTCCTGCCGAATGCGGTCGCCGATCTGGGCGCAAAGGCTGTGCGCGATGCGGTGATCTCCGCCGCGGCAGGGGGCATCATCATCGGCATGTTGGCCGACGCAGCCGGGCTGGTCGGTGGCGCGGCATGGGGCTGGACCGGCCTGGTGACCAGCCTGGTCGTGCTGTTCGGCCTGTCGCGCCCCAATGGGATCGTGCTGCTGTTTTTCGTCATCCCAGCGCCAGGGTGGCTCTTCGTCTGGGGAACCCTCGTGATCGAGGTGCTGATGTTCATGGCCGATCGATCCCTGGACACCACCGAGACCCTCGGCGTCTGGGCCGGAACCTTCGCGTGGTGGCACCTGCTGGGTCCGGGAGGACGGCGCCGCAGCCTGATCAAGAAGTCCAAGACCATCGAGAAGGAGCTCTCCCACCTGCGTGTCATCGACGGCGGGCGGTCCGGCAACGAAGACGACGAGCTCATCCACTGAGCGCCACGCCGCTGGTCCTACGGGGCTCGCCACGCACTGTGGACGGCGACATCGCCCCCTTGCTCCGTGCAATGGCGGTCGCCATCGGTGGCGCCATCGCCGCCCTGCTGCTCTGGATGCAGCTGTGGTGGTGGGTGGGCCTGCCCGTCCTGGTTCTGCTCGGCGGGGCCGAGTTGTGGCTTCAACTACGAGCTGACCGACCGGTGAGCGTCACCCTGGCGGATGACCTCGTGATGCGGGATGCGCAGCGCCTGCTCACCGTGCGTGTCGACCGAGCCCAGATCCGGAGCGCAGCCCTGCTGTGGCGCCCACGTGAGGAGGGGATCGAGGCGGTCGTGGTACTGGGCGGACACGAGGGCGTGCTGCTGGCTCTTCCGTTCCTCGTCCCGGCCGACACGGATCTTCCGGGAGTCCCGGTCCGCTGGATCGACACTCGCCTCGGCGGCGTTTCCGGTCTCATCGGCGCAATGGCGCCCCTTGACCGACGCTGCCGGCAGCTGCTTCGGGAGCCCGAAGGGCTTCGACAACTCCTCGCGTGGCTGCCCTCTCACGCGTGGACCCGCCAGGGGCTGCAAGCCTGGCGCGGCGCAGCTCCCCCTCTGGACATGTTCGGCTTCTACGCCGAGCCGAGCGACTGCTGGATCTCTATCGACGACGACCACAACGTGACCTGGGCGGGCTCGGAGGCGCCCGTGGGCAGGCCCGTGGTCCTGGGGCTCGCGACCCGATCGGTGAGCCTGCTGGTACCGAGATCGGACGAGCTCCCGGAGGAGGTAGAGGGTTCACTGCCGTTGGTGGTATTCGAGCTCGCGCACGACCTTCAGGTGTGTATTCCGGCGCCCCTCCCCGCCCTGGGCGATCTGCCGCCCACGGCGGTCCGACCGACGGCCCTGCACCTTTCGCTGCCGAGTGGTGGGCTGTTGCTGCATGCGCTGCAGCAGCGCGGACAGCTACGGCTCCCCGAACCCGCCTCCACTGCTCCGCCAGAGACGACCGACGCCGACCCCGACCCTTCTGTTAAGGTCCGCCAACGACAGCGCGATGACCAAGCACCTCTCTGAAGCCGAACGCCGTTCCCAGATCCTCCGCGCAGCGCGAGCCGTCTTCATCCAGAAGGGCTACCTCGCGGCGCGCGTCGAGGACGTTGCCAAGCGAGCCGGCCTATCCAAGGGCGCGGTCTACTTCTACTTTTCATCGAAGCGCGAGCTGTTCCTGTCGCTGGTCCAAGAGGAGCACGAGAGCACCTACTCTTTCCTCGATTCGGCCGAGACCGATCAGCGCCCGGCCGTCGTCAAGCTGCTGGATCTCGGGCAGAAGTATCTGGATTACTTCGCGGGACTGAAGTCTCCCCCCCGCTTCTTTCTGATGATGTGCGAGCAGGGCATCCGCGACGATGAGATCCGAGAAGAGTGTCAAGCCGTCCACGCTCGGTTCGTCGACGCTGCGGCTCGGATCCTCGCGCAGGGCATGGCCGAAGGCGCATTTCGGCCAGCTGATCCAGTCGCCGTGGCCCAGATGCTCAAGGCGATCATCGACGGAATGGCGGGTCAGTCCGCCATCGGGATCCGGCCCGATCGCGAACGTTTGCTCAACGACGGCATCCAGATGATCCTCCACGGGATTCTCGCGCGGCCCCACGACGGTGGAGGGTCCGCGTGAGCCGTGGGCCCATCGCCATCCTAGACCGCCGCCGCCAGCTT
>Ga0114933_10005757_pt1 | contig 11176 bp, 9 predicted proteins | sample 4SBtaG_FD_89691 | JGI IMG/M metagenome (GOLD analysis project Ga0114933, IMG submission 89691) | Deep subsurface microbial communities from Kolumbo volcano to uncover new lineages of life (NeLLi) - 4SBTROV12_W25 metaG | ecosystem: Environmental > Aquatic > Marine > Volcanic | place: Kolumbo... | reverse complement strand
GATTCGCGAGAAAATGTGACCGAAGACGATTCTTCCGGGATCACAAGGGACATGGATGGATACACCCTCATCACAGGTTCCAGTCTGACTCAGGAAAACGCACAGACATCGATAGAAGCCTTCAGATCTCTGGGGCTGCCCCTCGGTGTCCTTTCATACCAATCGGAAGGAGTGACCCGTTACAGGATGGGAGTTGGAGTATTTCCGACTGCTGCCTTGGCGGACAGCGCTCGTCAAGCCATGAATTCTGATTTGCCATCAGGTACATGGGTTTTGCGCATACAATAGCACTATTTAACTTAACCGATCCAGATCAGATACATGACAAGATTTCAAGCAACTCAGGAGGTCGATCCGGCCATCCTGGACAGCCTACAGGCTGTGTCGGATGCCGCCAGTGCATCCCAGCTTGATATAATTATGCAGGCAGGATGGATCATGATCCCCATCCTGCTTCTGTCACTCCTGACGATTTACCTCCTCGTTGAGCGCCTCATGACAATCCGCAGATCTGTCACCAACAGATCCGAGATCATGGCCAAAATCAGAGAGTATGTGGGCGCCGGCAATATCCACGGAGCTCAGGCGTACTGTGAAGTGCAGGACAAACCGCTGACCCGCATTCTGAAACATGGCCTTGAAAGACTGGGAAGACCCATTTCGGAGATTCAGGATGCAGTAAATGCCGCAGGAAAACACGAGGCGTTTGAACTCGAAAAGAGAATGGACATTCTTGCCAGCATCGCCGGTATCGCTCCTATGATGGGATTCCTGGGTACTGTCACGGGGATGATCGAAGCGTTCCAGCAAATTCAGAGCCTTCAGGGAAATGTAAACCCAAGCGTTCTTGCTGGTGGAATCTGGGAAGCTCTCATTTCGACAGCAGCCGGCCTCGTTGTGGGCATTCTGGCCTTCTTCTTCTACAACTTCCTGTTGAGCAGAATCAGCCGCCTGGTGAACGATATGGAGCAGTCTGCGACTGAGTTCATTGATATGCTTCAGACACCTGCATCGGAAGGTCCGTCTTCGACCAGTGGTTACGGTAACAGCTTCTAACATTATGTCTCTCAACTTCTCCACAGATCGGAAGCTGCTCAAGAGTTACAGTCAGGCTGGCCTGGCTGACATTGTTCTCTTGCTGCTGATATTCTTCCTGCTGACCAGCAGCTTCATTCCTCAGTTTGGAATACAAGTCACTCTTCCTCGTACGCAAACATCTGCTCCTACCACCGGACAATATGTGTCTGTGGCGGTAACCAGCGATGGTACCTATTTCGTCGAGCAACAGCAGGTGTCTAAAGACGGACTCATCACTGCCATCCAGCAATCCCTCGATGGGCGCACGGCGCTTGTACTCAGAGCCGATGAAGATGCTCTTGTAAAGCATTTTGCCGCCGTTGCCAGCGCAGCTCGTGCTTTGAACCTTCGATTGTTGATGGCTACCGATCAGACCACAACCAGAGTAAACTGACTCAATGCCACGAATGCCTGAAGCGTAGAGCTTCGGCAATGTGCGCTACCGAAACTGTATCGGCCTCATCCAGGGCAGCGATCGTGTGTGCAACCCGGGCGACTCTTTTCCTCGAGCGCATGGACATCGAAAGAGAGTAAACGGCGCGGTCCAACATGCTCTCTACATCGGGATGAAGTCGTTGGGCGCGGTCACTTTTACGCGAGCGCTGTATGTACGCTCTGGCCCTTGCAACGCGATCGGACAATTTTGAGGAGGAATATTCCCCACGCAAACGGCTTGACGCTGGATCAACAGAGTCCATCATCACCTGCATATCTATGCGATCCATCAACGGACCACTCACTTTGGAACGATATTGATTTATCTGCCGTGGAGTGCAGAGGCATACCCGGTCTTTGACACCCGAATAACCACATGGACATGGATTCATGGCGGCAACAAGCTGAAAACAGGCAGGATAATTCACCGGACCCTGTGCTCGCGATATTGTAACTCGTCCCTCCTCCATGGGCTCTCGGAGGCTTTCAAGCACTGATCTGGTGTATTCTGCTAGCTCATCCAGGAAAAGGACGCCCTGATGGGCAAGAGACACCTCTCCAGGTAATACAGGATTTCCGCCTCCGATCATGCCAGCCGTGGATACGGAGTGATGTGGAGCTCTGAATGGTCTGCGGCCGATCAGTCCCGAGTGGCCGAGACCACGTAGCGAATGAATACACGTCGTTTCGAGTGCCTCTTCTTTTGACCAGGCCGGCAGAATGGTTGGGAGCCGCCTCGACAACATGGTCTTCCCGCATCCGGGAGGACCAATCAAAAGAAGATTATGACCTCCTGCAGCCACGATTTCCATCGCCCGTATTCCTCTCGTCTGTCCGATGACATCACCAAAATCTTCGGTCACAGATCGTTCATACGCCGATTCGAACGGTTTCGGATCTTTCGCGATAGTGCCTTTCCCTTCCATCGCACGCATGGCTTCTTCCAGCGTGGAGACACCATAGATATCCAGATCTGTGAGGACCTGCGCCTCGGCGGTATTGTCTGCCGGCACGATGCACTTTTTGACTCCGGCGCGAACGGCCCCGTGTAATGCTGCCAGCACTCCCCTGACGGGCCGAACCGACCCATCGAGCGACAATTCACCCATTACCAGAGTCTCGGTCGTGGCAATCCCGGCGTTGATGTCTCCCTCCGCCATGAGAATGCCCAGAGCAATCGGTAAATCAAACGAGGTGCCTTCCTTTCTGACGTCGGCGGGGGCCAGATTCACCGTGATAGCACCGCGTGGCAGTTTGTATCCCGACGCCAGAAGAGCAGACCGTATCCTGTCGAGCGCTTCACGGACTGCCCCATTGGGCAGCCCCACAATGGTATTTCTTGGTATTCCCCGTACGATTGAAATCTCGATATCCACCAGGACCGTCTCGATTCCGGAGGCCGCGCTGCCCGTCAATCGACAATACCGTTGGTTCGAGTTCAATGCTTGCTCCTGAGCTGATGATATTCGAGTATTGAACAGACACCATTTCTTCATCTGCGCAACCCCCTCTATTGTGGATCGGCGCGTCCACCGCTCTTAGATTGCGCTTGACCGGTGAATCAGCAGGAGATATGCATGCGATTGGGAATTACAGGAAATACGAGGAAGGAAGGACTCTGGGACCCGCTCTCAGATCTGATTTCATTCCTGGATTCCTCAGATCGCCCCTACGTGCTGCATCCTTCCGTCTTCGAGGGCCTGCGGGAGCGTGGAAAAATATCGGGAGACATAGAATCAGCCGCATCAGTAGCTGACTTCCACGACAAAGCGGACATCGTAGTATCCCTGGGAGGAGACGGTACGCTTCTGAACACTGTTGCGGAATTGGGAGAAACTCAGAAGCCCATCATCGGCGTCAATCATGGCCGTCTCGGATTCCTCAGCAGTGTGGAGGCCACCGGGTTGAAGGATCGGCTCGAACAACTTTCAACAGGAGATTACGAAGTCGAAAAGAGGCTTGTGCTGCAAGCTGAGCTGTCTTCCGGCCGGCGACTGCCCGTCCCCTGGGCCATGAATGAGTTTACCATTCAGCGATCAGGAGATGCAGGCCTGTTGGCCATCGAAGTGACAGTAGATGGCGCCTACCTGAACACCTATTGGGCCGACGGCATCATCGTTTCGACACCGACGGGATCAACAGCATATTCCCTCGCACTGGGAGGACCGATCATGACGCCAGGATGTGGCTCCGTCCTGATCACGCCGATTGCCCCTCATACGCTTACTGCGCGGCCGATAGTGATTCCAGATCACTCTTCTATTCAGTTGAAGGTTGTAGATCAAACAAGACCTCACATTTTCACTTCTGACGGTTTCAGCGAAAAGGTGACCTTGGATTCAGATGCTGTCACCATCAAAAAGGCGGAGCATTCCGTCAACCTGGTGCGATTCCCAAAGCAGGACTATTTTTCGACGCTCCGCACCAAGCTCATGTGGGGCGCAAGAAAGCAAAGATGATGAAGTTGAGGGCGATCTGTGAGGCTTCGTGGGCACGATTAATTGTAAACACACTGTGAAACCGGAGCCAGATGCCAATCTCGGTTGACTCCGCTCAAAACAGGGCCGTATATTCGTCGGCTCTCCACGGTCAGGTAGCTCAGTTGGTAGAGCAATGGACTGAAAATCCATGTGTCGGCGGTTCAATTCCGCCCCTGACCACAACAACGTCCTCGTGATGTTGTCCTGTTCTTTTCATTGCTTCTTTCAAGCCCGTGTGCGTACTCCACGATATCCTCAAGATAGCAGGGTTGCACTCAGCTCAAGAGTGACCGTATCTTTGCGGCCGCTCAGTGGCGATTCTTGATCGCATGAAAACATGGAGCAGAAGGTCCGGTAGTTCAGTTTGGTTAGAACGCCTGCCTGTCACGCAGGAGGTCGCGAGTTCGAGTCTCGTCCGGACCGCCTTCAAAAACCCGGTTCATCTCAGATGGACCGGGTTTTTTCGTTCTATTGAAATTTGGGGTCGGAGACCCGGGTACGTTTACAAATATTTGACTGACCTGATTGCTCATCCGCCGGAATGGTCTCATATTGGGCGTTCACTCGCGAAGAGCTGATTATGTCGGAGCCAGAGACAAAAGAACAACACCCATCATGAACGGAAAGACTGTACTTCTTCTACTCGTATGCGGAGTTCTCCTCGGATGCGAGAAAGAGGCCGAAAAGCCGAATATCATTTACATCCTGGCTGATGACCTCGGGTATCGGGAACTGGGATCATATGGCCAGAAGATTATCCGCACTCCGAATCTGGATCGCCTGGCCGATGAAGGGATTCGATTTACCCAGCACTATTCGGGCAGCCCGGTATGCGCGCCGTCTCGCGGCGCACTGCTAACCGGAAAACACACTGGAAACGGGTATGTCCGGGACAATCTGGAGATGGGTGGATGGGGACCCGATGAACCGGAAGGACAGCTTCCCCTCTTGGATGCAGAAGTCACCATTGCAGAGATGCTTCGGCCTGAGGGATATGCGACTGGTTTTGTTGGTAAATGGGGTCTCGGGGGGCCGGACTCGGAAGGTCATCCCAATAATCAGGGATTTGATCGCTTCTATGGGTATCTCTGTCAGCGCGTGGCACACAACTATTATCCGACTCACCTGTGGCAGGACGGCGAGCCGGACAGCCTGAAGGGACAAGCCTATTTCGCGGCCCACCAGAGAATCGAAGAACCACTTGATTCAATCGAAGAGTATTACGATCGATTTGCGGGAGAGCACTATGCGCCTGACCTCATGCTGGACGCTGCTTTGGAGTTTGTGAATGAAAACCAGTCAAATCCATTTTTCCTCGTCTTCGCAACCCCGGTACCTCATCTGGCGCTGCAGGTACCTCTGGAATCACTCGAAGAGTATCCCGACTCGATGGATACGGAGCACTTCCTGGGAAGGCCCTATCTGCCGCATCCACGACCCAAGGCTGCATATGCAGCAATGATCACCAGAATGGACAGAGATATCGGCACGCTGCTGGCCAGAGTAGAAGAACTGGGCCTCGGCGACAACACGATCGTGATGTTCAGTTCTGACAATGGGACGACCTATTCAGGCGGTACACACGCGTCATACTTCAATAGCGTGGGCGTTCTTCGTGGATTGAAGGGGTCTGTGTTCGAAGGTGGAGTTCGCGTTCCGATGATCGTGAAATGGCCGGGCGAGATCGAACCAGGGACAGATACAGATCATGTATCGGCCTTCTGGGATGTGATGCCAACAATCGCAGAGATTACGGGCGCGACCGTTCCCGAAGGAATCAACGGAACCTCATTCCTTCCGACTTTGACCGGTACTGAAGAATTGCAGGAAGAGGGTGATCCCCTCTACTGGGAATATCATGCGTTCGGCGGAATGCAGGCGGTGAGGATGGGAGACTGGAAAGGAGTCCGACTGACAATTCGTCGTCTGGATGATTCACCGGTCCTCCTGTTCAACTTGGCGGACGATGTGGCAGAACAAAACGATGTAGCGGCAGACAATCCCGATGTCGTCCAGCAGATTCGGGCCATAATGGATGCGAGGCGTCCATCTGAGATCGAAACCTGGAATTTTGTGAGGGAAACTGAGACGGACTGACGGTCCCCGGTGCTCAGTGGCTCTGCACTACTGGCTGGGTCCAGGCTCTTTCTGGTTCTCCCGTGTAGTTCGGGTTGTGCTTGATGACAGTTGACGTAATTCGGGCGCGGACATACGTCTCTTCACCCGTAAAACGGTACGTTGCTGTTGCTCCCTCGCTGCTTTGTAGCAGTTCCCCTATTTCACTCGAGTAGCGGAAGGTACTGATATCTCCATCCTCAGAAGTCTCCACCGAAATGGGCTCAACTGACGTGTTTGCCAACGTACCGAAAAACTCGATCGTGTACGTTGTTGATTCCTGTTCCTGGACGACCACTGAAATGGTCTCGCCATCGAAGTCGATGGACTCCAACGTCACGCCGGACGAGGTATAGAACCTGCCATCCTGCATCGACGAAATCAGTTCTTCCGCCGTCAGTCCCGAGGATTCCACCATCACCCAGCCCCTTCCTGCGTTTGCCCTGGATATCGCCTGTTCCTGATAATGGTGGGCGTCATCAACGCCGATCCCGAACATCAGGGGTCGTCCTTCGGAGAGCCTGATAGCATTGACCACATCCCACATCCGTTCCATCCCGATATGTGTTGAATCGGCAAGATTGTGGACCGATGGATGCCCGTTGTACACTTCAAAAAATCGCTCACCTTCAACCTGAGCCAGTTCATCTGCTCTCACGGCCCAGCCGAAATTGGGATGGTTGATGTGAGGCATTACGGATCGGTTCAGTTTCTGTCCTTGCTCCAGGATTGCGTCAACGTTGTTTTGCATCACTTCAACCACGCTGTTTCCCGAGCATGGCTCTATGAATTCGGCCACGTTGGATGCATTTACGTGAATCGGCTTGCTCTCAAAGCGGCTCGTAACTTCTTCGGCGGGGATCATCAGGAACTCCTCATTCATCTGAAATCGGCTTGAGTATTCCTCCCACGTTTTCAGCCTCACGAATACAGAGTCGCTCTCTTCTGTTGACTCAACCCATCCTTCAGGGCTCGTCTGTACATAGTTCTGATACACCGCGTAGCGTGGATGCTCCTTGGCTATTCTCAGCCAGCGTTCCGAATCCGCAATCGTATTGTGATCAGAGATGGCCAGGAAATCATAACCCTGATCCTGGTACCAGTCAGCAATGACTTCCGGAAAGTCATCGCCATCGCTCCAGAGAGAATGAGTGTGCAGATTTCCCTTGTACCACGTCAGGGATTCCTGATCAGCGCAGCCGGAAAGCATGGCTACGGCAACGAGAAAGAGAAACAACTGATTAGACCTGATCATTGTCTGACTCCGTCCATGATTATTCTTTTCGATTCTGGTCCGTGGTTGAATAATACATCCAGGACACTCATTTGCGGAATGAATCCGTCAAAGTTCTGTCGATACTCGGGATGGTCGTAGCCAGATTGCCTTTCTTCGTGGAGTGCGGTCGAGGCCTCAGAGCTCAGTTCGAGACTCGTACCAAAACCGACTGCCTTCAAGGCCCACCTCATCGTCCGAACTGTGAGATCCGACAACATCGGGTTCTCTGAGTCTAGTAGAGATTTTAATTCATCTATATAATGATCGTAATAGGGAGACGTGGAGTAGTTGTAGCGCAGGCCCTTAAGGTGCCTTGTCTTCCAGTCTTGAACAGCAGCCGGTCTCGTTTCACAAATGGCGGCACCGAACTGGCCTCTGGGAATGGGAATTGTCAGCCACTGCCACCCATCTGCATTTCTGATGCGGGTTCGATTTTGATATGACTGGCTACTGTATTGATTGCCGATTCGCACGATGCACGCTTCGGCGCCCCCGATGTGGGCCATGCTTTCGAGTCCCGGGAAGTACTCGGGTGTGATTTCGACTTGTTTGATCACGCTTACGTGGTTGATTCGATGTGTCGGGGTCTACAGTATATTGGAAAAGTACGCCCGGAACAGAATCCCGATCAACGAGACTGACATCAACGGATGATCCAGAAAGCCAGATCATTGACTCCGCCATGTGACATTGGTGTAATTGCTCCAGCTTCAGCCCCGCGAGCCGAACACCAATTCGAGGACGGCCTTAAGGCACTAAAGGAAGTTGGATTCAATGTGATAACCCGAAGGGAATCTTTTGAATCACTCGGATACCTGGCCGGAAACGACCAGAAACGGCTTGAAGAACTCAACGATTTTCTTCGCGACGATTCAATCGACGCGCTGATCTGCGTGCGTGGAGGATACGGGACACTACGTATTCTGGGAGAGGTCGACTTCGAAGCGGCATCAGCTCATCCGAAGCTGCTCGTCGGATATTCGGACATCACGGCCCTCCAGCTGGCGCTGTACAAACATGCGGGCTGGGTCTCGATGTCGGGTCCGATGGTTGCGGTAGAATGGCCTCACCCTGACGGACCTTCCTGCCAGAGCTTTCTTCAGATGGCCTCCGATTCGTATCAGCCCGGGGTGCTTGATCCGGATGGACCTCCTCTCAAGACCCTGGTGCCAGGTGAGGCTTCAGGCGTACTGCTGGGGGGCAACCTGACGCTCCTGACACGCCTCGTTGGCACCGATCACATGCCAGAGATGAGCGGCGCGATTCTATTTCTGGAGGAAGTTGGCGAGACACCGTACAGGGTCGACGGGCTGTTGGCGCATCTTCAATTGGCTGGAATTCTTGACGTCCTGGCTGGCGTTGTACTCGGCGGATTTACTGAATCAGAAGCAGATCCCGCGAAGCCAACCTTGACAATGGACGAGGTTTTCGAGGACTATCTTGGTGATCTCGGCATTCCCGTCGTTTCTGGATTGAGGTATGGTCACTTTCTGGAAAAGGTCACCGTACCGATTGGCGTTCGGGCCAATCTGGTGGCCGGAGAATCGAAAGGCGAGCTCACAATTCTGGAGTCGGTCACCGAATAAAAGTGGCATTTTCATCGCGTCTTTTCGGTTCGCGACACTCCCCGTTCGTAGGTTCGCATCGTTCCCGTTTCAGGGCCTTCGTCAGGGCCTTCGATTGAATTGATTTCTTCCATGCGAATCGCTGTTTTCGCGTCCGGTGGCGGCTCAAATTTCCAGGCCATCGCCGATGCCTGTCTTGACGAATCCATTCCTGCGGAGGTGGTTTGCTGCATAGCCAGCCGACCCGACGCAGGTGTAATTGAACGCGCCAAACACTTGGAAATCGACGTCCACGTCCTGTCTTCGTCGCCCGAAGGCATCGCCGGCGAGATTCTCCGCGTCCTCGATCAAAAGAATGTCGACTTGATCGCGCTGGCCGGATTCATGAAAATGATTCCCGAATCCGTTGTTCGCCTCTATCGAAACCGAATTCTGAATATCCATCCTGCCCTCCTTCCAGATTTTGGAGGAAAAGGGATGTACGGCATGAACGTCCACCGTGCCGTCATTGAATCAGGTGCCTCAGAATCAGGAGCTACTGTTCACCTGGTGGATGAACACTACGACACAGGAGCCGTCGTTCTTCAGGAATCCGTCAACGTTGAAGAAAACGACAGTCCTGAAGATCTCGCCGAGCGCGTGCTTCACGTTGAACATCGGCTCTATCCTCGCGCCATTGCGTTGTTCGCCAACGACAGGGTCCGGATTGAAGGACGACACGTAGAAATTCTCGAACGTGACTCGCCCGACGACAACTGAACTGCCATCACAATCATTCAAACGACCACCAGGTCACTTTAAACACTTTCATGATCAACGTTAAAGATCTTCCGGCCCCCGACGACCAGTATCCCATCAGGAGGGCACTGCTGTCTGTTTTCGACAAAACCGGAATTGTTGAATTTGGTCAGGTTCTGAATCGGCATGGTGTTGAGCTCATTTCGACGGGCGGGACCGCTAAGGCTCTTGAGACGGCGGGATTGCCAGTCACATCAGTCGACTCGCTCTCCGGCTATCCGGAGATCCTGGGCGGGAGGGTCAAAACGCTGCAGCCCGCTGTTCACGGCGGTCTTCTCTCCCGCAGAAATGATCCGGAAGATCAAGCGGAACTGGAAGCTCAGGGTATTCGGGAGATTGACCTCGTTGTGGTCAACCTCTACCCTTTCGAGCAAGCAACATCAGGCGAAGACGTCACGGATGCGGTTGCGATCGAAAACATCGACATCGGTGGGCCTACCATGCTGCGAGCAGCTGCGAAGAATTTCTTCTTCGTGGGTGTCGCATCATCTGCCGATTCGTACGCGATGATCGAGGAAGAAATGGATCGCACTTCTGGCTCGCTCTCGCTCGCCACGAGAAGAGTTCTTGCGACTCAAGCTTTCTCCCACACGGCAACGTACGACGCCGCTATAACCCGGTACTTCAAGTCACAGGGTACATTCTCTGTCGATGTACCGCTGCAGCAGACTCTGCGCTATGGCGAAAACCCACATCAGAATGCCGCGCTCTATGGTGATACCAGCCATCTTTTCGAAAAACTGCACGGAAAGGATTTATCCTTCAACAATATTCTTGATCTTAGCGCGGCACTCACGCTGATCGATGAATTCCGGCATGCAGGACCAACAGTCTGCATTTTGAAGCACACAAATCCGTGTGGTGTTGCCAGTGCTGACTCATTGACTCAAGCCTACCACAAAGCTTTCTCAACGGACCGTCAGTCCCCGTTTGGAGGCATCGTGGTGGTAAACAGAACACTGGATCTCGAAACAGCAGAAGCCATAGACAAAGTGTTCACGGAGATCATCATTGCGCCCGAATTTGCAGATGGTGTACTGGAATTCCTTCAGCAAAAGAAAAACCGGCGTCTCGTACGACTGCTCAACCCTGCCTCAACGGACGCGACAAAGGATGTCCGCTCGGTCGTCGGCGGCTATCTGGTTCAGGAGAGGGATCCCGTACTCCCCTCTTTCGAAGAATTGAAAAGCAGATGTAAGGTCGTCACCAAACGTGAGCCAACTGAGGACGAATGGCGCGACCTTGATTTCGCATGGCGTGTTGCGAAGAATGTGAAGAGCAACGCGATTGTGTATGCGAAAAACGGTCAAACGATTGGAGTGGGCGCTGGACAGATGAGCCGTATCGATTCATCCGAAATCGCTGTGAGCAAGGGCAGGAAGTCCGAGCTCAGCTTCGATGACTGCGTAATCGCGTCAGACGCATTCTTC
>Ga0114933_10005749_pt1 | contig 11184 bp, 8 predicted proteins | sample 4SBtaG_FD_89691 | JGI IMG/M metagenome (GOLD analysis project Ga0114933, IMG submission 89691) | Deep subsurface microbial communities from Kolumbo volcano to uncover new lineages of life (NeLLi) - 4SBTROV12_W25 metaG | ecosystem: Environmental > Aquatic > Marine > Volcanic | place: Kolumbo... | reverse complement strand
TTCGCAGTTCTTTTCGGCGGTGGTTGTCACATCCCGGCGGGCGCGGTGTCCTCCTCTGTCAGCCTCGTTCTCTGCCTTCTCACGATCATGGAAGCGTGCCAGCACCGAGCCACGAGCCGTGAACGCGCAGTCTTGTGAAGAAACTCCACGAATGACGAACGCCATGTATGTTGAGCCCGTCGACCCGGCCCCACACCGAACCTCCCGAGCCTCCCGTTTCCAGGGCGCCGCAGTCGACACGTGAACATCGGCAATCCAGAGCAGCGCATCCCACGGAGACCGATCGTTGGAGTCAGGGGCATTCCAAGATCGCTTGGTTCAGCAGGGCGACGAGACCCTCAGCGCCGAGCTGCAGGGCGTCGACCCGACGAACGACCTCGACCTGGACAGGGCGGCCTGTGTGTTGCTGCAGCGCTTTCGCGAGCACAACGAAGTCGAGAGTCTGGCCCTGCTCTACGAACTCTGTCACCCACGGCTCGAACAGCTGGCCCGGCAAGTGGTGAGCAAGGTGGGGCTGGCCGCCGATCCCGAAGATCTCGCAGCCGGCTTCATGACCAAGTTGTTCACCGATGTGCGTCGACCCCAGGCGCCCGTGCGCAAGTTCTTGGGTTTCGCCTACACCTCCATGAAGAACGACGCGCTGAACCAGGTGCGTCAGCTCAGCCGCTCGCGCAAACGCATGGTGCATTTCCAGCAGGCCCTGCAGACGCCGCCCGACCCGGCACGGGCTGTCGACGAACGAGAGCGCACGGACGCCTGCCTGCGCGTGGGCCTGGTGATGATCTCCGTGGTGTCCCGCTGCTTCCATTCTCTGAAGGAACGAGACAGGCAGGTGCTCCTGGCCCGAGAGGTGCAGCACATGTCCTACGATGACCTGGCCAGCACCCTCTCGTTGCCCCACAACCAGGTGGGGACGGTCTTGCGCCGTGCACGGCAGCGATTGGCGAGAGCCGTCGCCAGCATTCTGGCCACAGGCGGAGGAGCGTCATGAGCGCCCCCGAACCCCATGCTGGCCCGGACAGCGAGCTGCTCGCCGGCGCACTGGCCTATCTGTCAGGCGAGGGTCGCGACCGCACCCCCGAACGCCTGCTCTCCGGCCTGTACGAACGCTTCGCCAGCGCGGGACAACAGAAGCTGGCCGAGCTGGTCTACGAGATGTGCAAGGCCCGGCTGAACGTGCTCCCGGACTTCACTGCCCGCACCCACCATGAGGCTCCGCCCCGGCGCCCCGGCGAGATCAACCGGGACATGAAGGTCATGGCTGAGTCCATGCGCGGGGTCTCCGAGACGGTCTCGCTGTCTCCTGCCGATCGCCCGCTTCCCGACCACAGCGACGAAGACCTGGTGCTCGATGATGTGGAGCGGTGTGTGGCGGTGCTGGCCACCCTCGAGGGGGAGTCACCCCGGCAACAGCTCGTGCTCGGTTCGCTGCACTGCCAGCGGGGTGAGCCCGAGAGAGCCGAGCCCTTGCTGCGCAAGCTGCTCGCCCAGGCGGACAGCGATGTGGACGACGACATCGACGAAACCGTCTTGCGCTGCGCCCACGTGAACCTGGCCTTTGCTTTGCATCGCCAAGAACTCAGCGCCGAGGCCCTGGCCTGCGCAGAGTCTGCCCTCGAGCTCTACCCCGACCGCGAGACCCTGCACTTCACCGCCATCGGGTCTGCCTCTGACCTGGGCGATCGGCCGCGCTTCGAGCAGGCCCTCTCTCGCTTGATGGCGCTGCAGAGAGCCGCCCCCAGAGCACTCATCTCAACCTGGATCGCCCACGACCTCACCCGTGTGGCACGACGAGTCGGACTCACCGACGCAGACATCGCCCGCCTCGTCGCGGACGCCTGACCACAGGAGCTCAGATCATGAACACTCCCCTCAACCGCCTCTTCTCCGGTCTGGTCGCCGCCCTGGCTCTGACCTGCCTGACCAGCCAGGGCTATTCCCAGACGGCGTCCGGTACCGGCACGGTCGTGGCTGACGACGCGTCTTCCAGCGCATCCGAAGCCCCCTCAGACTCGCGAGATCCCCTGGCCACGGGCCTGGGCGGAGGCGCCATGTCGTCCGGGCCTGCCGGCGATGTGGTGAAAGGCGGCGACAGCGGTGGCCAGGATTTGCCCCCCGACCTGGGCGGTGGTGGCAACGGCGGCTCTGGCGGCGACGACGATGACACCGACGGAGACGGTGCAGAAGACGACGACTCCCCCACCAGGGATCCGGCCGGATCAGCTCGCATGGTGATGGTCATCCGGGTGTCCGTCGCGAGCCCGGATGGCGTGGTGGTGCGCATCGTGCGCCTGGCGGTGGGGCCTCACGGAGCCCGCTCCGCCACGGCCCTCTCAACGGCGCGCCACGCCTCTCAAGGCGCACACTAAGACACCTCGAGGCACCCAAGCTTCCGCGCCTTCACCCGCCCGTCGGCTTTCTTCGATCAGTTGAATTCGTCCCGGGCGGGTCTGTAGATCTGGCCCAACCGTTCATAGAACCCTGAGCAGTGCACCGACTCGCCCCAGCGGCAGAAGTCGAAGTGATGCACCCACTCGTGCAGCAGTGTGTTCAGCAGGCTCTTGATCGCTACCGGCTGGGCCCGTGCCGCGGTGCGGGTGTAGATCTCCATGGGCCCGTTCGGGTCGCACTGTCCGTGCAGCTCGTAGACGATGCGCCCGCTGCGCCGTCGATGGGGTCGCGGTCGATCACGGAGCACGGTGGGCTTCGGTGACAGATCGAACCCGCCGTTGAGCACGGTCACCAGGCCTTGGCAGGCCCGCGACAGTTCGACGACCCGGCCAGCATCCAGGTAGGACTGATGACCCCGCTCCAGCTGCACGAGGCTCTCGCAGACTGCGGGCCACACGCACATCAGCTCCAGGCTGTCGAGGCGACCAGCGTCCAGTCGGCGAAAGAGACGGGGTGACACCATCAGCCGGGGGATCCAGACAGACTCGGGCGAGAGGGGAGCATACCCGTTCCCCACCCGCGCCCTCCTTCAGTCCGCCCTCCTGGGGCCGCCTCCCAGCAGAAGAACGGCCAGCGCCCCCGCGGGAAGCGCTGGCCGTCTCGTGTGCGGCAAGCCGCGAGCAGCCTGCGTGTACCGTCTACACAACCTTGCGCTTGGTGGGCGCGGGAACCCGAACGGGCCAACGGCGCCTGGCAGGCTGCTCGGCCGGGGCGTCGCTGGCCCCGGGGAACAACCCTGCTCGCGGTGCGATGGGTGCGATGGGTGCGATGGGTGCGATGGGTTCGATTTCGATGGGCGAGCTGGGTTCGATTTCGGTGGGTTCGATGGGTGCGATGGGTTCGATGGGTTCAATGGAGAAGAGACCGGTCTGCATCCCGACTTCACCGTCGGCGTTTGGCCAGACCAAAACCGGGGCATCGCCGGGGCCCACGGACCAGCAGCGGGCCTTGGTGCTCTCGGACGTGTCAGCGGACGAAGAGCCAACGACGATTCGCCTCTCGGAGGAGTCACCTCGGGTGATCCAGACGCCCCGGGATGCTTCGCTGGCTTCAGCCGTGGGCCAAGGTGGTCGCCTTGTGGTCCACACGCCGCTGGCTGCGGGGGCCGAACCAGGGGCTGCTCTCCAGGCACCGGAAGGACTTGGCGTCGGCGCGACAGCGGGGCCGCCCTGACGCCAGAAGGTGATGGCAGGATCGGTGCTGGCTTCGGCCTTTGGTGCCGAGCTGCCGCACTGGCAACAGCATGACGAGGCGCTCGGTGCCCTCGGCGCCGCTGCGGGCTGGGGTGGTTGGGTAAGCCAGGCCCTCAGGGCAGCGGGCGGTGCCGTCCGGCGGGGCACCTGGGCGCACCCGGCGCAGTGCTCATCCGCGTCACAGGACGCGCTCGGCGCCGGGGCGGGAGCGACAAACCTACGCAACGCCGCCGCAGGCGGATCGCAGGCAAGAACCGTGGGCAGCGTCGCAACGGTCGGCCGTGGCGCCACCCGGGCGAGCAACTTCCGGGGAAGTGAAGTGCGCAGGTTCGCCCGTGTCTGCGTCGTCAAGGCGGTCGGCACTCTGGCCAGGCGAAAGCGAGACACCAGGCCCACCGGGGAGCCTGCCTCGTCCTCGGTCGGCTGCACCGCAAGCTCGGCAGTGGGAGCGATCAGAACCGCGACCTCGTCCTGATCGTTGGGCGCTGGTTGCACAGGCACAGCTTGGGCGGCGCCCAAAAGACAGGTGCTGACAATGGCCATGACAGCGGTCAAGCCGCCTGAGGGTCCGAGTGGATTCATGCTCTCTTGCTCCTTGTCGAGCAGGCGCACGGCTCGCCGCAACAGCCCACCTTGGGCCATGGATGACGACAACGCCGATGCCTGGGTGGAAGACGGCTCGGCGAAGACGAGCAACGTCCGGATATAGAGTTCTGGGTGACCGGTGCGGTCGACGACCTGGGCGTCGCAGACCAGCTCCCGCTCGGCCGTGAGCCAGGAGGAGAGCCACCACACCGCGGGATGGAAGAAGAGCAGTGCCTCTGCCATGCGCTGAATGAGGATGACCAGGTTGTCTCGACGGGCCGCATGAACGAGTTCGTGCAGCAGCACCATCTCCAGCTGCTGGCGCGACAGCCCGGTGATCGCCGACAGGGGCAGAACCAGCACCGGGCGCACGATGCCCAGCAGCGCCGGGGCGCCCAGGCCCTCGGCCACGGCGACCTTCACATCCCGGCGAAGACCCAAGCGATCTGCGAGCTGACCGCAGTGGGCGATGAGCGCGTCGGGAGCGCCGCAGGACGCCAGCTGGTGCTGCAACCGACGCAGCCTGAGAGCGCTGCGGGTCATGAACGCCAGTGCCAGGGGAGCGCCGCACAACCACACCCAGGGCAAGAGCTGTGCGCAGAGCCCGGCCAGGGCCGACCAGCCCTCCGTCGACGGCAGCAGCTGCCGACCGGGACGCCAGGAGTCGAGCCCCCACGACTGCAGGGTGGCCAACGCGGCACCCTCTTCAACGAAGAACGCAGCCGCCTCCCTGCCCTGCCCCCACTGCCAGGCCCACAGCACCAGGGGCGTCAGCAGCAGCAGGGCGAAGCAACCCAGGGCGAAGCCATAACGGAGCGCAGGGTTCGCTCGACGCAACACGATGCGTCCGGCCAGGGCCACCAGGCCGATCAAGGCGCCTACCCAGAGCATGTGCATCATCGTCCAGCCCAGCACGGCCCAGGGCCGGGAGCCCGTGAAGTCGGCGAAGGTCATCAGCGACGCCTCCCGTCGGAGCGCTCGTCGTCGTCCTGTTCATGGTCGGCGAGCAGGCGCAGAATCGCTCGGCGCTCCTGTTCGTCGAGCTGCCCGTCCTCCAGCAGGTGCGTCACCAGCTGGCTCGGCGATCCGCCGAAGGCCCTGTCGAGAAAGCGGCGCAGCAAGCCTCGGGAGGTCACGCGCTGGGTGCGACGGGCAGACCAGAGCGCGCCCCGGGTGGCCTTGCTGCGTTTCACCAGGCCCTTGCCATCCATCAGCTTCAGCATGGTGGAGACAGTGGTCGTGGCCACCGGGCGGCGGCGGCGCAGACCCTCGCAGATCGCACCCAGCGGCGACGGCCCCTGCTCCCAGAGCAACTGCAAGATCTCCAGTTCGCCATCGGTGGGTTGGTCGTTCGCCGGTCGGGCCATGCTGCAGCGCTCCTTGTTCGAGTTCTATAGAAATAGAACAACGGAGAGATTCCGTCAAGCTCATGCGCCAGAACTCTCTGCCAGCGGACAGGCGATTCTGAAGTCAGCTCAACGGGCATCGCCTCCAGGGGATGTTGTCGGCCTGTGATCGGCAGGCGATCGCCGTCAATCACCAGGGGGAGCACTGCTATCCTCTGCGCCCTGTCACACCGGCCGCCGCCCACCAGCCGCCCAGGGGCGCATGGCGCAGGTGCAGAGGCCGGGTTGCACGCGCGATGGAGAGAACCATGTCTGACCGCCACAACATCCTTGCCGCCCACGCGCACGTGCCCACAACCCCCAACACCAGGACGCGCTCGGCTCACTGGCGCTCTGCGGCCTACGTCAGCGCCTTGGCCCTGGTCTTTCTCGGCGGCGCCTTCGCTGCGGGCGATCTGATCTTGGGTCAGCCCTTCGAGCAGCTGGACGAGTTGCTGCCCACGCCGAACGTCTACCGCACCGCGTCCGGCGCACCGGGCCACGAGTACTGGCAGCAGAAGGTCGACTACGTCATCGACGTGACCCTCGACGACGAGCAGCGGCACCTCACCGGCCGCGAGACGATCCTCTATCACAACAACTCCCCGGACACGCTCACGTATCTGTGGGTGCAGCTCGACCCCAACATCTTCTCGCCGATCTCCCACTCGGCGGCCAGCTCCACCGCGCCCGGGCTGTCCTCTACGAGCTACGACAGCATGTCTGGCTTGCTGGCCAAGAACAGTTTCGACGGCTCCATGGAGATCACCTCCGTGGGCAACGGTCTCGGCGAAGACCTGCAGCACACGGTGGTCGACACCATGATGCGCGTCGACCTGACCGAGCCCGTGGGCCCCGGCGAACAGGCCGTGCTGCAGATCGAATGGAACCACGCCATCAACGATCACGATCTGATCGGCGGGCGCACGGGCTATGAGTTCTTCGAAGACGACGGCAACTGCATCTACGAGATCGCCCACTGGTTCCCCCGCCTGGCGGCCTACACCGACGTGAACGGCTGGCAGAACAAGCCCTTCCTGGGCCGGGGCGAGTTCACCCTCGAGTTCGGCGACTACCTGCTGCGCATCACCGTGCCGGACAACCACGTGGTGGCGGCGAGCGGCGTGCTCAAGAACCCTGAGCAGGTGCTGACCGAACAGCAGCGCGAACGACTGCAGGCCGCAGCCTCTTCAGAGACCCCCGCCTTCGTGATCACTCCGGACGAAGCCCTGGCCAACGAGTCGACCACGCCCGAGGGCACCAAGACCTGGGTGTTCGTCGCCGACAACGTGCGCGACGTGGCCTTCGCCAGCTCGGCCAAGTTCATCTGGGACGCCGCAGGCAGGCAGGTCGACGAGCGCACGGTGATGTGCATGTCGTACTACCCGAAGGAAGGCGAGCCCCTGTGGAGCCGCTACTCCACCCACGCCATCGCCCACACGGTCGACGTCTACGGCAAGTTCGCGTTCCCCTATCCGTACCCCACCGCCATCTCGGTCAACGGCCCGGTCGGCGGCATGGAGTACCCCATGATCTGCTTCAACGGGCCGCGCCCCGAGGACGACGGCACCTATAGCGAGCGCACCAAGTACGGCCTGATCTCGGTGATCATCCACGAGGTGGGTCACAACTGGTTCCCCATGATCGTCAACAGCGACGAACGCCAGTGGACCTGGATGGATGAGGGGCTGAACACCTTTCTGCAGTACCTCACCGAGCAGGAATGGGAGGACGAGTACCCCAGCCGCCGCGGCGACCCGGACAACATCGTGGACTACATGACCTCATCCCGGCAGGTCCCGATCATGACCAACTCTGACTCGCTGCTGCAGTTCGGGAGCAACGCCTACGCCAAGCCCGCCACGGCCCTGAACATCCTCCGTGAGACGGTCATGGGCAGGGAGCTGTTCGACTTCGCCTTTCGTACCTACGCGGAGCGCTGGCACTTCAAGCGCCCCGAACCCGCCGACCTCTTTCGCACTCTCGAAGACGCCTCGTCTGTCGACCTCGACTGGTTCTGGAGGGGCTGGTTCTACAGCACCGATCACGTCGACCTGGCCCTGGACAACGTGCGTCTGTTCACCATCGACAGCCGGGACCCGAACCGGGTGAACGAGGCCGAGAGACAAGAGCGGGACAACGCTCCGGTCACCCTCAGCGCCGAGCGCAACGCCTCCCTGCCCAAGCGCAGCCAGCGCTTTCCCGAGCTGCTCGACTTCTACAACGGGTTCGACGATCTGGACGTGACCGCCGCCGATCTGCGCAAGTACGAAGACCTCCTGGAAGAGCTCGACGACGACCAGCGAGAGCTGCTGGACAACCCCCTGCACTTCTACGTGATCGACCTGAGCAACCGGGGCGGCCTGGTCATGCCCGCCGCGCTGCAACTCGACTTCGACGACGGCAGCAGCGAAGAGCTGCACATCCCCGCAGAGATCTGGCGTCGCGATCCGAGCGCCACGAGCAAGCTGTTCATCACCGACAAGACCCTCACCGCCCTGACCCTCGACCCCCACCACGAGCTGGCCGACGCGGACACCAGCAACAACCGCTGGCCACGGACGATCGAGTCGTCGCTCATCCGGCTCTCGGAGCGCAGCCGCTCGAAGAACCCCATGCAGGTGCAGCAGGCAGAGGACGAGCGGCAGGCTGAAGAGGCCGCCGAGTCCGAAAGCGAGAGCGGCGCTGGATCTGACGGAAGGTAATAGCCGCCTTGGGTCCACCTTTCAGTGCTGCCCCGTCCATTTGCTGGACAGATTGTCGCAGGGCTGGACACCGGTGCGGTTCGATGCAGCGCAACTCGACGAGCGATCGGGCTGCTGAGTGCTGGCATGGGTTTTGCGTACGGATCAGTGCCAGCGCCCTTCCCCCCTGGTGAGGAGGTGGGCACTCCATCCCCTCAATCGTCCCCGGGGGCGCTGGCACTGGAGCTGGCTGCTCGACGCCAAGGTGGGGCACCCTTACGGTATTGAATCGGGAGAAGCTGAGATCTTGAAGCCAAGCAGGTCAGATCGCCGCAAGGCCACCCCAGCCACGCCACCGCTACTGTGCGCGCCACAGACACGAATCAAATCGCCCCACGCCGGGAGACCGTCCCCATGAAGTCCCTCGAAAAAGCCGTCGTCGCCCTGGTCTTCGGAGCAGTTGTGTCCTTCAGTGCGACCGCGCAGCAGTGGTCGGTCGCCAAACCCAGCAACTCGGGCGTGCCCGGCGAGGAGATCCGCGGCGTGCACTGGTCTCCGGACGGCGACCTCTGGGTCATCGCTCGCTGGCCCTTCTGGGGAGAGGCGGGCATCGCCGTCTACGACGCTCCCAACGACACCTTCAGCGTCTGGTCGAACTGGGAGACCGCCCTTCCTTCGCCATACATCAACGAGGTTGAGTGGACGCCCGACGGCATCGCCTGGATTGCCACCAACGGCGGCCTGGTGCGCTTCGACGGCACGACCTTCACCGTCTTCGACAGCAGCAACTCGCCGCTCGCCTTCGACAAGGTGCCCAACATCTCGGTGGCCCCGAACGGACACGTCTGGGTCAACAACTCGGACTTCAACCTGGGCGGCGACGCCATCTACGACTTCGACGGTGTGTCGAGCTGGACGCGCCATGCAGTACCCGACGAGTTGCCCTGGGCCGCTCCCTGGACCGACCTGTCGAACGTCTTCGTGACCAGCGACGGTCGCGTCTGGGTGGCCAACAACACGCTCAACGGCGTGTCCGTCTGGGATGGCGTGGAATGGAGTCTGAAGGGCGATGGCGTGACCCGCTTCGCCGGCATGGCCGAGGATCAGTTCGGCAAGCTGTGGCTGATGGCCAATGGCGTCGGCGGTGCCGCCGCCTTCTATCGCTACGACGAGCCCGGGTTCACGACCTACCCGCTGGCCAGCCCCACGGTGCTGGCCAGTGACCCGGACACGGGAACGATCTACGCCGGCAACTGGTTCGGCACGGTCATGCGTACAGAGGACGGCGGCCAGACGATGCAGACCTATCTCACGGGCCTCAGCCAGGTCTTCGAGATCGCTCCCGACCCCGCAGGCACGGACGTCTGGGTGGGCACCATCGGTGCGGTGGGGCACTTCCTCGGCGACGGCACCTGGGTAAAGGACTTCAACAGCTACAACACGGGCATGCCCTGGTACTTCGTCGACTACTTCGACACGGACCCTTCCGGCAACTTCTGGGTCGCCACCAGTGAGTCGGGGCTGTCGCGTTTCGACGGTCGGCGCTGGCGCAACTGGGGCAATCACAACGTGGGCAGCGAGCCTTACCCGTTCGCCGGCAACGAACCCATGGCTGGCGTCTTCCAGGACTCGTCCGGTGCCTTCTGGTTCGGCGGCAACGGCATCGCACGCTGGGATGAGCCCACCGGCACCTTCACCGGCTTCTGGAACTGGCAGAACAACCCGGGCATGGGCGTGACGATGTTCCCGTTCTTCGCCGAGGACGCAGCAGGCAACGTCTTCGCGTCCACCGAGAACGGGACGGTCTATCGCTTCGACAGCCAGGCCTCCCTGTGGATCAAGGAGCCGATCCAGGCCTACGCCGTGCTCGGTCTGCCGCGCATGACTTCGGACAGCCAGGGCGACGTCTGGCTCTGCGCCTGGTTCGACCTCCACCATTGGGACGGCACGGCCTGGTCGCAGATCGTGCTGCCCGATCCCAACTACTTCTTCGACCTGGGTGGCATCAATGAGATGGCCATCGGCCCTGACGACGTGTTCTGGTTCGGCACGGTCCAGGGCCTGGTGCGCTGGGACGGCACCACGTTCACTCTGTTCGACACGTCCAACTCGCCGCTGCACGCGAACCTGGTCACCGGCCTCGACGTGCGCTCGGACGGGTTGATCGGTGTGGCGGCCCGGGGCGGCGGGGCCTCGGTTCCCAGCGGCGTGGCGGTCATCGACGGTGACCCGTCGGATCCGACCGCCTGGACAACGCACCTGTACGGCGTCGCGCCGATCCCGCACTGGCAACTCGACCGTCTCGCTTTCGACGGCCAGGGCGACCTGTGGGTCAGCGCCATCAGCGAGGGCGCAGCCGTGCTGCACACCGGTGTGTGGAGCGACCTCGGGCAGAGCCTGGCGGGAACGGACGGAGACCCCTGGCTGCTCGGGTCAGGCTCGCTCGGCGCCGACACGGAGGTCGCTCTGCAACTGCGCGACGCCCGGCCTGGCAGCGTAGCCGGGCTCGTGCTCGGTAACGTGGCGATCGGGGCGCCGTTCAAGGGTGGCACGCTGGTGCCCACGCCCTTGGTGGTGCTGACCGGCGTACCCACTGGCTCAACGGGGGACGTGCTCGTGTCGTCCACCTGGCCCGGCGGCATCCCCAACGGCTTCAGTCTGTACGCCCAGTGGTGGATCGCTGATCCCGCGGCGCCTGCGGGCTGGGCAGCGAGCAACGCGGTGGTAGGCGTCGTGCCGTAACTGTACCCAGCTCCCGGCGCCCACGGCGGCAGACGAACCTCGACAAGCAGGACAATCTGCTGCGCGAGGACCGCCCAGCACAGGCCTCGGTCTCGGGTTGTGGGCGCGGGCATCCCTCACTGGCCCGGTCGGGTGTGGGCCTGC
>Ga0114933_10005746_pt1 | contig 11187 bp, 7 predicted proteins | sample 4SBtaG_FD_89691 | JGI IMG/M metagenome (GOLD analysis project Ga0114933, IMG submission 89691) | Deep subsurface microbial communities from Kolumbo volcano to uncover new lineages of life (NeLLi) - 4SBTROV12_W25 metaG | ecosystem: Environmental > Aquatic > Marine > Volcanic | place: Kolumbo... | reverse complement strand
TGCAAAAAAACTTGCAAAAGAAAACAACTTAAAGTGCACCGTTTTTGATGAAGCAAAAGTTGAAAAAATGGGGATGGGCGGTTTAAAAGCTGTTGGAATGGGTTCGCAACATGACTCACAACTTATTATTTTGGAATATAAAACAAAAAAGAAAAAGGCCCCAACATTGGCTTTAGTTGGTAAAGGAATTACGTTTGATTCTGGTGGTTTAAATTTAAAACCAACGGGTCATATGGAAACAATGAAAACTGATATGACTGGTGGTGCAGCGGTTATTAATGCAATGGTTGCGCTTTCACAATTAAAACCAGATGTTAATGTTGTTGGTGTTGCAGCATGTGCAGAAAACATGGTCAGTGGTTCTGCTAATCGCCCGGGTGACATTTTAACTTTTTATAATGGTAAAACGGCAGTTGTTGGTAACACCGATGCCGAAGGGCGTTTAGTACTTGCTGATGCATTGGCCTACACCTCAAAACATTTTAAACCAACAGCAATGATTGATGTCGCAACATTAACCGGTGGCGTTGCGTATGCCATTGGGCCATTTTATAACGGTGTTTTAACGCAAGATGAAAAACTGGCTAAACGTACCATGGCGGCAGGGTATTCATCTGGTGATGCAACATGGCGTTTACCCTTAATTGACCGTTATAAAAAAATGGTATGTTCTGATATTGCAGATATTAATAACGATGGAAAATCAAAGTATTATGCAAGTGCAACTAATGGAGCTTGCTTTTTGAGCCACTTTGTTGGTGATACTCCATGGGTGCATGTTGATATTGCAGCAAGTTCTTTTGAAGTTCCTGATACACCATATTATCGAAATGGTGGAGCAACAGGAGCGGGAACGAGGTTGCTTATTGATTTTGTTATGCAATGGCAATGATTATTTATTTTTAGTCCTGCACGGACAGCCTATAAAAATTCATTTTTTAATGCGCTACCCGCGCAGGGGTAAAATACTGCCCTCCGCGGGCACAGCGCCAAAGGGGTTCTTGTCAACCCCTTTGGAAACGGACACCAAGGGGTACCCTTGGAACCCACGCTCCGACGTCACTATTCGCCTTGTTTGTTTTCAACAAACTTAATGGCTCACACGCACTCCTCGCTAATTAGGATCTATTAAATTATTTAATAACTCCTTACTTCACACCGATATGTCTGAGTCCGAGTCATAAAAAATAATTAACATAGTTTTGTAGAAAGTAAGGCGAATAATAATCGTTGTGAAGAAAAGGGGTCCAGGGGAAAGCTGGTGTCTGGAATCCAAAGGGGTTGACAAGAACCCTTTTGGCGCTGTGCCCGCGGAGGGCAGTATTTTATAGGCTGCCTGTTGTACCCGGCGTAGCTGAAAGCGTAGAGGGGCGGGGAGCACAAAATAAAAAAAATGAATTTTTATTAATCAAGCAAAAGAAGAAAAAACCAACCCTTTATGATACCCATATTCTTGGGCTGCCATATTTAAAATGAGACCAATCATGGCAAAAGTACAAATAAGTGCAGAGTTACCATAACTAATCAGTGGAAGCCCGATTCCTTTTGTTGGTAATAAACCCGTGACCACAAAGATGTTAATAATAGCTTGCAAAGAAATAAGGAGTGTAAAACCAATTGTCGTAAAAATATGAAACGGTTTTTTAAGTTGCCACGCAATACGTAAACCAAAAAAGAGAAACAGTAAATATAAACAGATAACAATGCAGGAACCAATAAAGCCTGTTTCTTCGGCAATAATAGAAAAAATAAAATCGGTGTGTTGCATTGGTAAGTAAAAGAATTTCTGTTTTGAATGTGAAATGCCACTTCCCCACCACTTGCCAGAACCGATTGCAATTAACGATTGAATAATCTGAAACCCGGCTCCTTGTGGGTCTTGCCACGGGTTTAAGAAGGTTAAAATTCTGCGCAAACGGTAGGCATGTTTAAAAATTAAAAAAGCAATAACGGGTATTAATGTTGCACCGGTTAACAGCAAATGTTTGAGGGGAAACCCGGCAATAAAAAGTAGTAAAAAAGCAGTTATTGCAAGGGTAACAGCAAGACCAAAATCGGGTTGTTTTAAAAGTATTCCAGCAACAAGGGCAATGACAACCAGAAAGGGTAAATAGGAGTTTAAGAAAGTGAATTTTTTCTTTTCTTTTTTTGCTAAAAAACGTGCGATATAAATAACAAAGGCAAGTTTTAAAAGTTCGCTGGGTTGCAAAGACAGAAAGCCTAAATTTAACCATCTACTAGAACCATGAATGCGTGTTCCCAATTGTGGTACCAAGGTTAAAGCGGTCAAAATGAACATACCAAAAAAGAAAAGGGGCGTAACCGATTCAAGTAGATCGAGCGAAACAAACCGTGCGCATAAAAGAGCTACTAAGCCGAGTGCTAAACCAATACATTGTTTTTTTATAAAGTAGTGAGATGAACCAAAATTTTCCAGCGCATACACTGAGCTGGAAGAGTAAATAAACAGAAATCCAATAACAACAAGTGCAATGGTAATTCCCAAAAAACTTTGTACATCAGATTTTAAACGATCTTTTTTTATAAACATACTCTCCTTTATTCGTAATACATAAAAAAGTGAATTGTGAAATAAGAAAGGCATTAAGATCCTGTCATTCAGAGGCGTAGCCGTGGAATCCAGGATTATTTAGAATGATATATTTTATTTTGACTTTTATTGAATTGTTCTAGATTCCACGGCTACGCCTCTGAATGACACACCTGTTTCATTTTTATCTAATTTATTTATAAAACCTAAAATCCTATTCAATAAGTTTTTTAATTTCACAATTCGCTCATAAAACAATAACGTTTTAAGGGCAAAAGTGTCAAACAAAGAAGAGTATGCTTGTTGCACAATTAATTTTTATCTCTATAATGCAGATAACTTCATTAATGCTTAACAAAGGATATTACATGAAAAATAAATTACTGTTTTCTGCATTGTTAACATTGTCAATTATGCCAACTGCAAAACCAAATAATGATGCGTTAAATATTGCATGCAGTACTTTTTTATCTACAATCTCTCCAAGTGTAGTAATTGCTGGTGTAACAATGATGGCCAATGCTGCATGCGATCAATTACTTTTAAAAGATTTAGCTGCTGATAAATGTTTAACAGGCTATTTAGGGCTTTGTATAGTTGCTGGAAGTTTATCATTAGAATTTGCGGCTTACAAATGTAGAAGTTCTATTTCTGAAGAATCAAAAGGAATGGCTAACGGGTTATCAAGTGTTGGAAAGATAGTAGGTTGTGGAGCAGCGTTGTATCCTTTGCTTCGACCTCATCAAATAACTTCATTAGAAAGAATGTTTCCTAGGGAGTTACCTTTTAGCAAAATTTTGGACAAATGTAATACTACTTATAGAATTCTAAATAAATAAAAGGAATTTTAATGAAAAATAAATTACTACTTTCTGCATTGTTAACATTGTCAATTATGCCGACTACAAAACCAAATAACGATGCATTAAAAATTGGTACAGTTGCAGCATGTTCTGTATTAAGCCCAATGGCAGCAACCGGGGGTGTATATTATGGTTTTTCTTCTCTTATAAATTTACTTTGTTTGCAGCCTTACCCTTGTGTAAGAGACTTTTTTGTATCAGCTCTTTGTGGTAAGGTATTAGGAAGCCTTAGAGAAGGGAAAAGCGCAAATCTTAATGGAGTTTCAGAAGAGAATAAAAGTTTAGCAAAAGCAGTGGATGCTTTAGGGTTAGCAGCGGGAGCAGGTGTTTCGGGTTATTGGGTTTTTGGTGGGTTTGAAAATAAATGTCTTACCGTTCGACCTCCTACAGATGAATATACAGTATTTAGTGTTTGGCCACCTTCTATGACGGTTATTTCTAGAAGATCTTAAGATTAATGCAGGATAAGCCCAAAAGGCAGACTAGTAGTGATTTTTGTTGATTTTTGGGAATTGTTTATGCCATACTTATAAAGTATAGTTTAGGGGCACTTTGGTGAGCTTAAACTTATTTGTTAATTAGTATAATGGAGGTATGGTTATGAAAAAATTACTTATTATTTTAGCTTTAGGAGGAATGTCTTTTGCTGTAAAGGGTGCTGAGGCATTTTATCAAAAATTAGATCTTTTATCAGAGGCGGCGGAGTTAAGAGCGTTAGCTGATAAATTAGAAATGTTAGCAGAGAAGGTACAAGTGCCAGAAGAGCAACACTCAGCGGGTAAATTTAAGAGTGGAAAGCTGCATAGATGTAGTAAATGCAGCAAAGAGATAAGAGGAACCCAAAACTTTAAAAGTCATATGAACTCTCATGATGCAATTGGTAAATATGAATGTCCAGAGTGTGGAACAAAGCATAAAACTCCAACATCTCGTACGTTTCATAGAAAAAGAGAGCACGGGGTGAGCCCTTTTAGCGTTGACTAAAAAGAGCTTTAAAAGTGTTTCCACGTTCAACATAATTTTTAAATAAATCAAAACTTGAGCCGGCGGGTGAAAACAAAACCTCGTCGGTTTTTGTTATAATGCTCATACAATACTTAAAAGCATCTTCTAGTGTTGCATGTTTACTACTTTTGATATTCAGTGTTTGGCATATTGTATATAGTTCCTGAGCTTCTGCGCCAAAACAAAGTACATGTTTTACTTTACCTTTTAAATTATGAATTAAAGGAGAGCGATCTACACCTTTGCTGAGTCCTCCTAAAAATAAAATGGGTTTCTTAAAGTGGGTAACGGCTTGCAGCGTAGCTTCTGGAATGGTTGCCTTTGAATCGTTATAAAATTTAGCGCCGTTAATGGCTCCAATATATTCAATGCGATTGGGTAAAGGGGGTAAATCGGCACATAATTGTGCAATTTTTTTTGTTGATAATTGCAAATGTTCAAGTACTTCAAAAACAATCTGCCAATTTTGTGGGCAGGTAATGTCGGATAATTTTTTTGTTATGTTGATATCTGGGTCATTTGCCAACCATGTAATTTTTTGTCCAGAAGTAAACGGCCATAATTCATCCATAAAGGTCATGGGTATTATTGCTTTTTGTGTTTCTTTTTGATGGGCAAAAAGTTGCCCCTTGGCGGTTAAATACTCTTCTATATCTCTGTGCTGGTCTAAATGATTAGGATAAAAATTAGTAATTGCTGCAATGTCAGGGGCAAAGGTTTTGTGATGCTGAAGTTGGAAGCTTGAAAGCTCAAGCACCAGCATGTCGTATTCATTTTGTTGGGCTATTGCATCCAAAAGGGGCAGCCCAATATTGCCAGCAGCCAAAGCTTTAACCCCGAGCTTATTAAGCAGATGGGTTAGAATATGAACGATGGTTGTTTTGCCAATTGAGCCGGTTATGGCAATCGTAGGTTTTTTAACCAGAGCGGAAAAAAGGTCAAGCTCGCATACCAGCTTCTCTTTATAGTCTTCAAGAGGTTTGATGTTTATGCCCGGGCTCGGGATAATGATATCATTCATTTCAAAAAATTGGGCAAGCAGCTCATGCGGCACGAGCTGGGCTGCATGGCCTTCCAAAAGGGCTGTTTCATCCCCTTTAAGCTCACGCTTATCGCAGACTGATACCTGGCATTCAAAAGGGGTCAGAAAGCTTAAAGCACTTTTTCCCACTGCGCCCAGGCCCCAAATTCCTATCTTCTTATTCTTAAAATAATGTTCCATAGCTCTCTTTGCGAATTTTTGTTGAGAAAATACCAAGAACGAGTATACTCGAATCCATAGTAGTAGTGAATCTCAAAAATAATTTTAATGGCAAGGAATAGGGCATGGCCGAAGAAAATAAGCTTAAAACAGTAAGCTATAAAGAAACACTCAATCTTCCACAGACTGATTTTCCTATTCGTGCCAATGCTGCTATTGAAGAGCCAAAACTGCTTGCTCGTTGGCAAAAAGAAGAGCTCTATAAAAAATCATTTGCATGTAACAAAGGCAAAGAAAAATATATTTTTCACGATGGTCCGCCGTATGCCAACGGCAACATCCATTTAGGAACAGCCTACAATAAAATTTTAAAAGATATCTTTACCAAATCACAACGCATGATGGGTAAGCATGTTCCGATTACTCCCGGTTGGGATTGTCACGGTTTGCCGATTGAACTAAAAGTAACAGCAGAGCACCCAAACCTTGCGCCAGAACAGTTAAAAAAAGAATGCAGAAACTACGCAACGGGATGGATTAAAACACAAAAGGAACAGTTTAAAGAACTGGGTGTGTTAATGAATTGGGACCATCCTTATTTGACTATGTCAAAGCAGTATGAATCTACCATTGTTCGTGCATTTGGAAAGTTCGTTGAAGGTGGGTACATTGAACGTAGCAACAAAACAGTGCCGTGGTGTGCTTCTTGTAAAACAGTTTTGGCAGCTGCTGAAATTGAATACGAGGATCGGAAAGACCCTTCAATATATGTTGCATTTCCGCTAGAAGAGGCAACACAAAAGAAAGTATTCCCTGCACTAAAAGACACAGTTAATATGCTGATCTGGACAACAACCCCGTGGACTTTGCCACTTAATAAAATGGTTATTTTAAAACCAAAAGAGCAGTACGATGTTTTAGATATTAACGGAACATTGTGTGTTGTTGGTTCAAAACTTTCTGATGCCATTTGTAAAAAATTAGAGGTAACCAAAAAAGTGGTAGCAACCTGCAAAGCAGAAGATTTGGTGGGCGGCAATGCGTTGCATCCATTTATTGAAGGGCAGAAGTCAGCACTAGTTTCTGATGGTTTTGTGGGGACACAAGAAGGAACAGCCTGTGTGCATGGTGCGCCTGGTTGTGGTGCCGATGATTATGAAGTTGCACTTAAAAATAAGATAGAAATTTTTTCTCCCCTTTCTGATGATGGCAAATATGAAGAAGGAATTTTGCCACAAGAATTGGTGGGGCAAGAGGTTGCCAAAGCGCATGGTTGGATAATTAAAACGTTGCAAGAAAAGGGACGATTACTTTTAAAAGAATCGATCAAACACAGCTACCCGCATTGTTGGCGTTGTCAAAAAGGTTTAATTTTTAGAGCAACCAAACAATGGTTCTGCGATTTGGAACAAAATAATTTGCGCCAAAAAGCGCTTGATGCCATTGAAAACATTGCATTTGTTCCTGAAGTAACGCGTAATCGATTAAGAGCGGTGATAAAAGGTCGACTTGAATGGTGCTTGTCTCGTCAGCGCATTTGGGGAACACCAATTATTGCAGCTTTGTGTAATGAGTGTGATGCAGCATTTATTGACCAAGCAATGATCAAAGAAGTGGCCAAAGGAATTGAAAAAGAGGGTATTGAATATTGGGATACGGTTAGTCTTGAAGATGTTTTACCAAAAGGTACAAAATGTGCAGAATGTGGCAGTGCTCATTTTAAAAAAGAGCAAGATATTTTAGATGTTTGGTTTGAGTCAGGGGTAAGCCATTACGCTGTTTTATATAACAATTCTGAACTTGGTTATCCCGCCGATTTATATGCTGAAGGCAGTGACCAGCATCGCGCATGGTTCCAGAGTTCGTTACTGACAAGTTTGGTTTTGGAAGGTTCTGCTTGTTTTAAAGCCGTTACAACGCATGGTTACACGGTGGACCAAAAGGGTCGCAAGATGTCCAAATCGTTGGGCAATGTAGTGGCGCCGCAAGAAGTGATTAAAAAAATGGGAGCCGATGGATTGCGTTTGTGGGCCGCAAGTATCGACCTTGGTAGTGATGCGGTTATGTCAGAAATTTTAGTTGGCAATGTTAAAGAAGTATTCAGAAAAGTACGTAACACCTGCCGATTTTTAGTTTCTAATTTGTATGATTTTGATAGTAAAAAAGATGCAGTTGCTCTTAAAGATATACGTGCAATTGATCAGTATGCTTTGCACCAATTAGGGCAATTTAGTAATGCTGTGCAAAAGGCTTATCAAGAACACGATTTAACCGGAGTGCAGCATCACTTTGCAGATTACTGTGCCGGGCAATTAAGTTCATTTTATCTTGATATTATTAAAGATAGATTATACACCGACGTAAAAAATGGGGTGGAACGCCGATCAGCCCAAACAGCGAGCTGGTATATTTTAGATACCTTAACCAAATTAATGGCGCCTATTTTGTCATTTACCGCAGAGCAGCTAGCCGATTGCTATCAAAAGGGCAAGACGGAATCGATCCATTTACAAGGTTTTGCAAACGTACCGCAGGTGTGGCAAGAGAATGAAGAAAAAAGTAAGGAGTGTCAGTGGGAAGCGTTGCGGATTATTCGTTCTTCAGTTTTGAAGGCGATTGAAAAGCTTCGAGAGCAATCAATAGTTAAACATTCTTTGGAAGCGAAAGTGACACTCGCTATGAACAAATCACAAGAAGCAGTGCAGCCAGTTCTGCAATTATTAGAGGATGTTAAACGTACCGGGCAAAACAAAGAACAATTCTTAAAGGAATACTTTATTGTTTCAGCATGTGAAATTGTTGATTATGATGATGAAGACCAAGATATTGATCAAGAAGAGTTTGAAAAGTTTGATGTGTGCGTTGCATCTGAGACAGGGTTATTGGTAAAAGCCGGCCACGCTGATGGAAGCAAGTGCCCACGCTGTTGGCAGTGGGAAGTAACCGACCATGAGCATGGATTATGTGCCAGATGTCAATTGGCCGTCAGAAAAAAATAAAATAGTTGACACTAAAACGCTCCATTTATTAAGCTACCCAACGAGTTTATTTTGAAAAAGTAACTATCTCTATTAAAAAAGGAGAGAGAGTATGAATAAGTTGCGCAGACTTGCGTTTCTATCTGTTGTAATGTTTTCTTTTACATCTTTACAATCTGTTTTAAATGATGAAAATATAGAAAAGTTTGATGGATCACCAGCCGTGGGCGGTCCATTTGGTACATCTGGATCAGGGGCAGGATCATCTCAGATTGTAGGTCCTTTTAAATTGATTCAAGAAGGTCAAGATATTGTAATGAATGTAACAAGTAATGTTGCAAAAAATGATTTACAATGGCAATCAATTTTTCCAATGAAAGCAGATATAGATCTTAAAGGTCAGATGTTAACACTGCATGAAGATCTTAAATTTGCAGGTACGGGTGGATTTCTTTCTTTGGGAACGGTAGCTTCTAATACAGGTAAAAGATTTTCTATTCACTTGAGTCCTCAAGAAACTACTTTTCCTCGCGGTGAAGCGGTTCAGGTACAATCAGCCGATTTTAATACTCGCGTATTTGATAATACAAGCAGTGGAGCAAATAAACACATTCCACGTTCTTGTGACTGGATTTGGCCGACTCACATAGGTGAAACACTTTTTTCTGTAGTAAATGGTGGGGGTTCAGCGCTCGGTTCTGTTCGGGCTTCTAATGTAACGTATAGTAGTGGGGTTGTTGTTACGCAAGTTGCAAAAGTTGATAGTGCAAGTAATGATACGGGGAAATATACCTGTGTTCGGGTAGATGAATTCATTGATTTTCAACAGGGTGGTAAGATGCGGGTTGTTGCAACCAAAGAAGATCCTGACGCAACTAATAAACTTTTAGACAATGTTGAGATGTACAGCTATACTCCACACGCTTCAGCGGGGAGTTTTGCTTTAGCCGATAGTTTCCGTGCAGGTGAGTATGATGCAAGTAATCCAGGAACAAAAGCAACTTTGGCAAGTGATGTTTATGCAGTTGCGTGGAGAAGAGGGCATCCACAAGTTGCCGTTACCTACAAAAGTGGTACAAAGTATTATCTCTCTATCTTTGGAGTTTTTATTGACTTTCAAACAGGAAACCAAAAGTTTGAAAGATTTGATCCAAATGATTTAACGAGTGCCGTTGTTCCGCGTAGTACTGTTGAGCTTGATGTACGAGTAAGTAATGTTCTTCAAGCTGGGTCAGGCCAACCAAGTATTAACTCTTTAAGTTGGAGCTCTGGAGGGGAAAGAATAGCCGTTTGTGTTGCCGATGGTAATGATGGTTCTGAAAATCAATTACAGGTTTATGAAGTTGATTTTGGTGGATTCATTCGTCAAAAAGAATTTTTTGTAAGCGGAAATAAAATTAGTATTCCAGAACGGGTAGTAATAAACTCTGATAAAGCTTCTGTTTGTTCGTGGCACCCATACAGAAACTTTATAGCAGTTGGCGCAAGTGCGGATGATGCAGGGAATAAAGAAGTAAGTATTTATAAGTTTGAACACAGTTTTGATGGTGGCACCCTAACATTAGCAGCTAATGTACAAGCAGATATGCCTATTTTAGATATGGATTGGAACCGTGAAGGTAATAAACTTGCAGTAGCTCGAGGAGATTTAGGCGGAGGTAGTGCTTCAACAACTGGTGGTGTAGCAGTATATCCTGTTACTATTGCTCATACTGGTGCCCAAACGGTAACAATTGGGACAGTAGTGACAGACCAAGCCAACGAAGGAACCGTCAATTGTGTGCGTTGGGATAGAGAAGCAGGATCAAAATTAGCTCGTCATAGCACACAAGACGCAACACTTTCTGTGAACTCTTTTGGAGGAGTTGGCGGTGGATCGGCAGGACAATTTTCTGCTGATGAATGGGAAGATGTTACCTTAGTATTGAACAGTGATGTGCAATTTAATGCTGAACTAAGAGTAAAGCCGGGTAAAAAAGTAATTATTGATGGCAATGGTCATAACATGACTTTTTCCGAACGAGGAAAAATTCTTATTGGTAGTGGTTCAGGAGTTCTTATTTTACGAAATATGGTTGTTAAAGGAATGAGAGGAAAAGACGATTTACAATTTGGTGATCAAAATGTAGTTGATAACATTTTCATGGAAGACGGGACCTCTAAACTTCGGCTTGAAGATGCTATTCTTGAAACAGGAAAAGATCTTCTGTTTAGGCAAGGAAACGTAGAAATTGCAGGTGAGAAATCAAAACTTGGAACAGGACAACACAGAATTCAATTTAAACAGCAGGGCTTTGATGGAACTGGTGGAAGTCAAATATCATTTGAAAACCAACGGTTCGAAGGAAATGCAGCATTTGGTGGAGACAGAGATTTTACTACATTTGAAATGGCAGGTGAAATGCGAATGGGACGAGATGGTTTTAAAGGTATGCCTGCATTTGATGGAAAAGGAAAGAAATTTTACTGTGAAGATATGAGAGCTTTACCTCTTGAGCCAATTGACATGAGTCGTCAAGATAAAATTCCACCAAAACAAATACCGACAGATCGTTCAGCACAAACAGATGAACTTGACAATGCCTTTGC
>Ga0114933_10005744_pt1 | contig 11188 bp, 10 predicted proteins | sample 4SBtaG_FD_89691 | JGI IMG/M metagenome (GOLD analysis project Ga0114933, IMG submission 89691) | Deep subsurface microbial communities from Kolumbo volcano to uncover new lineages of life (NeLLi) - 4SBTROV12_W25 metaG | ecosystem: Environmental > Aquatic > Marine > Volcanic | place: Kolumbo... | reverse complement strand
GTAGGGAGCCATTCCACGTGCAGCGGACCCGGGCACCAACTCATCCACCACACCACCACGCACATACACCCTAAGCCCAGGTGCTAATTGCGTTAGTTGACCCGCTTCTTCACCCGGCGCCAAAATAACCCGCCATGCCCGAATTTTATTGTTATCTATTATCTCAACATAGCCACTAATATCTGTTCGATTAGAAACTTCAGAACCACCCCCAACCCGATCTTTGAGGATAAACGAGGTGCTACGAAATGGTGTTGGCCCAGTATTGACAGCTTTATGAGTATAAACACCGTTCTCAGTAACATTATTAAATGCCGTACGTCCTGGTACAGGCTCACTAGCCGAAGGACCAACAACTTCGGAAGATTCATAAAATTGATTTGTGCGTAGAGCTGGAGATAAATTTACTGACACAGAATCAAAGTAATGCGTATGAAAACCTGTATCACGCCCAGGTGGAATATTAATACGCAGCATCGTGACATAATCATTAGAAAAAACTGGCACATGAAACGGAGCCTTATCCATAGCTACTGGCGTATCAGCAAGCTGAGAAAATGCTGATTGCATTAAGACATAAACAAGGATAAAAAATAATGGAAGATGAGTTTTTTTACTGGATATCATACTTCTCTCCGATCAATATTCTTAAATGGTTAGAGTTCTGCCAAACGTTGGTTAATCAAATATTTCGCCTGTGAAATAATCCTATCAATTAATTCTTTAACGGTTGGGACATCGTTGATAAGGCCTGTAACCAGCCCGCATGACCATACGCCAGAGTCCATTTTTCCTTTTAACATGATTTCCGGGTAAACCCCGACAACTTCATCCTGTATGGCCGCAAAATCAATATCCTGCCCTAAAGACTTTTCTTTTTTAAGTAGACGCTCTACAGCCATATTATTGAGAACTCGCTCAGTATTTCTGAGTGGCCTCATCACCAAGCGAGTATCAAGCTCAGTTGCATTGAGTAATGCCTGCTTAACATTCTCATGCACAGGTGCTTCTTTTGTAGCAATAAATCTTGTACCCATATTAATCCCCTCAGCACCCATCGCTAGTGATGCAACTAACGATCGGCCGTCAGCCATCCCTCCAGATGCCACAAAGGGTATTTCTAATTCATCGGCTGCACGCGGTAATAAAATAAAATTTGGAATATCGTCTTCACCTGGATGACCACCACACTCAAAACCATCCACAGATACCGCATCACATCCAATTGACTGTGCTTTTAAAGAATGTCGTATAGATGTGCACTTATGAATTACCTTTATTCCTGCCTCCTTCAGCGGAGGCAGATATTTTTCTGGATTATATCCAGCTGTTTCTACAATTCTAATATTACTATCAACAATAGCCTGAATAAGGCCGGGATAGTCAGGAGGAGTTAAAGATGGAAGAAATGTTAAATTTACGCCGAAAGGTTTTTCGGTCATTTCCTTACAACGTTCAATTTCCCTTTTTAGTTTCTCCGGTGTACCTTGCGTAAGACCTGTAATGATGCCAAACCCGCCAGCATTTGAAACCGCCGCTGCTAATTCTGCAAATCCAACGTAATGCATCCCACCTTGAATGATTGGATATTCAACACCTAGCATCTCAGTTATACGTGTCTTCATAACAGCGTTCTTTAAAAAATTATTTTTTAATTATGAATAAGTGCGGTAATACAATTACACCGGCTAAAAAGCCTCTACTGCCATTCTTGCAATAGGCTCTCCCCACTCTTGCACGAAATGCCCAGCATTTGGAATTTCAATTGGGGTTGGACAATTATTTATAGAAGATAGAAGTTCATTCATAATTTTTGGTCCCAAGACTGGATCCTGCATGCCAATAACCATAGCACTTTGTCCTTGCCACCGTGTCTTCCACCAAGTACGCGCTTGCCGTGATAACAATGCACCGGGCGCGTTAACATTATCAGGAAGTAATTCTGGGAAACGTCTAACTCCTGCTTTATATGTTATATCCGGAAACGGGGCATCATAGGCGATTGATTCATCATCACTAAGACAATCTACAGTACGCTTCATCAAGCGGGAGATATTAAGATCTGGTTTGCTACGAACAAAATCCCGCCAGGCCAGAAACCCTTCGCCTAAGGGTTTATCTCCAGTACCTAACGTAGTGTTCATAACCAGCAATGCTGAAAAAATTTCGGGTTCACTTACCGGCAATGTAAGACCGATTATTCCTCCCCAATCCTGACAAACCAGACGCACTTTTTGAAGCTTCATTCTTCGCAAGAAAAATAACAGCATTTCTCTATGAAAATCAAAAGTATAGAGAGCTTCATCATCTGACTTATCTGATCGGCCAAACCCAATAAAGTCGGGAGCAACAACCCTATGCCCAGCTTTAACAAAAACTGGAATCATCTTTCGGTATAAATAGCTCCAGGTCGGTTGACCATGAAGACATAACCAAGTTACATCTGCATCAGCTGGGCCCTCATCTACATAATGCACCCGAAAACTATGCTCACTATGGACATAATCAAAATAGTTAGGTTTATATGGAAAATCTTTCAAATCATTAAAACGATGATCCGGAGTACGAAGGATATTCATGTTTGCTTCTTATAGGTTCTTAATAAAATTAACATACATGATATCTATCTATAGTGGCATCATAAAGAACGCAAAAAGATCACATAACAACGAACTAACCTTAATGATATTGACGAAATCAATTTGCCGCTTCATGCTTTTTGTTTAAATATCAATACATACCCATAAAAATCCTCGTATAAGGAACCCTAATGAGAGAGGCAGTAATCGTATCAACCGCTAGAACCCCAATTGGCAAAGCATATAGAGGTGCATTTAATAACACAGAGGCACCAACGCTAGGTGGGCATGCGGTAAAGCATGCAGTTGAACGTGCAGGATTAAATCCAGATGAGGTGGAAGATGTAATTTTTGGTTGTGCTATGCCTGAAGGAACTCAGAGCTGCAATACGGCGCGGCAAATTGCACTTTCAGCTGGTCTGCCGGTCACCACATCGGCCATGACTGTAGATCGACAATGTTCTTCAGGGATGATGGCAATCGCGCTCGCTGCCAAAACCATACTAGCGAATGAAAGTAACATTATGGTTGGTGGTGGAATAGAATCGATCAGTCTCGTACAAAACGAGCATGCAAATAGGTATAGGCATAACGATGGCCGCTTACTTGCCGCACATGAGCATATCTATATGCCTATGATTGACACGGCTGAGATCGTTGCCAAACGTTATAACATAAGTCGAGACCGTCAGGATGAATACGCCCTGCAGAGCCAACAGCGGACCGCTAGCGGTCAAAAGAATGGTAAGTTTGATGATGAGATTGTTCCACTAGCTTCAAATAAAGGTGTGATTGATCGTGAAACGGGAACAATTAGCTTTGAAGATGTGATGCTTGAAAAAGATGAAGGGAATAGGGCTGATACAACCATTGAAGGCCTATCGTCACTCACCCCGATTAAAGATAATGGATTTATAACAGCAGGCAATGCTAGTCAGTTATCAGATGGAGCATCTGCATCTGTGGTTATGGAAGCGCATATGGCTGAAAAAAAAGGTCTGAACCCGCTGGGAATTTATCGCGGTACTGCAGTAGCTGGATGCGAACCTGATGAAATGGGCATAGGTCCAATTTTTGCTGTGCCAAAATTACTCAAACAGGCCGGTCTAAAAATGGATGATATTGACCTTTGGGAACTTAATGAGGCCTTCGCCGTACAAGTAATATATTGTCAAGATAAATTGGGGATTCCAAACAATCACTTAAACGTTAATGGAGGTTCCATTTCAATCGGCCATCCTTATGGCATGTCTGGTGCTCGCATGGTTGGGCATGCCTTAATCGAGGGAAAAAGGCGTGGCGCAAGATATGTTGTATGCACAATGTGTATTGGTGGCGGCCAGGGGGCTGCGTCTTTATTCGAAATTGCATAATCAATGCAATTTCGAATAAATCATAAGGTGATAGGACTACAGGCTTGAGCCTGCTATATTCCTGCAAGAAAATTATCATACGATTTAGTAGGAAAAACTTGTGTCACCATATTTATTTATTTTTCTAGTATTAGTTACTGGGACAGTATCGGGGCAGAACTTGCCTCGTGATGCAGACGGAAAACCTGATTTGCAAGGAATATGGCGTCCAGTTAACCGCGCGTCTTTTGACCTTGAAGATCATGTTGCTAGACATGATATGCCAGCTGGCATAAGTGTCGTTGATGGTGGAATAATCCCCTATCAACCATGGGCAGCTGAGCAGAAGATTCAAAATTTTGAAAATCGTGCTTCCATGGATCCACTTAATAATTGTTACTTGCCAGGTGTGCCAAGAATTATGGCAATGGAATCTCCATTCCAAATATTCCAAACCACTAACCACATTGCAATTACTTTTGAGTGGCAACAAGTCTATAGATTAATTTATACAAATGGGTCTCCCCCTCTCTATGCTGGAATTGAGTCTTGGATGGGAAACTCACGTGGTCATTGGGAAGGAGATGTTCTAGTTGTTGAAGTTATAGATCAAAACGATAAGACATGGCTCGATGCAGCAGGAAACTTTCATAGTAATGAAATCCATGTTGTCGAACGTTATCGACTGATCGACAAAGACACTATCGAGTATGAAGCGACTATTGAAGATCAGAATGTATTTACACGCCCTTGGACTATTCAATTAGAGCTACAACGTCAAAAACACATGAATGGCATCCTTGAATACCAGTGCCAAGCAGAAAAAGAAGAGGAAAATGGTGCTTTTGAGAGAGATGAAAATACCTGGTATCCAGCTTTAATTCCTCCAAATAATGAACCATTTGACCCTAATGCTGGTCAAAATATCCCGCTCCCAACAGCAACTGAAGATATTTCTCGGCTCTCAGATGGCACACCTAATATCGGGGGTTACTATATGGCTGATGCAGGTGGTGCAAATTACGGATTAGAAGAACATGAGAGAGAGATCCTCCTCCCACCGAGCAGAGGACAAGTCATTGATCCTATAGATGGGATTCTGCCCTATCAGACATGGGCTAGATCCGAAAGAATAGACCGTCAGTTGCCACATAGAGGATATGATGATCCTACCGCACACTGTTTTGTAGCGGGTGTTCCGCGCTCACACTATGTTCCAGCACCATTTTTTATACTACAACCCCCTGGCTATATAGTTGTTCTACATGAACGCATGTCATGGCGAAGAATTGCTTTAAATGGCGAACATTCTCTACCGGATACAATACGCCTATGGCAAGGTGACTCTATCGGTTATTGGGAAGAAGATACGCTCATTGTTGAATCAAAAAACTTCAATGGAAAATCATGGCTTAATGAAGTAGGTGATGTAGTTAGTCATATGCAGACTGTCGTGGAAACATTTACGCCAGTAGATGAAAACCAAATTATCTATCGAGCTACCGTATCTGACCCAATTCCATATACACGCCCATGGACTATAGAAATGCCGTTTAACCAGGAAGATGAAGAGCTACTGGAAGTGGCTTGCCTAGAAGACAATGCAGACCTTCAACATCTAAAGGATGTGCAGGATGAGTATCGTCAAAATCAAAATATTGAGTAAAAGAAAATGATTAGCTTTTTTAAGACAACAACCTTACTTCTTACCTTTTCTCTGACTAGTTTTACTAATAACGCGTTTGCTCATCATGCGTTTGCCGCTGAGTTTGATAGAGATAAGCCTATTAGTTTTACGGGAACTGTGACTGAAATGAAATGGGCAAATCCTCATGCATGGATCTATGTTGATGTTGAAAATTCCAATGGGGAAATTATTAACTGGGCATTAGAAACCCGAGCAGCTAATAATTTGATTCGCCTCGGTTGGCGTCCTGGAGACCTACCAGTAGGAACGATTCTACAAATTCAAGGTTGGCAAGCTCGTAATAATACTCCTACCGCAAGTCTTTCTGCAGCAACGCTTCCCGATGGCAGACCACTATTTTCTAATTCACCAAATTAAACTACTTGTATCATAGAGCTAATAGGTCAAAGGTTATCTGTTAGCGTTCTGTGGACGGTATAGACTTTCTGATAAACTGATAAAGTCGTAATAGCCTCAAAAAACAAAAATTACTATGGCAACAAATCTTAAAATTACACCAATAAATGGACCGCTTGGCGCTGAGATATGTGGCATAAACCTTGCCAATATAAGTGATTCTGAGTTTGAAGCTATTCATCTTGCATGGCTTGATAACTGCGTTATTCTTCTGAGAGGCCAAGAGCTCACAGACCAAGATTTAATAAACTTTAGCAAACGGCTAGGAACGTTAGACTTTGCTCCTGTACAGGAAACAGGAAGACGCTTTGTTAAAGGCTATCCAGAGATCTATGTTATCTCAAATGTTATTGAAAATGGTCAGCCAATCGGAAGTCTTGGTGCTGGGGAGGCTGTTTGGCATACCGATATGTCCTATCTAGAAGAACCTCCCAAAGCTAGTATGGTATATGCACTTGAAATACCTCCTGTAGGGGGTAAAACATATTTCTGTAATATGTATAAGGCCCTTGAGTTGCTTCCAAACTCTCTTCAAACACGAATTAATGGATTAAGACTAAAACATGATGGAACTTACAATAGCGGCGGTTACCTTCGTGAAGGTGTAGAAGCAATAGATGACCCTGTTACCTCAGAAGGAGTTTATCACCCACTGATTTGTAGTCATCCAGAAACGAATCGGCCAGTCCTTTATCTTGGTCGCAGACGTAATGCTTATATCGAAGGATTGACGCTTGATGAATCCGATAAGTTACTAGACGAAATCTGGTCTTATGCAACTCATGAAGAAATAGCCTGGGGGCATAAGTGGATGGTTGGGGATGTGGTCCTTTGGGATAACCGCTGCACCATGCACAAACGTGATTCTTTTAATCCAGAAACTAGGCGGGTTTTACATCGCACACAAATAAAAGGTCAGACTCGACCTTCTGCATGAATAAACCGCTTGCTACCATGAATACTGGGAAGAATTCCCAATCGCTCCTACCAACAAAGACGCCTCGAAACGTTCTTATTCTTCTTTGTCTCCTATACTTACTCCTTTATATTGATCGAGTTAATATCGGAATATTAGCTCCCCTAATTCGAGCCGATCTTGGGCTTAGCAATACACAAATGGGTCTGGTTTTTTCAGCCTTTTCAATTCCCTATGCTTTTTTTCAACTCTTTGGTGGATGGCTTGCAGATCGTTTTGGTGCACGTTTGGTACTTGCAACCTGTTGTGTAATCGCAGCAATTTCAACAGTACTTACAGGACTAACAGGTGGTTTCATATCGCTGATTGCCGCTCGGATTGCCTTAGGTTTTGGTGAAGGTCCAGCTTTTCCAACTGCAACTCGAGCAATGTCCGCCTGGACACCTGCGGAAAAATGGGGATTTGCACAAGGCATCACACATTCATGTGCACGAATTGGAAATGCGCTAACTCCCCCGCTTGTAGCAGGTATTCTCATATTCGCTTCATGGCGAACCTCTTTTATATTACTTGGATCTATTACTTTTCTATGGTCACTTGCATGGCTTTTCTATTTTCGTGATGACCCAAAGACCCATAAATCTATTAGTGCTGGAGATCTAGCGAGGCTTCCAAAACCTGCAGTAAAAGAAAAAACTAAACGTAAAGTTCCTTATCTACGATTAGCACGCCATATTTTACCAGTAACGATGGTGGACTTTTGCTATGGCTGGACCCTATGGTTATTTTTGAGCTGGATTCCAACTTTCTTTTTTGAAAACTATGGACTCAATCTGAGAGATACAGCTTTATTTTCAGCTGGAGTACTATTTGCTGGCGTTATTGGGGATACTTTAGGAGGAATATTAAGCGACTCAATATTGCGCCGCACAGGCAGTCTTTTAATTGCCAGACGCTCAGTTCTTGTTCTAGGTTTTTCAGGCGCAGCTCTTTTTTTAATTCCTGTTATATTGATCCCTGACCTAACAGTCTCAGCAATATGTCTTTCGTTAGCTTTCTTTTTTGCCGAACTTATTGTGGCTCCGATATGGGCTGTTCCAATGGATATAGCACCCCGTTATGCAGGCTCAGCTAGTGGAATGATGAACTTTGGGTTCGGTCTTGCAGGGCTTGTGTCGCCCGCTAGCTTTGGTTATTTTGTTGATCTTACTGGCAGCTGGGTAATGCCATTTATTGGTTCAATACTTTTACTGCTAATAGGTGCAATTTTAGCGGCTCGACTTAGACCTGATAGACAATTCACGGGCTAACAAGATGAAATATATAGCACTTTATATATGTTGTATTCTTACTAAAAAACAAGTAATTATAAAAAGCTACGGTTGGAATAATAGATCTTTAGCTTGAACTAAAACTTCCCTAGCCTTTGCTTCTAATTCACCATCACTAGCACTACTTATTGGATGATCTACTATTGCAAAAGCATAATCAGAAATCCCACAATACTTAGCCATTATCTTTGCTGAATCCACAAATTCCGAAGTCATAATAGCTACTGTTGGAATACCAACTTTTTCTAAAGTAATAGCGTCATGCAAACTGCATGATGAACAACTTCCTCAGTCACCGATACCAGTCACAATCATATGGCATCTGCTTAGTTCCCGAATCAGATCAGGATCAGCTGGCGCACTATAATTAATCTTTGTATAGCGAAGAATGGTTTTAGCATTCCAGTTCTTTCCTAGCATTTTTTCTAGATAATTAAAGAATGGGGATACAGCTGCCTTGCCATTCGAAAGAAGACCAATGATTTTTTTATCTGAGGACTTAAGACGAGGGGCCGAGGAGATGGGCTTCAGGTCAACTTCAGCAGTAGGGTCTAAGATAAACATTTTCAAAAATTCACCGTTAATTAACAATCAAAACAAACGCCAATACCCATCGTTACGGCCCGGGACTTATGACCAAACCAAGGTGGTATAACAGCACCAAATCCTCCGGCAGGACCACCAGCTGCAATAACAAGCAAATCTTCTGGATTAGTCAGAGCAGAAAATTCTTTATCTTTATTCTCCGTAATAAGAGATTTTTTTCCTACCTTAATCCAATCATGTTTTTTTACGCGGGCATGTTCAAAAATAAACCTCTGTACATCCGACTTACTCCAGTTTGCCTCCTCAAGCCTACTACGCAACTGTTTTGGCAAAACAATCACATAATTTCCACCCCATACTGAATAGTGCAACATATTTGCTTTAATCTCAGCAGCAAATGTTTCTAAAATTTCCTCTGGTACTGTCGTCCATTCATTCATTATTTGCCTAGGAGATCCAGCTGCAAAAACTGTAACAGTTGATATATCTGTTGAAGCACCACGCTGCTGTGCAAGAGGAATCCAATCAGTTCCATTCTCATCTTCCGCCAAACAATAACTAAATTTCCCTGGATGACCCAATGTTGATCGGTCAAGACCACCAGGCTTTACATCTAAAATATTATTAAGAATTAAACGAATTGAACGCCCAATAACAGCAGAGGCTCGGTCACTATTTGCTAAAGCATTAAATGTTGCCCCCATCCCTAACTCCTGAACTATGGGGCCATTTACGACCATGAAGATGGCGCATCCACCAGTGCTACAGGTAGCCCCATGAAGAAGAAACTCGGGATGACACATCGCTTCAACTGCTGCTGCTACGACTGGGAAATGGAGTGGTTGGCATCCAGCAAGTACCGCATTGATCGCGGTCTTCTCAGCGGTAATTACACGTCCACGTACCGGCTCTACGCCTAATACATGAGTCGGAACCATACCCGATTGATGCAAACATGCTATGACTTTTTCACTAGTTGGTGGAACTATAGGTAATCCATCGGTTAGTCCTCTAGCATGAAAGTAATCCTGAGCCTCCTCTTCAGAGTTAATTTCATACTGCTTAGATGCAAGGGTAAAATCCAAAGTCACTGTGCTTCTCAAAATAATATTGTCAGATACAAAAAACTTTGAGGCCTATTTATACTAAATTTAAACAGTTAGCCATTAATCACAATAGGCTAGTTAGACCTCGACAATGACTGATTATAAAGAAGTAACGCGTTAAGATTAGATAAATATTTGTGAAAAAGGATGGCGGTTTATGAGGTTTCCCGTATATATAACATCCACTTTATTCTTGAGTGTTTTTTTTCTGCTTGAACTTATATTTAATATAGCTTCCTCTCAGGACACTATGGATGATTTAGTCGAACGGGGCCGCATGCTATACCACGCTGAACCTGTAGGCTGCTGGGTCTGCCATGGTGAAACAGCCCAGGGAAGAGTTGGCCCTACTTTACAATTTGGTCCAACGCCAACAGACATTTTCGAACAGCTTGAAAGCAACCCAACAATGTCAGTCATCATGACCGAATTAAACCTTAATGATGATGATTTGATTGCTCTATCTATCTACTTGCGCACTATGGCCGAATTACCACTTGAAGATACAATGCCTGCACAATGGCGCGAAGCACTAGTACAAGCAAAAACCACTCAAGCTCAAGAGCTAGTTTTTAGTAAAACAGAGCGTGATGTAGCTGTTGAAGCTATCGAATCTTTTGGCTCAGTTATAACCAGTTGGGAGCAACGAGCAAATGAGGGAAATTTAGAAAGCCATTATGATTCTCGTATTGTGGCAACCTTTAATCCTGGAACCCAAAAATTCAAACCCCAAAAAAATCATACATATTTTTATGAGAATATTGGAACAAATAGTAAGCCCGCAGTTTTACATGAAGGTTATGTAGCACCGGAATCAAACCAAGTCGTGGTTGGTGATGCAATCACAAAAGAAATCATTGCTAGCTACCAGCTACCAGTCAATCTTAGAAATGCAGTTCATGGCACTACAATGTCACCGGATGGCAAGTTCGTTTACATAGTGGGGCCAAGAGAGCCAGGATCTGATGGAAACCCTGATCCCGGCGGATCACAAACCATGCTGAAAGTAGATGCCTTAACTCTGCAACCGGTAAAACAGATAACTATTGGAGGACGTTTACATCATGGACAGATTTTCCAGGAAAAATACCTACTATTAGATGTCTTTGCTCGAGATCCTGATGGGCTAGGTCTAATGCTTTACGATCCAGAAACAGACCATGTAATAAGTGGAATAAAGGATATAGATCTAGGCGGAATGGTCTACACGGTATGGACAGATCACAACCATATCTACGCATTAATGGAACCAGC
>Ga0114933_10005743_pt1 | contig 11188 bp, 7 predicted proteins | sample 4SBtaG_FD_89691 | JGI IMG/M metagenome (GOLD analysis project Ga0114933, IMG submission 89691) | Deep subsurface microbial communities from Kolumbo volcano to uncover new lineages of life (NeLLi) - 4SBTROV12_W25 metaG | ecosystem: Environmental > Aquatic > Marine > Volcanic | place: Kolumbo... | reverse complement strand
TCGGAGCCCGTGCTCCAGTCGGTCCAGGTCTGACCTCGGTCATCCGAGCGGTAGATGCTCGCGTAGTCCATGGCCAGCACGACGTCGCCGTGGCAGGCGACGGTCAGGAACTCCCGGCTGTCCGGGGCCTTGTGATTCGTCCAGGTGGCCCCTTCATCGTCGGAGCTCAAGAGCCCGGCGTCGGTAGCCGCATAGAGCCGCCCATCGCACTCCGCGAAGACCGGCGCGTTCGAGACGCCGTCCACGCTCAGGGGCGACCAGCTCGCCCCGGCGTCCGCGCTCCTCAACATGCCGAAGCCCGCCTCGTCACTCCGGTGCACGAAGTCCCCACCGTAGTAGGTGCCCGCCAACACCACGTCCGGGTCGCTCCGGACGAAGTGGATGGCGTGGATGGACGCTTCGCTGTCCGGGATGCCGTCCGAGACGTCGTCCCAGGTCGCGCCGTCGTCGGTGGTCCGGAAGATGCGAGCGCGCACGTCCCCGCCGCCATCGGAGCCGGAGCCCACGGTGCCCGACAAGGCGATGTCCCCATCGGTCGGGTGCACGTCCAGGCCATGCTGGTGCACGTCGAGCACGTCCTCGCCGAGGATCTCCCAGCTCGCGCCCAGGTTGGTCGTGCGCTTGAGGACGTCGTCGGTGGTGACCCAGATCTCCAGGTCACGGCTGGCCGAGACGCGCGGAACCATCACGTAGTGCAGGTACTCGTCGACGTAGGAGAGGTCGTCGCCCCAGCCCTCGGAGGACTCGAAGAGCCCCCGCTCGCACTGGGTGCCGACCCAGAGCAGCGGCGCGCAGGTCGGGTGCGCCAGCAGCGGTCCGAGGTCGACGACCTCGAGGCCCTCGGCGCTGGGGCTCCAGCTGTCGCCGCCGTCCGAGGAGAGGTAGACGCCGTCCCGGTGAAGCATCAGGAGCGTGCCGTCGGCCAGCGCGTCGAGGTGGCGAAGCTCGTGCACCTCTTCATCTGGCGGGCCGAGGGCGTCGAGTCCCCCGCTCTCGTTCGTCGCCCACATCTGCTCCCGGTCCGCGACGACCAGCCCCTCGTCCCCGAACCAGAGGCCCCGGAACTCGACGTTGTGCTCCCAGATCTGCCAGGTGTCGCCTCGGTCCTCGGACAAGGAGACGAAGCCGTCCCCGCCCACCCAGACGGCGTCGCCGGCGGCGCCGAAGGTCGAGACGTGCACATCGCCCAGATCCGCGGTCTCCCAGCTCTCGCCGTCGTCCTCGCTCCGGTAGACGCCGACGCCCTGTTGCGCGGCGTAGAGCGTGCCCTCCCCCGCAGCCAGCGCCCACCAGGAGGCGTCCGGCTCGAACTTCGAGGTGTCGTCCCCATGCGGTGGCTGGGCCGCGGGCGTGATCGCTCCGCGCAGCACCGCCTCGCGCTCGGGCTCGACCTCCCAGAGGCGCCCGTCCTCGGTCAGGGCCAGGAAGCCGTCGAGGTAGATCACGCCTCGCACGCGAGGGATGTCGCCGGCGGGCTCGTCCCCGAGCGTGCTGCGCTGGGAGGTCTCCCCTCCGTCGAGGGTCCAGTACAGCGTGCCGGTCGTGTACGCGACGCGGTCCGGGTCCTCGGGATCCACAGCGACCTGGCCGGCCAGGTGGGTGATGTCTGCCCACTTCTTGTCCCAGGTCTGTCCGCCGTCGTCGGAGCGGTAGAAGCCGTTCATGGTCGAGCCCGCGTAGATCACACCGGCGGCCTCGTCGAAGGTGAAGAGGTCGCCCCCCGGGGCGGTCGAGGTCGCGCTCCAGCGATCCGTCGGGATGTCCGGGTGCGGGATCTCGGGGCACCACTCGGGAGAAGCGCTGTCGTCGACGACGACCGGGCCCGAATCGATCGGAGCGTCCTTGCACGAGCAGGCGAAGAGCAGGAAGAAGGTCATCGGTTCAGCGTCTCCAGATACACCTCGGCGGCGACGCGATGGGCCTCGGCCGTCCAGTGCGGATCGTAGGTAAAGTACATGGCCTCGTCCGCCGCCGCCTCCTGCAGCGCCGGGCTCAGGTCGACGACGTCGAGCCCTGCTGGCACGGCCTCTGCCACGGCCCGGGCGACGCGCTCGAAGTCGGCCTGGGAAGGGTCGAGGTCGAAGGCCTCGTACGTGGCTGCGGCGCGCTCGTCGTGCACGACGTAGGCCGGCGGGATCAGGCCCACGATGCAGCGGGCGCGAGCGGACTGGCAGGCCTGACCGAAGCCCTCGAGGGCTCGACGAGTGGCCTCCAGGTCCCGGTCGAGGACGTCGGGCTCGACCATGACGGCGATCTCGTCGCGGTGCTCCTGGAAGCGGAAGTCGTCGGCGCCCTGGGCCAGCAACATCCGCGCGGTGAGGTGCGCGGCGAGGGCGGAGCGGGTGCCGAGGCTCATGGCCAGGTCCTCGGCCCAGATGGCGCGCGGGGCGTGCCCGATGGGAGCAGGCGGCCCCCCGCCCGAGGCGTTGTCACGCAGATCATTGCCCAGGTAGAAGCTGAGCACGACGACGTCGGGGCGCACATCGCGGACCATTCGCTCGAGCTGCTCGGTGGCCTCGTAGGTCGAGTAGCCATCGACTCCGGCGTTCCAGGCCACGCCGCCGGTGCCCTCGGCCAAGAGAGCGGTGAAGGTCTCGTCCTCCTCGACCTGACGCGCGAGGGTGAAGCTGTCCCCGACCGTGAGGATGCGGAGCTCGCCGTCGCGCCGAGGGGTGATCGGACCGCCGCGCAGCCCGAGCTCGTTCGTGCGCAGCGCGGCCTCGTACTCCAGGCTGGAGTGCACGGTCTCGACGTTGGGTCGGAGGCGACGGGAGCGCGGGGTGACCTCGACCAGGTTTGGATCCTGTCCGCCGACCAGAGCGCCGGCGACGAAGGTGGCGCCGCCGGGGGACGCGACGCGGCAGCCGACCTCGGCCAGGACCAGGCCGATGACCAGCCCGCCGAACGCCAGCGCCAGCCGCAGCAGCGTCTTCTTCACGGTGTCCCTTTCATAGGCGGAACCACAGGACATCGCCGTGGTCCTCGGGCTGGCCCAGGCAGCGCTCCAACAAGGCCCGCGTGCTCGCGCGGCTGCTGCGCTCGGGCCGGAACAGCACGTGACCGAAGCCGAGCTCACGGAGGCCGTCGACGCCCTCGCAGCTCCGGCCTGCCTGGACGACGGACCGGTAGAAGGCGTTCGCTCGCAGCTCCGGTGAGACGACCTCGTCGCCCATGCCCTCGAGGCGGAAGGGCACGGGGCGTCCGTGCGCTGCCTGCTGCAAGAAGATGTCTCCGTGGAAGCGCATTCCGTCCGATTCGTACCAGGGAATGTCCCATACGGCGCCCTCTTCCTCGGCGAGCGCCAGGCTCACTTCATGCAGCTCGGCGCGTGACTGGGCCACCGGCCAGGGACCCGCGGACACGAACAGCCCCTCGCCGACCACGAGGGCAGTCACCACCCCCGCGATCCAGCGCGGGCCGGGCAGTCCGGCCACCCCGATGGCGGCGGCGACGCCCAGGCCGAGCTGCACGCCGTTCAGGAAGCGGTCGACCGAGTGGATCGAGGCGTTGAAGATGGGGAAGGCGTAGTAGAAGAGCAGGAAGACGGGGTTGGGCAGGCCGGGCCAGGTCCGAGCGTGGTCGAGGTGCAGCCTCGGGCCGAGGGCCAGGAGAGCGAAGAGCACCGCCAGACCGAGGGCGACGCGCGCCGGGCGGCTCTTCCAGGCTCCGAAGAGCGCCAGACCGAGCACCAGGAAGCCCACCGATCCGGCATAGCTGAGGCGGTCCACGCCCATCTGCGCCACCCGCAGGCCCGCGTCGCCAGGCAACACGAAGTCGACGAGCGGGATGCTGTTCGTCTCGGGCAGCATCAGCGGGCTCTCCCCGGTCGGAAAGAGCTCCACGGTGCGCTCGTAGACGGCCTCGCCGCCCTCGTGTGCGCCCTGGGTCGCGAAATACGCGGGGAGGGCCACCAAGGCGAGCAAGCCGACGGCTCCGCCGAGCCGCAAGAGCGTCGGTCGCAGCGTCCCGTCCCGCCAAGGTCGCGTGCCCAGCCACACCAGGAAGAGCGCGGCCAGGGCGACCGAGCCGACGATGGCGTAGCTCCAGCAGCCGAAGGCCTGGAGCAACAAGAGCGCAGGCGTCAGCACGATCCAGCGCTTCTCTGGCGAGCTGAGCAGCGACCAGCCGGACAGGACCAACAGAGGCAGCGGGAAGAGGAAGACCGTCTCCGAGACCCCCGAGCTGAGCGGAAAGGCCAGGACCCACGCGCTGGCGGCGAAGGCAGGCCCGGCGACCCAGGCGGCTTCTGGCCGATCGGGCACGAAGCGACGGGCGAGGATCGCCGCCGCCACCGCCGCCAGGAAGAGGTGCAGCAGGTAGCCCAGGTCGTAGGCCGTCACCGGCGAGACGAAGGGGCGGATGGGCGCGGTCAACAGCACCGTCGCGGTCTCGAGCGAGACGAACTCCCCGCCGTTCGGAAAGTAGATCAGCTCGGTCTCGGTCGGAATCCACCCGGTCGAGGTCAGCTCGTGCCAGACCCACCACTGGCTCCAGACGTGCTTGAAGGCGTCGGAGCCACCGGCGCCGATGGCCATCTGGCCGAAGTACGGCAGGTTCGGTCCCAGCACGGCGAGCGCCAGTCCCCCAGCCAAGATCAGCGTGGCTGGCCACCACCAGTACTTCATCGACGAATCATAGCGACCAAGGCCGCTTCACCCGGCTCAGCAGCCGTCGGTGTCTCCGCTGTCGCCGTCGTCGCCGTCGTCGCCGTCGGAGCGCCCGCCGTCGCCCGGCGAGCCCACGTCGAAGACGGTGTCGCTGTCCACGGAGACCGAGGAGCTCGACTGGCAGTAGATGCCGATGGCCGGCCCGCCACCGCCGCCGCCGCCGTGTCCGCCGTCGCCGCCGTCCCCGCCCGCGCCGCCGTTGCCGCCGGAGCCGCTGTCGTCCTCGCCGGAGCCGCCGTCACCGGCCGAGCCGCCCGTGCCACCGGAGCCGCCGTCCCCGCCGTCTCCACCGTCCCCACCGTTGCCTGTGACGAGGAGCGAGGAGTCCACAGTGATCGAGCTGCTGATGAGCAGGATGGCCACGCTCGCGCCGCCGCCGGTGCCCTTGTCGCCGCCGTCCCCGCCGCAAGCACCGCCGCCGCCGCCGCCGCCCGCGCCGCCGTAGCTGTCGCACCAGGAGGTGCCGCCGCCGCCGCCGCCGCCGCCGCCACCACCCGCGCCGTCGTCTCCGTCCGAGCCGTCCGAGCCCGAGGCCACCGAGTAGCCCACGCTCGAGAAGTAGCCGAGGCTCGCGCCGCCCGAGCCATCGGAGCCGTCTCCGCCGTCGGAGCCGTCGCTGCCCTTGGTGCCGTTCGTCTTGGAGGAGCCGCCGCCGCCACCGCTGGTGCCACCGCCGCCGGTTCCGCCTGTGGAGCCGGAGGAGCCACCCTTGGCCGGAGAGCCCCCGTCGCCGCCGTCGTTGCAGCCGGAGCCACCCGTGCCCTTGCTGGGCTTGGAGCAGCTGTCGCAGACCCCGGTGGAGTCCTCGCAGCCATCGTCGCCGTCGGTGCCGTCCGAGGCCTTCGACTGGTCCGAGCCGTCCGAGCCGCTCTGTCCGTCCGTCGCGCGCCCGGCCTCGACCGTCATGGCGTTGAGGAAGAGCCCCGAGGAGTTCGAAAGCACCAGCCCGAAGGAGGACCCGCCGGTGCCGGAGGCGTCGTCGGCGACGACCTCGAGCTGCTGCCACTCGGTGGTGGCCGTCCAGTCCTGAAGCAAGGCGCCCTCGTCGGGCACCTCGACGCTCGGCAGGATGTCGCCGTAGCGCTGCCAGCTGTCGTCGGCGTCGTAGCCCCCGGCGATCGAGACGCCCTCGGCGAAGCCCTCGCCCAGATCGAGGTTGCCCTCCGCCACGAGGATCCATTGGGCCCCGGAGGACCAGGCGCGGGCGTTCGCGGTGTCGAGGGTCTTCACGGCCTCGCCCGTGCTCAAGCCCGTCGCGCCGTCGTCCCCGCCGAAGGGGTCGAGGAAGACCACGCCGCCCAGCGCGCCGTCGATGCCGTCGCAGTCCTCGTCGAGGTAGTCGAGGTCCGGCTCGTCGCTCTGATCCGGGTTCACCGAGGCGTCGTCGTCATCGCAGTCGTCGACCGGATCCGCGCCGGCGTAGTCCGTGCAGTCCTCGTCGATGTGGCCGTCCGCATCGACGTCCTTGTCGTCGAGCTCGCCGTTGCAGTCGTTGTCGCGACCGTCCCCGCAGACCTCGTCGGCGCCGGCGTAGACGCTCGCGTCGTAGTCGTCGCAGTCGCCCTCGGCCGGGGTGACGCCGTCGCCGTCCTGGTCGAGGCCGTCGATGTCATCGACGACCACGTAGACCTCGGCTTCGCTGACGTTGCCCCAGTCGTCCTCGGCCACCAGGGTGATCAGCCAGTTGCCTGCCTCGGACTCCCAGTCGGCGGAGACCGATCCGGTCGAGGTGGGGTTGCCCGCCGCGAAGATGGCGGACTCTCCGCCGTCGCTGGGCTCGAGGCGCCACTTCGTATCGATCGTATCGACCTCGACGTGCGCTGCGGAGACCAGGCCCTCGAAGCCGATGGTCTCGCCGGAGAGGTACTGGGCGAAGGGATCGGGGCTGACGATCTCGGTCGTCATCACGCCGTCCGAGGTCACCGTCACCGTGATGCTGTCCTGGGCGTCGAGCCCGGCGGCGTCGGTGACGCTCAAGGTGATGGCGTGGGTGCCCGGCGAGAGCACCACGTCGACCTGGGTGCGCCCGTCGGAGTCCGGGGCGTTGAGCGTGGCGTTGCCGAGCTCGCCGTCGCGGGAGCTGTTCCACACGATGGTCGCCAGGTCGTCGAGGCCGTTGGGATCGCCCACGGCACCGACCAGCTCGATGATCTGGCCGTCGCCGAAGAGGGTGTCCGAGGTCGGAGACTGGATGGAGGCCTGGGGCGGCTCGTTGGCCTCGGGGGTGATGCTCACGTCGGGACCGCAGCCCCAGAGCACACTTGCGGGAATCAGCAGCGTCATGCCGCGAAGCGTACGTGATAGACGAGGGGCATGCCGCTCCCTCCCCTGATGGCCCGGGCGATCGCGCATTCGCGCCTGGACGAGGAGACGCTGGCGCACATCGACGGCTTGCCGCTCCCCGGCGACGCAGGACACGGCTACGACGCCTTCGGGCTGCACCGCGACTTCGTGAAGCTGGGCATGTGCATCGCCAAGCCGCTCTACGACTCCTACTGGCGGGTCCTGAGCTACGGCAGCGAGAAGATCCCGCGCGAGGGCCCCGGCGTGCTCGCCGCGAACCACTCCGGCACCGTGCCGACCGACGGGATGATGCTGTGGACGGACGTGGTCCTGAACGGCGGGCGCATCCCGCGCCCCATCGCCGATCACTTCGTGCCCACCTTGCCGGTCATCGGCACCTTCTTCTCGCGTGGCGGCATGGTCGGGGGCTCCCGCGGCAACGCCCGCGCGCTGCTGGGCGCCGGCGAGCTCCTGATGATCTTCCCGGAAGGAACCCCGGGCATCGGAAAGCACTTCCGCGACCGCTACAAGCTGGCGAAGTGGCGGGTGGGCCACGCCGAGCTGGCCATGCGCCACGGAGCGCCGGTGATCCCCGTCGCCTTCGTCGGGCCCGAGGAGCAGATGCCGCAGATCGCGCGCCTGGACGGCCTGGGCAAGATGATGGGCCTGCCCTACATGCCCGTGCCTGCGACACCGCTGCCCCTGCCGGTCCGCTACCGCATCTTCTATGGCGACCCGATCCCCCTGGACCGCGACTACCGCCCCCAGGACGCAGATGATCCCGAGGCAGTCGCCGAGGCCGCCGAGAAGGTGGGCGACGCCGTGCAGGCGCTGATCCACCACGGCCTCAAGGAGCGCGGCGGGAGGCTCTTCACGTGAGGGTCCACATCCAAGGCGTGATGGTGACGGGGGCGACCACGCCCATCGGCGAGCGCCTGGTCCGCCAGCTCTGCGAGGACCACGGGATCGACAACGTCCTGGCCGTCGCAGCCGAGGACGCCATGGCCTTCGAGCACGAAAAGCTCGTCTACCGCAAGGTCGACCTCGGCCGCTCCCGACGCGCCCACGAGCTGCTCTTCGGCATCGCCAAGGACCTGGAGATCGAGGTCCTGGTGCACACCTCGATGCACCGCGCCGCCTGAGACACCGGTGGACGGGTCTACGCCCAGAACGTGGACGCGCTGCGCACGCTGCTCGACCTGGGCGAGCGCCACCCCACCATCCGGCGCCTCGTCTTCAAGAGCCACGGCGAGGTCTACCAGGTCCAGGCGAATCTCCCGATCCTGATCCAGGAGAACCACCCGCTGAACATGCAGGGCCACGCTCCCCAATGGATCCGCGACCGCGTCGAGGCCGACCTGACCGCGTGCACCCGCATGGGGCTCTCCAGCCTGGAGATCGCCGTGCTGCGCTGCGCCGAGGTGCTGGCCCCCGGCACCGGCTCCCAGATGTTCGACTGGCTCGACTCGGCGGTCTGCCTGCGTCCGCTGGGCTTCGACCCGATGATGAACCTGCTGAGCATCGACGACTGCGTCTCCGCGCTCGAGCTGGCCACCAAGGCCTTCGGCGTGCAGGGCGTGTTCAACGTGCCCGGCAAGGACACGCTGCCGCTCACCACCGCCGTCCGTCGCTGGGGACGGGTGGGCGTGCCGGTCCCGGGCAGCCTCGCGAGCACCTGGTACAAAGCCCGCCGGCGCTTACGTGGCCATGACTTCAGCTTCGGCATGAACCGCCGGCGCTTCCACTACTGCTCGGTCCTGGACGGGACGCGCGCACGCCAGGTCCTGGGCTACACGCCTTCGGTCCCCGTCGACTGGCCGGCCGAGGCGGATCCCGCAGGGTGAAGAGCCGCTACAACACCTTCACCGGGGTGTTCACGCCCACGCTGCTGAGCATCCTGGGCGTCATCCTCTACCTGAGGGTGGGCTGGGTCGTCGGCAACGCCGGCCTGTTCTGGGCGATGGGCATCCTGCTGCTCGCCTGCGGCATCACGGTGTGCACGGGCCTGTGCCTGTCGAGCATCGCGACGAACACCCGCATCGGCGACGGCGGGCCCTACGCGATCCTGAACAAGTCCCTGGGCATCGAGGTCGGCGGGAGCATCGGCATCCCGCTCTACCTGACGCGCCCGCTGGGCGTGGCGATGTACGTCTTCGGCTTCCGCGAGGGCTGGAACTACCTCTTCCCCGAACACAACGCGCTGGTCGTCGATCTGGCCGTCCTGATGGTCCTCTTCGCGGTGGCCTTCCGCTCCGCCGGCTTCGCCTTCAAGGCCCAGTACGTGACCATGGCCATCATCGGCCTGGCGCTGGTCAGCATCTTCATGTCCCCCGCGCCCCAGATCGCCGAGCACGGCGTCCAGTGGGTGGGCGAATACCGCGGGGACCCCGACCAGGGCTTCGAGGGCACGGACTTCTGGGGCGTCTTCGCGGTCTTCTTCCCCGGGGTCACCGGAATCCTCAGCGGCGCCAACATGTCGGGGGAGCTGAAGAACCCGCGCCGCGCCATCCCGGTCGGGACCCTCGCCGCCATCGGCATCTCCTCGCTGATCTACGTCGCTGTAGCGATCTGGTGCGAGCGCGCCGGAACGCTGAAGGAGCTGACCGAGAACACGAACTTCCTGATCGAGAAGAGCTACTTCCCACCCCTGGTCATCGCGGGCCTGCTCGCGAGCACGGCCAGCGCCGCCCTGGCCGGCCTGGTGAGTGGCCCGCGGATCCTGATGGCGATGGGCCAGAAGCGCATCGTGCCCTTCGGCAAGCAGCTCGCTCAGACCGCCGGCGGCGAGCCCCGCGCCGCCATCGTCTTCACGGCGCTCTTGAGCCTGGGCTGCGTGATGTTCCGGGACCTGAACGCCATCGCGCCGCTGGTCACGATGTTCTTCTTGATCACCTACGCGATGATCAACGTGGTGGTCTTGATCGAAGGCGGCCTGGGGCTGGTGAGCTTCCGTCCCACCTTCCGCCTGCCGCTGGTGGTGCCGGCGCTGGGCGTCAGCGGCTGCCTCTTCTCGATGTTCATCGTCGCGCCCACCTTCGGGATCGTCGCCACCGGGCTGGTCGGGCTGCTGTACTTCACCTACCGCTCCCGCAGGATCGAGGGCGACGGCGACGACGTGCGCAGCAGCCTCTTCGTGGCCTTCGCCGAGTGGGCGGCCAGCAAGGTCACCGAGGAAGATCACGACAACGTGCGGGCGTGGAAGCCATCCCTGCTCGTCCCGGTCGAGGACGTCGAGGAGCTCCGCGGCGAGTTCGATCTGCTGGTGGACATCGCGACCCCCGAGGGCAGCGTGAAGCTCCTGGGCCTGGCCACCCGGTGGCCGGCGGAGGAGCTTCGACCTCGCCTGCGCAAGCTTGCGAACGCCTTCCGACGCGAGGCCATCGACACCACCTGGAGCGCGATCGCGCTGCCCGGCTACGTGCACGCCGTCGGCGTCGGCTTGATGGCGCTCCAGGGCACCTTCTTCCGCCCCAACGTGCTGGTGGTGAAGCTCACCGAGGAGCGCCTCGATGAGCACCTCGAGCTGATCCCGCTCGCCCAGGACTGCGAGGTCGGCGTCCTGCTCTACGCGGCCCACCCGACTGCGGGCCTCGGCCAGCGGCGCAACGTGAACCTGTGGGTCCGCCCCGGGCGCGACGGCTGGGCGGCGGAGCACGCCTTCGAGTCGGGCAACCTCAACCTCATCCTGCTCATGGGCTTTCGGCTGCAGCGCCTCTGGGGCGGCGAGCTGAACCTCGCCACGGCGATCCACGACGAAGCGGATCGAGCCCGGGCCGAGGCCTTCCTCGCCGAGCTCGGCGAGCTGGCCCGCCTGCCCCCGAGCGTGAAGCGCCGCGTCGTCGTGGGCAGCTTCGACGAGGCCCTCGACAAAGCCCCGGTCGCGGACCTGTCGATCCTGGGGCTGCAGCGCGACACGCCGAACCTGGCCTGGTGCGCCGAGGTGCCGCTGAAGGCGCGCGGGAGCTGCCTCTACGTCCTGGATTCGGGCCGGGAGTCGGCCCGAGCCTGATCTCCGGTAGACTCTGCCGCTCGGAGGTTCCCAGATGCTGCTCTTCGCACTCGCCTGCACCAAGCCCGCGGACGATGGTCCGATCGGTGGGGACTCCGGCGGCCTGGACTCCGAGGAGCAGGTCCACCCGAACGTGCCGGACGAGTACTGGGGCATCTGGCAGCACGAGGGCTGCAACGACGGCGCGGACACCATCGTCTACTACATCGGCGAGGGCTCCTCGGACGCC
>Ga0114933_10005742_pt1 | contig 11188 bp, 9 predicted proteins | sample 4SBtaG_FD_89691 | JGI IMG/M metagenome (GOLD analysis project Ga0114933, IMG submission 89691) | Deep subsurface microbial communities from Kolumbo volcano to uncover new lineages of life (NeLLi) - 4SBTROV12_W25 metaG | ecosystem: Environmental > Aquatic > Marine > Volcanic | place: Kolumbo... | reverse complement strand
CTGAGTCACGCTGGGGCGCTGGGGACGTGCGAGGAGTTGGCCGCTCTGGCGGAGCGGCATGAGCAGCGCTGGGTGAAGGGTGTAGGGCTGGCGAAGCGGTTGTTTCGGTCGGCTGCTTAGGACCCTGTCCGTGCGTCGCGTGGTCGAGTAGCGACTCACCAGCTCGGTCACCCAAGACGGCCTGGGCCTGCTCACCAGCGTCACCCCGCCCGCGGTGGCCGGTCGCGCTGACGGCCCAGTGCGCGAGGAGTAGGATGCTTCGCGTCCCAAGGCGGCAGGCTGATGGGTGCGAGGCTCCCCCACGAGCTCATCGAGGTGCTCTCTCCACGATTGGATCGTGTACCGAGGACCCGAAGGCTTCAGGCATCTGCGAACGGCAACCCTTGCGCGCGAGGAGGCCGGTTGCTTCGTGACCCGAGAGACGTCGTGAGACGTCTCTCCCTGGGAGCTTCGCTCCACGGATCCGGCGGGGACGGACCTGTCGGTGGTGATGGATCCGGGCCGCCGATGCCTTGTGGCAGGGCGTTTTTCGAGGACCCGCGTCTGGGCGCGCGACCGCGCGGGGGACTGGCACGGTGGCTGCAAAGTGTGTTTCCGACGACCCGATGTGGTCGGAGGAAGGTTAGAGACGAATGAGGATCAGCAAGTTCAATCGAGTCGCGTTCATCCTGTGCACTGGGCTGGCGTTCTGCGGAGTTCAGGGCGTGGCGATCCGCGCCAGTGCCCAGACGGTGCCCTCTGCCGCGGAGTTGGCTCCGGTCGAGCCGGAAGCCAGGGTCGATGGAGGGCGGATCGCCGGGGGCGTCATTCTGGTGGTTCTGGGTGGACCGTCGGCTCTCGTCGGGGTGTTCGCGTCGTTGGGCGCTTTGCTCTCCGGGGCGCTGTCACCTGGGAGCAGCGAGGCCGGCATGATGGCTGGGGTGGGGCTGGCGGGGCTGGCCGTTGGGGCCGCCGGGTTGATCAGCGGGATCTGGATGCTCGCCAACGCGCGGTCCTACGGGGACTCCTCCGAGGCTCGACTGCCTCCCGTCCGTCTCGGGGTTGGGCCGACGGCGGGCGAGGGCGCGAGCCTCGTGCTCAGCGGCTCCTTTTGAGTTCATCGGCGAGGGGGGCGGGTGCACCGAGCGCTGTCGCGCTTCTCCGCTGGGCGATGAGGGGCAGGGCCGCGTGTGATGTTGTACGCGTGTGTCAGCCCAGCGGCAGGATCTCTGCGAGCTGCCCGAGCGTCTTCAGTCGGAAGCCGTAGGAAGGCGCGTCTGGCCAAGCGCCGGACCCACCCAAGAGGAGTGAGACGCGGCGGGGTTCGCACACGATCCCGAGGCGTACGGCTTGCGCGGCGAGAAGCACTTCGTCAGAGGCGGCGAGCGATGCGGACACCGCGACGAGCTCGGCGTTGAGCTCGTCGATCACGGCTCCGAGGCCGTCCAGCGGTGTGCGTGCTCCGATCCAGATGCTGCGCCAACCGCGCTCCCGGAGCGCCAAAGAGACGAGCGAGAGTCCGAGCGTGTGCGCCTCCTGCGCGGGCGTCAGCAGGATCGCTCGAGGCGCGGTATCCCGAAGCGGGATGGTCTGCGTGAGGCACTCGAGGTCGCTGGCGAGGCGCCGAGAGGCGAGGTGCTCCTGTGCGACGGAGATATCACCGCGGCGCCAGGCCTGTCCGAGGCCGGCGAGTACGGCGCCGAGGAGGTCACCGACCGCTGCCCAGGAGGCGACGCCTGCTCTTGCAGCGTAGAGCCGAGACATGACTCGATTGCTCTTTCCTGCGACGAGGTCGCCGAGCCACGCGGGCACGTCGAGCTCGAGGGGAGCGCCGCCCATGCGCTCTCGCTGAAAGCGCTCGAGGTCCTCCGGCCTGAAGCGACGGTGTTTACCGGCCGTCTTCACACACTTGAGAAGCCCTTCATCTGCCCAGCGCTTGATGCTGGTCCGGCTCGCGCCGAGGATCCTGGCGGCCTCGGTGGAGGTGTAGAGGGTGGCTTCGGTGGTGGTGTTTTTCATGGTGTCACGCAGAGGCTTCGCTCGACCCAGTCCATCCCGCCGCGCCCGTCCCGGGCGACAAAGATGAAACTCACGGTGAGGCCGTCGTTTGGGAGGGTGTCCGAGCTGGGGTGTTGCCACTCGACCCGCACGCGTGAGGCGTCATCGTCGAACACGATGCTTTGCAGTCGGGCGAGCCGCCCTCCGCTCGCGATGTGTGAGACGGTGATCTCCTCGCGCGCGTCGACGACCGTCGGACCTTCGCCGAAAACGATCTCTCGGTAGGGTTCCCTGTCTTCCGGCGCGATGGAGAGCTCGACGAGGCTCGGGCTCTCTTCGTCCCGGGCGGCGACGTGCGGGAATGCGTCGGTGTCGGGGGCGGACGCGCAGCCGGTCGAGGGAGGCGGCGTCTCGGGGACGTTCCACGGTCGATCGTCGATCGTGATTCGCTCGTCGCCCAGCGTGGGGTGCTGGTTGGGCGGGTCGTCCTGAGCGGCGACCGGGAAGACGAAGAGCACGGTCTCGGGTTCGTGCGCCTCCGCGGTCAGCGTGCCGATGAGCACGATCTGCTCTGGCGCCGGATCCGGTACGCGCGCCGTGAACGTGGGCGTCGCGGTCGGCGCGTCGGTTGCCAGCGTCGCGAAGGGAGCCCCTGCACAGCTCGGGACACCTGTCTGGTTGGGCGCAGCCCCGCAGAGCACGAGGGCGGCGCTCCACTCCACCGGTTCGGGGGCCGCTAGCAACCAGCGGAGCTCAAATGTCTCTCCTGCGCGCGGCGCGGCGCGCTGAGGCTCCCCTTCGACTTCGACCCTGACTCCAAGCACCCGTGGGCGCTCGAGGAGCGCGCCGCTCGGTAGGTCTTCTCCGCAAGCGGATAGACAGAGGAGTTGACACAGGAGACAGGCGAGTTTCTTCACATCGAACCTCGGATTCCGATGGACGGCAGGATCGGTAAGCCGATCACGTCCATGCTCCGCCGATAGTCGTAGCTGTAGGTGATCGCCTCGCGGTTCTCCGCGTTGTAGACGTTTTGAACGTCGATATAGAGAGCGAGGGTCACGATATCGATCTCGAAGGTCTTCTCTAGGCGCAGGTCGAGCCGCGTGAAGAAGGGATTGCGCTCTCCGTTGACGGCGCCGTACACGGGCAAGTAGTTGTCCGCTCCGACGTCATAGACGGAGCCCGTCACCGCCGTGTACGGGTTGCCGCTGATGAGGCGGAAGGTGCCTCCAACCTCCCAGCCGTCCCCGATTCTCCAGACCAGCGCAGTCGAGAGGATGTGTGTCTGGTCGAAGTCAAAAAGACGCCATTCGCCTCCCGGATCGAGCCTCTCCGAACGACTCAGCGTGTAGGAGAGGAAGCCGATCAGAGGAAAGCCTGGCGTCGGTTCGATACGCGCGCTCAGCTCTGCGCCATAGATGCGGCCGACGCCGTTGTTGAGGAAGAAGGGCGGAACGCCTCCGGCGGTGCCCGCGACGCGGTCGAAGATGTGTTTGTAGTAGACCTCGAGATCAAAGCGCCAGGTTCGGTCCCAACGCAGCTCCACGCCGCCGCTCGCGTGCACGGCGGTGATCGGGTCGAGCATCGGGTTTCCGAGTCCGGGGGCCGTCTCCTGAAACTCGGGCGGCTGACTGAAGAGGCCGAGCCCCGCCTTGAGGGTCCACTGTTCGTCGATCTGCCACCGCACGGTTGCGCGCGGATCAAAGCTCCAGTCGCCGATGTCCCGGTAGTAGTCCAGCCGCAGGCCGACGGTCAGGGTGACCGGCTCGATGGGCGAGAGGGACGACTCGACGTAGACGGCCGGTCGATACGCCTGAACCTGGTAGGCGGCTTCCGAGCGCGCGCCGCTTCGCCCCGAGGCCGGCTGTCCCTCCGATTGCCGCGGGGTCGCGGAGGAGCGAAATGCGAGCTGGGTGGGGGTGTAGGTCCAGTCCATTCCCCACCGAACGTTCACCTGTTCGTGCACCTCGAGTCGCCACTCCGCGCGCATTGTCAGCGGCACGAACTCGGCGTCGAGCCCGAACCCCTGGCCAGCCTGGATGACCAGGCCAGTCCAACCACCGGCGAATGAGATGTCTTGCTGGAAGACGTCGTCATACTCGTGCCGCCACTCCACCTGTGCGCGGTGGAACTGAGTCGAGAGCTCGAGCTGGAACGGTCGCGCGAAGTCCTGGTTGTCGAAGGTGGTGTTGAACTCGTCGCTGCTTCCGTAGACGAAGAGTCGAAGCCTGTCGCCGCGCGTCGGACGCCACGCGAAGACCAGCTGGTAGTCGTAGTAGACGGGCGCCGCGATGACGTTGAAGACGCCCTCCGGGATGACCTCCGTGAAGAAGAGGTCCACGTAACTGCGGCGCGCCGCCAGAGCGATACCCGCGTTCTCCCAGAGAGGGATCTCGAGCATCAGCGAGCTGTCGATGAGGTTGATGTCGAGCAGGCCGTGGAAGTCGTCGGTCGATGGGTCGCGTGGCTCGACCTCGATCACGCCGCCGATTCGGCGGCCATAACGCACGCTGAAGTTGCCCGGGAAGAAGTCGATGCGCTCGATGAGGCGAGACTGAAAGAAGCTCGTCAGTCCGCCGAAGTGGTAGAGGAGCGGGACCGAGACTCCGTTGAGGAAGACCTCACTGTCGCCGGGGGCCGCGCCGCGGATGACGATCTGGCCCGAGCCAAATGGAGGACGTGCCACGCCGGGCAGCAGCTCGATCACGCGCAGCGCGTCACCGCGCGTACCCGGAATGCGATTGAGGACTTCGCTCGAGAGCGTCCTGCGAGTGGCCTCGCGACGCGGTCGATCCACGACCGCGGTCACCCCGAGCTCCACTTCTCCCGGCTCGGCGTCGTCTCCCTCCTCCGCGCTGAGCCGGTAGGTGACCTCGAGCGCCGAGCCCGCGGTGATCGTCTCCTGGGCTTCCACGTCTGCGTAGCCGTCCGCTACGACGGCGACGAGGTAGTCGCCCTGGTCGATCTCCAACGAGAACGCGCCCGTCGGATCGCTCACGACCTCGGTCGAGCTCGAGCCGTCGACCGCGTCGAGGAGGATGCGCGCGCCCTCGATCGGTCCTTCATCGAGATCGGAGACGCGCCCTTGGAAGAGGCCCGTGGTGGGCGGCGGGGGCTCCGGCTCCTCCGCTGGTAGCTCTGGCCCTTGGAGGGTGAACGCGAACCGTATCCGCGCTTGGATCGGCACACCGTCGCGGGTTGCAGGGACAAAGACGAGTTGACGCGCTGCCGCCAACGCGGCCGCGTCTACTGCTTCCCCACCCGACTCGAAGATCTCCGCCTCCTGCACCTCTCCGCCGACCCCGATCAGGATCGTGAGCACCACCTGGACGCGTTCACCGGGAGCGAGCGCTTCGGCCAGCTCCGGCTCGACACGCGTCTCGAGCTCTGGGGCGACGAGCCCCCCTTGGGCAGACGCGCCCAGAGGGGCGGTCGCCAGAGCGGCGAGCACGGTGAGCCAGGTGAGGGCGCGAAACGTCTTCATGGGTTCATGCCGCGGCGGACAGAGCGATGCGAAGCTTGTTGCGGCAGGCGATCTCGATCTGACGCACCCGCTCGCGGCTGAGGCCGAGGTCTTCGCCGAGCTCACGCAGGCTCGCGGGCTCATCGCAGAGCAACCTGCGGCGCACGATGCGTTGCTCTCGCTCGCTGAACCTCCCAACGACGCGGGGCAACGTGCTCCGGACCCGTCGAGCGCGTTCGAGCGAGATCAACGCTTCCTCCGGCGTGGGGGTGGTGTCGTCCGCGAGCAGGTCCTTGCGGACCGCGCCCGTGCGGGTGCGGTCGTCGAGCGGAACGTCCGACTGCTGGAGGAGCGGCCAGAGCGCTCGAGACCGCGCGAGGGGCATGCCGCTGACTTCCGCCAACTCCTCGGGGCTCGCGATCGGTCGGGTTCGGTACGCGCGGATGGCGCGCCGCTCGGTGGCGGTGGCGCCAAGGCGTACGGACCGATGCTCACCGACGACCCCGGCTCGGATCTCTGCGCGGATCCAGAAACCCGCGTACGTGGAGAGGCGGGTCCCTCGGTCCGGGTCGAACTTCGCGACGGCCTTCATCAGTCCCACGCACCCATACTGCACCAAGTCGTCCAGCGGGGTGGACCAAGCGCGGTAGCCCTTTGCGATCGCTATCACCGAAGGCAAACACGAGCGCACCAAGGCCGCTCGCGCATCGATGTCACCGCCAGCGGCGCGGATCGCGAGGTCCCGCTCTTGCTCTCGGTCGAGCCGTGCGATGCGACCGATGGAGCGAATCGTCTCTGAAGTCTGCATGGTCGTTTTATAGGTGCCGGGTGGTCGTTTTTCAACAGAAAACGACCGAATGGTCCAAGCTATACCGAAAAAGCCTAGTGATTTCGGCAACACGAAAAAACATTGTGGTCGTTTTAGGCGATTGGTACCAGGTGATGAGCACCACTTTTCACCGAGGACTCCATGAACCAGCAACGCTTCTCTTTCGCCCTGATCGCGACACTCCTCGCCCTCGCGGGCTGTGACGACACCACCGAGACCGGGACGGACGCGTCGACGCCCGCCGTCGACGGGGGCGCCCCCATGACCAACACGATCGTGGACATCGCGGCCGCCGACCCTGACTTCTCGATGCTCGTCTCAGCCGTCGGGCGGGCGGGTCTCGTCGATGTGCTCGCTAGCCCGGGGCCCTTCACCGTGTTCGCGCCGACCAACCAGGCCTTCATGGACTCCGGAATCACTCAGGACGCGATCGACACGATGCCCGTCGATCAGCTCACCGCGATCCTCACGTACCACGCGGTCGCAGGCGCGGTCCTCTCCACCGACCTCGAGAACGGTACCGTGACGCCTGTCGCGGAGTTCACGCTCTTTGTGGGCGTCGATGGCGGGGTGACGCTCAACGGCGGCAACTCGGTGACGGGCGGCGCCGGCGTCGTGACCGCTGACATCGCGGCTGACAATGGCGTGATTCACGTGATCGACCGCGTGCTCCTGCCTCCGACGGTGGCCGACCTCGCCCGCTACGGTGGCCTCGACTCGCTCGTCGCGGCAGTCGGCGCTGCGGCGCCCCTCCCGGACGGGACCTCCGTTCTCGACGCGCTGAACGCCCCCGACGCCACCTACACCGTCTTTGCCCCTACGAACGCTGCCTTCGACGCGCTGGCCGCGACGCCCGACGCGGACCAACTGCGCGACGTGCTCCTCTACCATGTGCTCGGTGCGACGGTTCGCAGCAGCGCGATCCCCGGTCAGGCCGACACCCTGCTGACCAACGCGTGGGGCAACGGCGTCACCGTTCTCTTCGACACGAGCGCTGGCGCGACGATCAACGGCGCGTCCATCGCGGTGACCGATCTCGCCGGCACCAATGGCGTCGTGCACGTCATCGAGAGCGTGCTCCTGCCGCCGAACGCGATCGACATGGCCGGCATCGCTGGACTCGGAGAGCTCGCCACGGCCATCGGAGCTGCGGCCGACCTCGCGCCGGGGACCCCCGTCGCTGATGCGCTCGTGAGCGAGGGTCCGTTCACCATCTTTGCCCCGACCAATGCAGCGTTTGAAGCCGTCGCCTCGGTCACCGCGACCCTCGACGCCGAGGCGCTCCGCGATGTGCTTCTCTTCCACGTCGCCCCGGCCGACCCGCCGGTGCTCTCTGGTGCGCTCGCCGATGGAGAGGTGCCGACCCTCTTCACCGACACCTTGACGATCGACACGTCATCCACCCCGCCCAGCGTCGAAGAGGCGAGCGTGATGATGGTCGACATCAACGTGACCAACGGCGTCATCCACGTCATCGACGCAGTGATGATTCCCCCGAGCTTTGGCGGCTGAGCTCATCCTCCCACCCCCATTCTCAGCCGCTCCCCAGGCGGCGTGGCCTCACGGCTGCGCCGCCGCCTTTTTGTGAGACGCGCGACCCGTAGGCTCGTCTGTCCTACCGCCGTCGAGCTCCCCGCCGAGAACGCATGAGAGAGCAGTTTGCCTTGCGAATGGAGTCCGCTCTCTTCGAGCGCTCGCCCACCCGCCAGGCGGTTTCGATGGGCCGGAAGCGGTGTGCGCTCCGCTCGCCGGGGACTGGATCGCGGTGATGACGAGAAAGAATGTGAGGAAGATGATGGTCGGACTGGGCGGCGCGCTGCTCGCGGTGGCGAGCGGATTTCAGATGACACGGCTGGCGTACGAGGAATCGGCCTACGAGCCTGTCGCTCGCGCGGGCAGCCTCGAGCTTCGCCAGTACGCGCCGCGGGTCGTCGCACAAACCACCGTCTCCGGCGCCGCGTCGGATGTGACGAGTGAGGGCTTCCGCCGGATCGCCAACTACATTTTCGGGGGCAACCTGGGCGACCGAACGGTGGCCATGACGACTCCGGTCGAGCGTGAGGGACGCGGTGAACGAATCGCCATGACCACGCCCGTCGAGGAGGTCGCCACGGGCGACGACTGGGTCATCACCTTCACGATGCCCGCGGAGCACTCGTTGGACTCCCTGCCGCGACCGAACGACAGCCGAGTGGTCCTGCGAGAGGTGCCCGCCAGGCTCGTCGCCGTGCTTCGGTTCTCCGGGCGCGTCGATGAAGCGTCGAGGCAGCGGCACACGGAGCAGCTCCTCGCACTGATCCGTGAGAACGGATACCAGCCGGCCGGCGCGCCGAGCCTCGCGCAATACGACCCGCCTTGGGTCCTCGGCCTCTTTCGCCGAAATGAGCTGCACTGTCCGGTTCGCGTCGCTGAACGGTCGTGGGTGGTTCGTGAGAGCGCCCTGCCCATCGCACCGGCAGCCTTCGAGCTCTTCTCGGGATACGCGAGCTGGGCGTGAGGAATAGAGATGACGGGGCCGTCGTGTCTCAAAGGAGGTTTGTGATGTGTAGGTGTTCGGTGTTGAAGCTCTCGTCGACTGAACCAAGACTCTCTTTGGAGGTCCAATGCGCGCTGTGATCACGGGAGGGACTGGACTGATCGGTCGATCGCTCTGCGCGAGGATCCCCGACACGCTCGTGCTCACCAGAGCCCCCGAACGGGCCGTCGCGCGTTTTGGAGACATCAACGCCCGACGCTGGAACCCGGATGAGCCTTGGGGCGACGAGAGCGCTCTCGCCGGCTCGGACGCGGTCTTTCACCTCGCGGGGGAGTCGGTCGCGGGCGGGCGCTGGACCGAAGCGCGAAAGCGGAGGATCCGGGAGAGCCGGGTGCTCGGAACCAGACATTTGGTGGCCGGCCTCGCGGCCCTCCCGGAGAAGCCCAAGGTCCTCGTCTGCGCCTCGGCCGTGGGGATCTACGGTGACCGTGGTGATGAGCCGCTCGACGAGGACTCGACCCCTGGAGACGGGTTTCTCGCCGGCGTCTGTGAGGCTTGGGAGCAGGAGGCGATGAAGGCGGCGCAGCTCGGCGTCCGCGTCGTATGCGCGCGGATCGGAGTGGTGCTCGCGGCCGACGGTGGTGCGTTGACGCGCATGATGCCCGCGTTTCGCATGGGGCTCGGCGGGCGCATCGCGAGCGGCAGACAGTGGATGCCTTGGATCCATGTCGACGATGTCGCCGGCTTGCTGCTCCTCGCGGCTGAGCAATCCACGCTGCGCGGGCCCATCAACTGCGTCGCGCCTGATGCGGTGCGGAACCTCGAGTTCACGCGGGCCCTGGGGCGCGCCGTGGGCCGACCGGCGCTGGTCCCGGTCCCGGAGCTCGCGCTCCGGCTGGCGGTGGGGGAGATGAGTCAGGTGTTGACCGCGTCGCAGCGGGTTCTCCCGCGGAAGGCGCAGGCGCATGGGTATGACTACCGCTATCCCGATCTCGACGGCGCCCTCCGATCGGCTTCTCGCGCGGAGGCAGCGTGATGACCGGCGAGTCGACGCCAGCAGACTTCGACGTCGAGGTGTTCTTCGACGGTGAGTGTCCCCTCTGCGTGCGAGAGATTCGCATGCTTCGGCGCCTCGATCGGCGAGCCCGGATTCGTTTCACGGACATCGCGGCGCCGGGCTTCGAGGCGGACGACGTCGGGGTGCGCTGGAACACGCTGATGGACCGGATCCACGGTCGCTTGCCGGACGGCAGCCTCATTGAGGGAGTGGAGGTTTTCCGTCGACTCTACGCCGCCGTCGGGCTCGGTCCGCTCGTCGCGGTCACGAGGGTCGCCGGTGTCCGGCAGCTCCTCGATGGGCTGTATGCGGTCTTTGCGGAGCGTCGCCTACGTCTCACGGGCCGGTGCGTCGACGGCGCGTGCGCGGTGGAGCCGCCGCCCTCGCGAGCTTGAACCAAGCGACATGAGGACCCTCGTTTGGTTCCGCGGCAAGGACCTGCGGCTCGCCGATCACGCTCCCCTTCGAGACGCCCTGAAGGCTGGGGACGTCTTGCCTCTCTTTGTGCTCGATCCCCATTTCTTTTCTCCGGCGCGGGCCGCTGAGCATGCGCATCGCTTGCAGTTCCTTCTCGACGCGCTGCGCGAGTTGGCCGCGGCGATCGCGAGCCGCGGCTCGCGTTTGATCGTGGTCTCGGGCCGCAGCGTCGACGTGCTTCCAGAGCTGGCGCGGGCGTGGCGTGCCGATCGCGTCGTGGCGCATCGGTGGGTCGAACCCTTCGGCCGTGAGCGTGACCGCATCATCGGGGAGCGGCTCGAGCGGCCGTTCGACCTCTACGAGGGCGAGACGCTGCTCCCTCCCGGCACGCTGCGGAGCGGGAGCGGGCGCCCGTACGCGGTCTTCGGTGCGTTCGCGCGGGCGTTCTGGAAGCGCTTCGAGATCCGGAGGCCACTGCCGACGCCCCGGCGCTTGCCCGCCCTCCCGCGGGACGTTCGCGCGGAAGAGACCCCGATTCCGACGTGTGCGGCGCTCGGTCTCGCCCCGAACGTGGCGCTTCAGGAGGGCGGCGAGCGTGCCGGCCGCCGACGGCTGCGGCGCTTCCTGCGCAGCGCCGCTCACGGCTACGCGGACGCTCGCGACCGGATGGACTTGGCGGGCACGAGCCGGCTCTCCGCCGATCTGAAGTTCGGAACGGTCTCGGTCCGGCAGGTCTGCTTCGCCGTCACGCGGGCGCTCGGTGAGAGCCAGGCCGCGCGCTCCTATCTCAACGAGCTCGTCTGGCGGGACTTCGCCCACAGCTCCCTCTGGGATCGCCCGTCGCTCCTCGACAAGCCGTTCCGAGCGGCGTTCGCGGACTTCCCTTGGCGCCGCGACGACGCTGGCTGGCTCGCTTGGGCGCGCGGCCATACAGGCTACCCACTGGTTGACGCGGCGGCGCGGCAGCTG
>Ga0114933_10005739_pt1 | contig 11194 bp, 8 predicted proteins | sample 4SBtaG_FD_89691 | JGI IMG/M metagenome (GOLD analysis project Ga0114933, IMG submission 89691) | Deep subsurface microbial communities from Kolumbo volcano to uncover new lineages of life (NeLLi) - 4SBTROV12_W25 metaG | ecosystem: Environmental > Aquatic > Marine > Volcanic | place: Kolumbo... | reverse complement strand
GGCTACGACAGCTTCTCGGCCATCGACCTGTTGACCGGCGAGAGCTTCGTGTGGGAGGAGGGCACGGTCGCGATGGCCGACCAGCTCGACTGCGCCTTCACCCGACCGGCCGGCCTCGTCTGGTCCACCGCGGGGGACATGGCGCGTCTCGCGGGCTTCCTGATGGAGGGCGACGACGAGGTGCTCGGCGCCGAGCTGCTGGGTGCGATGACCTCGCAGCAGGTGCCGCTCTACCCCAACCTCGAAGAGCAGGGCTACGGCTACGGCTTGATGGTGCTCACCGGGTTCCAGAAGGGCCAGAAGTGGTACCCGACCCCGATGTGGCTCCACGGGGGGAACACGATGGCCATGACCTCGGCCTTCTACGTGGTCCCCGAGCAGGGCGTGGCGGTGACCATCCTCTCGAACGGCTACGGCGACGACTTCAGCAGCACGGCGCTCAAGGCCATCGTGGAGCTCGCGGACCTGCCCGAGGCCGAGGGGATGCCCACCTTGCTGGAGGCGGAGGACGACCCCGGGGCGGTGGCCGGCACGTGGTGGTCCAAGGGCGTGGGCACGCTCGAGGTCGCCTGGGACGGCGACGACCACACCGTCGAGGCGCCGGACCTCGCCGCGGCCGGCTTCGAGGTGACCGACCTGCGCGCGCTCTACGACGACCTGTACTACCTGACGAGCGAGGGCGGGACCTTCGATCTGGCGTACTACGAGCAGGACGGCGCCGAGTACCTGGTCAACCGGCAGTTCGTGTTCACCCGCGGAACGGGCGCGGCGCTGGAGGCACCGCCCACGTGGCTGCGTGCGATGCCCGAGCGACCGTCGTTGCCGAGCTCTGCGCGCGCGCTGATCGGTCCGCGATAGCCGCTCGCCAGGGGGGCGATCGGTGCGTTGCGCGCGTTACGACCGGACCTCCGGAGGTGAACGTGCTCGCTCTTCTTCTCGCGTCGGCCGCGGCCGGTGAGCTCCAGATCAGCGTGATGAGCCCGGTCATCGTGTACGTCGATGGGGTGATGATCCAGCCCCCCACCGGCTCGAACTCCATGACGGTCGGTGGGCTCGCGGGCGGCTCTCACCTCGTCGAAGCGCGCTCGATGTTCAACAAGCCCATCGCCGAGACCTCGGTCGACGTGGGCGCCGAGGAGCAGGTCCGGCTGCGCTACCAGCGCAAGGCGTTCCAGGAGATCGGCCGCGGCGAGGTGGTCGAGGGCGGCATGACCGTCGCTGCGACCGTGCAGCAGGCGAACCCGGCCCAGGCCATGGTCGACATGGCGTCCGCGGTGGAGGCCATGGTCGGTGGCGTGGAGGCGGGCGTCGCCGCGATCGACAGCGCGGCGGGCGTGGCCGCGCCGGAGGAGCCTCCGCCGGCGCCGGCAGCGACCGCGTCGGCTGCGGCGCCCGCAGCGGCCACCGGCCCGGGCGACTTCCGCATCACCGGTGCCTCCAAGCTCCAGGGCGACAAGGCCTGGTACGGCGGCACCGCGATGAGCTGGGAGGGCGACGACCTCGTGCTGAAGGGCGTAGCGCCTGGCGTCTACGAGGTCTACGTCGAGCGTGACGGGCGCCCGATCATCAAGGGGGACATGGACGTGGTCGCCGGCGCGGAGCAGCGCTGCGGGATCGTCTACCAGGGGCTCGGGCTCACGCTGGAGTGCACGCTGCTCGGCGGGTCCGGTGCGCCCGTGCCTTCCGGCGGCAGCATGGCCGCGAGCGGCACGGGCTCCACGGAGTCCGCCACCGCCGCCGTCAGCGTCGGCGGGGTGAGCATGTCGGCCAGCGTCACGGTCACCGAGAGCACGGGGGGCAGCGTGGCCTTCGGTGGGGTCGCGGCCGCACCGGCTGTGGCGGCCGGGCCGTCTGCCATGACCAGCGCGCAGTACGCCAGCCTCAAGAGCGCCGTGGCCGCCGAGAGCTTCTCGAGCGACCAGGTCAACCTGGTGAAGTCGGCCGCCGCGGGCAACCACTTCTCCATCCAGCAGGTCGGTGGCCTCATGGACGAGGTGAGCTTCGCCAGCGACAAGGTCGCCATCGCCGAGGCGTGCGCGTCGAAGGTGGTCGACCCTCAGAACGCCTACCAGCTCAACGAACACGTGGACTTCTCCAGCGACAAGGACAAGGTCCAGGCGCTCTTCCGCTGATGCTGGCCATCGGGCTCACCGGGGGCATCGCGACGGGCAAGTCCACGGCGGCGGCGGCCTTGCGCGCGCTCGGCGTGCTGGTGGTCGACGCCGACCAGGTCGCCCGGCAGGTGGTCGCGGTCGGCTCCGAGGGCCTGGCGGCGGTGGTGGCTCGTTTCGGTGAGCGGGTGCTCCTCCCGGACGGGGCGCTGGACCGGAAGGGCCTCGGCCGGCTCGTGGTGGCCGACGCAGCAGCGCGGAAGGAGCTCGAAGGGATCACCCACCCCAGGATCCGTGCGGCCATCGCGGCCCAGCGCGACGCTGCGGCGACCGCCGGCGAGCCGGTCCTGGTCGTGGAGGCCGCGCTGCTCGTGGAGACAGGGAGCTGGCAGCACTACGACGAGCTGTGGGTGGTGAGCTGCCGACCGGAGCTCCAGCTGGCGCGCCTGATGGCTCGGGAGGGGCTCGCGGAGGAGCAGGCGCGCGCTTGGCTCGCCACCCAGCTTCCCCTGGCCGACAAGGAGGCGGTGGCCACGCGGGTGATCCGGAACGACGCGGACGTGGCGGCGCTGCGGTCCGCCGTTGCCCACGCCCTGCAGGCGGCGCTCAGCGCATCCTGACCATGCACTCGGCCGGCACCACGTGCTCTTCGTGGGTGGGCCGCATCAGCCAGAGCTGGTGGGCGCAGATCACGTCGCCGCCGAGCTCGCCGACCTTCTCTTCGAGGGCTTCCAGCGCCTTGCCGGGCTGCAGCCGGTACACGGTGAGCACCGCAACCTTGAGCTCGTCGAGGTCGTCGCAGGCATCGAGGAAGTCGAGGATCAGCGGGCTGGGTGCGCCCCCCCGAAGCCCCGTGCCGGACACCGGCGCCGCCACGATCAGGCCGTCCCACTCCTCGGGGTCGAAGTCCAGGTCGTCGGGCACCGAGCCGCTGAGCTTCAACAGCTCGGCGTCGAAGCCGCGAGCCTCCAGCATCTCCACCTGGCGGTCCAGGATCTGCTCCACGAGGCCGCCCTCGCCGTCGAAGACGACGAGCACCCGCTTGCGCTGGTAGGGGACCTTGTTCTTCAGCTCGGCGTCGCTCATCGGTCCTCGCACAACGGGCTGCCGACCTAACGGCCCGTCAAAGGTGGGTCAATGGCCCCGGTACCTGGAGGCCTCGGCTTGACCCCTGCGATTTCGGGGGTGTAAGAGGGTCGCTGTACGGAGTATGCCCATGTCTCGTTGGCTCGTCTCTCAAGGTGACCGCCAGTTCTCGGCCCAGGACCTCGAGGAGCTCAAGGCTCTGGCGCGCAAGGGTGAGCTCGGCTCCTCCGACATGGTGCAGCCACCTGGCGCGTCGGAGTGGCTCTACGCCGCCGAGGTGCCGGAGCTCCAAGGCTTGTTGTCATCGTCCTCGTCGGCCCACGACGACGACGACTTCATGCCGCAGCGCTCGAAGATGCCCCTGGCCGTGGCCTTCCTCGCCGTGATCGGCGGTGGCGCCTTCGCGGCGTGGCACTACGCGAACCAGATCCCGGATGCCTCGGAGCTCGACCTGCTGGGCGACAGCGGCCTCGAGCTCACCGAGCTGATCATCACCCAGGAGTCCGCACCGCTGTACGACAAGCCGGACGGCTCCACGGTGACCAACCTGCAGAAGGACACCACCGGGCAGATCCTGGGCAAGCGCGGCGAGTGGTACAACATCCGCCACGCGAACGGGCAGGAGGGGTACGTCAAGTACGACCACGTGGTGCCCGCGTACTTCTTCGCCGACAAGCGCACGCGCGAAGACTACGACCCGCTCTACAACCCGGACCGGTACGTGTTCGTGAAGAACTCGAGCTGGCTGCAGCTCGACCAGAACAACCGGAACCTGACCATCTTCCAGTTCATGCTGCAGAACAAGTCCAAGTTCGACATGACCGACGTCACGCTCCTCGCCACGATCAAGGACAAGGACGGCACCGAGCTCGAGATGGTCGAGATCCCCATCGAGGGTCCGATCCCGGCGCACGAGTTCACGATGGTCGGCACCCTCGAGCCCGAGAAGCGGGTCGACGAAGAGACCGGTCGTCCGATGACCACCAAGATGTTCGAGGAGATGTCCGAGGACGACGAGGAGCTCCAGCTCCGCTGGTCCGACGGTGTCGAGGTGGAGATGTCCACCCAGGGCTTCGCCGAGGCCAACATCGACATCCTCGAGCTCCGGGCTGTGCCGAAGGGCTGACGCTTTGGCTTGGCTCGGACGGCTCGGGGCGCTGGTCGCGGCGCTGACCTTCGGGCTGCTCGCCGGCGGCGCGCTCGCGCCACCGCTGACCGTGCTGTCGGGAGCGCCCTCCGTGGACGCGGGCCGCCTGGTGCTCGGGGCCGGCGACCTGGTCGGCGTCGGCACCGGGCGCACGCTCGTCGCCAGGGGCCTGGCCGCCTCCGGTGGCGTCGACCTCGTGCTGGGTGACCCGGCGGGCCGCCACGTGGTCGGTCACGTCGGCGCCGTCTCCGGCTTGTTCGACGACCGGCTGGTGCCCCTGGGCCAGGAGCCGCCTCACCCTTGGGTCGCGGGCGACGGCGAGTCCACGTGGACCCTGGACTGCCAACCCCCGGTGCGCCTGCTCGCCGGACGGACCCCCTTGGGTACGGGCGAGCCGGTCACCGGGTGCGAGCCACAGGCTCTGGCCATCGGGGCGAGCGGCGACCTCACGGTCAGCGGGGTGAGCGTCGACGAGGTCGCTGTGCCGTTGGCGGCGGTGCGCTTCGTCCCCGAGGTGGCGGCGGCGAGCGCCGTCGGGCTGTTGGTGCTCGGAGGGTTGCTCGGGGCAGCGGGGCAGGTGGTGCTCTTCCTGGCGCCCCTGGCGCTCCTTGGGCCCCGGCTCGGGCTCCCGGGCGTGGCGGTCTTCGCCCTGGTCGTGGGCGCGTCGCTGGTGCAACAGGCGGTGAACGCCACCGGCTGGCGCTCGCGGGTCGGCTGGGTGCTGGCGGTGGTCGCGCTCCCCGCGTCCGTGGTGGCCCTCGACCTGCGTCTCGACGATCCCGGCGAGCAGGCGTGGGACGCGGACCGTCCGGTCACCGCGTTGATCAGCCTCGAGGTGGTCACGCGCAAGGTGGCCATCGCGGAGGCCAGCGCGAGGGCGTTGCTGCGCTCGCGCGACGAGCGCCCACTCGCCGTCGCCTTGGGCAGCTCCTCGACCGGCGGCGACGGTCGGCAGAGCTACTGGCCCGCCGAGGTCCAGCGCACCTTGCCGGAGCTGCAGGTGCTCAACCTCGCTCAAGGTGGAGCGACGAGCTGGCACATGAAGGAGCTCCTCGAGCGGCTGGACCTGCGCCCCGACGTCTGCCTGTTCTACATGGGACACAACGACTCCATGCCGGGCTTCCCCGGCATCACGATCCGGGGACTGGAGACCGGCGCAGAGAGCAGCGGTGGCTGGATCGCTCCGGTCCCCGCCGCCGATGCGCGCGCCAACGTCGCTGCCATCGCGGCCCGTTGTGGCGTGACGCTGGCCATGGCGGAGTACGTCCGCGGCCAGGAGCCGGCGATGGCGGCCTACGCGTCCGCGCTCGAGGGCATCGAGGGCGTGGTCTTGCTCGATGCGGCCGGGCAGCTGGCGTCCCTGCCGGCCCGGAGCGCGATGATCGACACCGTGCACCCCAGCGAGCAGGGCCACCGGGCGCTCGGGCGCTACGTCGCCGGCGAGCTGCGCACCTTGTTGGATCAGGGGGCCGTGGCCCTGCCGTGATCGTCGGCCCGGAACCTCGGCCAGGGGGCGTCCCCGTAGCTCGTCACGCCGGTCGCCTTGAGGGTGGTCACGGTGCCATCGGTGCTCAGCACGCTCACGCCGGCCTTGCTGATGACCGCACCCGCGATGACCGTGCTCTGGCTCCCGAGGCCGTGGTCGGTGGCCGCGCCCGTCTCGCGGTCGACCACGTGCAGGCTGCCAGCGTCCCCGTAGAGGACCCAGCGGTCGTCGGCCAGGGTGGGCGTTCCCGCGCGTCCGGCGCTCGCGCCGTGCAGCAGGCGCAGCGAACAATCGCTGTCCACGCGGTAGAGCGCGGCCTTGTTCCGGTTGTCGAGCGTGGCTGAGACCAGGTACGCCCGGCCGTGCTCGTCGACCACCGGCGCCTGGTAGAAGCTCCCGACCGCCTGGTTCGGCGCCGCGGGCAGGCCCACCCGGCACTGCACCGAGAGATCGTCGGCCGCGAGCCGGACGAAGGGTGCCTCGGCCTGGCCGTCGGTGGAGCCGAGGTGCTGCACGTACAGCGAACCGTCGACGATGGGCAGCTCCCCGATCACCGCCGACTTCAGGCGTCCGAGGTCGCGGCAGCCCTCCACGCCGTCGTCGTAGCTCGCGACCACGTTCAGATCGCCGTCGAGCTTCACCACGGAGCAGGCGCGCATGGGGTTGCCGGCGAGGCTGTTCTGGCCGTCTTCTCCGTTCCCGGTGCCGAGGTAGTAGTGCCGGCCGTCGCTCGTGATGCCGCCGGAGATCCAGCCGCGCAAGCCGCTGGTGCGGTCGGCGGTGTGTTGGAGCGCGCCCTGCGCGTCGATGGCCACCACGCTGCCGCACCACGGCGAGGGGCCGTTCTGGCAGACCGGAAGCGGCACGTTCACGCTCCCCACGACGTACTGGCCGCGCGCTGCGTCCCAGTAGCCGGCGGAGTCGGTGACGGTGTTGTGGGGCTTCAGCCGGACGGGGCCTTCGGCCGACCAGGTGCCGATGCCGGCCTTGCCGACGAGCGGAATCCAGAACCGGCTGCCCGTCCACACGCCGGGCGCCTCGGCGTCGAAGTCTTCGGCCAGCACCCAGGCTTCTCCGGTGACCACGCTCACGGCGTACAGCCCCGACGGGGTCGGGTCGCTGCCGCAGTGGGCGTAGCGCGACGACATCTTGCTGCTCTTCTTGTGCAGCGCGACCAGCAGGTGCTCGCCCACCAGCGTGGGTGTGGCGGTGGCGTAGATGCAGTCGCTGTCGACGAGGCGGGTGACGACCGATGTGTCGGTCGCGGTGACGGTGGCGGTGGTGGCCGCTGCGGCGCCGGAGAGGTCCAGGGCCGCTGCGGTCGCAGCCGCGATCGAGACGAGGCTCACAGGGTGTGTGCTCCAGTCCAGGGGTCGTAGAAGTCCGAGAACATCACGCCGTTTCCGAAGAACTGCGAGGCCTCGGTGTACACCTCCCAGACGACGTCGCCGTCGGGTGTGTATTCGCGCATCACGCCTCCCGAGCCCCAGCTCATCAGCATGTTGCCGTTCTCCAGCTCGCGGAGCTGCCCCAGCACCCGCGCGTAGTCCTGGCGATCCTTGCCCCAGGTGGCCACCTCGACCAGCTCCCCGGCGGTGCTGTCGAGCTCGTACTCGACCCCCCAGGTGCGTTGGTCGTCGAGCTCCGCCGAGGAGGTGGTGAGGCGCAGGCGGTCGCCGTTGAAGTGGGCGTCGTGCTGGAAGTTGAAGGCCTCGTAGGCGTCCCCGACGGGCGTCGCCCCTTCGCTGCCGTAGCTGCCGGCCACGGTCCCGTCCCGACCGACCTCGAACACCGTGTCGATGCCGCCGAGGCTCACCATGTAGGTCTGGCGCGCTTCGCTCCACACCAGCGCGTTGCCGTGCGTCCAGTCCTTGCCCTGTGGGTAGAAGGGGCTGTCCCAGTCCGCGCGGGGCGACGGCTCGAGCGCGTCCCACACACTCCAGACCCTGGTCTCGCCGCCCTCCCAGCTGGTCTCGTACACCGCGTCGCCGACAACGTCCTGGTACAGCTCCGTGGGCCGGACGTCGATGGCGAGGATGGCCAGGGTGCCGTCCTCCAGCTCGTCGAAGGCGTGGTGCGCGTTGGGCGTGGTGAGCTCCGCGCGGCCCGTGCCGTCGAGCCCGAGGCGCACGAGCGCGCCCAGGTCGACCCGGTGATCCTCCGCGAACTGGTTGTACACGAGCTCGTTGGTGCCGCGCAGGAAGCGAACGTCCGAGCCCACGAGCTCCTCGTCGAGCACGAGGTGCCAGAACACCTCGCCCTCGCGATCCATGATGAAGAGCGTGGACGGGGTGCCGGGGAGCACCGCCAGCCAGTAGCGCTCGGCGCTGACGCGATCTTCGTCGTGCACCGTGACGTCGAAGCTGGGCGTGCCGCTTCCGCCGCTGCCGTTGGTGGCCTCGCCGGAGCAGGTGAACCCACCCGCGTCGTCGGTGCCCTCGAGGGTCCACGAGAAGTCCTTGAGGGAGGGCACTCCGTAGAGGGCGAACGCCTCGGTGGCCGCGGCTTCGGGGGCGGTGCCCGAGCGGCCGTCCTCGCTCTCCCAGTCGACGCGCGCCGAGCCGCTCACCTCGCCCGACAGCGACAGGACCGGGATGTTGGCGTGACCCTCCGCCGCCTCGACCGTGACCTCGTAGGGACAGGCCTCGCCGCCGGTGCAGCCGAGGATGGCGACGAGCGGAGTCACTGGCTCAGGTCAGGCCAGATCGGCGTCACGGTGGTGTAGAGCTCGGCCAGGGCCTGCACCTGGGGCGCCAGCCGCTCCCACATCGTGTTCCGCTGCTCCAGCCACTCGGGCTCCGCGGCCAGATCGTTCTGCTCCTGGGGGTCGCTGGACAGGTCGTAGAGCTCGAGCTCCCCCGACCAGCGGTAGAGCAGCCGCAAGGAGCCCAGGTCCAGGGTCTGCTCCGTGCCGTTGGAGAAGAGGTGGATGGCGGTGCGCGAGCGGTCTTCGTCGATGAGCGCGACGTCGGACCCCGTGAAGCTCGCCGGGAGGTCCCACGAAAGCCCGGTGAAGAGGGTGGGCAGCAGGTCGGCGTGGGTGGTCGGTGCCGTGCTGGAGCTGGCGCCGAAGGGGGCGCCGACGAGGGCGGCGATCGCGCCGGCCTCCTCGTCGTAGAGATCCTGCCCGTGGGTCACGCCGCCGTGCTCCATGAACTGTTCGCCGTGGTCGGAGAACACGAGGATCACCGCGTCGTCCAGCGCCCCGAGGGCTTCCAGATCGGCGAGGAAGACCCCGAGCTGGTCGTCGAAGTAGCGCACGTCGCCCTCGTAGCGGCGGTCGATGATCTCGAGGGCGTTCTGCTGCTCGTCGTCGCTGAGCGTGTCCCAGTCCGCCCGCATCGCCTCCAGCCCGACCTCGGTGGCGAGGTTCCACGGCACCGCGTCGGTCCCGGAGAGGTCGAGGTAGCCGTCGGGGGGGTCGAAGGGTGAGTGGGGGTCCATGAAGTGAGCGTGCAGGGCCCACGGCCCTGGCTCCGCCATGAGGAGCTCCGCCTGGGCCATGGCGGCCGCCGCGAGCTGTTCGCCGGTGAAGTCGATGTTGTAGATCGAGCTGTCCCAGCGTTGGCCGTTGAACTCGTCGGTCAAGAAGGGGCTCGTGTTCACCGCCGCTGAGCGGTAGCCCCGCGCCCGTGCGAAGTCGCCGAGCATCGTGATCCCATCGGGGACCGGGACGGGGCTCTCGGTGGGCGCGGCCACAGGCACGAACTCCAGCTCCAGCAGCCCCGAGCCGGTCAGGCCGGAGAGCATGGACGGGAAGGTCCAGTTCGAGCACGAGCGGTGGTTGTCGAAGGACAGGCCCGAGGCCAGCAGCGCGTCCAGGTTCGGCGTGTCGTAGCCGCCGTGGCGGCCGACGGCGTCCCGGCGCAGCGTGTCGATGGAGATCACGACGAGATCGGGGTCGTCGGACACTGGCGCCTCCGAGTCCTCACCGCCGGTGTGGGGCGAGGACGTCTCCGTGCCACCGGTCTCGGTCACGTCGGTCTCGGAGTCAGCGGGTCCCTGGCTGTCTTCGTCGGTGCCCGACGTGCAGGCGGCGATGAGGAGGGAGAGGAGCAAAGATCCATCCGTGGGAGGCGCGCCATCCTACCCGCGAGGCGTGGGGCTCGCAGCGCTCGGTGGCGATTGCTGACAGCGTGCCGACGGCGCCATCAGCCCGGCCGGCTACGACCGAGCAGCCACGGCAACAGGGCGAGCCAGGCCACCGAAGCCGGTGTTGCTGCGCCACAGCCGCAGCCCTTCCCGCTGTCCGCACCCGAGTCGCCTTGGCCGCCGGTGTCGCTGACCGGGCCCGGGGTGCTGCGCCAGGACGGGCTCAGCCACAGGCGCTCCTCGTCAGAGACGCCAGCATCGTGGCACCCACCCCGGGTAGACCACCAGGCAGCGCCGTCGACCCGCACCCGGACGTAGACCCAGACCGGTGCCTTGCCCAGGGTGCCGACCCAGCCCTCGTCGCTCACCTCGGCCGCTGCGGTCTCCGTGGGCGTGATCAGGTCCACACCCAGCACGAAGCTCGCGTGTTCGGTCGGAACCTGCACGTCGACGTGGAGCGGTCGGTCGTGGTCGACGGCGAGGTCGTCGCCGAGTCCGCCGAGCACGGTCTCACCGGAGCGGTAGGTCACGGCGACCGGCAGCACCGGGCCGGAGGTGGCGATGGTGCGCCGTTCGGTCAGCGCGTCGTACACGCCCGTGCGGGTGAGTGGCTCGCCGGCTGGCAGCACCGCCAGGGTGAGGCCGCCGCCGTACTTCCTGTCGCTCTCGTCGACGCAGACCCGGCCGGGCGAGGTGTCGTGGGCATCGGTGGCGCCGATGAAGCCCATGCGGTGGCCAAAGCCCGTGGGGTCGAGCGCGTGCTCCACGGTCCCGGTCTCCACGATCCCGGACATGGGCGGATCGAAGACCGTGCGCTTCTGGGTGGCGTTGCCGTGCCGGGAGTAGACCTCGACGGCGGGTTGCCAGCGGGTGTCGTGGCAGCTCCAGTCGACGGGCATGGGGCTCGATCCCGCGGGGTGGTGCGGGAGCAGGGCGAGCGGCCCGACGCGCTCCTCGAGCGCGTCCAACCAGTCCCATCCGGCCTCGCAGCTGTCGATCTCCACGTCCACGCCGTTCCAGCGCAGGTCTTCGAGGTCCAGGTTGGCGAGCCCTTCGTCGTCGGCGAACAGGTAGAGGTTCTTGTGGCCCAGCGGCGCGGGCTCGGACGTGCCCATGGCCAGCTCGACGCCGGGAACGACCAGCAGCCCGTCGGGGACCGCCCCGGTCTGCGTGGCCCACAGGGTGTCGAAGTCCTCGTCGGCCAGCGCCCACTCGGCGTTGATGTGGTCGGTGATGGAGACGAAGTCGAGGCCGTTGTCGGCGGCGATCTGC